>Ga0070661_100003445_pt1 | contig 10928 bp, 7 predicted proteins | sample KBSC43metaG_FD_64663 | JGI IMG/M metagenome (GOLD analysis project Ga0070661, IMG submission 64663) | Corn rhizosphere microbial communities from Kellogg Biological Station, Michigan, USA - KBS C4-3 metaG | ecosystem: Host-associated > Plants > Roots > Rhizosphere > Soil ...
TCGGCGGCGCTCCGGTACGGACGGTCAGCGCCGGCGAGACCACCATCGAGCCCGCAGGCGAAACCGTGCATTATTTCCGGAACAGATCGGCAAAGGCCACGGCGCAGCTCTATTGTGCGGTCCTGGCGGGCGCTAACGACAAGCAACTCAGCGTGATGCTGGGCAAGTGAGTTCAGGCGGCGCGGCGCGCCATGGTGCTTCGCGCCAAGCGAGAGACCAGTGCCGAAAGATGCCGGTGCGTCGAGGCGTGATAAGGAGAGCCTGAATCCAGCTCCCTGCACAGCCGCCGGTGGGCTTCGCCGAGCGCGTGATACGGCAGTCCCGGAAGCAAATGGTGCAGCGCGTGGTAGCGCAGGCCGACCGGCGCCCACAGGGCGGGCAAGGTGGCCGGTGGGGGCACGTTGACGCTGTCGAGGAACTGCGCGGTGACGCTCATCGGCTCGCCGTCATTCTCCCACAGATGCGCGACCAAGGTGCGCACCTGGTTGAGGAACATGACGCCCGCCGCAACTCCGAGGAAGATCAGGAAATCGCGCAGCGGAACGACGCCGCTTGCAACCATTGCCAGCAGCGCGATCGCCCAAAGGCTCGCAGCCGCTTCCTGCAACGCCCAGTCGCGGGCGAACTCGCCTTCCGCCTCGGGCCGCACGAACTTCGGGTTGATCTGCAAGCCCGAATAGCGGCCGACGACGACGGCCCGAAGCCTCGGTGAAAGCAGCGACAGCGGCGCGAGGATCGCAAAGCGGATCAGCATTCCGACCGGCGCGAGCGCGGCCACGATCAGGAACACCGGGAGTGTCCACGGATGCATCAGCGCGAGCGGCAGATATTCGGGGTCGTCGATCGTCCCGTAATAGCGCTTGGCGTGATGCTGGTTGTGAACGCCCTCGTACATGAATGAGGGGATCAGCAGCGGCACGCCAACCACCAGGTTCCAGGCGAAGCGGAAGCCCTTCACCGCGCCCTTCTTGATATGTGTCAGCTCGTGAATGAACGACCCCGCCCGATAGAGCGCGAGCACCGCGACGATCCCCACCCCCGCTGCAAGCCACGCCGGGCGCACGAACATCGCCGCGAACAGCGCCGCATAGCCGAGCAGCGCCGAGCCGAGCATGTCCGCCCAGTAGATCCCCGACTTCGGAACATTGAGGTCGCGCGTCAGGTTCGCCGCGGCCTTGAGCATCGCCGCGTCGTCCTTGGCGCGCGCCGGTACGCGCTGCGCCGGGGCAGCGGCGGTCGGTCGCTCGAGGGTCGCGCTATTGCTCATCGTCTTTCCGGAAGATCCTCTTGTGGCACGAGATAGTGGCGGGACTTGGGCGTCTCAACCTTAACTGGCGCTTGGCGGAGAGAGCGGCTAGCCCGTCGCGCATGAGCAGTAGCCCCGTCACCATCCGTCCCGTTGAGACCAAGAAGGACAAAAAGGCCTTCGTCGACTTCGCCTGGGAGGTCTACAAGGACGACCCGCATTGGGTGCCGCCCCTGAAGGACGAGGTTCACGGGCTCATCACTCCCGGCAAGAACCCGTGGTTCGAACATGCCCGCGCCCAGCTCTGGCTGGCCGAACGCGGCGGCAAAGTCGTCGGGCGCATCAGCGCGCAGGTCGACGACCTCGTCCAGGAGCATATGGGCAAGGGCATCGGCAACTGGGGCTTCCTCGACGCGCTAGATGAGGAAACCGCGCACGCCTTGATCGCGAGCGCGGAAGACTGGCTCCGCAAGCAGGGAATGAAGCAGGCGCTGGGGCCGATCACCCTATCCATCTGGGACGAGCCGGGGCTGGAGATCGAGGGCTTCGGAGAAGACCCGACAGCGATGATGGGCCACCACCGCCCTGAATATCAAGCGTGGATCGAATCCGCCGGCTATTCGAAGGCCAAGGACCTGCTCACCTACGAGGTCAATATCGCGCATTGGGAAGACCCCAAGATCAACCGTCTTATCGCTGCCGGGGAGCGCAACCCGCACATCAAGATTAGAATGGTCGACAAGTCCAAGTTCAACGAGGAAGCGCGGACCATCCTCAACATCCTGAACGAGGCCTGGTCGAACAATTGGGGCTACGTCCCGCTGACCGAGGCGGAGATCGCCTACGCGGGCAAGAAGCTGAAGCCGATCATCTACAATGAGCTGGTGCGGATCGCCGAGCTCGACGGCGAACCGGTTGCCTTCATGCTGACCATTCCCGACATCAACGAGCTGACCAAGGATTTGAACGGCGAGCTGTTCCCGTTCAACTTCATCAAATTGCTGTGGCGCCTGCGCAAGCCGCGCGTGCGCCGCTCACGCGTTCCGTTGATGGGCGTCGCAAGGAAGCTCCACCACAGCCGGATGGCGAGCATGCTCGCCTTCATGCTGATCGAATACACCCGCCGCGACTGCGTCGGAAAATTCGGGATCGAGGTCGGCGAGTTCGGCTGGATTCTCGAGGACAACAAGGGAATGCTGTCGATCGCCGAGCTGCCAAGCGCGAAGGTCAACCACCGCTACCGGATTTACGAAAAGCAACTGTAGCCGATAACCTTCGTCGCAGGTTTCAGAAATGAAGCGCGGCCGTGAGGCGTCCGGTCTGGTCGCTCCACCGATCGCCACGCCGGATAAGGTAGCTGGCGCTCACGGTTGCACGGCCGATTGCAACGTCAATTCCGCCGTCAACCGAGGCCTCTGTGCGATTGAACGTTTGAGCACCGCTGTCGAATGAAGTTTCGCCGCCAACGAAGCGTCCCGTTCGCGCGGGGTCACCGGTGCCCCAGAAGCGCTGAGCGCTTGCGTCTACGTGGGGCGAAAGGTTCAGCCCGCCAATCTCAAACCGGCCAGCCATCCTCAAGCCAAGGCGTACCTGGTCGATCGCTCTATTTTCGCGACCGAAGGCGACTGCCGAAAAGCCTCCGCTCTCCGAAAATGCCGGAGCCGCGATGATCAGGTGGGCGTAGCCCAGGTAGGGCGTGGCGTTGATGCCGGACCCGTGCGCAAGATCGTAGTCGCCTTCCAGTTCAAGTCGCGAAGTGGTCGAGCGGTAGCGCGCCTGGCTGCGCTCGGCGAAGCCGGGATAGATGATGGTGCGGGTGATTGCCGCATCGTGCCAGGCGCTCGTGATACCCGCCAATCCGCTGAAGCGTCCCGAGTGATAAGCGACGGCGCCAGCAAGGAAGCGGGTGTCCACGTCGCCGCTCACTTCATTCGAAGCCAGCGACGTGCCGTAGCGGCCTCCGACCATGAATAGCGAAAAGGCTCCGCGGCGGCGCAAGGCCCCGTTGGCTGCTCCCCGCGCCGTCAGCGCGTTGATATTCGTCCATGCGAGCGAGGGAGCATCGGTATTCGCGGCGGCGGAGGCGAAAGTGAGCCTTCCGAGATCCTGGTTCATGATCGCATCGAGGCGGCCGTACCCTGAGCCGGATAGCGCATTGAACGCCTGCCGCGCCCCCGTGAGCGACTGGTAGAGGACCGATTGGTAAAGCTGGCTGTTCAGGCCAAGCGCGTCGACCGCCGATGCGGTGCTGAACGCCAAGGCGGAGGCAGCTGACGGAAGCGGCTTTCCGTTGGGTGCGATCTGGATGGTGATCGTGCCCTTTTGCTGGGTGTTCACCGTCGCCTTGAAATAGGCATAGTCGGTGAGGACGTTGGCGAACTTGCCGGAGATTCCGCCAGTCGCGGTCAGCACGACGTAACTGGTTGTCGGCGCGTAATGCGCGATCCCCGCCAGGACCTGGATGTTCGTCCCCTTGGTGATGGTCACGGCTCCGGTGACCGCAAGCTTGTCGGAGCTGCCGTCAGGGCTGGTCTGCACGCTAAACGTCGACCCGGTATTGAAGGCGACATTGCCGACGATGCTGAGGGTGCCGAGGCTGCTTCCGGCCGGGGCGAGAAGGCCGCCGCTGTTCATCGTCGTGTTGCCGATGATCGTGCCGGTCCCGGCCAGCATTGCGCCACCACCGACCGAGATCGGCGAGGTAATGCTTCCATTCACCGCCAGTGCGCCCCCGCTAAGGGTCGTGGAGGCAAAGGTCCCGGCATTTCCGGGCACGGTCCAGTAACCGGACAGGACATTCAGATTCTCGAAGTTCAGGAAATTGCCGATGGTCTGCAACGAACTCGGTGAACTAACCGAGCCGGTCAGCGACAGCGTATCGCTTCCCCCCGCCCCGTTCACTGTACCGATGATGTTCGAGCCGGTTTGAAGCACGACGTCGTCATTGAAATCGCTCAGCGTGGCCGCGGTCCCTCCGGTACCGGAGATCGTGCCGGCGTTGGTCAGCGTCACGCGTTTCGAGGCGGTGATGGCTTGAACCGTGTTCGAGGTGATCGACCCCGTATTGGCCAGCGAACCGCCGCCATCGAACGACAAGCCGACACCGTGATCGCCCTGGATCGTTCCGCTATTGCCGATGGTCAGCGCGCTGTCGCTGTAGATGGCCGAGCCGTCCGGAGTGGCTGAAGTTCCCCCGCCGACGATCGATCCGCTGTTGGAGAGATTGGCGCTCGAGAGCTCAAAGAATGCTACCGATCCCGCAACGGTCCCGGCGTTCGAGACGCTTGCGACCGCGGCGGGAACGCCCCCGTCGATCGAGATGGCGCCGGCGCTCCCACCGTTGATGATACCGGTACTGCTGTTCGTGAGAGTCCCGCTGTCGAGGCCGATGAACTCCGCACCACCGCCGATCGTGCCGCTGTTTGCTAACGTCCCGATTCTTCCAGCAAAGTTTCCGGATTGGATTGCGACGCCCGCTAGATTGCCTTGTATCGTTCCCGCATTGCTGATCGAGCCTCCGCCGCTCAACAACACGCCGACGCGATTTCCTTCGATTGTGCCGCCAGCGAGGTTGGTCACCGTCCCGATGCTGTTCGCCGCCGCCTGGTCGTTAGATGGAAACATCGAAATCCCATCGGCAACCGGTCCGCCGGCCGAACGGCCCGCGATATAGCCGCTGTTCGTCACGGAGCCGCCGCCGATCAGGCGAATGCCGTGACCGTTGTCGCCGATAATCGAACCGCTGTTGTCGATGACTGAACCGATCGCGCGCCCGCTCACCTGGTTTGTGATCGGGTCGGTGTAGAGAGCGCTCGCGATCCCGAATTTCGCGCCGGAGATCGTGCCGCTGTTGGTGATGTTCGCAGGACCGCCTGAAAAGACGATGCCCGCATTCGGTACCGTGAGGCTGCTGACGGTACCGTCGCCGCGAATGATCCCGGCATTGTTGACGGTGAGCGACGGGCCGAGATGATCGATCCCGCTGGTATTGCCGACGATCGTGCCCGTCGCCTGGTTGTCCACGACGAAGTTGCCATTGCTGAAAACCGCGCCGCCAATGCCGTAGAACGAAGCGTTGACGCCGGTGACGATCGATCCGCTGTTCGTCAGGGAACCATCGCCGATGTTGAACTGAACGAAGTCGTTCAGGAAACCGCTGTTCGTGAGGGACGCGTGGTCGACATAGTTGAAATAGGTGAAAGCTTCGACCGTGCCGCTGTTGGTCATGGTAGCGTCGGTGATTTGAGAGAATCCAGCGGTCCCGCCGATCGTGCCGCTATTGTCCAGGCTGGCGCTTTTCAGCGCGAAGAAGTTCGCGACGCCGTCGACGACTCCGCTGTTGGTCATGTCGCCCGACCAGATTCGCTCGCTGCCCTGCGTTCCCTGGATGATCGTGGAGCTGATCCGTCCCGCGTTGTGGATCGTCCCGCCGCCGAAAAGGTTCACCCCGTAGCGCGCGCCAAGGATGGTTCCGCCGGCGAGGTTGTCGACGGTCCCGATACCGGTCTGGCCGGTCAGGTCCTGGCCGTTGAAGGCGAGCATTGTAATGCCGTCCGCGGCCGCTCCGACGCGGCCTTCGATATCGCCGCTGTTGGTTACCGAGCCGCCGCCGAACAGGCGAACGCCGCTGCCGTTATCGCCGATGATGGTGCCGCTGTTGGTGATGACGGACCCGATCGCGCGGCCCTCGATGCTGTTGTCGGGATTGGTGAAGTAGAGCGTCGTAATCCCGAAACGCGCACCGCTGATATCGCCGCTGTTGGTGATGTTGGCAGGACCGCCGCTGATGACAATGCCGCCGTCGGCAGAGATACTTCCACCGGCCGTTCCGTCACCTCGGATCACGCCAGCGTTGGTGACGGACAAACTCGACCCGTCGCTTTCGATTCCTTTGGTCGCCCCGGTAATCGCTCCCGAGGCCTGATTGTCGATGGAAAGCGATCCGCCTGGCGCGGTCGCGAAAACCCCGGCTCCGTTAGGCGACGTGATGGTGCCGCTGTTGGTCACGCTTGCGTTGGCGAGATTGTTGAATTGGACGGTCCCGTTCAGCGTGCCGCTGTTGTTGACCGTGCCGTTCCTCGGCGGCTCGACCCCGACGGCGCCCGCCTGCATCAGGATGCTGCCGCTATTGCCGCTGATCGTGCCCGCATTGTTGACGACGCCGCCGTTGCTGAGGATCACCCCGAAGCGGTTTCCTTCGATGACCCCGCTGGCAAGGTTATCGACGCTGCCAATGGTCGTGAAGTTGTTGAGGTCCTGGTCGAAGAAGGAAAACATCGAAATGCCGTCGGCTCCGGCGCCGACCCGTCCGGCGATGTAACCGCTGTTGGTCACGGTTCCCCCGCCCATCAGACGGATGCCGTCGTTATTATCGCCGATGATCGTGCCGCTATTGATGATGGTCGAACCGATCGCTCGGCCGCTTGGCGCATTCGTGTCCGGGTCGGAGAATATTCCGGTAGTGATTCCGAAGCCCGCACCGGTGATGCTGCCGCTGTTGGTGATTGCGGCTGGGCCGCCCGTTACGAGGATGCCCGCATCCGCGATCCGTCCTGTAACTGCGGTTCCGTCGCCTCGGATCGTTCCCGCATTGTCGAGATTGAGCTGTGAGCCGGTGGACAAGATGCCAGTTTTTGCGCCCTGAAGCGTGGTTCCGGACGGGTTGTTGATCGGCGTCGAGTCGGTGCTTTGCAGACCGTAATCCTGCGCAAGAGCCGCCGATGAAACGATGCACATTCCGGTTGCGGCAAGCAGCCGCATCTTGGTCGCCCTACTGCCCATGATGAATCCCCCGAAACTCGCGCACCGGCGAGACCAACAGATTGCTCGCCCTCAAGCCGCCAGTTAACGACCGACAACTTGCGGTAAATTGCTGCCCTCTGTCATGATGCCGTTCTGAAGGTTTTCTGAAGGGCGCGTGGAGCATGCCCGATCTGAGACCCAGTAGTGTTGCCTCGCGTTGCCGACGCCGCTGGCTTTTCGCCGGTTGCGTTTTCGATGAAGCAAACTGGATTTTGCTCGTCGACGGCCGCGGCGTCGCCATCGAGACCAAGCCGCTGGAACTCCTTCGCGCTCTCCTCCTTCGAGGGGGCGAACTGGTTTCGAAGGATGAGTTACTCGACCAGATATGGCCGGACGTCACGGTGGTCGAAGCCTCGTTGACGACCGCCGTGCACAAGTTGCGATCGGCCTTGGGCGACGAGCAGCGCGACTCGCATATCATTCAGACGGTGCCGAAGATCGGTTACCGGATTGGCGTTCCAATCGAAGTCGGGGAATGCGCCTCAGCGGTTGCGGCGCCTGCACCTGCACAAGCTTTAACCTTCGCCGAGGCACGTGTCCGGCATGTGTGGCAGACTCCTTTGGTCGCTGCCCTGTCCGTCGCGATGGTCATTGCTGCCTTGATCGTAGGGCCGATGCAGCGAGAGGCCGCCGCGAATGATCGTGTCTTTACCCAGCGCGACGCAGCAAACGCGCTGCGTAGATTGGACGTTGGCGCCATCGAGCAGTTGCTGGCCGCGGGCTGGAATCCCAATCGCCCGTTCGACGATCAGGACAATGGCGCGCTCACCATGGTTCTAAATAGGTGTGAATGGGATCGTGGGCACGACCAGGAGCAAATGGTCCTGATGGTCCGCACCCTGGTCGATGGCGGAGCACGCCTGGACCACCGCAACGCGTGGGGAGACACTCCCTACAGCATCGCGAAGGCGGTGCGATATTGCGGGCCCAACCATCCTGTGACTCAGAGCATCAGGGAGATGTGCTACGCGGGCTACAAGCCGCTCGGCGACCGCTGCCTCGCCTCATACGAGCTGCAACGCCAGGCGGGATAGGCCCTGCCTAGCTCAGCTCCACCCAGGTCGGCGCATGGTCGGATGCCTTCTCCTCCCCACGAGCCCATTTATCGACGCCCGCGTCCACGAGTTTGTCGGCGGCCTCGGGCGAGCACAGCAAATGGTCGAGCCGGAAGCCGAGGTCTCGCTGCCAGCAGCCGGCGGTGTAGTCCCAGAAGGTGTAGAGCTTCTCTTCGTTCGGGTGCAGCGCTCGAAGCGCGTCGGTCCAGCCCTGGTTGACGATCCGCCGCCAGACCTCGCGGGTTTCGGGTTGCATCACGGCATCGTTGGCGGTCGCGCGCGAGGAAAAAACGTCGCGGTCCTCCGGCACGACGTTCCAGTCCCCGCACAGCAGGGCCGGCCGCTCCTCCTTCAACAGGCCCACCGCGTGTGAGCAGAGGCGCTCCATCCAGCTCAGCTTGTAGGTGAATTTCTCGGTCCCGACCGGATTGCCGTTGGGCAGATAGAGCGAAGCGACGACCACGCCGCCCGCTTCGGCCTCGATGTAGCGGCTATGTGTATCGTCGGGATCCCCCGGCAGTCCGACCCGTCTCAGCTCCGGCGCATCGCCCTTGGCGAGGATGGCGACGCCGTTGAAGCCCTTCTGCCCGTGCCAGACGGCGCCGTAACCGGCTGCCTCGATGTCGGCGATCGGAAGCGCCTCGTCGGCGCACTTCAGTTCCTGCAGGCAGGCGACGTCGGGCCTCTCCCGCTCGAGCCATTCGAGAAGGCGCGGAAGACGCGCGCGGATGCCGTTGAGATTGTAGGAAGCGATCTTCACCGGCGCCTGACTAAGCGTGATGGTGTCAAACGCAACAGGCCGTCTCGCGTTCGAGCCCACCGTCGTATAACGATGTGACCTTCATTCGTGCCAGGACCGGGGGGGCGTGAGCGCATTCGACTATGTGATGACGCTGGCCGCGGTGGTCATCGGCCTTGCGCTCACGCATCTGATGCAGGGCATCGGCCGGATCGTCGAAAATCCGCGCGCGACCAAGGTCTGGTGGGTCCATCTCCTGTGGGTTGCCCATACCGTCCTGCTCAGCGTCTTTTGGTGGTGGTTCGAATTCGGCCTGCGCACGACGCCTGTCTGGACCTTCCAGCTTTATGCCTTCGTCCTCGGCTACGCCTTCCTGATCTATCTGGTCTGCACGATCCTGTTTCCGAGCGATTTCGGTGAGCACCGCGACTTCAGGGAATATTTCCTGTCGCGGCGACGCTGGTTCTTCGGCTTGCTGATCACGCTGCTCATCGTCGATGTGATCGACACGCTGCTGAAGGGCTGGGCGCACTTCACCTCGCTCGGGCTTGAATATCCGATCTCGCAAGCAGCATTCATGCTGCTGTGCCTTGCCGGGCTCATCAGCCGGCGCGATCGAGTCCAGGCGTTGGTCGTGATCCTCGCGCTCGGCTATCTGATCCTGCGGGTCGTCCGCTTCTTCGACGTAGCGATCTAGACGCTGAAGCTTGATCCACAGCCGCAGCCCGACTGCGCATTGGGGTTGAGCACCTTGAACGCAGCGCCATTCAGGTCCTCGACGAAATCGACCGCCGAGCCGCGTAAGAGGTCGAGGCTGATCGGATCGACCACCAGCTTGACGCCATCGGTCTCCGCTACCGCATCGTCATCCGCCTGCTCGGCGAGCTCGAACTTGTAGGTGAAGCCCGCGCAGCCGCCGCCGTCGACCGCGAGGCGGAGGATTGCCGGCTTCGACTGGCGCTCGGCGATCCACGCCACGCGCTTCGCGGCACTTTCGGTAAGGGCGATGTCGCTCACGACCTTACATTTGGCGTGGCTGGACCCCGGATCAAGTCCGGGGTGACGCTAAAGCGTCACTTGTCGCCGCCGACCGGCCCGCCGATCGCAACCGCGTCCATCGAAGCCGAGCTGCCGCGCTTCTGCATCGCCAGCACATAATCGGTCGACTTCATGAACGGGATCGGGTTCACCGGGCGTCCGTCGATCCGCACTTCATAGTGAAGATGGTTCCCGGTCGAGCGGCCGGTCGAACCCATGCGGCCGATCTGCTGGCCGCGGGTGACATGGTCGCCGGCGTGTACGAGGATCGCCGACATATGCCCGTAGCGGGTGCTGATTCCGCGGCCGTGGTCGATCTCGACGAGGTTGCCGTAGCCGCCATTGTTCCAGCCGGCGCGCATCACCGTGCCGTCGGCGGTCGCGTAGATCGGCGTTCCATAAGCGCCGGCCAAGTCGATGCCCGGGTGCATCGCGGCACCGGCGTGGAACGGATCGGCGCGGACGCCATAGCCGCTCGTGAAGGTGACTTCGGCCCTGATCGGCTTGTCGGACGGAATTGCGATGACGTCGTTCTGAAGCTGGTCGAGCTTCTTCCAGCTGTTGAACAGCGCCTTGAAGGTGGGATTGCCGACGCTCTCGAACGGACCGCCGACGCCGCTCGGCTGACCCGCCGCCGCCGGCTTGATGCCGAGCCTCTTCAGCTCGGAAGCGGTCACCTGGTAGCGGACGTCGAGCGCCTGGGCGACTTGGGCGGCCTGCTGAAGCTGCTGCTGCTCGAGGCGGGCAAGCGCGCCCTCCTTGGCAATGCGGCCGCTCGACGCGGCCGCCTGGATCATCGACGGATCGATCGTCTGGCCCGCGAGCGCCTTCTCGATCAGGGCTTGCCGTTGCTCCAGCACGCGAGTGCGAGCATCGGTCGCCGCGCTAATCGCAACGCGCGGCCGGACGATGAGGCGGGCGGTTGCATAGCTGGCCCAGCCGACGAGACAGAGAAGGACGACGAAAAGGACAGCCTGGACGGGAGCGGAAACACGGAAGCGGCGGAGCCTCGGCCCGTCATGGACGAAGAGATCGCGATCGCGGAACA
>Ga0070661_100003446_pt1 | contig 10923 bp, 10 predicted proteins | sample KBSC43metaG_FD_64663 | JGI IMG/M metagenome (GOLD analysis project Ga0070661, IMG submission 64663) | Corn rhizosphere microbial communities from Kellogg Biological Station, Michigan, USA - KBS C4-3 metaG | ecosystem: Host-associated > Plants > Roots > Rhizosphere > Soil ...
ACGACGGAGCTATCGCCGCGAACCGTGCCGATCGCGAAGCTTCACGCCTGCTCCCGACCGCCGATTGCCGATTGCCTATGTTCCCGTTATGTTCTACGTCTCGCCCGCGGAGTCCGCCGATGGACGCGACGATCCTGCATGCCGATCTCGATGCCTTCTATGCCTCGGTGGAGCAGCTCCTCGATCCGCATCTGCGCGGCAAGCCGATCGCGGTCGGCGGCGGCGTGGTACTCGCGGCATCGTACGAGGCCAAGGCCTTCGGCGTGCGCGGCGGCATGCCCGGCCGGCAGGCGAAGGAGCTTTGCCCGCAGCTCATCTTCGTTCCCGGCCACTACAAGGACTATTCGCGCCTCGGCGACGCCGCGATCCGCATCCTCGACGACTACACGCCGCTGGTCGAGCGCATCTCGATCGACGAGGCTTTCGCCGATGTGGCCGGGACCGAGCATCTGTTCGGCACCCCCGCGGTCATCGCGCAGACGGTCCGGCGGCGCGTGCGCGACGAGCTCGGGCTGCCGATCTCGGTCGGGGTGGCGCGCACCAAGCACCTCGCCAAGATCGCCTCGCAGGTCGCCAAGCCGGATGGCCTGTGCGTCGTCGATCCCGCGACCGAGCTGAGCTTCCTGCACGACCTGCCGGTCGAGCTGATGTGGGGCGTCGGCCCCGCCACCAAAGCGCGCCTCGGCACCATGGGCGTTTCGACCATCGGCCAGCTCGCGGCGATGCCGGGCCGCTCGCTCGAGACCCTCCTCGGCCCGGCGGCCAGCGAGAAGCTCCATGCCCTCGCCTTCAACCGCGATCCGCGCCAGATCGACACCGGCCGCCGCGCGCACTCGGCGGGGGCGCAGTCGGCGCTCGGCCGCAAGCCCGCGACCGATGCCGTCATCGGCCCGACGCTGCGCCATCTCGCCGACCGCATCGGCTCGCGCCTGAGGGCCAAGGCCATCGCCGGGCGCCGCATCACGGTGCGGGTGCGCTGGTCCGACCTCAGCGCCGTCACCCACGCCGTGATGCTCGATGCCGCCGTCTCCGCCACCTCGATCATCACCGAAATCGCCCGCGAGCTGGTGCGCGAGGTGCTGGCGGCACACCCGGAGGAAGCGACAATCTCGCTGCTCGCGATTTCCGTCAGCGCGCTCGAGCAGCAGCCGGCGTTGCAGCTCGAGCTGTCGCTCGGGCTCGGCGATGAAGCCCGCCGTCCCGGCAGCCGGCGCGGCGCTTCGCGCTTTTCGGCCGACCGCGCCATGGACAAGGTGCGCGACCGCTTCGGCTGGGAGGCCATCGGCTATGGCTCGGTGGTACTCGAAGGCCGGCGGCTCATCCCCGACGCGTTCCGCGAACTGGCGGAGAAGGAGCTGTAACGTTGTTCTCGCGCCGCTAGCCGCCGGGCGGTTCCCGCGGCAGCCCGGCGGTGCCGCTGAGCAGCAGCGCGAGGTCCACCTGTCGCGACGTGCCGGTCTTGAGCAGCACCGATTTGAGCTGCGTGCGCACCGTCTCGCGGGACAAATTCTGTGCGGCGGCGATATCGTCGATGCTGAGGCCGCCGGCGATGCCGCGGGCGACGCGGGTCTCCGCCGGGCTCAGATCGAACAGGCCGGTCAGCACCTCGGCCAGCGGCGAGGTTGGCATCGCGACCGGCGTGAACACCAGCAGCGCCGCGGAGTGCACGAAAATATCGGTCGCGGCGCGGCGCACCGGCATTACATGCGCCACCAGCGCATCGCGTTCCGCCGAGGCAGGAATCGGAATCGACTGCACATGCGGCGCCGTTCCGAGCGCGGACGCGAGGCGTCCCAGCGCCTCCCGCAACAGTGCATCAGCTTGCGGGTTGCGGAACTGCACCCGATCGAACGCGCCGGTCGCGACGGCCGGGGCCAGAGCCTCCAGCCCGGCATTCACGCTGACCGCCCGGCCGCCGGCGTCGATCATCGCCGCCGGCACGCCGATCGTCGCCATCGCCTCGGTTGCGGCGCGCGCCGCCCGCAGGCCAAGCCGGTGTGACAGGAGCGCGGCGCGCGCGAGATGCGGCCGCAACTGGTCGAGCCGAATCATCGTGTCGCGGTCGAACGACGCGTCCTGCTCGCGCCGGGCGAAATCGAAGATCAGCACGTCGCGCGTCGGCGTCGGAATCACCGTCCCCGCGGTCCAACGGATGCCGTGCGGATAGATGAAGTCGCGATAGACCGGGTCGCGGTCGAGCTCGTCTTGGGTGAACATTTCGAGGTCGTGCAGGAAGCCATTGTGACCGCTCGCCAGCGCCCGCTTCGGCCGCTGGTTGTCATACTTCTCGAAATTCGCCGCAAAACCTTCGAAGGTTGGCCGGTAGTTGGGCGTCGAGGTGAAGCGCATGCGCCCGGTCGGGTCGAACGACGCCACTGCGGCGGCCCATGAGTGGACCCGCTCGGCCAGGCGGGCGAGCACGTCCGGCCACAGCTCGGGCACGGCCGCGGCCTCGTAGATCGATTCGAGCAACGCCGTTTCGGTCATGCTGAAGTCATATCACCGTCGATCGGCCCGCAATCTAACCTGCGGCAAAGTAGAGATGAAGAGACCTCAACGACGTTGCTTCGGGCATTTCGCGACAGAACTGCCTGATACTGCCGAACCGGCAGACCTGTGCAGCCTGCTCCCTCGTGCCCAAGCCCCGGCCATCGGGCCCGCTCCGGACGCCGGCGCGACGCGCAACCGGCAGGCCTATCCGGGGTGACGGCGGCCCGGCGTAAGATGCCCCCTCGAGTCCACAAGGCGAGGAGCGCCATGTTCGTCCCATCTTCCAGCCAGCGGTCGGAAATCGAGCGGACCGCCGCGCTCGCTGCGTCGATAATGCTCGAGCTGGGCGAAGTTGCCGGTCCCGAGCGCCGGCAGCTGGCGCGCGCCTATCTGCGCGATCGGTGCGCCGGGCTGGGCAAAGCAATGCGGCGGATGCTTTCCCGCGATGGCGATGCCCGATATTTCAAGCCGTTCGGCAACCGGCCGCTGACGCACCGCGACCTGCTTGTCTTCGTGGCCCAGGCGCTCACGCTGTGCGAGAGCTGGCTGCGGCATCGTCGCGACGGGGACGCGTCGCCAGCCGATGAACCGGCATTCTAGGATTGCTGTAACGCCTTGCCGGGACGTCGCAAATCACTCCATCGGTCGAAGTTATGCCGGGTGTTTGCGGCGGTGCTATATTGCCTCATCCCTCCGCCGCGCGAGGCAGTGACGAGCTGCCGGCGGGCGGCTCACCGGCAAGCGCACCCATTCGCGGGGCGCGTTTTTCGGTGGGTCGCGTTGCTGGGAAAAGGGGACCGCGGAGGTCGCTCCGCGGTGGGCCAATGTTGGAGCCGAGGCGGCAGGCACAGTTCCTCCGCCCTCCAGCGGCGCATGCCTGAATCCACCCCTTTGCGAGGCGGGGCCGAACGTCCCTTAAATCGCCGACTACCGGCTTGGATCAGTAGGTCCCGCCACGCCGCATATCGAAGCGGCAGCTTTCGCCCGACGCGTCCGGACTGGGCCCCGGATGCTGCGGCGTGCCTAGACGGGCTTGGCTGCCGGATAGACCCCGAGCACGCGGAAATGATCGGTGAAGAACTGCAGCTCCTCGAACGCGAACTGCACCGAGCGGTCGTCGGGATGCCCTTCGATGTCGGCGTAGAACTGCGTTGCAGTGAAGGAGCCGTCGACCATGTAGCTCTCGAGCTTGGTCATGTTGATGCCGTTGGTGGCAAAGCCGCCCATGGCCTTGTAGAGCGCCGCCGGCACGTTGCGGACGCGGAACACGAAGGTGGTCTTGACCGGCGCCTTGGTTCGCCTGGGCGTTTCGGGTGCGCGCGAAATGACGAGGAAGCGCGTGGTGTTGTGCGCCGCGTCCTCGATATTTTCGGCGAGGATGTCGAGGCCGTAGACTTCCGCGGCAAAGCGCGAGGCGATGGCGCCCACGCTGCGGTCGCCGCGTTCGGCGACTTCATGCGCGCTGCCGGCGGTGTCGCCGCCGTTGATGGTCTTGAAGCGGTGCTTGCGGATGAAGGCGCGGCACTGGCCGAGCGCCACATTCAGCGACTGCACCGACTTGATGTCCTTGAGCGTCGTGCCCTTGAGACCGAGCAGGTTCATCTCGATGCGCAGGAAGTGCTCGCCGGTGATGAACAGGCCGCTCTCGGGCAGCAAATGGTAGATGTCGGTGATGCGGCCATAGAGCGAGTTCTCGACCGGCACGAGGCCATAGTCGGCCTTGCCGGTCTTCACCGCCTGGATGGTGTCCTCGAAGGTCGCACACGGCACCGGCTCGCCCCTGGGGAAAACCGCATGCGCCGCCGCATGGCTGAAGGCGCCCGGTTCGCCCTGGAATGCGATGAGCTTGGCCATGGAATACGCCCCTTCCGTCCTGGTCGGCGGCTCTATGAACCCTGCGCCTCCGGCAAGTCAACAAAGCCTTGCGCGGCCTCAGGATTTCTCGTGCAAGGGACAATTGTCGCAGGGGCCCTGCGACAGTTGCGGCTCGCTTCGCCCATAGACTATCTTGCCGCACGCAACGGGACGGGGGCCCCGCGCTGCCCATCGGGCAGAAGCGGCGTTTACAGCCTTGTCCTGGCTCGTCTATACCGCGCCGGAAGAGGCTTAGGGACCCCGCAATGGATTCGTTCGAACTCAATAAGATTATCGGCGCGATTCTTGGAACGCTGCTGTTCGTGATGGGCGTGGGGTTCATCGCCGAGGCGATCTACGAGCCTGCCCACAGCGGCCCGGGCTATGCCCTGCCCGAACCGACCGGCAACCAGACGGCCGACAACGGCACTCCCGCGGCGGCTCCCGTCGATATCGGCACGCTGCTGGCCAAGGCCGATCCCAAGGCCGGCGAAGCGGCGGTCAAGAAGTGCCAGGCGTGCCACGATTTTACCGAGGGCGGCCCGAACAAGACCGGTCCGAATCTTTACGACGTCGTCGAACGCCAGATCGCGAGCCATCCGGGCTTCTCGTACAGTGCCGCGCTCAGCGCCCACAACAAGGACACCTGGACGTACGAGAACCTCAATGCCTGGCTGACCTCGCCCAAGACCTTCGCCAACGGGACCAAGATGACCTATGCCGGCGACAGCGACGACAGCGACCGCGCCAACATCATCGCGTACCTCTCGACGCTGAGCCATTCGCCCAAGCCGTTCCCGCAGCCCAAGGCGCCGGCCGGTGGCCAGGCTCCGGCCAGCGGGCAGACCACCGCGGGCAGCTCGTCGGTGGCCCCGGCGGCCGGCGTGCCGACCCCGTCGACGAACGAACAGAACGGCCAGAACCCGACGCCCGCCAGCTCCGCCGGCGTGACGTCGGCCTCTTCGGCTGCCGAGCCGTCGTCGGCACCGGCCTCGAGCGCCGCGGCCTCATCGGCCTCGGAGGCTCCGACGTCATCGGCTGCCGCGCCGGCATCGTCGTCCTCCGCCGCGCAGTAGCGATTGCGACATCGCGTTCAACGAGCCGCGCCGCAGGGTGCGGCTCTTGCATTTTGAGAGGCCCGAAATGACCACCCTGCTGCTGCATCTGAGCGACGTCGACGAAGCCCGCTGGGCCGCCGCCTATGGCGCCGCGCTGCCGGGCGTCAACGTGGTCCGCCAGGCCGAGCCGTTCGATCCCAAAGCCATCGACTACGCCTTCGTCTGGAAGCCCAGGGCCAACGCCTTCGACGGCCTCAGCAACCTCAAGGCCGTGCTGTCGCTCGGGGCGGGAGTCGATGCCCTGCTCAAGCATCCGGCGCTTCCCGATGCGCCGATCGTGCGCTTTGTGGACGAGGATCTGACGCAGCGCATGAGCGACTACGTCGTGGCGCAGGTCACCATGCACCAGCGGCTCTTCACCCGCTTCAAGCGCGACCAGGTCGCGCGCGTCTGGCGGCAGAATTACCCGCCGGCGGCAGGGGAAACCAATGTCGGGATCATGGGCCTGGGCGTGCTCGGCGCCGACGCGGCACAAAAGCTCGTGGGCATGGGCTTTACGGTACTCGGCTGGAGCCGGACGCCGAAGACGCTCCCGGGGGTTCGCACCTATTCGGGCGACCAGCTCGATGCGTTCCTTGGCGAGACCGACATCCTGTGTTGCCTGCTGCCGTTGACGCCCGACACCAAGGGTATCCTCAGCTACGGCCTGTTCAGCAAACTGCGGCGCAGGCTCGACGGCGGCCCGGTGATCGTCAACGCCGCGCGCGGTGGCCACCAGGTCGAGGCCGATATCGTCAAGGCGCTCGGCGACGGCACGCTGGGCGCCGCCAGTCTCGACGTGTTCGAGAGCGAACCACTGAGCCCGCAGAGCCCCCTCTGGGCGCTCGACAATGCCTATCTCACGCCGCATATCGCGGCGATCAGCAATGTCGACGCCGGCGTGCGCTACTTCTCGCAGATCATCCGCCAGCACGAGGCCGGCAAGCCGCTGCCCAATGTGGTCGACCGCAAGCGGGGGTATTAGAACCGGATTTCCCAGATCTCGCCGGTCATCGCCTTGCCGAAATTGTCCTCTTCGATGGTCTCGACGACTTTGAAGCCGGCGGCGGCGTAGATGCGGCGGGCCGATTGCTGGATGGTGTGGGTCCACAGCCGCATCCGTTCGTAGCCATTGGCCTGCGCAAAGCTCACCGCCTGCTTGACCAGCGCCGCCCCCACCCCCTGGCCGCGGGCCGCGGGCTCGACGTAGAGCATCCGCAACTGCGCTGATCCGGGCAGGCCCTCGGACGGCATCACGAAGATCGAGCCCACAATTTGGCCGCGCTGTTCTGCGACCCAGAGGTCCTTGGCTGGAGTCGTGGGCGCGGCGTGATACTGGCTGTAGATGCCGGCGATCAGCGCTTCGAAGTCGCCGTTCCAACCGAACTGCTGATTGTAGAGGATGCCCTGGCGGTGAACCATCCAGCCGATGTCGCCGATCCGCTGCGGCCTGAGGAGTAGCGGCGCGGCGGGGACCGGCTCGCCGAGGATGGCCCGCAGCCTTGCCATGGCCTCCCCGAGTTCGCGGCGCCTGCCCGCATCGATGGGCGCCAAGAGCTCGGCGAACAGAACGTTGGTGGCCTGGTCGAGCGTCGCGAAGGCGGCGCGACCCGCTTCGGTCAGGCTCAGGGTGGTCGACCGCTTGTCGGCCTTTCCACGCGTTGCAGAGACAAGGCCGGCCTCGCTCAGCTTGCCGACAAGCCGGGTGATGTAACCCGAGTCGAGCTTGAGTTCCGCCGCCAGTTCACCGGGCGTGACCGAACTGCGCGTGGCGAGCTCGTAGATCACCCGTGCCTCAGTGAGACTGTATGGGGTCTCCAGGTGCCCCGCATCGAGGGCACCGACCAGGCGGGTATAGAACCGGTTGAAGGCCCGGACTTCCGGGATAAGAAGGCTGTCATCCATGATGGATGACATGTAGCAGGCAATTGCTTGCTTTTGTCAACTATATCGCTGCCTGAGGACGCGATAGACCGAGCGGATGCCCTGGTCGGTACCGCCGAACGGTCGCCCCGGCCGAGCTTCCGGCGCCCAGCCGAAGATATCGAGATGCACCCAGGCCTTGGCGTTCCTGACGAAGCGCTTGAGGAACATCGCCGCGGTGATCGACCCGGCAAACGGCGTGCTGCCGGCGTTGTTCACGTCGGCGATCTTGGACTCCATCATCTTGTCATAGGGCGCCCAGAGCGGCATGCGCCACAGCGGATCGTCGCTCGCGAGCCCCTCGTGCATCAGCGCGTCGGCCAGCGCATCGTCGGTGGAAAAGAGCGGCGGCAGGTCGGGCCCGAGCGCCGTACGTGCCGCGCCGGTCAGGGTCGCCATGTCGAGCATCAGTTCCGGCGCCTCCTCGTCGCCAAGCGTCAGTGCATCGCCGAGGATCAGCCGGCCCTCGGCGTCGGTGTTACCGATCTCGACCGTCTGACCGGAGCGCGACGGCAGGATATCGCCCGGCCGAAAGGCGGCGCCGGCGATGGCATTCTCGACGACGGCAATGAGCACCCGCAGCCGGACCTTGAGGCCCGCATCCACGATCGCATGCGCGAGGCCAAGAACATTGGCCGCGCCGCCCATGTCCTTCTTCATCAGCAGCATGCCGGGGGCCGGCTTGATGTCGAGGCCGCCGGTATCGAAGGTCACGCCCTTGCCGACCAGCGTGATCTTGGGATCGGAAGCCCTGCCCCACATGAGGTCGAGCAATCGCGGCGCCTGCGCCGAGGCGCGGCCGACCGCATGGATCATCGGGAAATTCTGCTTCAGCAAATCGTCGCCGACGATCACCTTCACCTTCATCCTGTGGCGCTGGGCAAAGGCGCGAATCTCGCGCTCGAACGCCTCCGGCCCGAGGTCGTTGGGCGGGGTGTTGATCAGGTCGCGGGCAAGGAACGCCGCGTCGGTCAGCCGCCCCACTTCGGCCGCATCGGCCCCTTTGGGCAGCACCAGATCGGGCGCGGCGCGACCCGATTTGTAGCGATCGAAGCGGTAGCTGCCGAGCCGGAAGCCGAGCGCCGCGTAGGTGGGATCGGCGACGGCACCTTCGAGCCGGTATTTGCCGGGGTCGAGCATCGCCGCGGCGATGCCGGTCGCGAGCACCGGGCCTCCGGTCTTCGCACCGAGACCAAACACGTAGCCGCTCAGATTGCCGGCGGCATCGGGCAGCGGCAGCAGCTTGCCGAGTTTGCCCGTAAAGCCGTTCGCCGCTGCCCATTTGCGCTGGTGCGAATCGAGGCCTGCCGCACCCAGCCCGCCCTCCTCGACAAGGATGAGGGGCAGCGTCTTGGCCTGGGGCATCGGAGTCACCAAAAAACGAGAGAGTGCGGCAGCTTTACGCTCCGGCCTGCGGGCCGGCAACGGCCCCTTAACGGTGCATTAGGGTTAATCAATTATTGCTCGGAGAAGAGGCGCGATCATGCGCCGACCTCGATTCAAAGCCGCTGCCGTGACGCTTCGCCTCGCCTCCTCGCACTCGCTTCGCATGCTGCTGCTGGCCGGCGTTGCCGCGGTCGCGGTCAGTGGCTGTGCCAGCAACCGCGTCGCGATGGTCTCGCCCGATTTTTCGAGCCAGACCCCGACACAGCAGGCAACGCTGGTCAGTCAACTGGCGCAAAAGTACAAGGCCAATCCGCGCGACAAGACCACGCTCGTCTACTACTCGGCCGCGCTGCGTTCCGCCGGCCAGGCAAACCAGGCGGCGAGTGTGCTCGAAGACGGAATCGCGCTCTATCCCGACGATGTCGATATCAAGGTTGCATACGCCAAGGCGCTGGCGGCCTCAGGTCGCTTCGAACAGGCGCTGAACGTGGTCGAGGATGCCATCGATCCGGCTGCGCCTGACTGGAACGCCCTTCTCGTCAAGGGTGCCATCCTCGATCAGAGCGGGCGGAACGACGAGGCCCGCGCAACCTACGAACAGGCGCTTCTGACGGCACCCAACCAGCCGGCGCTCGAGGCCAACCTCGGTCTCAGCTATGCCATGACCAACGATCTGCAGCAGGCCGAGGCGCATCTGCGCAAGGCCAGCAAGATGCCCGGCGCGACCAGCCAGATCCGGCAAAACCTCGCGTTGGTGATCGGGCTGCAGGGCCGCTTCGACGAGGCCAAGGCGATCCTTGCGGCCGATCTGCCGCCGGATCAGGTCGAGGCGAACCTGGCCTATATCCGCTCGATGATCACGCAGCAGAACCGCTGGGATATGATCAAGCGGACCGGCTGATCGCCGGCCGCCTACTTACCCAGGAAGCTGAAGCCGCCAGTCTGGCCGATCTTGATGATCGCCGGCGCGATGATGACGATGAACAGCACCGGCAGGAAGAACACGATCAGCGGCACCGTGAGTTTCGGCGGCAGGGCGGCGGCCTTCTTTTCGGCTTCCATCATGCGCGTCTCGCGGCCCTCTTCGGCCATGACGCGCAGCGACGTGCCGACACTGGTGCCATAGCGGTCCGCCTGGATGAGAGCGGTCATCACGGACTTCACCACGTCGAGGCCCGTACGCTTGCCGAGGTTGTCGTAGGCGCGGGTGCGATCCTCGAGGAAGCTCAGTTCCGCCGTGGTCAACGTGATCTCCTCGGCGAGTTCGGCGCTTTGCATGCCGATCTCCTTGGAGACGCGCTTGAAGGCGTGCTCGACCGACATGCCGGCCTCGACGCACAGCAGCATCAGGTCGAGTGCATCCGGCCAGGCGCGCTTGATCGACTGCTGGCGCTTGATCGTGCGGTTCTTGAGCAGCAGCGTCGGCAGATAGGCGCCGATGAGGCCGATGAACAGCGCGTAGATGGCGTTGAGATAGAGCGGCTTGTCGGCAAAGATCGTGAGGCTCAGATAGGCGAACGACACGATGAACAGCCCAAAGGGCGTCACGAAGCGCGCGAACACATAAGTGTTGAGCGGACCCTGCCCGCGATAGCCGGCACGCGCCAGCGCCTCGACGGTCTTTTCATCGGCGAACATCTTCTGCAGCGAGAAGCGGTTCACCACGTTGGTCACATATTCGCGTCCGGCGACGTGGCGGATCGAACCGCGCGCAGTGTCCTGCTGTCCACCGCCGCGCAGGCGCGCCATCTCCTCGGCACGCATCTTTTCACGTTCGAGCGCGACGCGCTTGATGCGCTGCTTCATCGAAATGCCGCCGCGGCCGAGCAGCGAGAAGCCGAGCGTGAAGACCACCGCGGCTGCGGCGATGGCCGCGAGCGCGGCAATCATGAAATCGCGGGTGAAAATATGGTCCATCGCGCCCGCCTCAGAAATCGAACTGGATCATGCGGTTCATCATGAAGCCGCCGATCCCCATCAGCAGCGCGGCGATGCCGAGCCAGATGAGGCCGATCGTGGTCGAAAACAGCGGCACCATGTAGCTGGGCGTGGTGAGCGTCACGAGAATGGCGACGATGAAGGGCAGCGAGCCGATGATGCCGGCCGAAGCCTTGGCTTCCGACGACATCGCCTTGATCTTCTGCTTCATCTTCTTGCGGTTGCGCAGCACGCG
>Ga0070661_100003465_pt1 | contig 10886 bp, 9 predicted proteins | sample KBSC43metaG_FD_64663 | JGI IMG/M metagenome (GOLD analysis project Ga0070661, IMG submission 64663) | Corn rhizosphere microbial communities from Kellogg Biological Station, Michigan, USA - KBS C4-3 metaG | ecosystem: Host-associated > Plants > Roots > Rhizosphere > Soil ...
GAAAAACGTGTCTCAAGGCAGCCGTGGTTTCCACAGATGCAAAGCTCACCTCCAAGATCAACCGTCATGTGGCCGAAATGTCCGGCAATGCCTGCCGCACCGTGCAGAATTACTCCGTCCACCATTGCTGCGCCGCCAACACCCGTGCCGAGAGTCAAGAGCACAACGTTGCGTCGTCCTCGAGCTGCGCCCCACAGCACTTCCGCCAGGAGAGCGGTACGTGCATCGTTATCGGCACGAACCGGCAAGGTGCCGACGTCCAGCAAAGTATTCAGACACCCACCCTCCAGGAATTGGAGATCTCCAGGGATGCTGTTGATTCGTGATGTCGCTGCGTCGATGATGCCGCGACATCCAACCCCGATTCCCCGCAGCGGTCGTTTCGCTTGTTTCAGCGATGAATGGACAAAGGCCCGCAACGCCTCAACACTTCTCGGCGATGACGCTTGGAAAAATTCAAGCCGCTCTCCGTCAGAGCCCACTGCCGCGGCTTTGATTGCGGTGCCGCCGATATCAACACCGAGTGCGTAAGCGATGTCGGGAGAGTCTGCATCATTTCGGGTCACAGTGATTGTGCATTATACGGAAGGTATGCAATCCTACGTGGCGCTTGTTCCAATGGCCTCTATCCCTACAAATCGCGTCTCCATTACAAATTCTGCGACTCATCGGAGCTGACAGTGCGCGTTCATCCCAATGTGTGTTTGGTCGTCGCCGCCTTAGGTCTGATCGTATCGTCACCTTCACTTCATGCGATCGATTCGAATCCCATCACCGTCGAATACGGTGTCGAAGCAAAAATGCGTGACGGCACCGTCCTTAGAGCCGACGTCTATCGTCCGAAAATAGAAGGTTCGTTTCCTGTCCTTCTTGAGCGCACTCCGTACAACAAGAGCGGCTCCGCAGGCTTCGCCATAAAAGCGGCAACTCGAGGTTACATCGTCGTCGTGCAGGACGTCCGCGGGCGCTATACGTCTGATGGCGATTGGTACCCATTCAAAAACGAATCAAATGATGGCTACGACACCGTCGAATGGGCCGCCAGCCTGCCAGGTGCCAACGGAAAAGTTGGAATGTTCGGCGGATCGTACGTTGGCGCGACGCAGATGCTGACCGCTGTCGCGCATCCTCCACATCTAGCCGGCATTTCTCCCGTGGTAACCGCCAGCAACTACCACGATGGATGGACCTACCAAGGCGGAGCCTTCGAGCAATGGTTCAACGAATCGTGGACGTCTGGCCTGGCACAAGACACGCTGAACCGTTCCGTGGAGAAGAATACGAACGCAAGGAACGGCATGTGGAAACTTCCTCTTACGGAATATCCGCTGTTTCCACTCCCATCCGCCGTATCGGATTCGGACCTCACCCGCTCCCTTGCGCCCTACTTTCTTGACTGGCTGGCTCATCCGAATTACGACGATTACTGGAAGCGGCTGTCTATTGAAGAACGGTATTCGGAAATCAACGTCCCGATTCTTCACGTCGCTGCTTGGTACGACATCTTTCTAGGCGGATCGTTGCGAAACTACGTCGGAATTAAGGCACACGGCGCCAGTGAAGCCGCGCGCCAAGGCCAGCGCCTGGTCGTGACTATCGGAGGCCACGCCGGATCGGGGCGCAACATCGGCGACGTCGATTTCGGTCCAGCCGCCGAGGGCGACGAAGACGATCCGGTCCTAGGCTGGTACGACTACCTTCTTAAAGGCGCCGCTGATCCATTTACCGCTGGAAAGCCGGTGAAACTCTTCGTGATGGGTGCCAACCAGTGGCGCGATGAACAAGGTTGGCCTTTGCCCCAAGCTCGCGAAGCAAAATATTTCTTGCATTCTGGAGGCAAGGCAAATTCCCTTACCGGGGATGGCGTTCTTTCCACAGCCGCCCCGCGTGCTGAATCGGCGGACCGCTACACATATGATCCCGCGAACCCCGTTCCCACCATTGGCGGCCCGCTCTGTTGTGAGTCTTCCCGCCTCAAGCCCGGACCACGTGATCAGCGTGCCGCGGAAGCGCGCGCGGATGTCCTCGTCTATTCCACTCCCGTGCTGGCGCAGGATTTTGAAGTCACTGGGCCAATCAAAGTCGAACTGTTTGCGAGTTCCTCGGCAGCAGATACCGATTTCACTGCCAAACTTGTGGACGTAGGTCCGGATGGCTTTGCGCAAAATATGACTGAAGGCATTATCCGAGCGCGTTATCGCGATTCACAGGAGAAGCCCACGCTCATGAACCCGGGACAGATCTATAAGTTCGCGCTAGACGTGTGGGCAACGAGCAATGTGTTCCGCAAAGGACACCGCCTGCGTCTGGAAATCAGCAGCAGTAACTTTCCCCGCTTCGACAGAAATGCCAACACCGGGGACGATAGCGCATCCGCCCGTCATTTCTTGAGTGCGACCAATATCATCTATCACGATGCCGAACATCCGTCAGCATTGATTCTGCCCGTCGTCCCGACGCCATGAAATACATGATGTCCCACGTCGAGGTTTAGCGAGAAGGAAGCGGACACATTGATGTTCATTCAATGAACGTAGGCACCACCCGGCAGCAGATACTGAATAGGCCACAACTCGGTTTTCTGCTCCACGAGCTCGGACCACTGCAACGTCCGGTCGCCGGGCTGCGAAATAAGTTTGATGCTCGGAAGAGTTTCCGACACAGCGCTCGCAAGCGTGTAGGCTCCGTTCGTTCCCGTCACACTAATGTTCGCTTTAGGATTAACCGCACCCTTAAAGAATCGTGTGGCAATCTCCGCATCTTCGATCATCTGCAAAAAGTACGGCCTGCCCAAAAGCAAAGCGTTGTACCCATAGTCGGCCAACACTCCCGATAACGGATTTACATAGGCATGATCAAAATCCAGCTGTGCCAGAGCGGGATCGTCCGGAGAGATCGCCTTGTACGGCATCCGTGTCTCCCCCATTCCCCGAGGTTCAAATGAGACGACGTCATTCCCTTCATCTAGATGTTTCGAAATGTTGGGCCAATCCTCGGACGCGGATTTTCCCTTCTCTCCCAGCCATAGCACTGTCTTCTGGCTTGGTCCCGATGTTTTGTGCATATAAAGCAACGGCAATTCCAGAACCCGGCTGTGATACAGCACATACTTGTCAATCGTCACACCTGCGAACTCGGAACTGCCTGTCTTTTCCCATCGGATTTCGGTGAAGCCAGGGATTGCACCTTGAAACTCTGCCACGTTCCAACCACGAATGTTCGGATACAAAGGAGAAAAGTACATATCTTTCAAACTGGACGTCGCCGTGCCCTTGTGGCCCCGATAGTAGTCACGGATTTCATCCATGATTGAGCGAGCATTCGGAAAATCAACCATGACCTGCCCCGATCGTGTGCACTGCAACGATTTTTCATCGAGCTCCTTGATAGGGGTTGGCTCATGTCGTGCCGGCAACCTGTTAAAGTGATCGAGAAACGCCATCGCCGCTTCCTGATTTTCCGGCGAAAACTGGTGATCGTGGTATCCCTCCGCCATCCCGATCCGATCCGCATGATTGAACTGGCTGTACACCGCCGTCACTTCGCGAACGGTTTTGTGAACGCCCTCGATGGGAAAGAAATCCAACACCGCCGCTGCGACAAACACGGGACGCGGGTACATCGCTAGCATTAACCCAGGCAGATCCACATGATTCGAAACCATGCCGTACAAATCTTGCTCCGGGTCACTGTCTGGATCTTTGAAAATGCGGTTATACATCCTCATCGGCAATGAGGTGATATAGCAGGAAGGAACCGCGACCTTGATTCGATGATCCAGGGCAGCAATGTGCGCGGCCTGAAATCCGCCGCCACTCGTACCCGTAATGTTGACGCGCTCCGGATCGACATCCTGGCGGGTCAACAAATAATCGACAGCCCGAATGCCATCCCAGACCTCCCATCGTGCCAGGTTCGTCCCTGCAAGATATGCGAGATTTCCCATGACCGCGTGCTCGGCGCAAATCAGGTTGTAGCGACTCTTTCCAGCCTTAGCATCCCAAAACTGGCTTCGCTCGGCCTGCCCCGGCGGATCCCAACAGATGACGACATATCCGCGCTTGACCAGCCTCTGACACAGCGCCTGATAGTGCACCTTCCCATTCGTCGCATGCCCCACCGGCACAAGAATGGCTGGATGTTTTTTCCCTCCGTCCTCGGGCACATACACCAGAGCCGTCACATACACTCCTGGCAAGCTTTCGAATATCAGCTTCTCGATGTGAAACCCATCCATCGATATCTTGCCAGTGATTTGCGGGTTCAACGCCGTTCGCTCTTTGGGCAGACCACCAAGCATCGCCAACAGATGTTCTTCGATCTTGCGCTGCACGCGCAGCAAGTCCTCTTCCGTGCGGATTCCCTGCCACTCTGCGCGACGCGCATCATCCTGCCGCCATCCCATTTCGGTTTGGTATCTCAAGTAAGGCGTAATGACAGGGCCTTCTTTTCCCACCGCGGGCAGTATCTGAAAAGCCTCGGGGGGAGGCGCATCTGCAGCAGCGACGGAAGCCGCAGTCAGCACGCATAACATGACGACGAAAATGGCCTTCATTTCTCTCCTATGCTGTCGTTCCGGAAAACAATCCCAAACGGTCGAGTCTCACAGCGAAATCCCGCGCTTCCATGGAATGAAATCGTCTTGCCCCAGCGACTCCGCCTTGGTTCTAACCTTCCCACTGGCAATTTGAACCACCGACTCCAGAATTGACTCTCCCATTTCTTCAATACTCTTATCGCCGGAAATGATCGCGCCAGTGTCCACGTCGATAATGTCCCGCATGCGTTGAGCCAAGGATGAATTTGTCGCGATCTTCACCACTGGAGCAACGGGGTTACCGGTTGGGGTTCCCAATCCAGTCGTAAAGAGCACCACGTTGGCACCCGCACCAACCTGAGCTGTAACACATTCAACATCGTTCCCCGGCGTGCACTGCAGATTTAGACCCGCCTCTCTTGCGTATTCCGGGTAGTCAATCACAGCGGTCACAGGAGAGGTACCGCCTTTGCGAGCCGCTCCTGCCGATTTCATCGCATCGGTCAGCAACCCGTCCTTAATATTTCCAGGTGACGGATTCATCTCAAACCCTGAATGCACCGCTTTTGCCCGCGCGGCATAGTCGCTCATCAACTGAATGAACCGGTTGCCGATTTCTTTGGTAGCACTTCGATCGATCAGCGACTGCTCGACGCCACACAATTCCGGAAACTCCGACAATATGGTCCGCCCGCCTAATGCCGCCATCATGTCAGAAACATGTCCGACCGCGGGATTCGCTGAAATTCCAGAGAATCCATCGGATCCCCCGCACTTCAAACCCATCGTCAGCCTCGAAAGCGGTGCCGGCGCCCGCTTAATGCTGTCTGCCTCCACCATGCCCAAAAATGTTGCGCGAACCGCTTCGGAGAGCATTGCAAACTCCGAGGCACTCTTCTGCTGCTCAAACACCAGCAACGGCTTTCGAAAATTTGGGTCACGCTTCGCAATTTCGTCGCGAAGAATGCTGAGTTGCGCGTTCTCGCAACCGAGACTCAATATCGTCGCGCCCGCGACGTTCGGATGGTGCATATACCCCGCCAGCAACCCACAGAGGATTTGCGAATCCTCCCGTGTTCCCCCACATCCCCCCTGATGCATGAGGAACTTTACGCCATCTAAGTTCTTGAAAACGCCGCCTGCACGTGGTGCCACAGTACTTTCTTCTGCCTCCAGACCTGAAGCTTCCTGAAGCCTCCCTTCTCGATACAGCCTCACCAGTTCGGCTACCTGCCGGCGATAGATTTTTGGCCGAGCGAACCCCAGCTCTTCTTCAAAGGCTTCCTTCAGGACTTCAATATTGCGGTTCTCGCAAAAGACAAGCGGCACCACCAACCAGTAATTTCTCGTTCCTACTTGCCCATCGGCCCGGTGATAACCCAAGAACGTTCGTTCCACCCACGCCGCAACGTCCGGCGCCTTCCAACGGTATTCCCTTCCTTTTTCTTGGTAAGGTAAGGCCTCGTGGCGAACGTTCAATACGTTGAGTGCGGCGCCTCGTTCGATCTTCTGCGTTGCCTTGCCTACAAGGACTCCATACATACGTACGGGAGCTCCCGTATCCAAGTGTTCGACCGTAAATTTGTGTTTAGCCGGAACGTCAGACGTTAAAACGAGAGCGTGATTCGGCAACGCGATTTCTTCGCCCTTGCGCAGATCTCGAAGCGCGATCAGAACATTGTCGTCTGGATGCAGTTTCAATGCTCCACTCAGCATCACAACTCCTCGCCAGTTTTATACTCGATCTTACGCCGCGCAGTGACGCGAGCCGCGTTACACCTTGAACTTTGTGTATAACAATACAGAATCTTGCGACGTACATCACAACCGTATGGCCGATTTTGGCAGGACAAATCACTCATGAAAAAACAGCAGGTTCGCGAGCGAATCACCGAGATTGGTATCGTCCCGGTTGTACGAGCGTCTTCGCCGGAACAGGCGGTGCTTGCCGCCCAGGCCGTTTGCGAAGGTGGAATTCCAATCGTTGAAATCACTATGACCGTTCCGGGGGCAGTGGATGTCATCCGCGAACTGCGCAAGACTGTCGACTCCTCCGTTCTGATTGGCGCAGGCACCGTTCTGAATAGCGAAATGGCGCGCCGCTGCGTGGACGCTGGGGCAGAATTTCTCGTTAGTCCCGGCCTGGACATTCCGACGCTCGAGTTCGCTGCCCGGGAAGACAAGCTCATGCTCGCCGGAGCACTCACGCCGACGGAAGTCATCACGGCATGGAGCGCTGGCTCCGAACTCGTAAAGGTTTTCCCGTGCGGGCAACTGGGCGGCGCATCGTATATCAAAGCCCTTAAAGGTCCTCTACCACAGGTTCCGATGGTCCCAACCGGCGGCGTTAATCTCAACACTGCTGGCGACTTCATCAAAGCGGGCGCGGCCGCCCTAGGGGTCGGAGGAGAACTGGTTCAGAGTGATGCGTTAAATGCGGGCCAGCCACAAATCATCGTTGAGAATGCCCGTAAATTTCTGGCGATTGTCAAACAAGCGAGAGAAAAATTAGCTTCATAACGAGAGTTAGCATCGCCAAACATTGCGACGTCACTGATTCACGCCGCTAGCCAGGAACCCGCCATCCACAGTCAATAAATGGCCCGTGACAAAGCTGGCCGCATCAGATGCGAGAAATACCGCGGCCCCCGATAGCTCCTCCACTTTCCCAAATCGTTGCATCGGAGTACGCATCAGAAACTCCCGTCCTCGTTCGGTGCCGTCGAGCAGTGCAGTATTCAGGTCAGTCCGAAAAACTCCTGGAGCTAGCGCATTCACGCAGACTCCAAACTTCGCCCACTCCACAGCCAAAGCCTTCGTCAGCGATGCAACCGCGCCTTTGCTCGCGCAGTAAGCCGCAACCTCATACAACGCCACAAACGATGCCAGTGACGCTACATTAATGATCCGTCCATACCGTTGTTCGACCATGTGCCGCCCGAATACCCGGCAAGCGTGCCACGTACCGTTCAGATTGGTTTCCACGATCGAATCCCAATCCTGATCGGAAACTTCGAGAGAGGGCGTTCGTTTCGTCTTCCCGGCACAATTCACCAAAATCTCGACGCTCCCGAAGACGTCGCGAACGCTTTGCAGTAGCTCTTCGAGCCTTGATTCATCGGTCACATCACAGGTGATCGCGAGCGATCGCCGTCCCAGCGCTTCGACTGCCGACGACGCTGCGCGCACCTGCTCTTCGCGCCGCCCTGTTGGAACAACATTCGCTCCTGCCTGCGCCAACCCCTTGGCTAGTGCGAGTCCGATCCCGCTCGTCCCGCCGATAACGACCGCAGTCTTTCCGTTCAATTCAAGAAGAGGATGTCCCATTTAGACCCTTTATCGCAGAGTAACGATTCCGCGGGAAGATTATAAAGGCAAGGTGTTGGACAAGCAGTTTGGGAGAGCGTGTCTACACGGGCGGGCGATTTATTTCAGTGAAGAAACGCAGACGCTAAGAATTGGCTCCTCAGGTAGGACTCGAACCTACAACCCTCCGGTTAACAGCCGGTTCCCCGTGTCCCGCGCGTACCTCTCAATACTTCGATATACGCAAACAATCAAGCGCTTAGACAGTTGGGGAGTTTTCCCGACGGGTACTGAGACGTACGGAAATACCTATGGGGTCCCCACAAAAGTCCCCACACTCCGAGACTCGGTACTTGTCGACACCCGATCCTTTAACTAACCGGGTATTTTGATCCCCGGTGTACCCTGACGCATCTCTAATGCGAGCGGAAAAAGCCAAAGTCTTGCCCCATTTACGAATCGCTATGTCGGGTTCTGAAAACTTGGCAACACTGATTATCCAATTGTAGGCCTTCTGCATTGCCGTCAGCACCATGTCAAGGTGGACCGTGACATTCTTTGCTCGGTACTGATATTTCGCGATCCAGCATTGGCTATGCTTATCGTAAACAACAGAGTAAGTATTCATTTTTGAGGGTTGGCTCAGAAACATTGTGTAGCTCGAATCCCCGTTAGTCCAGGAGAGTTCACCGAGCAACGGGTAGCCGACTTCTTCGTTGGACGAGAGATCACCACGCATGTGCTGTAGATGATTTCGTGCTTCTTCGATCGCAACCAGATTTGTCTTTAGCTAACGCATTTCTGGCGTTCGCTTTTTTATGAGAGGCAGCGAGTCTACGACGGATCCGACCCGATGCGCAAAATCGATGAACGCCCCGGCCGAAAGAAGTGGCGCAATGGCGCGGTCCTCGATGTCAACATGTTGGTCGATGTCCCGTTCCAAAGCTGTCATATCTTCCGACAATCGCTTGTACAGGATCTCTGCCGAGAGCATTGCACGCTTCGCTGCTTCAAACAATAAGGCGACTTTTTCCTGAGGAGCGAGCCCTTGACCTCAGATCGACGGGTTCCGTTTCAACCTTGGCTGGCTTGGCCCGGTTGAGCCACTGTCCGCGGCGAAGGCGATTCACAAACCTCTTCGCTCGCCGGTTGCGGAGGATGTCGGGTCGACTCTCCCCGAACCATTCCGCCATTACAAACGCCCGCGTCTTGTCCGACAATGGCCTGGCTCGCTTCTCCCATGGCGGTAGTTCATGCCTGGTGAATCCCTCGACGACCGCGCCCAATGTGCAATCGCCGCGGCACTCCGGGCACGGATACAGCTCGGCCTCATCCTCGATAGCGCCGCGGAATGTTCCATGAGTGATGCAGACAATCTCGACAGTCAGAACGCGACGATAACCTAGCGCCATGAGTCCAAGGCGGACCTCATCCCAGTTTTGCATTTGCCGAAGATTCTACACTGCACCGAAAACGGTTCAACGTCATGTCACCCGGAGACGTAGTTCGTGTAATTTAGGATCGTTACATCCTCATGCAGCGCGTACCGATCTTCGACACGAACATCTTCGGACATGCTCAGAGTGGAAAGATCCCAGCGAGCGACTGGAGGTTTCTGCTTAGACGTCGTCCCCGTGGTGGCTGGGCGCTGAGTTCTGTGACGGCGCTCGAACTTCTCGCCGATCTCGATGATGTGGGGGCGGAGCGATTCGCTGAATTTCGGGACCGGATCAAACTTGCGTTTAGGCTCTCAAACGGTGTTGTCCACGAAGAGCCGAGGTTTTTAATATGCCGGGATCTGCTGAATCTCCCCTTCCCGCCTGAGCTCCCTCACCTCTCCGGTGAACTACTCTCCAATTACGTGAGCGTGATCCGACGCGCTCCCACTTTGCTTAGGCTTCGAGAGGGGGTTCCGTGGCGTGGCGGACGAGCAAGTTGGTCAGGCGCGCCCACTATGAAGAAAGTCGTCGACGGAGTAAAGGGGGAGTGGAAACGACAGGTGGAAGCCTTCGTTGATGGAATCTATCCGGACTGGCGAACTGAGGTCGAGAAGACGGGACGACGCATTCCGCGTGAGATGCGGAAAGAGTTCATTCCTGAGGAGCGATGGACGGTGCAAGATTCGCATTTTGTCCAGAGCTTTCTTCAATGGCTTCACGCGAAGCCAGATCCCCCACTTCTCGCGGAGATGACAGAGAGATTGGAGCCTGTTCTCAAGTTCACGCGTTTTGTAGTTCGGGAGTTTATGATCGGTAAGTATTCGCTAACAAAAAACGATTCTGATGTGTTCGATCAGTTCCAGCTCCACTACCTCGCGCTTGACGGATTCATTCTTGTGAGCCACGATCCCGACATGTCGAAGCGGACGGCTAACTCCGCACAATCGGATCGGATCCTGTCGTTCGAGAAGTTCCTCCAGAGCCTCTAACGCCCTTGCCGTATTTACAGCCCCCAAACGGAGGACTTCAAGATCGGTTTCATTGCGTAGTGTTGTGCGGTCGTAGAAATTGCGGGGCTGAGGTAAACAGTCGATAGATCGCCATTTCACCAACTATTTTGCCCTCCTAGGCGGCCCCGCTTCCGAGCAGTTGGTGTAATCGCCTGCTTACGTCAACTACTTTGGCGGATTGTTTTTCCAGCCTTTTCGTTGACAGACTGATGTGCGTCCTTTTAGGTGTCCGCTCACAGAATGTTCCATCTCGCTTGACTTGGCCGTATCATGCGCCCATAATCCGCTGCATCAGTTATCGGAGGGCAGCCCTTCCTATCGCGGCCCTTTGCTCAAGCACATTTCCACCCTCTTAGGCTGATCGGCCCAATCCAACGGTATCTCGTTCGCGATCCATGACCGTGCCCCAAGGGAATGTCGGCGCGACATTTCGGAGAAACCAAAATGAAAACAATCAGCAAACTACTCCGTCTCTTTCTGTGCATAACGATTTGTGCACTCGCAGTCACCGCCCAAGCACAAAGCACTTGGAAACTTTCCAAAGACTTGTTGGCAAATAGCAACCAAATCTCTTTTAACCAAGGCAGCAACGGA
>Ga0070661_100003469_pt1 | contig 10878 bp, 8 predicted proteins | sample KBSC43metaG_FD_64663 | JGI IMG/M metagenome (GOLD analysis project Ga0070661, IMG submission 64663) | Corn rhizosphere microbial communities from Kellogg Biological Station, Michigan, USA - KBS C4-3 metaG | ecosystem: Host-associated > Plants > Roots > Rhizosphere > Soil ...
GAAGAAGTGGTGATGATTATCAAACAACATCACAACCTGGGATATTATACTGATATCAAAACGAAAAAACTGAACCCTGTTAGCCGGTTGGTTTCTGAAACCATGCGCATGCCCGTACAGCCAAACAAAGCAATCGTTGGCAGCAATGCCTTCGCCCATTCTTCCGGTATTCACCAGGATGGATTTTTAAAAAATGCGATCAACTACGAGATCATCAATCCCGAAGAAGTAGGTGCCGATGGTTCAAAGATTGTACTTACAGCACGCAGTGGTCGCAGCGCTTTGGCTCATCGCTTTTTAAAATTGGGATACAATTATAATCGGAACGACATCGATGCACTGTATGTTGAATTTTTGAAAGTTGCCGACCGAAAAAAAGAAGTGGAAGATGCGGATTTGCATGAATTAGCCGAAAGGCATGAGGTAGAGGTTGCCTAGATTTTGTAACGAGCAGCAGGTTTTCCATTGAACCGCTGTTGCGTCGCACTCTTGTACGTTTAGTTCTTTATTCGACAAAAGGCTACGCAAAGCCGCAAAGAAAGTACAAAAGACGCTGCAACTGCGCCTTTGCGAAGCTTAGCGCCCCTGCCTACAGGAAGGCAGGTTAGCGAGAAATAGATAATAAAATATTTTCAGAAATAGAAATAAATGTCCAAAACTCTATTCGATAAGATCTGGGAAAAGCACGTGATCAAACAAATTGCGGGCGGCCCCTCTGTATTATACATTGACAAACATTTTATCCATGAAGTAACCAGTCCGCAGGCGTTTACAGGATTGAACAAACGGGGCATCAAAGTTTTTCGCCCACATCAAACTATTGCAACAGCTGATCACAACGTCCCAACGCTGAACCAGCATTTACCCATCAAAGAAGAATTGAGTCGCAGACAGGTTGAGGCATTGAAGCAAAATTGCGCCGAACATGGCATTGAGTTATACGGCCTTGGTCATCCTTTCCAGGGCATTGTTCATGTGATTGGACCGGAGTTGGGCATTACGCAGCCAGGTATTACCATAGTCTGCGGGGACAGTCATACATCAACGCACGGGGCTTTTGGTGCCATTGCATTTGGCATTGGCACCAGTGAAGTAGAAATGGTGCTGGCAACACAATGTTTGATGCAGACGAAACCGAAATTGATGCGCATCAATGTAGAGGGTGAGTTACAAAAAGGAGTGGTGAGCAAGGACATTATTCTTTATATCATTTCACAGATATCTGCGAGCGGAGCTACCGGCTATTTTGTTGAATATGCTGGTTCCGCTATTCGATCGCTTTCCATGGAAGCAAGAATGACCATTTGCAATATGAGCATTGAAATGGGCGCAAGAGGAGGAATGATCGCACCAGACGAAACCACATTCAAATATATAAAAGGAAGAAGGTTTGCACCCCAGGGCAGCAAGTGGGATCGGAAGCTTGCTGACTGGAAGGAATTGTATTCTGACGGCGATGCGCAGTTCGACAAAGAAATTTTTGTCAGTGCCGCTGATATTGAACCCATGATCACCTATGGTACAAATCCCGGAATGGGAGTGGGAGTTACAGGCCATGTTCCTGAGTTAAGTGAAATTGATGAAAAAGAAAAGGCCTCATTCGAAAAATCGATCAACTATATGGGCCTTCTGCCCGGTGTAACCATGAAGGGCAGAAAGGTGGACTATGTTTTCATTGGTAGTTGCACCAACTCAAGGATTGAAGATCTAAGAATGGTGGCAGGATTTGTAAAAGGAAAAAAGAAAGCCAGTGATGTACAGGTTTGGATCGTTCCGGGAAGCAAACAAGTAGAAAAGCAAGCGATAGAAGAAGGCATTGATAAAATTTTCGAAGAAGCCGGGTTTCAACTGCGTCAACCAGGATGTTCGGCATGCCTTGGCATGAATGAAGACAAAATTCCAGCTGGAAAGTATTGCATCAGCACAAGCAATAGAAATTTTGAAGGAAGACAAGGACCTAACGCAAGAACATTTTTAGCTAGCCCCCTGACGGCTGCCGCCGCAGCCATAACAGGTGAGGTAACCGACGTGAGAGAACTGTTGAAAAATTGAGCGCTTATGACTGAAGTAAAATGGAACACTGAACTGTACAATCTGCAGCACAACTTTGTTTACAAGTTCGGTGAAAATGTCATAGAATGGTTGGATCCGCAGGTAGGCGAAAGGATCCTTGACGTTGGTTGCGGGACGGGGCAACTGGCCGATATAATACGCCACGCCGGAGCATTGGTTACAGGAATTGATGCTTCACCAGAGATGATCAAGAAGGCGAAAGAAAATTACGACGATATAAAGTTCTTTGTCAAGGACGCTTGTAATTTTTCTTTTGAAGAAAAGTTTGATGCTGCATTTTCCAATGCAGCCCTTCATTGGATATCGAAACAAAAGGAAGCGCTGCAATGTATCTGTGATGTGTTAAAGCAACAGGGAAGATTTGTCTTTGAGATGGGTGGCAAGCATAATATTGAGAACATTCATAGTGCTATAAAATGTGCAATGATGGAAGAAGGATTAGCAGATGAAATACCCAACGAGTCAAACTATTTCCCTTCTGTAGCCGAACAGTGCGAGTTGCTTGAGGAAGTTGGTTTCTCGGTTTCCGATGTCATGTATTTTAAAAGGCCAACCAAACTCGAAGGAGAGGATGGAATGAAACTGTGGATCATGCAGTTTTGCGGATTTTTCTTTAAAAACGTTTCGAATGAGTTGAAAGAAAGAATTACCGCAAATGCCATCCAAAGATTAAGAAACACAAATTACCAGGATGGAGAGTGGAATGCGGACTATGTGCGATTGAGAATTAAAGCGATAAAAGAATAGTGAATGGTGAGCAATCAGTAGTGCGTTATAATTAACAATTAATGATTAACAATGGGGAAAGAGATAAATAAGATAAAATCGACCGTGGTTCCATTGGACATAGAAAACGTAGATACAGACCAAATCATACCTGCCCGTTTTCTTAAGGCAACAAGCAGGGAGGGATTTGGAAAGAATCTTTTTCGTGACTGGAGATACAATAATGATGACGAGGCCCAACCTAAAAAAGATTTTGTATTGAACAACCCCACTTATTCAGGAAAAATTTTGGCGGCTGCAAAAAATTTCGGTTGTGGCTCTTCGAGAGAGCACGCAGCATGGGCTATCAAAGATGCAGGGTTTGATGTGGTGGTCAGCAGCTTTTTTGCCGATATTTTTAAGAGTAATGCTCTGAATAATTTCTTGTTGCCGGTGCAGGTTACCGAAAATTTTCTGCAAAAGATATTTGATGCTGTTTTAAGAAATCCTAAAACAGAAGTTGAGGTAAATCTTGAGAAGCAAACGATAACGATCCTTTCGACAAATGAGAACGAAACCTTTGAGATCAACAATTACAAAAAGACCTGTTTACTAAACGGGTACGACGATATCGATTATTTATTAAGTATAAAAACCGATATAGAGCAATTCGAGTTGCAACAAGATTAAAACGATGCCGCAAACTAAGGTCATAGCGAAAAATATCAGTGTTAGCAGGCCAAATGGCCTGTTACTGGATGACATTTCATTCGACCTGAATGAAGGAGAGCATTTGCTGGTCACAGGAAACTCAGGCAGCGGCAAAACAACGTTGGCGAAAGCAATTGCAGGCAAGATGTTTTGCAAAGGGTCCATTCGATTTAACAACGATCAGCCAAAAGTAATTTTCGTTGAACAACATTATTTCTTCAAAACCCTTTCCAATACAAACGATTTTTATTATCAACAACGCTACAACAGTTTTGATAGCGATGATGCGATGACCGTTATGGAGGAGTTGTTAACAGTAACTCCAGATGAAAACGTGATTAAAGAATTGTTGACACAACTGCAACTCCTTCACAGGAGGAACGATTCTTTGTTGCACCTTTCAAGTGGGGAGCACAAACGCTTCCAATTGGTAAAAGCATTTTTGCAGGATGCTGATGTTTTCATCTTTGATTCACCTTTTACCGGTCTCGATGTTAATAGCAGGGAGGTTGTAAAGGAATTGATTGAACGTAGGTCAAAGAAATCAACGATCATCTTAATCGCAGATGTCGAGGATATACCCTCTGCAATAACACATGTTGCCGAACTTGACAAAGGAACCTTAAAGATTTTTAGTACTCTGAAAGAATTTGAAAGCGGGTCAACCAATAGCTTTCAGACAGGCAGATTCAATGGCGACATTCCTTTTCAGCATGACTCTGTTGAATTCGACGTGGCCATAAAATTTGAAAATGTCTCTGTTGCCTATGGTGACAAAAAGATCTTCTCGAACATCAACTGGCAAGTCAACCGTGGTGAAAGATGGTTGCTGAAAGGGGCCAATGGATCCGGTAAGTCAACTTTGATAGGTTTGATCACTGGCGATCATCCACAGGCTTATGCAAATGAGATCTTTTTGTTTGACAGAAGGCGCGGCAGCGGCGAAAGCATTTGGGATATTAAAAGAAAAATAGGTTTTGTTTCTCCTGAATTGCATTGGTACTACGATAAATCCATTTCGGTTTACCAAACGGTTGCTTCAGGTTTTTTTGATACAGTGGGAGTTTATAAAGCGCTTCATCAAGAGGAAAGTCTCATAGTTGAACGATGGCTTTCTTTTTTAAACCTCAACTTGAAAGCGCAGGAACCTTTGTTCACACTTTCCACCAGTGAACAACGGTTGACTTTGCTCGCCCGGGCACTCGTAAAAAACCCGCCGTTGCTGGTCCTCGATGAGCCATGCCAGGGTTTGGATGAGCAACAGGTAAGTGAATTTGTTAAATTGATCGATGACCTGTGTGAGCGATTGAATAAAACATTGATTTATGTGAGCCATTATGAAAACGAGATCCCCGGTTGCGTTGATAAAGTGATGATGCTGGAAAACGGTAGTGAAAAAAAATATTCATTCAACATAAAAAGATCAACTGCGATAGCAGTATAGATTATGATAAAGAACATAGTCATTATAGAAGGCGATGGCATCGGTCCTGAAGTCACAAGGCAATCTTTAAAGATACTCAATGCGATTGCGGAAAAATTTCATCATGAGTTTGAGTATAAATATTGCCTGATGGGAGCTGATGCGATCGATAAAACCGGGAATCCTTTGCCTGATGAAACCATTGAAGCCTGTTTAAACAGTGATGCGATCCTTTTCGGCGCAATCGGTCATCCTAAGTATGATAATGACCCGACTGCGAAAGTAAGACCGGAGCAAGGGCTGCTTAAATTGAGGAAGTCTCTGCAATTGTTTGCCAACATTCGTCCCGTGACCACGTACCCTTCTTTGCACCATTTATCACCACTAAAGAACAAAAACCTTGAAGATGTTGATTTCATTATTTTCCGGGAGTTAACCGGTGGGATCTATTTTGGTAAAAAGGAATTAAGTGGGGACGGGGCGAGTGCTATCGATGAATGCGTTTACACAAAAGCAGAGATCGAAAGAGTGACAAATCTCGCTTTTCATTTTGCGCAAAAACCTGAACGAAGAAAAAAATTGACCTTGGTTGACAAAGCCAATGTGCTGGAAACATCCCGACTTTGGAGAAAGACGGTCCAGGAAGTTGCCAAACAATACCCGGATGTAAAGGTGGATTACATGTTTGTCGACAATGCTGCCATGCAGATTATTTTGAATCCAAAACAATTTGATGTCATACTCACTGAGAACATGTTTGGGGATATCATTAGTGATGAGGCGAGTGTATTAAGTGGCTCACTGGGATTACTGCCTTCTGCTTCCGTGGGTACCGGAACCGTGTTATTTGAGCCCATTCATGGGTCGTATCCGCAAGCTGCAGGAAAAGATATTGCAAACCCCATCGGTTCCATTTTATCGGCAGCCATGATGCTTGAATATCTTGGGATGATAAAAGAAGCGGGGCTTGTTCGCGAGGCAGTGAGCTGGACATTGTCAAACAGTTTTGTGACAAAGGACCTTGACCCAGTGAATTTTTACTTTACCTCTACGATCGGTGAGCTGATCACTGATTATGTGAATGGTAAAATTCCTGAATTAGTGAAGAAGGAGAATATTGAGTTGAGAAAGTCAACGATCATATAATCGCGGATTGAGGGGTTAATAGGTTTCGCTGAAAAAATCCGCGCAATCTGTGATAAAAAGTTCTTTTTTTAAAGTCGCGGGTGTATATTTACAAAACATACATCCTTCATGAATAGAAGAGCAAATAATGTCAATACCATAATAAACACGATTATTATTGTGGTCGTCATTATTATATCTTCTATAAACGGAGGTGGTGTTTAAGTACAACTAAAAACAAAAAAATATAGACCCGCCTCCAAAAAGGCGGGTTTCTTTTTGAAGGTGGATTTAGCACCAATGCGAAGATTTAAATCAGTAATGAATGATGAATAATGAATAACGAGTATTCATTACCAATTACCCATTATTCATTCGACCAGAGAACATAAACAATGAAAGAATTAAACAAATATTCAAAGACACTAACACAGGATCCAACACAACCGGCCGCGCAGGCGATGTATTATGCGATCGGGTTTAAAGAGGAAGATTTTGCGAAAGCCCAGGTAGGTATTGCAAGCATGGGGTGGGATGGTAATCCCTGTAATATGCATTTGAATGACCTCGCAACATCTGTAAGGGACAGTGTCAATGCTACAGACGACCTGATAGGATTACGGTTTCATACAATTGGTGTAAGTGATGGGATAAGCATGGGAACAGAAGGGATGAGGTATAGCCTGGTTAGTCGTGATGTAATCGCAGACAGCATCGAAACGAATGCAGGCGCACAATATTACGATGCACTGGTTTGTATTCCCGGTTGCGATAAAAATATGCCAGGTACTATTATGGCGATGGGGAGATTAAATCGTCCTTCGATCATGTTGTATGGTGGTACCATTGCGCCTGGTCATTATAAAGACGAAGATTTGAATATTGTGAGCGCATTTGAAGCGCTCGGAAAGAAGATCGCAGGTAATTTAAGTGAGGCAGATTTCAAAGCTATTATCCAGCATGCATGCCCTGGTGCCGGTGCATGTGGTGGCATGTATACGGCCAATACCATGGCTTCAGCCATTGAAGCGCTGGGCATGAGTTTGCCGAACTCCTCATCGAATCCTGCATTGAGTAACGACAAACAGAAGGAGTGCGCTGCTATGGGCGCTGCCATAAAATTGTTGCTCGAAGAGGACATTAAGCCGAGAGACATCATGACACGTAAAGCATTTGAAAATGCAATTACAGTGATCATGGTGCTGGGCGGTAGTACGAATGCCGTATTGCATTTGATTGCTATGGCAAGAAGCGTTGGAGTTCCTTTGACGCAGGACGATTTTCAAACGATCAGCGACAACGTTCCTGTGCTTGCTGATTTCAAACCCAGTGGAAAGTATTTGATGCAGGATCTTCATGAGCATGGCGGAGTACCGGCTGTAATGAAATACTTGTTGGGTAAAGGCCTTTTGCATGGCGATTGCTTAACAGTAACCGGCAAAACTGTGGCAGAAAACCTGAAAGATGCGCCCGAACTTGATTTCGACAAACAAAAAATAATCATGCCTCTCGAAACGCCGATAAAAACGACAGGGCATTTGCAAATACTATACGGTAATCTTGCTGAAGGTGGGAGCGTGGCAAAAATTTCTGGCAAAGAAGGAGAGCGATTTGAAGGTACGGCCCGAGTGTTCGATGGCGAACACGACCTTATAAAAGGAATTCAATCGGGTCGTGTGCATGCAGGCGATGTAGTAGTGATAAAAAACATTGGTCCAAAAGGCGCTCCTGGAATGCCTGAGATGCTTAAACCAACCGGAGCCATTATCGGTGCGGGTTTGGGTAAATCTGTTGCGCTCATTACTGATGGCAGATTCAGCGGGGGCACACACGGATTCGTTGTAGGTCATATTACCCCCGAAGCCCACGAAGGAGGACTAATTGCCCTTGTAAAGGATGATGATATCATAGAGATTGACGCAACAAAAAATACGATCACCTTACAAGTTCCCGAGGAAGAAATTGCGAAAAGAAAGAAGAGCTGGAAGCAGCCGGAATTAAAAGCAAAAAATGGAATTCTGTATAAATATGCAAAACAGGTTAAAACAGCAGCAGAAGGATGTGTGACAGATGAGTAGGAACCCTGTCCCCTGAAGGGGAACTTAGGTTAAAACAGTAATTAATTTATTGATGACTCAATCAAAAAAAATGGAAACACTTCGAACGGTAAAAACGTCTTCAAAGCAAGAAAAAGTTACTAAGTCCCCCGTTCAGGAGGCCGAGGTGGTTAACATCTCAGGTAGTGAAGCAGTGATGAAAGCGTTGCAAGCTGAGAAAGTGGATACCATTTTTGGCTATCCCGGTGGTGCTATCATGCCAATCTATGATGCTTTATATGATTATGTTGATAGTTTGAAGCATATTCTTGTTCGACACGAACAGGGCGCTATTCATGCGGCACAAGGTTACGCAAGAACTTCAGGGAAAGTGGGAGTGGTATTTGCAACCAGTGGCCCCGGCGCAACCAATCTCGTCACTGGTTTAGCCGACGCAATGATCGATAGTACGCCCGTTGTTTGTATTACTGGCCAGGTGTATGCGCACCTGTTGGGAACCGATGCTTTCCAGGAAACTGATGTCATTAATATCACAACGCCTGTAACCAAATGGAACTACCAGGTGACAGATGCAACGGAAATTCCTTCGGTATTAGCGAAAGCATTTTATATTGCAAAAAGTGGAAGGCCCGGCCCGGTTGTGATCGACATCACCAAAAATGCACAGTTACAAAAGATAGACTTTAACGGATATCAGAAGACAGATCATATCAGAAGCTATCGCCCCAAACCGATTGTACGTAAAGAATTTATTGAGGAAGCTGCTAAACTGATCAATGCGGCGAAAAAGCCGTTTGTGATCTTCGGGCAAGGGGTAATCCTCGGCAAGGCAGAAAAGGAATTCAAGGACTTTATTGAAAAAGGTGGGTTGCCAGCAGCATGGACCATTTTAGGAATGAGTGCTATTCCGACTGATCATCCGCTGGCTGTAGGTATGCTCGGAATGCACGGAAACTATGGGCCGAATGTTTTGACAAATGATTGCGATGTATTGATCGCAGTAGGTATGCGGTTCGATGATCGTGTAACGGGTCGTTTGGACAAATATGCAAAACAAGCCAAGGTAATTCATCTTGATATTGACCCTGCGGAAATAGATAAAAATGTGAAATCAGCTGTGCCTGTCTGGGGTGATTGTAAAGAAACTCTGCCACTTCTTACCGAATTGCTGGGGCAAAAGACTTATCCGGATTGGATACAACGCTTCCGGGATTATATGAAAGAGGAGCAAGAAGTGTGTATTGTTCCTGAATTAAATCCAACAAGTGAAATGCTCACGATGGGTGAAGTGATCAAAATATTGAATGATCTCACCGGTGGAGATGCGGTGATCGTGACTGATGTGGGTCAGCATCAAATGGTGGCCTGCCGTTATGCAAAATTTAATCAGACAAAAAGCAACATTACGTCCGGCGGTCTTGGTACCATGGGTTTTGCCTTGCCAGCGGCTATTGGTGCAAAATTTGGCGCACCAAACAGAACAGTTATTGCAATTATCGGAGACGGTGGTTTTCAAATGACCATCCAGGAATTAGGAACAGTGATGCAAAGTGGAATAGATATTAAGATCATTATACTGAATAATAATTTTCTTGGAATGGTTCGGCAATGGCAGCAGCTCTTCCATGAAAAAAGATATTCTTTCGTTGACATTACCAGTCCTGATTTTGTACAGGTAGCCAGGGGATATCATATTGAGGGCAGGAGTGTTTCAAAAAGAAATGAGTTGCAAAAAGCGTTAGAAGAAATGATTGGTCATAAAGGTTCATATTTATTAGAGGTAATGGTTGGAAAGGAAAATAATGTTTTTCCAATGGTACCCCAGGGTTGCAGTGTAGCAGAAATAAGACTGAAATAAAATTTAAGATGACAGACAGTATTTTTCCAGATATACCGATGCAATATGAAAGTATTGCGGAAGCGACAAGAGCAATGGAATTCAACATGGCCTCTGATATGCAAACCGGGAGTCTGCTCAAAACTTTGGTCGCTTCAAAGCCATCCGGACGAATACTGGAATTAGGGACTGGGACTGGGTTAGCTACCTCGTGGATCATTGATGGCATGGATAATAGAGCGAAGTTGATCACGATAGAGAATAACAGGCTGCTTCTCGATATTGCCCGAAAAGCATTACGAGATACGAGGGTCGAGTTTGTATTGGCTGATGGATATGAATGGATACAAAACTATTTGGGAGAGAAGTTTGACCTGATTTTTGCAGATGCGATGCCGGGAAAATATGAACTGTTTGAGGAAACGATAGGACTGGTTAAGGAGGGCGGATTCTATATTATTGATGACATGTTACCACAACCCAATTGGCCAGAGGGACACCCGGAAAAAGTTGAAGGGTTCATAACGGAGCTGCAGAGAAGAAATGACATACTACTTACAAAATTAAACTGGTCCACAGGGATCATTATTGTAACTAAGATTAAATTGGAAAACAATGAATAAGCAGGAATATACGATAACGGTTTACACGGAGAACCAGATTGGTCTGCTCAATCGGATCGCTATTATCTTTTCGAGAAGGAAGATCAATATTGAAAGTTTGAATACTTCTCCTTCCGAAATAGACAGCGTTCACCGCTTTACGATTGTCATTAATGAGACGGAGGATGTCGTGCGAAAGCTTTGTCGCCAGATCGAAAAACAAGTCGAGGTATTGAAGGCTTATTATAACACGAATGAAGAAATTGTATGGCAGGAACTGGCGATGTATAAGGTGCCCACGGATGTGATCGCTGAAAAAGTAAAAGTTGAACGATTATTACGGGA
>Ga0070661_100003473_pt1 | contig 10867 bp, 7 predicted proteins | sample KBSC43metaG_FD_64663 | JGI IMG/M metagenome (GOLD analysis project Ga0070661, IMG submission 64663) | Corn rhizosphere microbial communities from Kellogg Biological Station, Michigan, USA - KBS C4-3 metaG | ecosystem: Host-associated > Plants > Roots > Rhizosphere > Soil ...
TCGCGCATGTCGTCGCCGGTGGTCTCGACCTTCGCCTTCTTCGCGATATCTTCCTTCTCGATGTAGCTGTTCAACGTGCGGGTCATCGCCTGACGCAGTCCGGTCAAGTGCGTGCCGCCGTCGCGCTGTGGAATGTTGTTCGTGAAGCACTGCACCGATTCCGCATACGAATCGTTCCACTGCATCGCGACCTCGACGGTGATGCCGTCCTTCTCGCCGACCGAATGGAAGATCTTCGGATGCAGCACCGACTTGCTGCGATTCATGTACTCGACGAAGCCCTTGATGCCGCCCGAGTACGCGAAGTTCTCGCTCTTGCCGTCGCGCTGGTCGACGAGCTCGATCTTGACGCCGTTGTTCAGGAACGAAAGCTCGCGAATGCGCTTCGCGAGAATCTCGTAGTGATACTCGATCCGGTTGAACGTCCCGAGCGATGCCATGAAATGCACTTCGGTGCCACGCCGATCGGTCGGGCCAATTGTTGCCAGTGGGGCAACGGGAACTCCGTTGCGAAATTCCATTTGATGGATTTCGCCGTTGCGCCAGATCTTGAGCTTCAACCAGTCCGACAGCGCGTTGACGACCGACACGCCGACGCCATGGAGGCCACCCGACACCTTGTAGCTGTTCTGATCGAACTTCCCGCCCGCGTGAAGCTCGGTCATCACGATCTCGGCGGCGCTGCGGCGCTCGTCGTCGTCGTCCTTGATGTCCGTCGGGATGCCGCGACCGTTGTCGACGACCGATATCGACTCGTCGGCATGGATGACGACCTTGATGTCATCACAAAACCCCGCGAGCGCCTCGTCGATCGCGTTGTCGAGCACCTCGAAGACCATGTGATGCAGGCCCGTGCCATCCGACGTGTCGCCGATGTACATGCCCGGACGTTTGCGGACGGCATCCAGACCCTTCAGTATCTTGATGCTCGACGAGTCGTAATCGTCGCCGTGCTGGCGTGGTTTCCCTTGTGCTGGGGTCATCGTGACTTTCGTTGGATCATGCTGGTTCTTTGATTCGATCTGCAGGGTCGAAGCCCGTACTCGCTAGAGCAAAGCGTAGTGAGCGAGCCGCAGGCGAGGCGGCCCGGAGCGAGCCGCGAGACAGTACATGCAAGTACGGCGAGCGGCGAGCGAGGAAACAACAAAGCCTGCGGCCCGCGCAATAGCTTTGCACAGCGAGTCAGATGCGCATGGGCATGACGACGTACTTGTAATCCTCTCTCTCCGGCAGCGTCACGAGCGCGCTCGAATTCGCATCGCCAAACGCGAAAAACACGCGATCCGTCGTCACGTTCGACAGCACGTCGAGCAGGTACGTGATGTTGAATCCGATGTCGAGGCCATCGCCGCTGTAGCCGACTGGCAGCTCTTCCTCGGCCTCTTCCTGCTCGCTGTTCGTGCAGATGATGCGCAACTGGTCATCGCCGAGCACCAAACGCACGCCGCGGAACTTCTCGTTGGACAGGATCGCCGCGCGTTGTAGCGCCGACAAAAGCGTTGCGCGGTCGAGCTCGATCCGCTTGCCATGACCCGTTGGGATCACGCGGTTGTAATCGGGAAACTTCCCGTCGACGACCTTCGACACGAGTTCGACGCTGCCGAAACGGAACCGCGCCTGGTTCGCGAGGATGTCGATCGTCAGCGGCGTGTCGCTGTCGTCGAGCAGCTTCGACAGTTCGAGCACCGTCTTCCGCGGCAGGATCACTTCCTGACGCGTATAGCTGCCTTCGATCGCAATGCTCGCCCACGACAACCGATGCCCATCGGTTGCGACAGCCTGCAAAGTGCCCTGATCCACGACGAGCAGCATGCCGTTCAGGTAATAGCGAATGTCCTGTTGCGCCATCGCGAACTCGGCCAGCTTCAACAGCGAGCGGAAGTCGCGCTGTGGCAGTGACAGCGTCTGCAGTTGCTCTTGCCCCACACTGATGCGCGGGTAGTCGCTCGCTGCAAGCGTTTGCAGGTTGAAGCGCGAGCGCCCTGCGCGCACCGTCATCTTGCTGCCCGACGCATCGACGTTGATCTGCGCATCATCGGGAAGTGCACGCAGCAGATCCTGCAGCTTCCGCGCGCCCACCGTCGTCGCCTGCCCGTCCTTGCCTTCGAGCGGACTGACGGCGGTGATCTGCATCTCGAGATCCGTCGCCGTCACGTGCAGCTTGCCGTCCTTCTGCTCGAGCAGGACGTTGGCGAGGATCGGCAACGTATGCCGTCGTTCGACAATGCCCGACACCGCCTGCAACGGTCGAAGCAGCGCGTCACGTGCGATCTGTTTTAATTGCATTATCGAAGACTAATAACGTTAATAGGAGTCGACGAAAACCGTCGACAACCGCGATAACTTCCATGCCGTCATGGAGTTGGCGCCATGCCGACCGCCGTATAAACGCTGTGCGGCCTGTGGATGGATTGGGGGCCTTTTTGGGGTTCTACCGCCCGGCCGCTTAATCCACAAATTATAACCGTTTGACACCGCACTTTCCAGCGCGGGCCGGCATCCAAAATACGGGGTTTACGACTGGAAACGCGCGTCAGCTGCGCAGTACTTGCAGCAGGAAATTGACGTCGTGATTCAAGTCCGGCAGCGACTCGCGCAATTTGGCAATCTGGCGGCACGCGTGCAGCACGGTCGTGTGGTCGCGACCGCCGAAGTTGCTGCCAATCTCGGGCAGCGATAACTGGGTGAGCTCTTTCGCGAGCGCCATCGCGACCTGCCGCGGCCGCGCGACGGCACGCGAGCGCTTTTTCGAATGCATGTCCGTCACGCGAACCTTGTAGTAATCGGCGACGGTCTTCTGGATGTTGTCGACGGAGATCTGCCGGTTCTGCACGGCGAGGAGATCGCGCAGCGCCTCCTTGGCCATCGGCAGCGTGATCTCCTGGCCGTGGAAGTTCGCGTACGCAAGGATTCGCTTCAGCGCGCCTTCGAGCTCGCGCACGTTGCTGCGGATGTGCTTCGCGATGAAAAACGCGACCTGCTCATCGAGTCGCATCCCGACCGACGCAGCCTTGGCCAATAGGATGGCGACGCGCATCTCCAGCTCCGGCGGCTCGAGGCCCACCGTCAGACCCCAGCCGAAACGCGAGATGAGGCGCTCCTCGATGCCCGAAATTTCCTTCGGATAGGTGTCGCACGTGATGACGACCTGCTTGTGCGCTTCGATCAGCGTGTTGAACAGGTAGAAAAACTCTTCCTGCGTCCGGCTCTTGCCACCGAAGAACTGAATGTCGTCGATCAGGAGCAGGTCGAGCGACCGGTAGTTGCGCTTGAAATCGTCGAATGCCTTGTGCTGATAAGCGCGTACGACATCCGACACGTACGTCTCCGCGTGGATGTAGCGAATCTTCGCCGCCGGGTTCTGCAACAGGATCGAGTTGCCGATCGCCTGGATCAGGTGCGTCTTGCCGAGCCCTACACCACCGTAGACGAAGAGCGGGTTGTAAGACGTCGGATGCTCGGCGACCTGCATGCCGGCGGCCCGCGCTAGCTGATTCGCTTTACCTGCGACGAACGAGCCGAATGTAAAAGTCGGATTGAGGCTGCCGGGCTCGATGCGGCGGGCCGGAAGTGGCGCCGGGACTCCATTGGGTGCGGCGACGGCCGCGGCGGATGGCGCTGGCGCAGCCCCAGCCGCGGGAGAGGCTGTCGCCGGCGCAGCCGTCGCTCCGGGCAACCGCGACGAGGCGGCGGGTGCGGCGTCGGCGACAGTGAATTCGACGGACATCGCCTCGCCGGTCGCCTGCCGGGCGAGCGTCTCGATGCGACCCCCGAAACGGTCCTTGACCCATTGAAGCACGAAGCGATTCGGCGCGATCAGCCGCAGCCGACCGGACTCGTCGGCACACGACAATGGCCGGATCCACGTCGCGAATTGCTGAGGGGTGAGCTCGCGCTCGAACGCGAGCAAGCAGGCGGTCCACGCCGGGGATTGCGGTACGGAATGCAAGGGGAGGCGGCCGGAAATGAGCGAACGTTGCGGCGTGCCGCAACTTGTCGCGCGACTGGCCGGGGAGGCATTGTAGCCGCGACAAATCGAGTTATCCACAGCCGTACGAAGTGCGTCGATGCCTTACTGGCGCGACGCGCTTTGGCGTGAAAGTGATCACTTGCGCCGGTGCACTCGGGTCGGCTGGGCGTTCAGCACATTGACAGAAGAGGCGTAACGCGCTCTAATGTAAGGCTTTTCCGCCGGCGGCTTGCGAGGTTGCGAGCCTGCTTTACTCACGGCTTCACAGCACAGGTCGTCATCATGAAACGCACTTATCAGCCTTCGAAAGTTAAACGCGCGCGCACGCATGGATTTCGCGCGCGGATGAAAACGGTCGGAGGCCGCAAGGTGTTGGCGGCTCGCCGCGCCAAGGGCCGCGCGCGCCTGACGGTCTGACGTCCGTTGCGCAAGCCGCACGCGGGGGCAGCGCCCGGTTTCGCCTGCGCGGCGCGGGTGCGTTCCAATCGTTGTTCGAGCGCGGCGTTCGCCGCGACGCGCACTTCCTGCAATTGATTGCCGCGCCGGCCGCGCAGGATCCCGGTCGCGTCGGCTACGTCATTGGCCGCAAGGCGATGCCGCGCGCCGTCGATCGCAATCGTCTGCGCCGTCGCCTGCGCGAGTCCGTTCGCGCAACGCGTCCGGCTATCGAGCGGTTCGACATCATTCTTCGAGTTCGCCAGCGCGTGCGCCACATCGACATCGCGCTTGCCGTCGACGAGTCGCGGCGATTGCTGTTGGCGCTCGTCGAGCGCAGCGCATGAAGCGGGCACTGCTCGCCGGCGTACGCGGCTACCAGTACCTGGTGCGTCCGATGCTGGGCAACAACTGTCGCTTCTATCCGAGCTGCTCGGATTACGCGCACGAGGCTCTCGAGCGTCATGGCGCGCTGCGTGGCAGCTGGCTCACGGTCAAACGCCTCGGCCGTTGCCAGCCGTTTCACCCGGGCGGCTACGATCCGGTGCCAGATCGATTCGAACACTGAACCCGGGTCGCGTTACGCGTTCCGGATTCGCTTCACTGCAAGGAATACCGTTGATCAAGAGCATGGATACGCAGCGCCTGATCCTTTGGCTGATCTTCTCCTTTTCGGGGTTGATGCTGTGGCAGGCGTGGGAGCGCGAGCACAACCCGCCGGCGCCGCCAGCCGTGAGCGCCCCACGACCCGTCGAGCCGGGCGTTCCCGCCGCTGGCGTTCCGGCCGCAACGCAACCACCGGTTACGGCAACGAGCTCTGCAGCGCCACCGGCGGCCGCAGCGCCAACGAGTGGTCAGACGGTCGAGATCCGCACCGATCTCTATGTCGCCGATATCGACACGGTGGGCGGAACGATCACGCGCGTAGCGCTCGACAAGCACCGCGACGCGCAGGATCCGACGAAGCCGTATCTCGCGTTGCAACGCAATGCCGATCGCACGTTCATTGCGCAGGCAGGACTCATCGGTGACGGTCTTCCCAATCATCGAACGCCCTACGAAGTACTGCCCGGCCCGCGCGCGCTCGCGGCCGGCGCCGACACACTGCAAGTCAAGCTGCAGGCAGTCGCTCCAAATGGCGACAAGGTCGTTCAGACGCTGACGTTCCACCGCGGCAGCTATGTGATCGACGTTGCATTCGATGTCACGAACGCCGGCGCGGCGCCGATCAAGCCGGAAGCGTACTTCCAGCTGATGCGCGATACGAAGCACGTCGGTGTGCAAAGCTCGATGGCGCCGGCATCGTTCGTGGGTCCGGTCGTCTACAACGAGCAGGACAAGTTCAAGAAGGTCGACTTCGGCGAGATCGATAAAGAGGCAGCGGACCCGACGCGCAAGCCTGCGTTCACGCGCGCCACCGACAATGGCTGGGTGGGCATGATCGAGCACTATTTCGTCGCCGCATGGCTGCCGCCGGCAACGCCGAAATTGCCGCGCCAGTTCTACACGACGAAGCTCGACAATGGTCTGTACACGGCCGGCGTTCGCTATTCGGAGGCGACGATTCCCCCCGGTGGAACAGGCGTCGTTCAGGCCCGGCTCTACATCGGGCCGCAGGACCAGGATGTGCTCGCGAAGCTCGCACCTGGACTCGATCTCGTCGTCGATTACGGCATCTTCACGATCATCGCGGCGCCCCTTTTCTGGCTGTTGAAATGGTTGCACTCGCTGATCGGCAACTGGGGCTGGTCGATCATCGTGATGACGATCATGATCAAGGCGGCGTTCTTCCCGCTCAATGCAGCATCGGCGCGCTCGATGGGCAAGATGAAAATCGTCGCGCCGAAAATGAAAGCGCTGCAGGCGCAGTACGCGAACGACAAGCAGCAGCTCCAGATCAAGATGATGGAGCTCTACAAGCAGGAGAAGATCAATCCGCTTGGCGGGTGCCTGCCGATCATGGTGCAGATCCCGGTGTTCATCGCGTTGTACTGGGTGCTGCTGTCGGCGGTCGAGCTTCGACACGCGCCGTGGATCGGCTGGATTCACGACCTGTCGGCGCCGGATCCGTGGTTCATCCTCCCCGTCGTGTATGCGATCACCGCTTATCTGCAGGTGCGCTTGTCGCCGACACCGATTTCCGATCCGGTGCAGGCGAAGGTGATGCAGTTCATGCCGGTCGCATTCTCGATCATGTTCCTGTTCTTTCCCGCGGGCCTCGTGCTGTACTGGCTCGTCAACAACCTGTTGCAGATTGCGCAGCAGTGGCAGATGAACCGGATGCTCGAGCGCGAAGCCGCTGTCGCGACAGCAAAGCGGCGCTGACGACGCATACCACACCGCACGAGCGAGCGCCTCGATGAATGCGCCGCTCGTCGCAGCGCCGCCGATTGCCGCCATTGCGACGCCGGCTGGTCGCGGCGGCATCGGCATCGTGCGCGTTTCCGGATGCGACATTGGATCGTTGATCGAGGGCATCGCGGGCCGTACGCTCGAGCCGCGCGTTGCGTCGCGCGTCGATTTCCTCGATGCCGCAGGCTCGATGATCGACTCCGGCATTGCGATCTATTTCGCGCGACCGAATTCGTACACGGGCGAAGACGTCGTCGAATGGCACGGTCATGGCGGGCATGCCGTGATGCGGCTGTTGCTCGCACGTTGTATAGAGCTTGGCGCGCGGCTCGCCGAGCCGGGTGAGTTCACGAAGCGCGCGTTCCTGAACGGCAAGCTCGATCTCGCTCAGGCGGAGGCAGTTGCCGATGTCATCGAGGCGGCGACGGCGACGGCAGTGCGCGCTGCTGCGCGCAGCTTGTCCGGCGAATTTTCGTGCGATGTTCATGCGCTCCGTGACGCGTTGATCGATCTTCGTGCATACACCGAAGCCACGCTGGATTTTCCGGAAGAGGATCTCGACCTATTGCGTGAAGGCGACGTTCGTGAACGGCTCGCAACGATTCGGCAGCGACTCGATCGGATGCTCGCGCGAGCGCGCGCTGGCGCAGTGTTGCGCGAAGGATTGACGGTCGTGCTGGTCGGTGCACCGAACGTCGGCAAGTCGAGTCTGCTCAATCGTCTCGTCGGTGAAGATGCGGCGATCGTGACGGCCATTCCAGGAACGACGCGCGATACGGTCGAGCGCGATGTCGAGATTGCCGGCATTCCGCTGACGATCGTCGACACCGCGGGGTTGCGCGAAACGACCGACACTGTCGAGCTTCTCGGTATCGAGCGCACGCGTAACGCGATTTCGCGTGCCGATCTCGCGCTCATCATCGTCGATGCACGTGACGACGATCGGGCGGGAACTGCCGTCGTCGACGAGGTGCCGGCGAAGCTGCCGCGGATCGTCGTTCACAACAAATGCGATCTCGCGGGTATTGCGCCTCGCGTCGAACGGGGTGCCGCTGCAGTGGATGCACCAGGAAGTACAACGACGACAGACATCTGGCTGTGCGCACTCACCGGTGACGGCGTCGATGCGCTCGTTGAAACGGTGCAACGCGTCGCTGGCGTTCACAACATCGGCGAAGATGCATTCTTCGCGCGCGCGCGGCAGCTCGAGGCCTTACGCGACGCGGCTTTGCACCTCGAATTGGCACAGATGCACGCGGATGCAGCGGCGCCGCCGATCGAGCTCTTCGCCGAAGAGCTACGCGCAGCCCAGCACGCGCTCTCGTCGATCACGGGCGAGTTTTCATCCGAGGATCTGCTCGGCGAAATTTTCTCGCGCTTCTGCATCGGTAAATAGCTGGGATGCGCTGACGAGTGCCATCGGTCGGGCCACTGGGCCACGGCGTTCGAACGGCGATCGACGATCGCAGCGTGCGTGCTAGAGTTTTCGATTCCCGAGTGTCAACTCAAGGCATCTGGATGAACGGTATCGAATCGCGGGCGGCGCTGTCGGCTTCGCTCGAAGCCCCCGCCGCCGCGCGTAACGCGCGACTGCTCGAGTGGGTGCGCGAGATCGCGGACCTCACGCAACCTGCGCGCATCGTCTGGTGCGATGGCAGTGCTGACGAATATCGCCGTTTGTGTGACGCAATGGTCGCATCTGGCACGTTGCATCGGTTGGATCCGCAACGCCGCCCCGGAAGTTTCCTGGCGCGCTCCGACCCGTCGGATGTTGCGCGCGTCGAGGATCGAACGTTCATCTGCAGTGATCGTCAGGAGGACGCGGGCCCGACGAACAACTGGGTAGCGCCCGCGGAGATGCGCAACACGCTCCACGGACTGTTCGACGGCTGCATGCGCGGTCGAACGATGTACGTTGTGCCATTTTCGATGGGACCGTTAGGCAGCCCGATCGCGCACATCGGTGTCGAAATCACTGACAGTCCATATGTCGTCGTGAGCATGCGCATCATGACGCGAATGGGTGCGGCCGTTTACGACCTCCTCGGCACCGATGGCGCATTCGTTCCGTGCGTTCATTCGGTGGGAGTGCCACTCGCGGAGGGCGCGGCGGACACGCCGTGGCCGTGCAATCCATCGAACAAGTACATCGTCCACTTTCCCGAGACGCGTGAGATCTGGAGCTTTGGCTCGGGCTACGGTGGCAATGCGTTGCTTGGGAAGAAGTGCCTGGCGCTGCGAATCGCGTCCGTCATGGGGCGCGACGAAGGTTGGCTCGCGGAGCACATGCTGATCCTCGGTGTTTCGTCACCGGGTGGCGAGAAGCGTTATGTCGCGGCGGCTTTTCCGAGCGCGTGCGGCAAGACGAACTTCGCGATGCTGATTCCGCCGGCTGGATTCGAGGGCTGGCGGGTGACGACCATAGGTGACGACATCGCATGGATCAAACCGTCGGCTGACGGAACGTTTCATGCGATCAATCCGGAGGCGGGCTACTTCGGTGTTGCGCCGGGAACGTCGTATGAGTCGAATCCCAATGCGATGGAGACGCTGCGGGCGAACGTGATCTTCACCAACGTTGCGTTGACCGACGATAACGACGTCTGGTGGGAAGGCATGACCCAATCGCCGCCAGCGCATTTGACCGATTGGCGCGGCGAATCATGGACACCGCAAAGCGGGCGGCCGGCCGCGCATCCGAATGCGCGTTTCACCGTAGCTGCAACTCAATGCCCGTCACTCGATCCCGAATGGGATAACCCCGCGGGAGTGCCGCTGTCCGCGTTGGTGTTTGGCGCGCGCCGCTCGGACACCGTCCCGCTGATCTCCGAGGCACGGAGCTGGGCTGAAGGCGTCTACAAGGCGGCGACGATGGGATCCGAGACGACGGCCGCCGCGACGGGCAAGGTCGGCGAGGTTCGCCGCGATCCGTTCGCGATGCTCCCATTCTGTGGCTATCACATAGGCGATTACTTCCAGCACTGGCTGGACATGGGACGCGCTGTTGCGCGACCGCCGCGCATGTTCAGTGTCAACTGGTTCCGCAAGGACGACTCAGGGCGGTTCGTCTGGCCAGGATTCGGGCAAAACATGCGTGTTTTGAAGTGGATATTCGAGCGATGTGCGGGCCGCGCCAATGCGGTCGAGACACCGCTCGGTCTGGTACCCCGATTCGATGATCTCGATTGGAGTGGATTCGACTTCGGGGCCGCGCGCTTCTCGAACGTGATGACGGTCGACCTGTCGCTGTGGGAACGCGAGCTCGGATTGCATGACAGGTTCTTCGAGCGCTTGGGTGAGAAGCGTCCCGTCGCGCTGCTGAGCGAACGGGACCGACTGGCCGCGAGTATCGCCGCGTAACTGCAAGCTGTTGATAGTTAAGCGGTATACCTGGTGCGCGGAAAGGTTGCGGCCGAGCTTTAGTAGCAGCCTGAAGGCGGAGGAGCCGATCGACGGGGCCGCTCCAGGGGTTCCTTCTACTTATCGCTCGCATCGCCAGTCTGGTTCTGCGCACTTGGTTTGCGTCATCCCTGGAAACTTTTGGTTAGCTCCTACTAGTTCCGCAACCGCCCGACTGGCCGTGATGGCGCTAGCGCGGCGGCGACGCGCAGGCCAGACTCGGCCTTACATTCTCTAACCTTTGGGGCGAACTAACCGCACGTCGGCTACGATCGCGCTAATACGATGCGGTCGTCCCAGCCCCAGTTCCCCAGCCACCCGCCACCTGGAGTTCCTTGTGCCAGCGGTAGGTCTCGCGCGACTGTCCCCATGCGTCGGGATGACGTTTCACGTGAAACGTTGCTCGTTCTCCGGAGTCGGAGGGGTCGATAAAACCGGACGCCGCGGCGTTGGATTGCCAGTGGGTTCGATCACAACCGGCGAGTAGGTCCTAGCCCGCCTGACGGAATGGTCCCCAAGGCAGTCAACGACTCCAACACTTAACGCTAAATCCGACAATGCGGTCGCGGTCACGCGCATGTGGCGTCGAAACTAAATCTACATTCACGCCGCTTTCTTGCTACCGCGGCGCATACGCTCGGCGGCGTTATGAGCGAATAAGCCTCGACGCCACTCGCTCCTGTTTCACGCGAAACATCTGACCCTACCTAG
>Ga0070661_100003481_pt1 | contig 10844 bp, 9 predicted proteins | sample KBSC43metaG_FD_64663 | JGI IMG/M metagenome (GOLD analysis project Ga0070661, IMG submission 64663) | Corn rhizosphere microbial communities from Kellogg Biological Station, Michigan, USA - KBS C4-3 metaG | ecosystem: Host-associated > Plants > Roots > Rhizosphere > Soil ...
GGAGCGGCTTGCCGCCGCCATCCTTGTTCAGCAGAGACACGCCGTCGCGGCAAACATCGTTTGCGAACCGCGGGGTCACACGAAAGCCGCCATTGACGAACGCTGCCGTCGACGCCATCGCGAGCGGATTGACTTCCGACGCGCCGATTGCCGTCGTCGGGTACGGCTGCAGCACGTGCTTGTCGTCGTGTGGCATTCCAAGCCGATACGCGAGCTCGATCACGTGCTTGATGCCCGCGCGCGCGCCGGCGCGCATCGCCGCCGTATTGCGAGATTCACCGAGCGCGATCCTGCAGCTGATGTCACCGCGATACTCGGGTTCCGACCGCGAGTGGAAGTTCTCGATCTTCTTGACGCCTCGCCCGCGGCCGAGTGGAACGAGCACTGGCGCGTCGAGCACCGTGCAGCGTTCCAGTACTTCGGTGGCGATCGATTCGACGGTTGGCGACGCCGATTCCGACATCAGCACTTCGTTGGTCAATTGCTCGACGAGGCCGCCATACGTGAAGATCTTGAAGGTCGATCCCGGCTGCCGCCAGCCGGTGGCCATCACGTCGTACTTGAGCTGACTGAAGTTGACGTTGCCGACTTCGGCCAGCACGTCACCGGTGAAGTCGACGGCGAATGCGCCGGCGCGGAGCTGCGCGTTGTCGGCGTCGGTCGGATGACGTGCGACGTAGGTACGGAGCGTCATGTCGACGGCGCGCTCGAGCACATCCTGCAGCGCATCGTCGCGCGTGATCGAGATCGTGAGCCCGCCGCGCGTGATCGGAAAACGGTCCTTGTACAGGATGCGAACGCGCTCGAGGAAATGATCATGCGTACCGCAGCCGATGCCGGGCGGAACGATTTCCTTGCGCAGGTTCCGCTCCACCGCTTCAGCGGCGCGCGTGTACTCGACCTCGCTGATCGCGCCTTCGCCGAGCATCAGGTCGAGCACGCGCATCGTGCCGCGCGCCGACTCGGCCCAGTTCGCATCGCGGACGGCATCCTTCACCTTGATCAGCGGGTCGGTCGCGAACGTGCGGTCGGGGAGCGCCGGCTTGTTGATCAGCGAGACGACGAACGCCGCCTGGTGCAAGGCGAGCGCGCTCGCGGGCTTGCCGAAGTACGCGCGACTCGCTGCCTCGATGCCGTACTGCCCGCGACCGAAGTACGGCATGTTCACGTACTTGACGAGCAGCTCGTCGCGCGGGAACGCGCGCTCGATCCGCAAGGCGGTGACGATGTCGCCGACTTTCTCCGTCTCCGTCGAGGGACGCCCGGTGCCGCCGCGCAAGTGCTTGGCGATCTGCATCGTCAGCGTCGACGCGCCCGAGCGGCTCTCGTTCAGCATCCGCTTGCCGAGCGCGCGAACGATCGCCCCCTTGTCGATGCCATCGTGCGTGAAGAAGTTCTTGTCCTCGGACGCGAGGATCGCGCTGACGAAGAGCGGCGGTATATCCGCAACGTCGTTGATGAGGATCCGGTGCTCGGGCGACGAGATGCACGCGACCGTTTTCTGGTCCTCGTTGACCAGCACCGATTGCTGCGCGAAGTACGCCGGATCGTCGAGCCGCGCGATCGACGCACTGTCGGTCCCGAGGTACGCATCGATCCGATCGCCGTAGCGGGAATCGATCGCCTCGACGATCGCTTCGAATTCGACGTAGCCCACCACCGCCAGCGCGGCGGCTACACCGACGATGACGAACAGGCTCCTGATGACGCGGCCGATGAAGCAGGCGATGCGCCACGGGAGCATCAGCAGCTTGTGACGGATGGTTTCGGGTTGCGATGGCTGGGTCATTGCGGTTTTTGCGGCGGTGAATCCAATGCGAGCGCGTTCCGACAAGCAGGCGTCATACCAATGCGTCCCCTGCGTCGCTCTTACTGCGAATGCACGCAAAAAAGCCGATCGGTGGCGTGGTTTTACGGTTCGAAAGGTGAGGGCCAGCGTCACCGACTGACGCTGGCGGGCGCCTTGCTGGCGCGGCCGTCAGTTGAATGAAGCGTCAGCGACGTACGACGCGTCGCCGAAGTGCCAACGCGGTGCGACGGCTAGTCGCAGAATCCCATCAGGGTGCGTGCGTAGGCAGGCGCCGTCGGCTCGTGCATGAAGTAAACGTGCGACGAGTCCCACGACGCTGCGGTCAGCGTCCTTGCCCATCGCCGCAGATCGTCGTCCGTGTAGTTCTCGAGCCGCAGCCTGATGTAGCCCCATCGCGCGGTCTCGACGAGCGGAGGCGGTGCGTCGTCCTCGCGCTCGGACAGGCACAGCGCTGCACCCGCAATGCGCAACGCGTCGTAGACGTCGTCGGCGAACCACGTCTCATTGCGAAACTCGAACGCCGCGCGGTGGTCCGCGGGCAACAGCTGAAGGAATGCCGTCAGTCGCGGCAGATCCTTCTTGAGGTTCGGCGGCAACTGGAAGAGCACCGGACCGCGTTTGTCGCCGAGTGCTGCCAGGGTCCGGTAGAGAAACTGCAGCGAATCCGCCGCGGAATCGGCCTTGAGCCGCGCGATATGCGTGATCCGGCGGGGCGCCTTGATCGCAAACTTGAAATGGGCCGGTGTCGTAGCCGCCCAGTTTTCGAGCATGTCGACTTTCGGCATCCGGTAGAACGTGTTGTTGATCTCGACGGTCGGCAGCCGCTCCGAGTACCAGCGGAGCATCGCGTCCGACTTGAGGTCCTCGGGGTAGAACGTTCCCTTCCACTCGTTGAACGAGTACCCGCTCGCCCCGGCGAGGACCTTTGAGGCTGGCACGGCTACGACGACTTCTTGCTGCCGCGCTTCGTCGACTTCTTCCTGGAACCGCGTTTCGTGGACTTCTTTGCGCCGCGTTTGGTCGACTTTTTAGATCCGCGCTTAGTCGATTTCTTGGCGCTTCGCTTCGTCGACTTCTTCGTGCCGCGTTTGGTCGATTTCGTGCTGCGCTTCGTCGACGTCTTCGTGCTGCGCTTCGTGGATTTCGTAGCACCCCGCTTGGTCGACTTCTTCGCCGATTTCTTCGCGGATTTTTTCGCGGGCACCTTGCCGCCTTCGCGCCGCGCTTCTGAAAGTCCGATCGCGATCGCCTGCTTGCGGCTCTTGACCTTCTTGCCGGAGCGCCCGCTGCGCAGCGAGCCCTCCTTACGCTCGTGCATCGCCTTCTTGACCTTCGATTGGGCCTTCTTCCCGTATTTCGCCATCGTTCGTCCTCCTCGTCGTTGGAGCCGCTGGGCGGCCTTGTGCAGTGAGCGAATTGCGATGCGCATCAAATCGACGCCGGTGCTCGTGCTGACCGCCGGATGCGGACATCGTTCGACAGCCAGCGATCGTTGCCCGCAACAAACGATACCAAATAACTTGCTGCGTGAAGCGTTCCTGCAAGATTCGTCCACTAAACTCGCGGCTGTTGTGCCTGAGTTCACTTCAGAGAGGAGCCAACATGGCCGAGACTTACAAGGGCAGTTGTTTTTGCGGTGCGGTCGACGTCACTGTCACCGGAGCGGCTGTTGCCGAAGGCTATTGTCATTGCCGGTCGTGCCGCAGCTGGTCGGCAGCGCCGGTGAACGCGTTCACGCTGTGGAAGCCCGACGCCATCAAGTTCACGAAGGGCGAAGAGCACGTCGGCGTCTATCACAAGACCGAGAAGAGCTACCGCAAGTACTGCAAGCTCTGCGGCGGCCACCTGATGACGCAGCATCCGGCGTGGGACCTGATCGACGTGTACACGGCCACGATCCCGACGTACAAGCACAAGCCCGGCGTGCACGTGAACTACCAGGAAACGGTGCTGCCGATTCGCGACGGGCTGCCGAAGATGAAGGATCTGCCGAAGGAAATGGGCGGCTCGGGCGAGACGCTGCCGGAGTAACGAACCCGCAATGAACTTGCGCCCAGCAATGACTTTACGGTTGCTCGGCCGAAAGCTCGGCAACGACGCGTCGCACGTCGTTCGGGCTGAATGGCTTTTCGATCACCGGGCGACCGCTCGCCGCGACGAACTCGCGCAGCGCGGAGGCGAGCGTGTCGCCGGTGATGAACACGACACGCTCGGCCTGCCGCGGCCACCGTCGCACGATCTCCTGGTACAACGCGCGGCCGTCGAGATCCGGCATCCGGATGTCCGTCAGGATAACGTCGTAGCGTTCCGTCGCCATTCGCTCCAGCGCCTGGCGACCGGAGCTCGCCGTGACGACGCGATGCCGTGCGCGACCGAGTATGTCGGCGAGCGTTTCGCGGATTTCCGCTTCGTCGTCGACGATTAGGATCGATCGCTGCATCGGGCTTGGCGGCGCAACGGTCGTTGCGGCCGTTCGTGTCGCATCGACGGAACCTACCGGCAACGTGATCGTGAATACGGCGCCCCCCTTCGGCGGGCAGTCGACGGTCAGCGTCCCGCCGTGCGCCTCGACGATGCCGAGGCTGACCGCGAGTCCGACGCCAAGTCCCACACCCGTCGGCTTGGTCGTGAAATACGGCTCGAATACCCGTGCGCGTAAATGCTCGGGAATGCCGGGCCCGTTGTCGGCAACGACGACGCGCAGCACGTCGGCGCCGGCATCGAAGCTGCTCGCCACCGCAATGCGGCGTGGCGCCGGCTGATCCTGCAGCGACTGTTGCGCATTGATGATCAGGTTGAGCAGCACCTGGTGCAGCTGATCGGCGTCCGCGAGGATCGGTGGAATGTTGTCGGACAGGTTCAACGTCATCTCGATGCTGCTCGTTCGCACCGCATAGCCGGTTATGTCGAGCGCCGCCGTGATGACGTCGTTGAGCGCCACGGAGCCGCGCTGCGGTGGCTGCTGCCGTGCCATCGCCAGGAACGTCCGTACGATTCTCGCGCAGCGCTCGGCGGCGGAGCGAATCTTCGCTGCGGCGGCTGCCGTCGCCGTGTCGCCCTGTTCTTCGAGCAACACCGCGCGCGCGACGACGACGGACAACGGGTTGTTGAGCTCGTGCGAGACGCCCGCGAGCAGCGACCCGAGTGCCGCTAGCTTCTCGCGTTGATACAGTGACTCGCGCTGGCGTGCTAATTCCTCGGCGGCGCGGCGTTTTTCGGTGATGTCGCGCGCAAGCGCCAGCACGCGGTCGCGACCACCGATCGTCACGCGTTTGACGAAAACCTCGTGCCAGCGCAGTGTCCCGTCCTTGCCTTTGCCGTGCCACTCGACGCGGAGCCGCTCCCCCGCAAACGCTCGCGCGATCAGCGCCAGCGCCGTCTCGTGGTCATACGGCGGCTCGCCGCTGCCGAGCGTGCCGATGTCGAGCGCGCGAAACTCGTCGCGTGAATAACCGAATGTCTCGCACGCTTTTCGGTTGACGTCGACGATCGCACCGGACTCGTCGTGCAGGAAGATCGCGTCCTCGGCTGCGTCGAAGATGGCGCGATAGCTCTCCTCCGACACGCGCAGCGCTTCCGCGGATCGCTGGCGATCAGCGATGTCCTGCTGCAGGCGGGTTTGCGTATCGGCGACCTTGAGCGCCATCGCGTCGAACGCACGACCAAGGCGCGCGAGCTCGTCGGTGCCGCGCAAGTGACCGCGCGCCGCCAGGTTGCCGGCAGCGAGCTCCTCGGCCGCGCGAACGAGCCGCTCGGTGCGCCGCGTCAGCAGGAAATGGAACACGAGCCACATTGCGAGCGCGAGCGCCGTCACCCACCCCGCCCAGTACAGCGACTGCTGGACGACCTGCGCGCGCGCCTCCGCCTTGTACCGTTTCAGGTCGTAGGCGAGAAACAGGCTTCCCGTGCGCGATGGCCGCAGCTCGTCGCGCTCGCCACCGAGCAGGATGCCGGCGTAGCCGAGCAGTGCGTCGCCGTTTGGGTCCGTCGTCATTCCCGCGCGCCGCTCGCGGATCGCACCGGATGCCTGCTCGAGATCGAACTGCGGCAGCACGTCGGCGATGTTCTGGCCTAGCCATGCGCGCTTCGTTGCGGCAATGACCACCTGCCGCTCGTCCGTCATCGCGGCGAGCAGCACGTCGTGGTTGTGCGCGAGCACGGCGATCTCGTGCTGCGCGACCGTCGTGTCGCCTTTCAGCAGCAGGTACTCGAGCGTGCTCTGCAGCCGCGACAGCTCCTGCCCGAGCCGTTTGCGATTGTCTTCCTCGGCGCCGCGCTCCGCTTTCGGCACGTGATACATGAGGTTGACGGTGCTGAGCGTCGCCGCGAATCCCAGCAGGATCAGCGGCACGGTCAGCCGAAGCGACGTCGAGAATCTGAACCGTTTCACGGCAGGCTGGCGAGAGGCCCGGGCTCGAGCACGCGTTCGATCTCGAGATTGTTGCGCAAGAGCTTCGCTTCCAGCATCAGCGCCATCAAGCGACGCCCCGTGACCGCGAGCTCGGGCTGTGTGCCGCCGAGCATGCGCAGGTTTTCCTCGCGTGTCGGCACGTGCAGGCCTCGCTGCGCTTCGCGGAACTGTTCGCCGCTCGTCTGCTGGCGAATGCCCATCCGCTTCGCCGCGTCGACGGGATCGCGGTTCATGTAGTCGATCGCGCCGAACCATCCGGTGAGAAGCGCGCGAATCGCCTGTGGTTCTTTCTCGATGACGGATTCGCGCACGGCCAGGAGGTCGACGATCTCACCGGGAATCTGCGTGCTGTCGAACAGCGCTCGGGCACCGGCCTTCAGGAATTGCGCGCGGTACGGGTCGAACGTGACGGCGCCGTCGATCTCGCCCTTCTCGAAGGCGGCCGGCTGTTCATTGGATTCTAGGTGGACGACGTTGACGTCCGCCGCCTGCATGCCATTGAGCGCGAGTGCTCGGCTCAGCACGAATGCGCCGAGCGCGCCGCTCTCGACAGCAACGGATTTGCCCTTCAGATCGCGCATCGTTCGCATGCCGCTGCGACCGACGACGACGTCGGCGCCGTTCGAGACGTCGACGACGAGGATGACGCGCGGCTGCAGGCCGTCGACCGCGAGCGCGAAGAGCTCGTCGAGGCTGATCACCATGCCGTCGATCGCCTGGTTGCGAAAGGCGCGGAGCACCTCGCTCGCCGACGGATATTCGACGAGCTGGACGGTTTGCGGGTCGAGCCGGCCGAGCTCGCGCGCGAGATAAAGCGGCTCGCTGCCGATCCACACGTTGGTGCCGATGCGCAGCGCAGGCTCGGGGCCGCGCATGCAGCCTCCGAGCACCATCGCCAACGCGAGCCATGCGGTGACGTACAGCCGGTTCCGGATCGCGATGCTCATCGGATCCTCACGCACCATCCGGCACGAAGATGTAGCCTTCGTTGCGTACCGTCCGGATGAACCGCGGATGCTCGGGATCGGGCTCGATCTTCTTGCGCAGCCGCATGATGCGCAGGTCGACGCTGCGATCGAACGGATCCCAGTCGCGCTGCTGGTTGAGGTTCAGGATCCGCTCGCGCGAGAGCGCGCGATTTGGGTGCGCGGCAAGCGCCTTCAAAAGGTCGAACTCGAGCGGCGACATCGGGACCTCGTGGCCATTCTCGTCGGACAGCCGGTGCGCGTCGATGTCGAGCACGCAGCGACCGATCCGCACCTTCGATGCGCCGAGATCCGCGCGTCCCGCAGCGGATGTTCTGCGCAGCACGCTCTTGACGCGCGCTGCGAGCTCGCGCGGATCGAAGGGCTTCGGCACGTAGTCGTCGGCGCCCATCTCGAGACCGACGATCCGGTCGACGACGGTTGATGCGGACGTCAGCATGACGATCGCAATCTGCGCATAGCGCTCGCGCAGGTGGCGCGCGAGGCTCAGCCCGTCCTCGCCGGGCATGTTGATATCGACGAGCGCCAGGTCGATCGGATGTGCGGCGGCGAGCCCGCGCGCGGCATCCGCATTCTCGGCAGCAAGCACCGCGTAACCGTGCGAGACGAAATATTCCTCGAGCACTTCGCGCACGTCGGGCTCGTCGTCGACGACCATGATCGTCGCGCGGCCGCTCATCGAAACACTCGCATACGACGCTGCCTCGGTGGGAGACCCGCGGCGGATTCCGCGGCTGCTCGCAGCGTAGATCGTACCGCCAGGTTGTTGCATCGTGTTCATTCGAGGGCTCCGAGCGCCGTCGGCGCAGCGCGCTAGTTGCGCGAGCGCCAAGAATAGCGCCGCTCGAACGCAATTTCGCGGGAGGAATACCCCGCTGAAACAAACGAAACAAAAAGGGCGGCGGCGTGAAGTCCCGCTGCCGCTTCGCCTGCCTAGACTCGTCTCATCCGGTCGAAAGCCGGTTTTGGGAAGGGATGAAAGACGTGTTGAACTTCGACGTAGATCTGCTGCATCTGCAACCTCGCGAGGACGTCGCGCAACTGAGGCGCGGGGCGATATTGCCGCCGCTGCCGGCGGGCAATTCGCTGAACGAGCAATACGCACGCGCGCAACTGCACGCGGGCAATGAGGCCGACATCGACGCGCCACCGGCAACCGGCGCGTCGTTCGGCGCACCGATCGACGTGCCGCTGACGACGCACTGGACACGTGTCCTTCATCACGACCTTTATGGCGCAAGCGATTCGATAAGCGGCGCGGCAGGCAATTCGGCCGTCGCAACCGTTGCTGCGCTGATGGCGATCGTCGCGATTGCCTGTCGACTTGGCGAAGACGCCATCGGATCGCTCGTCGGATGGCTGACGGCGTGACCGCCGGTCCGGTTCGCATACGCGCTCGCGCATCGATGTCGGGGCGAGAGGTCGCACGCAGTACTTTCGCGACGCACTCGACGGGATTCGTGTGGATGTCCGAGTCGCAGAGCAGGGTACTGCTCGCGACCGAGGCGATCATGATCTGCGCGCCTTTGACGGTGCTGTTGCTGTTTCGCGAGATTCCGGCGCAGCTCACGCAATTGATGATGACTCCGGACCCGGAGGCGCTCGGAATCTTCGTCTCCGGCCTTTTCATGCTGATAGCGCTCGTCTGCCTGTGGCGGATGATCGTGGCGTTCACGGCGCACGGCAGCGGTGCATTGCGGCGCGCGTCCGTCCATGGGTGGGCAATCGTCGCGCTTGCAGCGGCGCTCGCGTTGCGGACCGCCTACCATTTCGCGCCACTGCATGTCGTCCAACGCTCGTGGCTGAATGCATTCGGCTGGGGATTGCCGTTTTTCATCCCGTTGCTGCACTTGACGATCGAGCGCTGGCGCACGCGACCGTAGCCCGCAGCAACGGCTCACGTTCCTCCGCTGGACAAGCTTCGGCGCCGGCGCGATCATCGACGCCTCTGTTGCGATCGAAGGAGTGCCGATGCATAGCCTGTCGCTTCACGTCAACGGTGAAAGCCGCACCGTCGAGTTGCGCGATTCCAACGAGCCGCTCTTGTACGTGCTGCGCAATGCGCTGCGATTGACCGGCGCGAAGTACGGCTGCGGCCTCGGCCAGTGCGGCGCGTGCACGGTCGTCATCGATGGCGAAGCCGAGCGCTCGTGCCGGATTCCTGCATCGAAGGCCGTCGGCAAGACGATATTGACGATCGAGGGACTCGGCTCGCCGGACAACCCGCATCCGCTGCAAGCGGCATTCATCGCCGAGCAGGCGGCGCAATGCGGCTATTGCGCGGCGGGCATGGTGATGGCGGGTGCGGCAGCGCTCGCACGCAAACCGGATCTCACGCGCGACGAAGCAAAAGCGGCGTTGGCCGGCAATCTCTGTCGTTGCGGAACGCACGAGCGGATCCTGCGCGCGATGGCCCGCGCATCGACGAGGACCGCATGAGTGCCGCCGTCGTATCGCGGCGCGCATTCCTGCAGGGTGCGGGCGCGCTCGTCGTCGGCTTCACGGTGCCGTCAACTGCATTCGCGCAGCGACTGCCGCGCGCCGACGCCGCGTTGGGTAAGACAGTTGACGTTGGTGAAGTCGACGGCTTCATTGCCGTCAATGCCGATGGGTCGGTGACGATCTTTTCCGGCAAGGTGGATCTTGGCCAGGGATTGCGGATCGCGATCCCGCAGATGGCGGCGGAGGAGCTTGGCGTTGGCATCGAGGACATCAGGATGCTCGAAGGCGACACGGCGCTCACACCCGACCAGGGGGCGACCGGCGGAAGCAGCGGCGTCATGCGGGGCGGCGTGCAGATCCGTCAGGCCGCAGCCACTGCGCGCGAGGCCTTGATCGCGCTTGCGAGCGCGCGTATCGGCAAGCCCGCGAGTGAGCTCGACATCGTCGACGGCGAGGTGCGTCCGAAAGCAGGTGGCAACGGCATTCGCATCGCAGACCTCGTCGGCGAACGCCGTTTCAACCTGAAGGTGGACGCGAAGGCCAAGCTGCGCGATCCCGCTTCCTATCGGGTCGTCGGCAAGCCGATTGCGCGACCCGATATCCCGGCGAAGGTCACAGGACGGCATCCCTATGTTCATGATCTCGTCGTCGACGGCATGCTGCATGGCCGGGTCGTGCGCCCGCCGGCTGTCGGTGCGTCGCTCGTATCCGTCGATGACGCATCGGTGCAGTCGATTCCCGGCGTGCGCATCGTTCGCATCAAGGACTTTCTGGCGGTCGTCGCCGCGGACGAATGGGATGCCATATCGGCTGCGCGTCTGTTGAGCGCGCGGTGGTCGGAATCGTCGGCGTTGCTCGGCTCGGACGGCGTGCGTTCCTGGATGAAGCGCGGTCCATTCGAAGGCGACGAAACGCTGGTCAAGAAAGGCGACGCGACGAAGGCGCTTGTCGACGCTAAGAAAGTCTCCGCGGAGTTCTACTGGCCCGTGCAGTCGCATGCATCGCTGGGACCTTCGTGCGCCGTGGCCGACGTTCGCGACGGCAAGGCGACCGTGTGGTCTGCGTCGCAGGCGACGCACCGATTTCGTGAAACGATCGCGAAGGCGCTGGCGATGCCCAGGGACGCCGTGCGCATCGTTTACCTCGATGGCGCCGGATGCTACGGCATGAACGGCCACGACGACGCGGCGGCCGA
>Ga0070661_100003500_pt1 | contig 10809 bp, 6 predicted proteins | sample KBSC43metaG_FD_64663 | JGI IMG/M metagenome (GOLD analysis project Ga0070661, IMG submission 64663) | Corn rhizosphere microbial communities from Kellogg Biological Station, Michigan, USA - KBS C4-3 metaG | ecosystem: Host-associated > Plants > Roots > Rhizosphere > Soil ...
ACAGTCGGTACACAACCAGAAAGCCTCGATTGCCCAAAGGGGTCTCTCGACTTTTGGAGAAGAAGAAACGGTCAAGCGCTGATCGGGACGGGCTGCCGTGGCAACGAGTAGCGTCTTTTGCGCCTTATACTCAGGCGCGGCTAACAATCGATAGTCTCGCGTGTCTAACTCTCCAGACACAATTTGCGGGAACCTGACGTCGTCCCGCTCCGTACATAGTTCAAGAGGGCGGGACGTGAGACACCCTGCCCGTTGATCCGACCCCCATCCGCCTCCCCGACGGGTGGGGATAATCTCTATTATGCGAACTTTCCTGGACATCGTTAAGCAGTCGCTGGGAACGCTCTGGGCGCATAAGCTGCGTTCATTCTTGACGATGTTCGGAATCGCGTGGGGCGTAGGGTCTCTGCTTCTGCTGGTCGGTTTGGGCGAGGGATTCCGAAGCGGTCAGGAGAGGAACCTGGCAAACCTGGGCCAGGACATCATGTTCATGTTCCCGGGCAGGATTCCTGCCGTTGAGGGCAGCCTGCAATCGGGTCGACCATACAATTTCACATACGACGACTACCTGGCGATCCGCCATCAGGCCAGGTTCCTGCGGGCCATCTCTCCGGTTCTCAACCGCCAGGATATTCGTGCTGTGAGCGAGTATGGCAGCACCAACGGAGAAGTGTTTGGCGTCACTCCCGAATACGATCACATTCGCACGGTACCGGTAAATCCCGGCCGCTGGTTCAATGACGAAGATAACAACGATCACCGCCGGGTGGCCGTCGTGGGATGGGAACTGCTGAAGAACACTTTCCCCGGCAGGCCCGCAGTTGGCAATACGATGCTGCTCAACGGGATCAGCTTCGAGGTGATCGGCATTGTTCAGAAGATCGGTAAAGAAGGCAACAACGGAACCAACGGCAGGATATTCATTCCGGTCGAGACCATGCGGATGTTATTCCCGCTGAAGGCGGAGAATACGGAGAATGCTATCTCCTTCATCAACTATCGACCCATCACCAAAGACGAACACCTGGCCGCGAAGAACGAACTGCACCAAATCATTGCTCGACGGCACGGGTTCGATCCCAAGTTGGAAGATGCCTTCGGTGATTGGGACACGATCGAGAACTCAAAGCGGGTTGGCAAGATTTTCGACGCGATGGATTGGTTCCTGGGAGTTGTGGGAGTGGTCACCCTGGCTCTGGGCGCGATCGGGATCATCAACATCATGCTGGTATCGGTGACCGAGCGAACCAAGGAGATCGGCCTGCGTAAGGCGCTCGGAGCCACTCACCGCAACATTCTGACGCAGTTCTTCATTGAAGGCGCTTTCTTGACCGCTTTTAGTGGAGGCATTGGCCTGACCATATCGATCGCTTTCGTCACCCTGCTGGCGCAACTACCGGCGCCGGAGGGCTTTGACACGCCGCGTATCGTGCCTTCATCCGCCGTTGTGGCCATCTTGTCCTTGGCTTTGGCCGGCATCGTCGCGGGGCTTTATCCGGCACGCAAAGCCGCACTGCTTCCTCCAGTGGAAGCCCTTCGGCAGGAGTAGCCGTGCTCTCCGAACTTGGCAAACAGGCGTACAACGCCCTGCGGTACAACCGCCGCCGTTCCCTGCTGACCATGCTCGGTATGGCTTGGGGTATCGCGACGGTTGTGCTCCTTTTGGCGTACGGATCTGGGTTTCAGAATGCGCTGATGCTGGCCTTCCGGACCTTCGGCGGAAACCTCATTGCCATCTTCCCGGGACGAACCTCACAGCAGGCCGGCGGAAGCAAGGCTGGAACCGAAATTAAGCTAACTCGTAACGATATCGAGTACCTGCGCACCGAAGTACCCCTAATTAAGCGCATTTCGCCCGAAGTCAATAAACAAAGCGCGGTAGTTTATGGCACGCGCAGCAATACCTATAACGTTCGCGGCGCCTACTCGGATTACCAACACATCCGCAGCGTAGAAGTGGGCGAAGGCAGTTTTTTCGGCGAGCACGAAGACTATACCCATAGCCGGGTTGCTGTAATCGGCGCCGAGGTGAAGAAGAAGCTGTTCTCCGGACAAAACGCATTAGGGGAAAGCATCCGTATTGACGGCATTTCTTACCAGGTAATCGGTATTTTGAAACACATGTTGTCCAATGGCGACGACGATATGAATGCCATGGTCTATGTTCCCTACAGCGCGATGGGAGATCTGAAGAACACTTATTACCTGGATGCCATCACTCTCGATTACGAAGGAGATCACGAGAAAGTTGTCAAGGCGGTCCGCGAGTCTCTCGCCTTTCACCATAGCTTTCTGCCCAAGGACGAACGCGCGGTATTTATCTTCGACGCAGTCAAAGATCTGGCTGATCTGAATGTGATCACTGTGGGCATCAAGGTTCTTCTCGGCTTTATCGGAATGCTCACTCTGGGCATCGGCGGTGTTGGCCTGATGAACATCATGCTGGTCTCGGTTACGCAGCGCACCCGCGAAATTGGGGTAGAAAAAGCGCTGGGCGCCCGCCGATGGCACATTTTGTTTCAATTCCTCGCCGAGGCTATGGTCATTACTCTGCTGGGAGGACTCGCTGGCGTGGCAATCGCCTACTTGATTTCCTGGTCGGTGGGTTCCCTCACGCTCTGGAGTGCCTTCATTGAGGATGCCAAGGAAGGGGACATTCATCTCACTATCAATGCCGGCACTCTGATGGCCGCAACCGGGATTCTGAGCGTTGTCGGCATTGTGAGTGGGATGTTTCCCGCGATCAAAGCGGCACGCCTCGATCCTATTGAAGCGCTACGGTACGAGTAGCCTCATTTACAATCACCCCGTGTCCCGCCTCGATCGTGTGCTTGCACAACTGCGTCTCTATGAGCACCCCTTGCTCGACTTTGGCGCCCGGGAAAAGGGCGACGGAGTTGAAGTCATCATCAGTTTCAAGAATCCCGCCATCCCCGTCCACACCTATTACTTCGAGATGCACCCGCGCGACCTTGACCATCCACAATTCGAATGGACGTTCCAGCGCCAGCTCTACGATTGCCTGCACGATTACCTGATCGAGATGTTCACTCGCACGCCGCAGAATCTTGCCGAGCGTCAGCGGGAACCGCTGTGACTCTGCGGGAGAAGATTGAACAGGAAATTCGCGAACATGGACCCATCCCGTTTTCCCGCTACATGGAAGTGTGCTTGTATGATCCCGAGCTGGGTTATTATGCGCGCCATGCGAGCCAGTTCGGCAAAGCCGGCGACTTCTACACCTCGAGCGACGTCCATGCCGTGTTTGGGAGATTGTTAGCGCGACAGTTCGAAGAGATGTGGCGAGCTGTGGGCTCGCCGCCAATCATTCAGATCATCGAACTCGGACCTGGTCGCGGCCTCTTCGCGCAAGACGTTCTTGATTGGTCGGAGAAGAAATTTCCGGACTTCTTCGGCTCCATCCGGTACGTCTTAGTGGAGCGATCAGCAGCGCTGCGGACGTCCCTTAAGCAAACTCTAGCTCGGCATTTCGCATTGGGTAAATGCATTCTGGAGGAAACGCCACTCTCGTCGTCGCAACGCGAGGTGCCGATCGTCATTTTCGCTAACGAGTTCTTCGATGCGTTGCCGGTCGAGGTCCTCAGCACAAAAGGTTCTCTGCGAATCGCGTACGAAGGCGGCCGCCTGGCGGAAACATGGACTGTCGCGTCACCTGTAGAACTGGAATACCTCGACCGTTACAGCGTACAGCCCGAATCCGGAGAGCGCGTTGAAGCATGCCTGAGCGGGCTCGAATACATGAAGCAAATAGCTGCCGCTGTGAAGCATGGGTTCATAGCGATCGTCGACTACGGCTATACCCGCGAGGAACTCCTGGCGGGACGTCATCGCGGCACCATCATGACTTATCGTCAGCACTCCGCGAGTGCAAACCCCTACGAGGCACCTGGGGAACAGGACATTACAGCGCACGTGAATTTCACGGCTCTGGCGTCCGTAGCCACACAGAATGGAATGAGAGCCGAGAAACTGCTCACCCAATCGCAATTCCTGATGGGCATTGGCGAAGCAAACGAATTCGGGGATGCATTCGAGGAATGCAAGCTACCCCAGGAGAAAGCGAAAGTGGCGCTGCAGCTCAAGCATCTGGTTACGCCCGCAGGCATGGGCGAAACCTTCCATGTTCTGGTCGCGAGTAAAGGCGTGTCGGCGGAGCAAATCAATGGGCTAAGCGGGCTCAAATTTGGCCGCCAATAATCCACCAGCTTCAATCTAACTCTCACGCTTCGCGAAGCGCAGGACCTGTGCATTCCGTCGATAATCGGCGGAACTTATCCCCAGCGGTGCTTGTGTGACTTGCGGTTCACTGCACGTTCCAGCCGCTCACTTCGACTGAAGGCTTGGCTCCGCCCAGTTCACCGGCGCGATACGTGGCAGTCAACTCGCGACTCTCGCCTGGCATGAGAGAGATGTAATTGTCCTGCCATACCACGGGCAGAATCTCTTCCCCACCTTTGCCTTTGTTCACCTTCAGGCGCACGAAGAATGCCATGGTCTTCGCAGGGTTTTGAACAGTAACGCGTGTGATCGCATCTTCACCCTTGCGCTCGTCGCGGCTCGTTACCTTTAACTGCACCTTGGGCAGTTCGCCAAGGGCGGTGAAGTTCGCATAATTTGCAGTTGGGGTCGTGTACCAGTTGGAGCGCTCCCAATCGATGGTCTCCGGCGTTGTAGAAAGCCAATAGAGATTGGATCCGACCACCTTCCCGCTAGCATCCGACAACGTGAGTCGCAGGAAGTAAGTCGGTGTCAGCCCCTGGATATCCGGAATGGCAAATATTTTCTTTGTGCTGTCGGCAGGCGCATCGACGGTTGCGTCCTGCGAAAACTTCTCAGCCATGTCCAAGTTATAAACCTTGGCCGTAAGCTTCAGGTTTTTGGCATCCTGATATTGGCTGCTCACGAGCCAAACGGAATGGTCGTCGTAGCCGTACAGAGGATGGAGCGGCTGCATTGCAGTCTTGGCTCCAAAGTATCCTCCTGCCGGACGCAAGTAGTAGTCATAGAGGTGCCAGATCATCGACGGCCAGGCATTGTTCAGCATCCATTGGATGACGCCCGTCGACGTGTACTTATTGCGGCTGTACGCCTCGTACATCGCGCGGATTCCTTCATACGCCATCAATTGAGATTTGAGGGCGTAGTCCTGAACATCTTTGGCCTGACCATACCGTGCATTCAATGCATCCGTGAACACATGCAGGTCTTTGAAGGCGCCGCCGCCCGCGTGATAGTTCCAGTAGTCATCGACCGGCCACAGATGATCCTTGGGCAGCATGCGCTCCAGACTCTCGATGGGTGGAACCGCAGGCCCGGGGCTGGTCTCCGTGTTAAAGCCGTACGCACCGCCGCATCCACCCTGGTTACAATGCTGCGCTTCTGCCGGCCGGGTGCTGTCCTCAAGCCAATAACGCGGAGCGACGTACTCGTACGGTCCGGTCATTTTGACGCCGCTCCAACCCGTCGCACCGGCGGGCTTAGCCGTGGCGGATGAGACCACCGGATTCGGCCAGAGCAAATCCTTTTCAACTTTCAGGTACATGGTTTCGACATCTGGTGGCGGGGGATTGTCGCTCCCGTTCAACCACATGACGAGGCTGGGATGGCTGCGCATGCGGTACATTTGCGAGCGCAGTGACTCCTCAGCGATCTTGTAGTCGGCCTCCGACCAGCGCGACCAATGCTCCCAATGATCGCAGCAGCACCAGCCGGCCATAATCAGAACGCCTTTTTGATCAGCTTTGTCGAAGAATTCCTGTGTCTCCAGTTTACCTTCGAGCCGGATCGTGTTCAGACCCATATCTTGCACGTAGCGGAATTCGTCCTCAAGCCGCTGCGAGTTCTCGCGCAGCATCATGTCAGGCGACCAGCCGCCGCCGCGAATCAAGATTCGCTTGCCATTGATACTGAAGATCCGCTGATTGTTGGCTACGACTTCCGAAGTGATTTCACGGATTCCGAAATGTGAATCGCTGGCGTCGGACACGCTTCCGTTTACGTCGAATTCCATGTGCAATGGGTACAGATTCGGAGTGCCCATCTGCGCGGGCCACCACAGCCGCGGATTCGAGAAATTCAGTTGGGAAAGCTGGCTGGGCTCGAAAGTTACGTCCTTGGTTTCTCCGGCCGCGAGTTCTACGTCTTGCGAAAACTCGACTTTCTCAATGGTTCCCTTCAGCGTTCCCTTGACGGGCTGATTCGACGAGTTCTTCAGCTGCGCTGTTACTGTCAACTGTGCGCTGTCGCCGGCAGACGCCACCTTGGAAACTACGGACGGATAGCGCAGTGCCACCGGACCACTGGTGGTTAGATAGACTTCCCGCCACAGCCCCATGTTCTTGTCCGGCGGTGCAGGATTCCAATCTACAAACGTGATGGCCAGGTCGGTTTCCTTGGGCGCGAAAACCTGCACAGCCAGGCCGTTTGGCGCGCCAGGCTGCGCAACCTTGGTGATATCAAATTCGTAAGTACGCCAGGCGCCGGCCACGTCGTCCAGCTTGGCAATCTGTTTCCCGTTGAGCCAGATATTCGCCCGATAATTAATGCCCTGGAAGTTCAGCCAAATCGTTTTGCCTTTGTAAGAGGCAGGCACAGTAAATGTGGTGCGGTACCACCAAGGGGTAGCGTAAGGGCTGTCGGGTTCCATCTCGATGTTCGAGAAATTGCCGCCGATGGGGTAAGTGACTCCCGGGACCTGGCGCAAATTCATTCCAAATCCTGGATCGGGGAAGATCTTGTGTTTTACCTGGGCCGCAAAAACCGTGGTGGGCATGCTGACGCTGAACCAGTTTGCCGCCCGATATTGCGGAGTCGAAATGACGTCTCCACTCTCGGGCACCTTGTTCAAGGACTGTAGTGACCAGCCGTCGGCCAGGACCAACTTATGGGCCGAACCCGGCGCCGTGGCGCTTCTGGCTGGTCTGGAGGATTTAGTGGGAGATTGCGCAATACCGAGATTAACGATGAGAACGAAACAGAATAGTGCCAGAGATCGAGTCTTCATGAATTGTCCTTCAAACGCCGTGGAGAAAAATGCCAAGTCTCATGCCGAGAGACAAAAAACCGGACCGTCCGCTGAATTCGTTCAAAATACAGTCTCCCGCTAAATACACGATTTATTGATTCGTTTCAATTGGAATCCGCGCTCCAAGCCGTCGAACGTTCCTTTCCTGGTATTCTTCCGATCGGCGTAGAACCTTCCCATCCAAGCACAATCTTCGTCGGTCATCTCGCAGAAGTGAGTTTTTAGCTGCTCGCGCCGCGCCCTTAGCGGCCGGCTGGTCTAGTTTATAATTGAGGATTCCGCGATATTTCCTGGAGTGACAAGAAGATGATCCGATTTTTGCAGACCCCTGGGCCCATCAAGAAGATTGTGCTCAGTTCCATTCTTCTGATTTTTTGCGGTGCCATGGTGATCACGCTGATCCCTGGTGGGCTCGGGTCCAATCTTAACCTAGGTGGCCCCGGCCAAGGCGTCGTTGCCAAGGTGGGGGACCAGGATGTCACCCATACGGAAGTTGTGCGTCAAGCACAAGTGATGCTGCGTCAGCAATTTCCCCGCGGCAACGCCATGGCCGGGCAACTGTTGCCGTTCTTTACCTCGCGGGCGGCGGAACAGTTGATCACGCAGAAGGCGCTGGTTGTTGAAGCCGGGCGCATGGGCCTGCGCGCCACCGATGAAGATCTGCGAGACGAATTACAACACGGGCTTTATGCGGCTACTCTTTTTCCGGGTGGCAAGTTCATCGGCCAGGAAGCCTACGAAGGCCTTCTTCAGAATGCAGATTTGAGCGTTCCTCAATTCGAGGAGGGTGTGAAGCAGGACATTCTTGTCCGTAAACTACGCAACCTGGTGGCGGCGAGCGCCTCGGTCAATGATCCTGAGGTTCGGCAGGAATTCGAGAAGCGCAATACGAAGATCAAGTTCCAATACGCCGTGATCAGCGAAGCTGACATTCGCAAAGGGATTCATCCGACTGACGCCGAGTTAAAGGCTTTTTACGAACGGAACAAGGCTACCTACAACAATTCGATCCCAGAGAAGCGCAAGGTTACTTACGCCATCATCGACAGCTCGCGGATCGCGTCAAACACCCAGGTTACTCAGAGCGACTTGCAGTCTTACTACAACCAGCATCAGGACGAATACCGGGTTCCCGAGCAGGTTAACGTACGGCATATTCTGATCAAGTCTCCTGCTCCCGGAGCGGACGGCAAAGTAGATCAAAAGGCTGACGAGGCCGCCAAAGCTAAAGCCGAAGATATTCTCAAGCAGATCAGAGCTGGAGGAAACTTCGCTGATCTCGCGAAGAAGTATTCCGAAGATCCCGGTAGCGCAAAGAATGGCGGCTCGCTGAGTTGGATCGGCAAAGGACGAACCGTTCCCGAATTCGAGAAAGCGGCGTTCTCACTTCCTAAGGGCGGCACCAGCGACGTGGTGAAAAGCAGCTACGGTTACCACATCATCCACGTTGACGACAAGCAGGAAGCACATGTTAAGTCCCTGGACGAGGTGAAGCCACAAATCGAGGCGGTGCTCCGGCAGCAGAAAGCGGCACGTGCTGCGGAAGGCGAAGCCAATGCGTTTGTGACGCAGGCGCGCACCAGCGGATTGGATAAGGCCGCCTCAGCGAAAGGGCTGCAGGTCACCACTACCGATTTCGTCAGCCGCACTGACTCTTTACCCGGAATTGGCAACTCACCCCAGTTCATGGAGGCCGCGTTTGCTCAGACCGCCAAATCCGCGCCAGACATGATTCAAATTCCTCAAGGGTTCGTTATTTATCAGGTGCTCGATATCAAGCCTCCTGCGACGCCAACGTTTGACGAGATCCGTTCGCGGGTGGAAGAGGAGTTCAAGAATCAGCGTGCTACTGAGTTGCTGGGCCAGAAAACACAGGAGCTGGCGGATCGAGCCAAGGCCGAACACGACCTGAAGAAAGCTGCGAAAGAGCTAGGAGCCACCGTAAAGACGAGCGACCTTGTCGATCCGAATGGCCAGGTGCCGGATATCGGCTCGATGACCGGTCCGGCATCGGCAGCCTTCAGCTTGAAAGAGGGCGAGATCAGCGGTCCTATCAACAGCGCATCGAATGGTGCGGTCCTCCAGGTGATCGAGAAGCAACAGCCCTCGGACACCGACTTCGCAGCCAAGAAAGACGAAGTTCGAGATGCCCTGCTGCAGCAAAAGCAGAACGAGCTGTTTGGCTTGTTCGTCACCAATCTGCGGCAGCAAATGGAGAAGGCCGGCAAGATTAAAATCAACCAGGAAGAAATGAAGGGATTGAGTCGCACCGCCGAAGGCGAGTGAGATCGTTCGCTGTACAGCCATTTAACCTTGTTGCGGCATCTTAGACGCCGCCATTACCGCGTCGAGCGGTTCTTGCCAGCATGCCATTTCCCCGCGCCACTGGAATTTTGCTGCATCCCACCTCCTTGCCTTCGCGGGGAGGCATCGGTGATTTTGGTGCGGCTGCTTACGAATTCGTGGACTTCCTGGCTGCCGGCCGCCAGGGGCTCTGGCAGGTGTTGCCACTAGGTCCCGTTGGTTACGGGAATTCTCCGTACTCTTCGACGTCTGCGTTTGCGGGCAATCCTCTGCTGATCAGCGTGGAACGACTGGCGGACCATGGCTGGATCGAGCGCTCGCGAGTGTCGAAACTTCCGGACGCCGTAACCGATGTCGATTACGACGAAGTACGCGCGCAAAAGCTACCCTTACTCGATGAGGCCGCCGGCAATTTTTTGCGGAGGGCGCCCGAATATCACCGCACGCGGTTTCAGAAGTTCTGCCAAGACAACTCATGGTGGCTGGAAGACTTCGTACTCTTCGATTGCCTGCGTGATCTCTATCAAAAAGACAGCTGGAATGAATGGCCGCGCGATTTGGCACGCCGCGAGCCCGCCGCACTGGACCGGGCACGCGAGGAACATGCGGAACAACTGGCTATCGGGCGTGTCATTCAGTTCGCGTTCTGGGAACAATGGCATTCGCTTCGCCGTTACTGTGCGACCAAGTCGGTGCGCGTGGTCGGCGATATTGCGATTTTTGTGAACTACGACAGCGCAGATGTGTGGACTAATCCGCAAGTATTTCGGCTTAACGAGGAGCTTGATCCCGAGGTAGTCTCCGGCGTTCCCCCGGACGCCTTCAGCGAGACGGGCCAACGCTGGGGCAATCCGTTATATCGCTGGGATGTGATGCGCGACCGGGGATACGAATGGTGGACCCATCGCCTGCGCTGGGCCACTCAAACGTGTGATTACATTCGACTGGACCACTTTCGGGGCTTCGAGCAGTTCTGGGAGATTCCGGCGCACGAGCCCACGGCTGTTAACGGACGCTGGGTGGATGGCCCGAAAGACGACATCTTTCATCACTTGAGCCGGGCGCTGGGTGGGTTACCGTTTCTCGCCGAGGATCTCGGTTACATCACCAAAGAAGTCCACGCCTTGCGCGAGCGCCATCAGATTCCGGGCATGGCGGTTCTCCAGTTCGGATTTAACAATCCCGGCGCGCACATATACCTGCCGCACCGGTTGACCCCAGATCATGTCGTCTATACCGGAACGCACGACAACGACACCACGGTTGGCTGGTGGAACTGCTGTAACGGCAACGAACGAAGGGATGCACAGGTCTACCTGGGTGAGTTGAGCGAGGGCATCCATTGGGCGCTCATTCGTGCAGCGCAGGCCTCAGTCGCGACGCTCTCGGTTGCGCCGTTGCAGGACGTTCTTGGCTACGGCAGCGAAGCCCGTATGAACAAGCCCAGTCATCCTGACGGG
>Ga0070661_100003507_pt1 | contig 10802 bp, 7 predicted proteins | sample KBSC43metaG_FD_64663 | JGI IMG/M metagenome (GOLD analysis project Ga0070661, IMG submission 64663) | Corn rhizosphere microbial communities from Kellogg Biological Station, Michigan, USA - KBS C4-3 metaG | ecosystem: Host-associated > Plants > Roots > Rhizosphere > Soil ...
ATCACCGTGCTCGAGCTCTAGCCACCAGCATGCCTTCCAAACGCACGCAGCAGGCCATCGCCCGCCTCGCCGACCTCACGCCACGCCAGATCGTGGCGGAGCTCGATCGCTACATCGTCGGCCAGGACGAAGCGAAGAAGGCCGTCGCGATCGCGCTGCGCAATCGCTGGCGGCGGCAGCAGGCGCCGGACGACATTCGCGAAGAAATTTCGCCCAACAACATCATCCTCATCGGGCCCACCGGCGTGGGCAAGACGGAAATCGCACGTCGCCTCGCGCGCCTCGCGGGTGCGCCGTTCATCAAGGTGGAAGCTTCCAAGTTCACCGAGGTGGGCTACGTGGGGCGCGACGTCGAGAGCATGGTGCGCGATCTCATGGAGAGCGCCATCGACATGGTGCGCACCGAACGCGAGAACGAAGTGGAGGACCTGGCCTACGAGAAGGTGGACGAGCGGCTGCTCGACCTGCTCCTGCCGCGTCCCGCCGAGCCCGCGCCCGAGGAGCACGCCGCCGCGGGCGCCGGCGCGAAGTCCTCGTCACCGGGCCCATCACTCTTCGTCGTCTCCTCCGGCGGCGATGTCTCGCGCGAGGACGCCGAGCACGACGCGGCCACCGAGCGCTACCACCGCACGCGCGAGAAGCTCAAGAGCCTGCTGCTCGACGGCAAGCTCGAGGAGCGCGAGGTCGAGGTGGAAGTCACGCAGCAGGGCGGCCCGATGTTCGACATGCTCGTGCCGCAGGGCGCGCCCGAGGGCATCGAGAACTTCACCGGCATGCTGCAGGACATGATGCCGCGCCGCAAGAAGAAGCGCACGGTGAAAGTGTCCGAGGCGCGCCGCATCCTGCTCGATCAGGAGCTCGAGAAGCTCGTGGACATGGATGACGTCACGAGCGACGCGCTCGAGCGCGTGGAGAAGATGGGCATCATCTTCCTCGACGAGATCGACAAGATCGCGGGCGAGCGCTCGCAGATGGGCGGACCGGACGTGTCGCGCGAAGGCGTGCAGCGCGACCTGCTCCCCATTGTCGAAGGTTCCAACGTGCAGACCAAGTACGGCATGGTGAAGACGGACCACGTGCTGTTCGTGGCCGCGGGCGCGTTTCACGTCTCCAAGCCGAGCGATCTCATTCCCGAGCTGCAGGGACGCTTCCCCATTCGCGTGGAGCTGAAGCCGCTCACCGAGGCGGACTTCGTGCGCATCATGCGCGAGCCGGAGAACGCGCTCACCAAGCAGTACACCGCGCTGGTGCAGGCCGAGGGCGCCGCGCTCACCTTCTCGGATGACGCGATCGCCGAGATCGCCCGCATCGCCGCCGCCGTGAACGAGCGCATGGAGAACATCGGCGCGCGGCGGCTGCACACCGTGATGTCCTCGCTGCTGGAGGACGTGCTCTACGACCTCCCCGATCGCGGCAAGGCCCCCATTGCCATTGACGGCACCGCCGTGCGCGACCGCCTCAAGGCGATAGCGGAGGATGAGGACCTGAGGAGGTACATTTTGTAGTGACCGGTAACGAGCAACCAACTTCCAGCCAAACGCATGCCCTCCGACTTCCTCGCGATTCCCGACTTCTCCACCGCCGAGCTGCACACGCTGTTCGACCTCGCCGATCGCATGCGGCGGGGCGAGTATCACGAGAAGCCGCTCGCCGGCAAGTCGCTCGCGATGATCTTCATGAAGTCGTCCACGCGTACGCGCGTGTCGTTCGAGGTGGGCACCTGGCAGCTCGGCGGCCATGCCCTCTTTCTCTCGCCGCGCGACATCCAGCTCGGCCGCGGCGAGCCCATCGCCGACACCGCGCGCGTGCTCTCGCGCTACGTGGACGGCATCATGATCCGCACCTTCGCGCACGCGGAGGTGGAGGAGCTGGCAAAGTACGCGAGCGTCCCCGTCATCAACGGCCTCACCGACCTGCTGCACCCCTGCCAGATCCTCGCCGATCTCCTCACCGTGCGGCAGCACCTCGGCGACTGGGATGGCAAGCGGATCGCCTGGGTAGGCGACGGCAACAACATGGCCAACTCCTGGATCAACGCCGCGTACCGGCTTGGCTTCGAGCTCACGCTCGCCTGTCCCGAGGGGTATGACCCCGACGCGTCCATTCTGGCGCGCGCGCGCGAGCGCGCCCCGGTGCGCGTGGTGCGCGAACCCGCCGAAGCGGTAGCCGGCGCCGACGTCGTGAACACCGATGTATGGGCGTCCATGGGTCAGGAGGAGGAGCAGGCGAAGCGCGCGAAGGCGTTCGCCGGCTACACGGTGGACGAGACGCTCATGGCCCGCGCCGCCCGTGACGCGATCTTCCTCCATTGCCTGCCCGCGCACCGCGGCGAGGAAGTCTCCGCCGCCGTGATCGACGGCCCGCGGAGCCGCGTCTGGGACGAAGCCGAGAACCGCCTGCACGTCCAGAAAGCCGTCATGGCGATGCTCATGGCCGGGTCGCCCGCGCGCTCCGGCGCATAGCGGCGCGCGTACGGGCCGGCCGCCCGCGCCGCCGGATACCCGGTAATCACCCAAGCGGGTCGCCGGACACCTGCCCGCGCCGCCTCATGCCACGGTGGCAGCCCGTCGGCAGGATAGGCATATTGGGGAATGTCGCGCCAGCAACCTGGCCGGCTCCGCGCGTCCGGTGCTCGCGGCCAGCGTTCCTCCACCACCCAACAGAATGCTCAACCAGACCCCGTTCCACGCCATCCACGTCGCCCTCGGCGCCAGAATGGTGCCGTTCGCCGGCTTCGACATGCCGGTCCAGTATCCCACCGGCATTACCGCCGAGCACAAGGCCGTGCGTGAACGGTGCGGGCTGTTCGACGTGAGCCACATGGGCGAGTTCGACATTCGCGGACCCGATGCCGTGGCGTTCGTGAGTCACGTGACCTCCAACGACGTGCCCGGCATGGTCGTGGGGCAGGTGCACTACACCACGATCCTCAACGAGCGCGGCACCATCGTGGACGACTGCCTCGTCTATCGCTTCGCCGATCGCATCATGATGGTCGTGAACGCGTCGAACCGGGAGAAGGATCTCGCGCACATCCTCGCGCACAAGGGCACGTTCGACTGCACCGTACGCGATGTGAGCGCCGACATCGCGCTGCTCGCGCTGCAGGGTCCGAACGCGCAGCGCGTGCTGCAGCCGCTCACGAAGACCGATTTAGACGCAATCGGCTACTATAACTTCACCGAGGGCACGGTGGCGGGCGCGCGCGCGGTGATCTCGCGCACCGGCTACACCGGCGAGGACGGCTTCGAGCTCTACTTCCCGGCGGCGAACGCGCGCCAGGTCTGGGACGCGCTCATGGCCGCCGGCGATGTGACCCCCGCCGGCCTCGGCGCGCGCGACACGCTGCGCCTCGAAATGGGGATGGCGCTCTACGGCAACGACATTGACGACACGACCACCCCGCTCGAAGCGGGGCTCGGCTGGCTGGTGAAGCTCGCGAAGGGCGATTTCGTGGGACGCGACGCGCTCGCCGCGCAGAAGCAGCAGGGCGTGCCGCGCAAGCTCGTGGGCTTCACCACCGCTGACCGCGCCATCGCGCGCCACGGCTACCCCGTGTTCGTGATCGGCGACACCCCCAGCGGCACCGTCTGCAGCGGCACCATGAGCCCGTCGCTCGGCATTCCGATCGGCACGTGCTATCTGCCCACGCCCCTCTCCAAGCCGGGCACAGTGTTCGACATCGAAATCCGCGGCAAACGCGTCCCCGCTACTGTCGTTCGCACCCCCTTCTACCCGCATGGCACCCACCGCTAGTCCCTAGCCCCCTAGCCCCCTAGCCCCCTATTCAGCCCCCTCTCATGCCTCGGCTCTCGGTCCTGACGATTTCCGACTCCTGCTCTCGCGGCGAACGCGAGGACGTGTCGGGCGACGCCATCGCCGCGTGGGGGGCGCAGCATGGCCACGACGTGACGGCGCGCTGCGTGGTGTCCGACGACAGCGGCGCCATCGTCGCCCGGCTGCTCGAATGGTGCGACCAGGATACGGCTGACGTGGTGCTGACCACGGGGGGCACCGGCCTCTCGCCGCGCGACATCACGCCGGAGGCCACGCGCGTGGTCATCGAACGGGACGCGCCCGGCGTCGCCGAGCGCATCCGCGTGCTATCCGTGCAGAGCTTTCCGCGCGCGGCGCTCTCGCGCGGCGTGGCGGGCGTGCGCAACCGGACGCTCATCGTCAACCTGCCCGGTTCGCCCGGCGGTGTGCGTGACGGGCTCGCCGCGCTGGAGCCCATCCTGGAGCACGCCCTGCGCATTCTGCGCGACGAGCCCACGGACCACAGCGCGCCGTCGCCGTCGTCAGGCGAACCGCCGCGGTCGCTCGCGCCATGAAGGTGCTCATCACTCTGGCGGACGTCGAACCCGCCGTGCGTCTGAACGCGAAACTCGAAGCTGCCGGCCTCGAGACCGCGCTCGTCTCGCCCATGGACGATGTGCCCAGCGCCATTCAGCGTGAGAAGCCCGACGTGATCGTGCTCACCGGCGGGCTCGCCGACCCGGTGAACGTGCACCTCGTGAAGCGCCAGCTCTGGGATGGCGCGAGCGTGGTGGGGCTGGCCGACGTGGACGAGCCCGGGCTGCACGACCGCCTGCGCGCGCTCGGCTTCGTGGAAGTGTACGCCAAGCCCGTTGACCTGGACGAGGTGTTTTCGGGCGTGCGCCGCATCCTCGAGCGGCGCCGGCTCGCGGAGGACACGGGCCTCATTGGCGAGAGCGAGGCCATGCGCGAGGTGATGGTCAAGATCGAGCAGATGGCGCCGGTGTCGAGCACGGTGCTCATCGAGGGGGAGAGCGGCACGGGCAAGGAGCTGGTGGCGCGCGCGCTGCACCATCTGAGTCCGCGGCGCGCCAAGCCGTTCATCGCGGTGAACATCGGCGCGCTGCCGGAGACGCTGCTGGAGAGCGAGCTGTTCGGCCACGAGAAGGGCGCGTTCACGGGCGCCGCCGAGCGGCGGCTGGGCCGCTTCGAGCTGGCGCACAACGGCACACTGTTCCTCGACGAGATCGGCGAGGCGCCGCCCAGCACGCAGGTGAAGCTGCTGCGCGTATTGGAGCAGCGCGAGGTGATGCGCGTGGGCGGGTCGCAGCCGTTCCGGGTGAACGTGCGCGTGGTGGCGGCCACGAACCGCCCGCTGCGCGATCAGGTGGAGGAAGGCGGTTTCCGCGCCGACCTGTACTACCGGCTCAACGTGCTCACCATCTACCTGCCGCCGCTGCGGGAGCGTCCGGAGGACATTCCGCTGCTGGTGCGCCGGTTCATCCAGGAATTCGCCGAGCAGCACGACCGTCCCTTTCATGGAATTTCGGCGGACGCCATGCAACTGCTCATGGAGTATGCCTGGCCGGGCAACGTGCGCGAGCTGCGCAACCTGGTGGAGAGCATGGTGGTGCTGGCGCCGGGTCACGAAATCACGGCGGAGAACATTCCGCGGCAGATCCGCGATGGGGGGAGCGCGCGTTTCCTGCCGGTGCCGGTGGGCCCGTACGTGCGCGCGCAGGAGAGCGCCGCGGGCGGGCGCGAGCTGGAGTTCATCATCCGGAGCCTGGTGGAGCTCAAGCTGCAGGTGGAGGAGCTGCGGCGGCGGGTGGGTGTGGGAGAGCCGCGCGGAGTGTTGAGTCCGGGCGACGAGGTGCAACGTTCCTTGCCGGGCGTGACGCACGTGGCGGCGCTGGAGCCGCCGGAACAGGCACCGCCGCCCAACGTGGTGACGGTGCGGCCGGGGATGACGATGGCGCAGATCGAGCGCTCGGCGATCGAGGCGGCGTTACGGGAGACGCGCGGTAACCGTCGAAAGGCAGCGGAGCTGCTGGGCATCGGGGAGCGGACGTTGTATCGGAAGCTCAAGGAGTACGGCCTCCCCGTGTCCGGTTAGCTTGCGTTTATTGCCAATCGGGTCAATATTCTGCCGGTGCCGGTGGCGACAGAGCAGTGCAGCCGGCGCTCCTTCTTTCCGGGTCGACAGTTTCGTCACGCGTCCCGTTCCTCACCGAGCAGTCCTCGCAGTCTCACGCCAGCGCAGGGTCCGTAGTGTCCGTGCCATTGAATGCACCGACGCCGCTGTCCACACCAGCATCGCCCATAGCGGGCAGCGTGCTTCCCATCAAGAGAGCCGAAGAGCTTCTGGCGACGTTGCCGGGAGTGGTTGCCGCGCGCATCGTGGCGGCCGACAACGGCGCGGTGAATGAAATTCACCTGCTCACGACGAACGAAGTGAATCCCAAGCAGACGGTGCGCAACGTGGAGAGCGCGCTGATCGCGCATTTGGGAATGAAGGTGGACCATCGGAAAATTTCGGTGGCCACGACGGTGGAGCCACAGAAGCCGGCCGAGCAGCGCGAGCAATCGGAGCAGGCGGCGACGGAGGCGATGGAGGCGGCGCTCCGGCGGCGGCTCTACTTCGAGGACCTGGAGATCCGGCGATCGCGCACGCGGGGCGTGACGTGCCGCGTGACGTTAAGAAAGGGCAATCAGTCATACATCGGGGAATGTGAAGGCGCCGAGAGCGAGCGTTCGCGTGCGGAGATAGCGGCGCGGGCGGCGATCGTGGCGATGGGGCAGGCGCACGCGGAGGAGGGGAAGGGGGAAGGGGCGGGGGAGAGCGTGGCGCACGCGTTGTCGCTGGAGGGGTGCCGGCTGATCGATGCATTCGAGCGCGAGTTCGCGTTCGTGGGGATCATGGCGCGGCAGGGTCGGGAGCTGGCGGTGCTGACGGGGAGCTGCGAGGTGAAGGAGAGTCCGGAGACGGCGGCGGTACTGGCCGTGCTGGACGCGACGAACCGGTGGCTGGGCCGAGGGAAATAACGCGAGGTTAACCGAACACACTTTTGTATACCGACAACTGAACAACCCCCGATCCTCGGCTGAGCGGAGCTGAGCGGGCAAGGCCAGTAGTAGAGCGGAGCCAAACCTTCAGCACATTCGACGGATGTCGATGTGACTTTGTGAAAGGGGAGGTGACGCAAAGTGTTTCATCACGTGAGCATCTGGCTGAAGCTCGTCAAGTGGGTTACGACGACGCCGGTGTCGGCGGAGCTATTGACCTGGTACTAGGTCGGGGACGGGGGTTCCCAATATGCCCAGTCGCATTCGCCTGTATGTCCTGAGTATTGTCGCCGCTGCACTGTTTGCCGCGGGGCTTGTCTTGCGCACATCCCCCGCACACGGACATGCAGCAGTGGTCGCCGTTCTGTGCCTGGCGCTTTTTGCTGTACTCTCGGAACTCCTACCACATCATCTTAGTAGCGGCGCTGCGGGTTCCATTTCTTTTATTCCGCATCTCGCATCGGCGCTCTTGGTACCTGGCTGGCTAGCCGTCGTAGGTGTAGCCTGCTCACATTTCATTGCTGCAATCCTTTCCAAGAAAGACCCGTTCAGACTGCTCTTCAATGTCGCGCAGATTACGCTGGCAACCGCTATCGGAATTCTCGTATATCACGCGCTTGGTGGTCAGCCATTCCTGAGTGTCACTGATCCGTTTTCGCAGGAAGCTGCGCGATATGTCGTGCCATTCTTGGCACTTGTCATATCATTCTTCTGTGTTAATACGCTTGCGGTCAGCGGCGCGATAGCAGTGAGCCAGTCGCGTTCGCTAACTTCGGTTTTTCGGCAACATGTTCGCTCGAGCATATTGAACGACATTATGTCGAGCCCGGTCGTGTACCTGCTGGCTTGGGTGTATACGCGATTTGGGATTTGGGGAGTTGCTCTTCTCACCCTTCCGCTGCTCGGCGTTCGCCAGTTATACAAAACAAACCATCAGCTTGAGCAAGTGAACCGCGATTTGCTCGAGCTGATGGTCAAGGCAATCGAAGCGCGTGATCCTTACACGTCCGGTCACTCACGACGTGTGTCGCACTATTCTACTCTAATTGCACGCGCGATTGGTCTGACTGCAAAGCAGGTTGAGCGAATCGGAATTGCCGCGCTCTTGCACGACGTCGGCAAGATCCACGAAATTTACGCTCCAATTCTCCGCAAGCCCGACAAGTTGACACCAGACGAATGGGCAATTATGCAGACCCATCCGATCAAGAGTGCGGAGCTTGTGGCAACCGTCTCTCATTTGAAGGATTTAGTTGCCCCGGTTAGAGGTCACCACGAGAATTGGGACGGAAGCGGCTATCCCGACGGCCTTGCTGGTGAGGGGATTCCGCTGGCTTCAAGGGTGATTCTATTTGCAGATACCATTGATGCCATGACGACAGACCGACCATACCGAAAGGCCCTTACTGAGGCACAGGTTCGAGCAGAGCTCTTGAAATTCAGGGGAACTCAGTTCGACCCGAATCTGTGCGATCAGCTGCTCGGTAGTCCAATGTTTGGACTGCTGTTTGCGCCTGCCGCAGCCCGTGAATCTTCTCCAGCACGGGGAGTTCGCATCGGACTTGTGCGTCCTGCTTAAGCGATGTTGCGGCGATGCTGATGGCCACCGCGTACTAAGCGCTGTTCACGCTTTCCTGAACCGAGCGCAACTCTACACTGAGCGGCCATTTGACTCGGCGATGCTCCGCCAGGTAGGCGATCACGAGTTTTTTTCCCTCTTCTCGCCTGCCGCGTAGTTCGAAGAGCCGAAAAAGCACTGCCACGAACAAGTCCTGGTGCGACGATTTGCGGGTTCGCTCATGCAATCGGACGAGGTCGGCAAGATTTCGGGTCGACGGAGCTGCATGACCTCGGAGTACTCGCAAGTGCCAGCGGAACGATACGAAGCGAGCAGTGGCTCGAACCGAATGGTCATGATCGCTCGCAATCTCACTCTGCTTTATCAGGTCAGCTGCATCATCTAGCCGACCTTCACGCAAAGCTATTTCGGCGGCATTACTAAGTATTGCGGATCTGCTGAGCGCGTCAGTTTGTTTACCTAGGAATTCGTCAGCGCGGCTGTTCCACTTCTTGGCAAGATCGAGGTTGTCCAATGTCAGGTAGATGGACGCGATCTGATTCGCTGCTGCTGCCGCAAAATTTCGCATGCCCTTCTTCTCGGCAAGCTCAACGGCGTGGGACGCGCATTCTATCGCGCGTGGCATTTCGTTGTTTGCCCGATAGGCTATGGCGGCGTGCGACAAATTCCTGACGCGTATGCCAGCGTCTGGGTTGGTCTCCGTAATGGACAAAAGTGCTGCGGCCGCGCGCGCCGCACGCGGAGGCTCGCCGAACGCACAATGATAGACGAGCTCGAAGTAGATGCGATCACACGCTTCGATCTCGCTCGCTAAAAGGAGTGGTGTGATGCATGTGAATACCTGATGCGCCGTACCAACGTTGCACGAATTGTCTGCAAGCATTAGCACCCAGGTTGCAACGCGCACACGGTGCGCTACGCTGGCGGTGTCATCCAACACGCATTTGAGTGCCTGCTTCAAGAGCATTGAGTCGTTGCGGGAAATGCGCCATCTCGATTGAAAGAGTAGCAGTTCAAGATCCGTATGCTGACTCTCCGCGAGGTGGATTTGCCTGCGTAAACGCATCGTTTCAAGCGTGAGGCTCTCCAGGGCATTCCACGAGCCAGCGAGGTGAAGAGCTTGTATCTGCTGATCGGCAATTTCCAGCTTCTCTTCGTTCGATCGAGCGAGGGAAGCTGCACTTGCCAACGTCCGTGCAGCTTCCGCTGGCATCCCAATCTCTAGAGCATGAAGTGCGCAAGTGCGCAGTAGATCAATCGCGCGATCTATTTCCCCTGCGCGTTTCCAGTGCTCAGAGCACTCCCACATCATCGCGATTGAGCTGCTCAGGCCAGCGTCGGATTCCAGTACCTGTGCCACGCGCCGATCCATCAGTGCTCGCGCTGCAGCTGTCAGCCGCGACAATGCCGCTTGCGTCAGCAGATCGTGCATGCTGATCACTCGCGTGCCATCTGATTCAATCAGCCCCCGGCGCTCGAGGTCTTCAAGACTATCCATCAACTCCATCGACCGTGCTCCAAGCACTCGCTCCAACCGCTCAAGGGTCGAGAATTTTCCAAGCGAACAGCTCGCTTGCAACGTACGATAGCTGAGCGGGCTCAGGCCGCTGAGCCGCTGCGCCACAAGTTGGTCGAGTGTAGCCGGGGCGAAGTATTGTTCGCCGTCCCACGCGCCATGCAGCGCCAGCTCGATCAGGTAGTAAGGATTGCCACCGCAGGATGAGATGCACCAATCGCGAAATCGCTCGTTTCGTTCCCGCGCCATTCCTGTGATGACACGATCCAGCAACTGCCGGGCCGCCTCGTGTCGAAGCGGACGTAGCGGGAGAGTCAACGGCGGCAGTCGTACTCCGCCTGCATGGCGTCGTGCAACTTCCTCCACGCGCGATGTCAAAAGCACCAGCACCTGTCTTGTCGCCGCCCATGCCGTCAGGTCGCCCAGTACTTCCCAGGACATTCGGTCCAGCCAGTGCGCGTCTTCCATCACTAGCAGTAACGGCCCTTCGCCTGACACGGCGTCGAACAAATCGAACAGCGAATGGCATACGTTCGAGAACAGCAGTTCGGCGTCTCCGCTATCGGGCGATAACGTGGTCACCTTGGGATCGTGCTCAACGAGTCGCTTGAGATACGTCATCGACTCCGGCGTGCATCCAAGCGACCCGGGCAACTCGAGCAGTTTGGGAACGAGATCCACGAACACCGAGAGCGGTCGACGCTCGTCATGTGGTTGACACCCGACCTGCACCACACGCACGTGATGCGTCCTGGCATTCTTCGCGAACTCATTCACGAGCCGTGTCTTCCCGATTCCCGTTTCGCCCCAGATCAGACAGGTACTTCCCCGCGACCCAATCGCGAGCTGCAGTGCCTGTTCCAGTTCCGCCATCTCATGCTCGCG
>Ga0070661_100003516_pt1 | contig 10795 bp, 7 predicted proteins | sample KBSC43metaG_FD_64663 | JGI IMG/M metagenome (GOLD analysis project Ga0070661, IMG submission 64663) | Corn rhizosphere microbial communities from Kellogg Biological Station, Michigan, USA - KBS C4-3 metaG | ecosystem: Host-associated > Plants > Roots > Rhizosphere > Soil ...
GCGGGCCACCCGGTGCACCCGGTCGAGCCGGAACTCGCGCACGCCGCCGCGCAGCCGGCACCAGCCAACCAGGTACCAGTGCTCGCCCCCGCGGGCGAGCCCGAGCGGCTCCACCGCCCGCGACGACGCGGCGCCGTTGCGGTCGGAGTACTCGATCGCGAGCACCGACCGGCTCCACAGCGCCTCCTCGGCGGTGCGCATGACCGCCCCGGGGATGTCGTTCGGGTCGGGCTCGCTCAGGCAGATGTTGCCCGCCATCGACCTGGCCGCCGCCAGGTCGCGCGGGGCCATCACCGAGACGAGCTTGTGCAGCGCCGAGCGGGCCGCCTCGGCGAACGGCGTGCGGGCCAACGCGGTGAGCGCCACCGCCGTGGCGATCGCCTCCCGCGGCGAGATGTTCAGCGGCGGCAGCGTGTAGGCACGGTCGAGCACGTAGCCGCCGCGCCGCCCCGTCTCGGCGTAGATGGGCACGCCGGCCTGCTGCAGGGCCCCGATGTCGCGGCGGATCGTGCGGATGTCGACCTCGAACAGCTCCGCCAGGAAGCGGGCGCTGCGCCCCCGCGGACGCACCCGCCGCAGCTCCTCCACCAGCGCGTACAGACGATCGGTCCGGTTCACAACGGCACGCTACCCGAGGGGTACGACAAAACCTCAGGCCGAGCGGTCCGCCAGCCGCAGCATGATGTCGGCCAGTTTCGTCGTGCGCTTGTCGCGCGGATCGGTGCGCACCTCGGCCCGCCGGCGCCGCGCCTGCCGGGCCGCCGACGCCCGGCCCAGCTCGTCGTAGGCCCGGGCCAGCATGGTCAGCGTCGCCGCCTGGCCGGACGGGATGTCCATCTGCTCGAACGCCACCAGGCACCGCTCGAGCCCCGCCGCCGCGGCGGCCGGATCGCCGTCGCCGATGCGGCTGACCGCGAGGTCGCGGTCCAGGCTGGTGCGGCCCAGCTCGTCGCCGAGCGCCGCGGCGAGGTCGCGGCTTCGCCGCAGCAGCCCGATCGCCTCCGCCCGCCGGCCGAGCCCGGTCGCCGCCGACGCGAGCTGCCGCAGCGCCGCGAGGTAGACGTACCGGTCGCCGCTGGGCCGCAACAGGTCCACCGCCTCGGCCGCCGCGTCGTAGGCCAGTTCGGTGGCGCCGGTGAGCAGCTCGCTCATCGCCAGCGCGTTCAGGCAGCGGCCGAGCACCACGTCGGCGGCGCCGTGGGCGCGGGCCTGCGCGACGGCCCGCCGGTCGGCCTCGAGCGCCGCCTCGAACCGGCCCAGCCCGCGCAGCGCCGCCGACAGTGCGGGCGCCGCGATCACCGCACCCAGCGGATCCCCGGCCGCCGCGAACAGCTGGCCCGCGCGCCCGGCCGCCGCCAGCGCCTTCTCGGCAAACTCCTGGTACCCGTACAGCACCGCCTCGTCGCTGAGCACGCACGCGAGCCCGTGCGCATCGCCGAGCCGGGCGTAACGCTCGTGGCTCGCCGCGAAGAGCGCCTGCGCGCCGGCCACCTCGCCGCGTACCAGCCGCAGGATTCCGTTGAGCAGCCCGGCCCAGGCCAGCCCGTGCTCGTCGCCGGCGCGCGCGGCCGCCGCCTCGGCCACGCCGAGCATCTCGCGCAGCCGCGTCCACTGCCCGCGCACCCACAGGAACGGGGCCAGCCGCACGGCGAGCGCCACCGCGGACTCGTCGTCGGCCGCCGGCAGCACCGCGTGGAGGAGCAGGTCGAGCTCGGCGTCCAGCCAGTCGCCGGGGGTGCCGGCGATCCGGTCCGCGAGGCCCTCGGGCAGGGCCGCGGCGCCCGCCGGGGTCGAGCTCGATGCCGCTCGCTCCGCTCGCGGGTGGGTCCGCGCCCAGGTCACCGTCCGCGGCATGGCGTTCGCCGCGATCGCCGACGCGGAAAGCGCCGCCCCGACGAGGCGATGCGTGCCACCGTCGTCGGTGCGCAGGCCCCTGGCGTAGAGGCGGAGCAGGTCGTGCAGCCGGTAGCGCGGCTCACCGTCCGGCCCGGCGCCGGCAGGTGTCAGCAGGCCGGCCTCGACAAGCTCGTCGACGGCGGCGTCGGCGCTCTGCGCGTCGAGGAGAACCGCGAGCGACCAGCTCGCGAGCGTGACCGGCCCGAGCTGCCCGAGCGCCGCGAACGCCCGCCGGGCCGGGGCGGAGAGCGCCGCGACGCTGAGCGCGATGCTCGCCCGCACCTGCTGGTCGCCGACGGTGAGCTCGCGCAGCCGGCGGCGTTCGTCGCTCAACCGTTCGGCGAGCGCCTCGACGGACAGGCCGCGGGTGGCCAGGCGGGTGCCGGCGATGCGCAGGGCCAGCGGCAGGTTGCCGCAGGCGGCGGTGATGCGGGCGGCGTGGGCCGGCGCCGCCGCGACCGGGTCCGCACCCACCATGTGGGTGAGCAGCGCGCGCGCCTCGGTGTCGGTGAGCGGGCCGAGGTGCACGTGCCGGGCCTCGACCAGGCCGCTGAGCAGGCGCCGGCTGGTGACCAGGACGGCGCTGCCGCCGGTGCCCGGAATCAGCGGGCGGATCTGGGCCGGGTCGGCGGCGTCGTCGAGCACGACGAGCACCCGACGGTCGGCGAGCTTGGCCCGGTACGCGGCCGACAGCGCGCCGGGATCCTCGGGGATCGCCGGACCGGGCACGCCGAGGCTGCTGAGGATGTCGGCGAGGGCGGCGGTCGGCGGGCGCGGGCTCGGTGAGGCGCCGGCCAGGTTGATGAAGATCTGCCCGTCCGGGAAGGCGTCGCGGATCCGGTGCGCGACGACCAGCGCGGCCGAGGTTTTGCCGACGCCCGGCTGCCCGGCCAGCGCCACCACCGGCACGATCGCGCCGGGGCGCAGGAGGTCGGCCACCGTCTCGACGGCGGCGGCCCGGCCGACGAAGCCGTCCGGTGCCGGCGGCAACTGGCAGACGGGGAATGCGGTGTTATCGCGCGAGCGGTAGGCGGCTGGGCGCGAGCGCAGCGAGCGGTCGGTGGCTGGACCGCCACTCGGCCCCGGCTCCTCGCCGCGCAGGATCGCCTGGTGCAGCGCGCGCAGGTCGACGCCCGGCTCGATGCCCAACTCCTCGACGAGCGTGTCGCGGGCGTGCTGGTAGACCTGCAGCGCGTCGGCGCGCCGGCCGGCCCGGCACAGCGCGACCATCAGCAGGCCGGCCGGGCGCTCCCGCAGCGGGTGCTCGGCGACCAGCGTGCGCAGCTCCGGCAGCAGGTCGGTGGCCGGCAGGCCGGCGGCGAGGTGGGCGTCGGCGGCGTCCTCCGCGGCGTCGAGGCGCTCCAGTTCGCAGTGCGCGACGTCGGGGGCGAGCAGCGGCACCGAGAGGCCGGCCAGCATCGGGCCGCGCCAGCGGCCCAGCGCCGCGCGGAAGTGGGCGGCCGCGGTGGCCGGGTCGCCGGCCGCCCGGGCCCGCGCGAGGTCGCTGTGGAACAGGGCGAGGTCGAGATCGTCGTCGGCGACGGTGAGCCGGTAGCCGCCGTTGACGTGTGCGATCCGCGCGCCGATGCGCTCGCGCAGCCGGGAGACGTAGGTCTGCAGGTTCGAGGCGTACGAACTTGGCGGCCGGTCGCCCCACAGCGTCTCGACGAGCTGGCCGACGGTGACCACCTGGCCGGTGCGCACGAGCAGCGTGGCGAGCACGGTGCGTTCGAGCCGGCTGCGGATCGGCACCTCGGAGCCCCCGTCGGAGCAGGCGCGCAGCGGGCCGAGTACGCCGTACTTCACGACCGCTCCCGGGGCATCGACAGACATGGAACGTCGACAGTAAATCATCGAATGAGGTGTGGCGGCCATGTGGCGGCCGTGTGGCCGGGGTGCACAGAATCCCGAGGTTTGCGGAGTCGGGTTTCGCGGGCCGGCTCCGTTCCAGACTTCCGCGATCTTGGACGCCTGCTACGGCTGGCGCGATGGCAGACGTCCAAGATCGCCTGAGCGACGAGGACTTCGATGCACCCGACGGCAGAGGCCGGGCTGCCCAGCAACGAATCGCAGCGGCGGAGCGGATCCACCTACTACGCCGCGAGTTACCAGCCACCCGGTGGTGGGAGTCCCGGGGTGGCGGGCGGAGCCGGCGGATCCGCCGGTCCTGCGGGAGTTGGCGGATCCGGCGGCGGCACGGGGGCGCCCGCCGGTTACCGGGACGCCGGTTACCAGGACGTGCACGGCGGCGGCACGTGGGCGCCGCCGTCCACGCCGGCCGTGTCGGCGGATCCATGGGTGCAGCACGCCGTGCCCGCGTCGGGTTACGCGGCTCCGGCTCCCGTTCCCGCCGTCGCTGGAGCGCCGCGGGTGCCCGAGTTCCCACCGCCGCCCATCCACGAGTTCCCGCCGCCGGCGTCCGGCTACCCACCGCCCAACGGCACGAACCAGCAGCCCGCACCGCCGCGTCCGCGGCGCGGCAAGGCATTGCCGATCCTGCTCGGGGTGCTGGCCGTCGTGCTCGTCCTCTTCGCCGGGGCCGGTGTGTTCGCTTATCGCACGTTCTTCGACGGCGTGAGTACGTCGCCCGGAAGTGACACCGCGGCCGGGACCACCCCGACCACCGCACCCACCGCGCAGCCGTCCGGTGCGAACACCTCCGAGGAGGTCACCGGCGATCTCGGCCGCTACAAGAAGGGCGACTGCCTGACCGTCGACGACGCGACGAACAACGTGGCGCCGGCCACGTGCTCCGACGCCGGCGCCTACAAGGTGCTGCTGCGCAAGGACGGGACGATAGACGACTCCGTCTGCGAGACGACCGAGGCCACCATGTCGCTCTACGAGGACGCGGACGGCACGGCGCGGGACTTCGTCCTGTGCGTCGGCCCCGTGTGATAAGCCGCTCCGGGGGGAGTAGCGGGGCACGGACCGGCCGGCGAGGCTTCCCGCCGGCCGGTCCGTGCCTCACATTCGGGAGCGTCAGACAACCGTCGGCCAGGTGGCCGGCTGGTTGAAGTCGGAGAACGTCAGGCTCTGCCCGACCCTCAGCAGGTCCGCGTCGCTGAGCGTCTTGGACGGGTCGTGCACCGCGATGTAGTACCCGGTGCCGGGCAGCGACCAGGTGCACCAGTGGTCGCCGGCGAGGCAGATGTCCTTCTTCTTCGGCGCGTCCGGCGGCGGCGTGTCCTCCGGCGAGATGGCGACCACCACCGACGGCGAGCCGGCGTATCCGAAGAAGTTGCGCGGCCCGGTCATCGACTCGAACGACGAGTCCGGGGCGGAGTACACGGCCTGCACCGTCCCGCTGTCCTCGGCGGCGAAGCTCCGGCCGCTCACCGACTGCAGGGTCCAGCCGGCCGGCAGGTAGCCGGGACGGAACGGCAGTCGCGCCGGCACCTCCCTGTCGAACCGGAGCTGCCCGGTCAGCGCGATCATGTCCTCGACGGGGAACTGGCGATCCTGGAAGAAGGCGTCGTTGTCCACGACCGCCCAGGCGTTCTCGGCCCACTGCCAGGCGAGCGTGTCGACGGGGATGGACCTGACGTCGGTGGGGACGCCGTTGATGAAATACCCGGTCGGCAGGTCCCGCTGCAACACCGCGTGGTACGCGTCGCGGCCCTGCACCGTCAGCTTCTGCCCGCCGCGCACCTTCGCGGGGTCGTACACGCCCGGCTGGTACACGGTCAGGCTGCCGACGGCGGCGGTGATGTCCTTGCCGTCGCCGTCCTTCGCCGGCCCGAGGACCGTCGCGACCTGGTATGCCCGCGTCACCTCGAGCGGCTCCACCACCCGGTACCGGCCGGAGGTGAACCCGCCGAACGTGTACGTGAACAGCGGCGCCGCGACCGGGGCCGGCGGCGGCAGCGCGGTCTTCGGCGGCGAGCCGACCCGGTTGGCGTCGGCGCTGCGATCCGGCGTGCCGTGGGTGACCACGAGCACCGTCGCGGTCACGGCGGCCAAGGCGAGTACGGCCACCGCGCCGCCGGCGCGCTGCGCGACCGCCCACCGCCGGCGCCGGCGTCCGGCGGCGACGATGTCGTCGACACCAAGCCGCGTCGGCGGGGCGTCCTCCTTAGCGATTTCCAGTATTTCCCGCATATCCGGCATTGCTCGCCGTCCCTTCCGCAAGATCCTCGGTGAGCGCGATGTCATGCGCCGCGAGCAGACGCCGGAGGGTCGCGAGTCCCCGCGCGGTCTGGCTCTTGATGGTGCCCGGGCTGCGGCCGAGCGCCTCGGCCACCTCGTCGACGGAGAAGTCCTCGTAGAAGCGGAGCACCAGCACGGCCCGCTGCCCCGGCGGTAGTTGGCGCAGCGCCTGCCGCACGTGCATGGCGTCGGCGATCGCGTCCGACCGGTCCGGTACAGCCACGTCGGGCAGGTCGTCACTCGCGGCCCGCTCGCGCCGCCAGGGCCGCCGCACCTCGTCGATCGCGGCCCGCACCACCATGCGGGTCGCGTAGCGGTGCGGCGAGCCGACCTTCGTCCACCGGGCGTACAGGCGCGCGAGGGATCGGGCCACCGCGTCCTCGGCCGCCTGCCAGTCACCACAGGTCAGGTAGGCCAGACCACGCAGCGTGTCGATCCGCGCGGCAACGAAGCGCCGGAACTCCTCTTCGTGGGCGTCCACTCGCACCGTCGCTCCCCTCCGTCGGGTTCAAGACGGTGGGAGCGACGGTACGGGTTGCGTCGGAGCGGCGGATTTCTTTACCAGGCGGACGGGGGCGGCGGCGCGACCACCGGCGGCCGGTCGTCGCACGTGATGGTGTTCGGCAGTTCCCAGGGTGCGAGCCAGGGTCCGGTCGTGCCGCCGCCGTCGTTGCCGCCGAGGTCGGTCAGCGAGAACTCCGAACCGGCCGGTGTGAAGTGGAACGTCCCGCAGTTGTTGACGCCCACGGCGCCGACGTTGCGCGCGTCGACGTTCTCGAACGACGCCGACCCGGCCACGCGGGCGCTGACCACGGACGTGCCGGTCCCGTCGACCCGGATGTCGCGGAAGTGGACGTTGGTGATGCCGTAGAGGTCCTTCACCGGCCAGTCGCTGACCAGCATGATCGCGTTGTAGGTGTTGTCGAGGAAGTGGTTGCCGACCACCTGGATGTCGGCGTCGATGCTGCGGTCCAGCGCGTAGAGCCAGATGGCGCCGAGGCCGATGTTCCAGTTCAGCTCGTACGTTCCGGCGCGGACCGTGGTGTTGTTCGTGAACCAGAGGTGCCCGGTGAAGGGCACGGCGCCGAAGCGCGATCCGACGTGCAGGCCGCTGCCCTCGCGGATCGGGTCGGCGACCAGGTTGTTGGAGACGGTGTTGTCGGCGCCGCCGTAGATGGCGATCCCGTTGGCGAGCGTGGGCGTCTGCACGGTGTTGTGGTCGAACGTGTTGCCCGCGTCGGCGGCGGACTCCGACCACATCGCGAGGCCGTCGTCGCCGGTGTTGCGGACGAAGTTGTTCACTACCACCGAGTTCGTGACGCCGGTGTGGAAGTTGAGCGCGTCGGCGATCTGGTCGACGATGATGTTGTTGGTGATGCGCAGGTTCGTCATCGGACCGTCGAACCACATGCCCACCTTGGTGTGCCGGATGTACAGACCGTCCACAGTGGAGTTGCTGAGCGCGCCGCCGATGCCGTTGACCTGATCGAGGTCGATGCGCTCACGAACGTCGCCTTCGATCGTGAAACCGGAGAGGTGGACGTTCGAACTGCCACCGGGTTTCCCGTAGAACCCGACGCCGGTGTGCACCGATCCGTCGGGCGCCGGCGGGTTCAGCGCGACCTCGCGGCCCTTGATCGTCGTGTACCAGTTGCCGGCACCCTCGATGGTGACGTCGTCGACGACGATGTGCCGGTTCACCTGGTAGGTACCGGGCGGCACGTACACCTTGAGGCGGGTGCGGCGCGCGAAGGCGATCGCCTGGTCGAACGCGTCGGCCGAGTCGCGCCGGCCGGTGGGATCGGCGCCGAAGAACAACACGTTCGACGCGATGGCGCGCACGTGTGGCAGCCCGACGAGTTCGGAGTCCAGCAGATCGACGACCGTCCACGCCGCTGCGCTGCCCGCGGTCAACCGGATCCGGGCGCCCGCGGGGTAGGTGCGGTCGAGGCGCAGGCGCTGCTCGTCGTAGAAGTGCATGGGCCGAAACGGTGTGCTGATCGCCGGCGGCGGGGTGGTGGCGGCCGGCACGCATTGGCACTCGGTGATCCACCAGTCCGGGTGCAGCAAACCGGCGCCCGGGTCGTTGGTGAACGGGTACTGGTTGTAGAGCCAGGCGTACTGCGAGGTCAGGATCATCTTTCGACGGGCTGAGCCATTCACCGTGACGTCGAGCGGGGCGATGATCCCGCCGCCGTTCGGGGCGTCCGGGATGCTGTACCGCACGGTGATGGCGTTGGCGGCGCTGGGCAGCGTGAACTCGACGTACTGGCCGGCGGTCAGCTTCACCGCCGTGCGCCCGGACGCCTCCGCCGCGAGCGTGTAGGCGGTGCGGTCCGGGCCGATGACGGTGCCGGTGGTCGCGGCGTTCTCGGCCTCCTGCTCGGCGAACGCGACGGTGGCGCCGCGCCCGGCGACGAGCGCGGGATCGAGGGCCGCGCGGGTGACGACCGGCCCGTGCGGGTTCGTCGCGGGAGCGGCGAGCGCGGGTGCGGGAACGAGACCGGTGACGACGGTGACAGCGGCGGCCACGGCCGCGAGACGCGTCGCCCGGCGCGCCGGCGGGATGCTCCAAGCCATCGGGGGACTCGATTCTGTGGGCCGAAGGCGGGGTGAAGCGACGATATGGCCCGGTGACGGATACCACAAGGTCCTGCTCAGAAATTCCGTAGTGCCGTCGATTTCTTGCGGAGCGGCCACGCCGCCCACGGCAACGTTGCGGCGTCGTGTACAACGTTGGAAACTGTTGCGATGACGACCGCCACCTCCCCCTCCCCGGTCGGCGAGCGGGCTCGGGACGACATCTACCGCGACGGCATCACCGCGTGCCGGGGCGCATTCAGCACCGAGTGGGCCGATCGCATGCGTCGCGACGTCGAGGCCGCTTTCGCCGAGGCGATCGCCCGTCCCGACGGCGCCGTCGGCCGCGGGCCGCACCGCTACTACGTCGAGATCCACCCCGAACAGTTCCGCGGGTTCGTCGATCTGGTGACGCACCCGTGGGTCACCGCCGTGTGCGAGGCGGTGCTCGGCCCGGACTACGAGATCGTCGAGCTCGGCTTCGACACGCCGTTCCCCGGCGCGGAGTACCAGCCCTGGCACCGTGACTTCCCGATGCACGAGGTGACCCGCCGGGAGCGGCGGCTGAACTCGCTCGCGTTCAACCTCACGGCGGTCGACACCGTCGAGGAGATGGGTCCGTTCGAGATCGCGCACGGCACCCAGTTCGACGCCGGCGACTCGTTCGAGCACGGCATGTTCCCGCCGAAGGAACTCTACGCGCGGTACGAGGGGCGCGCCGTGCGCAAGTACCCGAAGCGCGGCGACATCTCGGCCCGCTCGGCGCTGACCATCCACCGCGGCACGCCGAACGTCTCCGACACGGCGCGGCCGGTCCTCGTCCTCGGTGTCGACGCGCCGGGTGCCGGCAACGGTGAGCGGCACGACACGGCGGTGACCCGCGGCTACTGGGAGAGCCTGCCCGGGCAGGTCCGGGCGCACCTGCACTGCCCGGTGGTGGACGAGTTGGTGCCGATCCGCCAGAAGCACACGATCGAGGGCCTGGTCATGGGGGAGGCGTAAGCGCCGAACCGGTGCTCTCCCGCAGGTGCAACCGGTGCGGGACGGTCTCCTCGCGCGGCGGCGCGCCGTCGCCCGGGCCGAGCCGCGCGGCGAGCAGGTCCACGGCGATCCGCGCGAGGTGCTCCTTGTCGGGCGCGACGGTGGTCAGCGTCGGCACCGAGTAGCGGCCGTCCTCGATGTCGTCGAAGCCGGCGATCGCGACGTCGTCGGGCACCCGCAGGCCCGCGTCGTGGAGCGCGCGGATCGCGCCCAGCGCGAGCGTGTCGTTGAAGCAGAGCACCGCGTCGGGCGCCGGCCCGGCCGCGAGCAGCGCGCGCATCGCCTCGGCGCCGTCGGCGCGGTGCCACGCCGGCGCGGGCGCGATCAGCGCATCGTCCACCACCATGCCGGCCGCGCGGAGCGCCTCGCCGTAGCCGGCGAGGCGCAGCCGCGCGGTGTCGCCCTCCGCGGTGTGCTGGGCGCCGATGGCCGCGACGCGCCGCCGGCCGGACGCGACGAGGTGCGCGGTGACGTCGCGCGCCGCGGCGACGTTGTCGATCGCGACGTGGTCGGCCGGCCCGTGGTGGACGCGCTCACCCAGCAGCACCATCGGGGTGGCGTCGGTGCCGGCGGCGATGTCCGGTCCGGTGAGCGCCAGCGGGCTGAAGATCAGCCCGTCGATGAGGTGGTCGCGGAACCCGGAGACCACGAGCCGCTCCTGCTCGCGGTCGCCGTTGGTCTGGTCGATGAGCACCGTCCAGTCGTGCCGGGCGGCGGCGCTGACGACGTGCCGCGCGAGTTCGGCGAAGTACGGGATGTCGAGGTAGGGCACGGCCAGCGCGATGATGCCGGTGCGGCCGCGGCGCAGGTTGCGGGCGCTCAGGTTGGGCCGGTAGTCGAGCGCGCTGATCGCCTCGAGGACCCGGGCACGGGTGTCGGGGCGCACGTGGACGTAGCCGTTCACCACGTTCGAGACCGTCTTCACCGATACCCCGGCAAGTTCGGCGACGTCCTTCAGCCTGTGCCGCACGAGGGCACAGTACCGCCAGGTCTGCTCTTTACAACGTTGAATACAACGTTGTAAAAATGCATCACACCGCAATGGAGGGGGTCGGGGTTGTGCAGACCGCGCAGGTGACCGTCGACCCGGCCTTCCGCGTCGGCCCGGTGCCGCGCCGGCTCTTCGGCT
>Ga0070661_100003519_pt1 | contig 10794 bp, 11 predicted proteins | sample KBSC43metaG_FD_64663 | JGI IMG/M metagenome (GOLD analysis project Ga0070661, IMG submission 64663) | Corn rhizosphere microbial communities from Kellogg Biological Station, Michigan, USA - KBS C4-3 metaG | ecosystem: Host-associated > Plants > Roots > Rhizosphere > Soil ...
CCGCCCGACGACGACGATTGCCTCCGCGAGAGCCAGTACAAGGTTCTTCTCCAGTGGCAGAACAGCTATCGCGGCGAGCTTCTCGTGTTCCTGCCCGACACCTACGGAACCACCCAATTCCTGGAGCGAGCGCCGCAATGGGTGTCGAACTGGACCGGCGCCAGGCCGGATTCAAAGGATCCGATCGCGGCCGGCGAGGAGCTGATCCGCTTCTGGGAAGGCCGCTCGCTCGACCCGCGCGAGAAGCTGATCGTCTTCTCCGACGGGATGGACGTCGCGCTTCCCGGAGCGGAGCCGAACGGAAGCGACATCGCCGCGGTCCACGCTTGTTTCAACGGCCGGGTGCGGGTCGGCTTCGGCTGGGGGACGATGCTGACCAACGACTTCATCGGCTGCGACCCGGCGGACCCCGAAGCGCTCAAGCCGCTCTCGCTCGTCTGCAAGCTCGCCGCGGTCAACGGCCGGCCGGCGGTCAAGCTAAGCGACAACGTATCCAAGGCCACCGGCCCCGCCGCCGAGGTGGAGCGCTACCGCCGGGTCTTCGGCGCCGCGGGCGCGGAGGAGAGGCCGACGTTGGTGTGAGAATGGGGACAGTAACTATTTGTCCGCGCCGCCTTCGCGGTCACCCTCCGGAACCGGACAAATAGTTACTGTCCCCATTTACGCGTGTCCCCAGTTAACCGCGTCAGGGCTCGATCTCGGCCACCCCGTCCAGCTCGGCGTAGAGCGCTCCCAAATCGACGCCCTCGAGCGTCCGGAGCAGCCCTTCGAACCCGTCGATGACGAAATAGCCCGGCTGGAAGGCGTCGGAACGGTAGCGGGTCCGGAGCACTTGGCCGAGCTCGAACGGCCGCCTCCAGGGCGCGGGATCGTCGAGCGCGTAGCCGGCCTCGCCGAAGCTCGACGCGAGCCCGGCGCCGTAGATCTTGAGCGCTCCGTCTTCGCGGGCGAGGCCGAACTCGATCGTGTACCAGTAGAGCCGGGAAAGGCGGTGGAGGTTCCCGGACGCCAGCGCCGCGAGGCCCTGTTCGCCGAGCGCCTGGAGGACGTCGGCGACCCGGTGATCGGCGAGCATCGGAACGTGGCCGAAGACGTCGTGGAACACGTCCGGCTCCTCGAGGTAATCGAGCTGGGCGGCGGAGCGGATGAAGTTGCCGGCGGGAAACTGGCGCCGGCTCAAGTGACGGAAGAAGACGTCGTCGGGGACCAGGCCGGGAACGGCGACCACCGTCCAGCCGGTGCGCTCGAAGAGCCGCTCGTTCAGCTCGTCGAAATTGGGGATTCCGGGGCGCGACAGGCGCAGGATCCCGAGCCCCTCCTCGAAGGCCCGGACGGCGCGGCCGGCCAGCCTCGCCTGCTGGCGCGCGAAGAGCAGGTCCCAGACCCGGTGCTCCTCGGCGGTAAAATGCTCCCAATTCTGGGAGATGGTCCAGTCGGCGGCCGGCGCCGAGTCGGTGAAATCCTTGAACATCTCTCTCTCCGAATATGAAAAACCCCGCCCGGACGGTCCGGACGGGGTGGCTGAAGTCGCTTGTCTCGAAGTCGCGCCTAGGGTCCCGTCCGGTATCGGCTGGAATAATAATGAAGCGAAGCCGCGGCGCAGGCGGTGCGGAGGGCGGCGAAGGCGCTCGTCGGCTTCATCCCGGTCAGGCTGCTCGCCCGTCTCCCGATTGTCAACCGCGCGAGGCGCGCGCGGCACCCTCCGGATACGCCGCGCCACCCAAACCGCGGCTGAACGGCGGCCTTGGGGAGACGCCGAGGTTGGGGACACCGGCCCTGGGGACAGTTACTTTTCCGCACGGCGGCACGTGTCCTCGGACCGCCCTGCTCAAAGCAACTGTCCCCATCCTCCTCCCGCCTTCATCGTCCCCATCCCTCACGCCGAGGGAACTTCCGGTCCCGGAACGGTCACTCTCCACCGGCGTTTTCATTAGGCCCTTCATGGAGTTACGGCATGGCCCGTCCCGCGCTTCTCGCCGCCGCCGCCGCTTCGCTCGCTCTGACGGGGTGCGTCCAGACCCGGCAGATGGCCGACGTCGAATTCGCTCCGCCGCGGGGGGATTACAGCTTGCTGGTGATGCGTCCGGACGTGTCGGTCGGGTCGGTCACCGCCGGCGGCCTGGTCGAGCCTCGGGCCGACTGGACCGAGCAGGCGCGCTCCAACCTCCTCAAGGCGCTGGCCGCCGAGCAGGCGGGCCGCGGCGGCCGCACCCGCATCCTCGAGCGGCGCGACGAGATACAAGGGATCAGCGCCGAGACGGTGGCCGACCTGGAGCGGCTTCACCAGGCCGTCGGCCAGTCGATCGCCTATCATAAATATCTCGGAGCGACTCTTCCCACCAAGCGCCGCCAGGGGCTCGACTGGACCCTCGGCGAGGACGCGGTGAGGTTCGGCAAGGCGACCGGAATGGATTATGCCCTGTTCCTCCACGCGGAGGACAGCTTCGCCTCCACCGGGCGAGTGGCGATGCAGGTGATCGGCCTCGCCGGCTGCATCATCGGCTTCTGCGCGCCGCAGGGCGGCGGCGGCCAGTCGGCCTACGCCTCCCTGGTCGACCTCCACACCGGCGACGTCGTCTGGTTCAACGTCCTGCAGACCCAGAGCCTCGCGCCGGGGATCGGCTTCGGCGACATCCGCACCCCCGAAGGCGCGGCCCAGATGGTCGACCGATTGCTCGGGCGGATGAAGGCCGGCCGCAACGTCCGGGCGAGGCCGTGACGGCCCTTCCGCTCACGCGCCGGGCGATGCTCGGCGGCCTCGGCTGCGCCTGCTGCGCGACCCTCTCCGGCCCCGCCGCCGCCCGGATCGCGCCCGGCTCGCTGCATGCCGTCGTCACCCCGGGCTACCGCCCGGTCGACAAGGACGAGGCGGGGATGTGGCAGCAATATCGCCGGGTCGAGGAGGAGATTGCGGGATCGAACCTGCTCATCCGCGATCCGGCACTCGCCCGCTATCTCGGCGGGATCGCCGAGCGGGTCGGCGGGCCCGCCGCCAAGGACCTTCGGGTCTATCTCGCCCGAATCCCCGAATTCAACGCCTTCATGGCGCCGACGGGGTTCATGGTCGTCTTCTCCGGCCTCCTGCTTCGGATGCGCGACGAGGCTCAGCTCGCCGGCGTGATCGGCCATGAAGCGGGGCATTTCCTGCTCCGCCACCAGGTCCGCGCGTGGCGCGACATGAAGCGCAAGACCGATGCGCTCAACTTCGTCGCGATGGGCGCGGGCCTCGGCGGCGTAGCCGGCGGCTTCTACGCCGGAAATCTCGTCCAGCTGGCCCAGATGGGGGCGATCCTCTCGCTCTTCTCCTACAGCCGCCAGCTCGAGGCGGAAGCCGACGCCATGGGAGTGAAGCAGATCGCCGAGGCCGGGTACGACCCCACCGCCATGCCGGAAACCTGGCAGAGCCTGATCGCCGAGACGGAGGCGAGCGCCGCGATGCGCCGCAAGCGGGCGAGGCGCGGCTATTCGCTGCTCGCCACCCATCCGGCGCCGGAGGAGCGGATGACCGACCTTCGCGCCTCGGCCCGCGAAGTCATGACGTCGGCCAGGCTGGAGCGCGGCCGCGACCGCTACCTCGCCGCCATTGCCGGCCACCGCCAGACCTTCCTCGACGACCAGGTGAAGCTGAACGACCCGGGGGCAAGCCTCTACGTGATCCGTAATCTCGCCACCGACGGCTGGAACGGCCTGCTTCGCTATTACGAGGGCGAGGTCTGGCGCCTTCGCGGAGAGCCGGGCGACTCGACGCTCGCCGCCCACAGCTACGCCGCCGCGATCGGCTTTCCGGACGCCCCGCCGCAGGCCTGGCGCGCGCACGGCTACGCGCTTCTTCGCCAGGGCCGGCGTGAAGAGGGTCGGACGGCGCTTCGCCGCTATCTCGAGCTGGTTCCCGAAGCCCCCGACGCGCCGATGGTGCGGCAGAGCGCGTCGTGAAAGGAAAGGCCGTCATGAGTCGAATCCTTCTCCCTCTCGCCGCCGCCCTCCTGCTCGGCGGCTGCGCCGGCGGGGTGGGGCTCTCCTACGCGCTGGTCGAGCCCGGCCCGAGAGCGGTCGTTCACGGCGCCATGACAGTGAGCCCAGGCCAGCGCTGGAACCGCGCTCCGCGCGCCGGCGCCGACATCGCCAAGGAGGAGGACTGGACGCTGAACGGGCCGCTGCTCGACAGCCTGACCTTCATCGCCGGGCTGGAGAGCGGCAAGAGGATCGTCCGCCAACACAGCAAGGCGGACCGCAAGGTTCCGAATTTCAGCGCCGACATGTCGCCTCAGGACATCGCCGCGATGATCGAGACCTTCTACCGCGTGCGCGGAGGCGCCAGCGAATTCGCGATGACCGGCCTTTCTCCACGCACCTTCCTCGGCCGGCCCGGCTTCCAGTTCGACTTCGACTATCTTGGCGGCGACGAGGTCCGGAGGCGGGGGCGGGGGGTCGGAGCGGTCGTCGCGGGCCGCTTCTACCTCGCCCTCTACGATGCCGCGCGGATGCATTATTACGACGCCGCCCTGCCCGAGTTCGAGCGGATCGCGGACAGCGCCCGGCTGGCGGGGTGACTCGTCGCCCCGGCGGAGGCCGGGGCCTCCACGCGGCCAGGGCGGCGGTTCCCGCCGAGATCCCGGCCTTCGCCGGGATGACGGGCTGGTCGAGCCGTCTTCCCTTAAGACCAGCGCTAAACGGCTTTTTATCCTGTCTTTCCTACGCTAGCCTTGCCGCAAGGGGAGGGGTCTCGATGGACAAGATACGCGCGCTCGGCGTCGCTTATTTCCTGCTGTTCGTGGCGGTGGTGGCGATCGGCTACGTGCCGCAATTCCATGACGCCGACGGCAATCTGTTCGGGCTGTTCAAGCTCGACCTCTACGACGACAGCCTCCACCTCGCCTCCGGCCTGTGGGCGGGCATCGCGGCCTGGCGCTCGCGCGAGGCGGCGCGATTCTATTTCCGCCTTTTCGGTCCGCTATACTTCCTCGACGGCGTGTTCGGCTTCTTCACCGGAAGCGGCTATCTCGACGGCGGGATCTTCCTTTACGGTCCGATCGACCTGCCGCTCCAGACCCGCTTCTTCGCCAATCTGCCGCATCTCCTGATCGGCGGGATCGCCATCTGGGTCGGCTACGTCCTCGCCGCCCGCCCGCGCGAGGCCGCCGCGGCTTGAAGAAGCGCTGGAAGTTCGCGATCGGCGCCGGCGGGCTATTGCTCGCCGCCGCGCTCCTGCCGATCGCCTATGTCGAGACGGCGTGCCGCGGTCCGCTTCCCCAAGTGCGGCCGGACGCGTCCTATGCCCGGCTGCTCGACTCCGGCCCGGGACGCCGCAAGGAGGCGCGGACCTGGCTGACCTTTCCCGAATGGTACATCGTCTACGAGGCTGAGAGCTTCGGCCGGTTCCTGCGCGCGAACCCGCCGAGCGGCTTCGGCTACGTCCGCCAGATAAAGGGTTTCTGGTCGAGCTATTGCGCGCTCAACAAGGTGACTTCGGCGTCGGAGGGAACCGGCGAGGCCAAGGTGATGATCTACACGATCGGAACCAGCTTCACGATCGAGCTCGCTCTGAAGGCCCTCTATGAAAACACGTTCGGCCGGTTCGCCGAATGGGCGTCGGGCTGGCGCAGCGCCGACGACCGCTACGCCACCGCCGTCCAGCAGCGCTACGGCCTCTTCATGCACGAGACTCCGTGGTACGAATTTCCGTTCGGCGAGGCGCTAGGCGGCCTGTGGAGAACGAAGGAGCCGCGCCAGGTCGGACGTCATTGGGAACGCCGCTTCGCGCTCAGCGCCGAATATGGCGCAAAGGCGGGCTACGCGGCGGTGATCGGCTGGGCGTCCAACTCGACGCTGGGCCCCGACCAGCACACGCTCCGCATGGTCTTCGCGCCGACGACCTCCGGCCTGTCGAGCCTCGACCCGCGCATCGTCACCCTCGGACGCACGCGCGGGGGCTATTGGGTGGTCGAGGTGCCGCGCTACGCGCAGCTTACCGAGATACTCGGCAAGCTCGCGGCCGCACGAGTCGATCCGGTCGAGATAGCCGGCAATGACGACATCTTCCTGACCGTCCTGGTCCCGGACTCGGCCAAGTCTGCCGAAGGGGCCGTGACCCTGCTGTCGATGCCGCTCGACGACCGCCCCGGCTGGCGCCGCCTCGGCCTCTCCACCAAGGTGCCGCGGCTCGGAGCCACGCTTCGCGCCGTCAAGGCGGGCGGCGGCGAGCTCGAGCATGTCTACGATTATTGAGCGTCTCCTGCCTTCCCCTCCCCACGATTCAATCGTGGGAAGGCGAAGGTGAAGCTCCTCCGGACTCTGGCCTGGACCGCCCTCGTCCTCACGATCTGGGCCGCGATCATGGTCGCGATGCCGTTCGTCGGCCCGGCCGGGCGCCAGGTCGCGGTGGTCGGCAATGCGGGGGCCGCCGAGCGTGCCATCGCCGCCGCCGGCGGGCTCGTCGTCGAGGTCCGCCGAGGCGCCGTCCTCGCCCGCTCCGACGATCCGCATTTCCCCTCGCGCCTCTATCGAAGCGGCGCGCGACTCGTCATCGAGGGACGGGTCGGGGCCGGCTGCTTCAGCCGGAAGTGACCTCCTCGGAAGCGATCTGGGGCGCGTAGCGCGCGTACCAGCTGTTGCCGAACAGTCCGCCCGGATCCCAATCGCGCTTGGCCGCGAAAAAGGCGCCGATCTCGGGATAGGCGCGCTGGAGCTGCGCCGCCGTATAGTGGAGCTGGTAGGGCAGGAAGAACCGGCCGCCCTGGTCGGAGGCGAGGTCGATGAGGTCGCTCGTCAGCCTCGCCATCCGCCGGTTGCCCTCGTCGTTCGTCTTCTGGTTGAGGTAGAGCACCACCGAAAAGGCTTTGTCCGGCGCGTAGGACAAGGCGGTAGGCTCCGAGTCGACCGCGCGGATCGATGCGTTGAGCAGATTGGCGTCGTGGGTGCGGACGAGCCTTCGAAGCCCGTCGAGGAACGGGATCAGCCGGTCTCTCGGGATGAAATATTCGTGGAGGATGTCAGTCTCCTTGCGGAGCGCGTTGCGCAGATAGGCGACGCTGTCGTGCATCGGGTCGTTGCGCGAGACGAGGCAGGCTTCGCCGTCGCCCATCGCCTGTGCTCGGGTGATGGTGCAGCTCTCGAAACGATGCTCGAGGGTCTTCTCGCTCCACCATTTGAGCCTCTGGAACAGGGCGCCGTGCTTGGCGAGGTTGACGGTCAGCCGCCGCATCTTGGTCGATCCGACCTCGCCGAGCGGCGCCCGTTCCAGCCCCTGGTCCGAATCCACCCGCCGGTAGGTGTAGACCAGCGTCTCGTCGAGCAGCGAGCCGGGCGAGGTGGAGAGGTGGGCGTACATCAGCCGCACCGACGGGTCGGCCTCGATCCGTCGATAGAGCGCGGGAAAGTCGCGATAGGCGATCACCGCGCGCTCCGAGCGGTAGACGTCGTTCGGGACCACTTCGAGCTCGGCCGAAAGGATCACGGCGAACAGGCCGTAGCCCCCGACGACATGGCGGAAGAGCTGTTCATTCTCGGTCGGCGAGACGGTTAGGGCGGTGCCGTTCGCGAGCATCACTCGAAGCGATCGGATCGATCCGAGCACCGCTCCGGCGCGATGGTCCATTCCGTGCGCGTTGACCGAGATCGAGCCGCCGACGGTGAAGATGTCGGTCGACTGCATCGCCTTCACCGCGAAGTCGGGATGGATCGCCTTCTGGATGTCGTGCCAGGTCGCTCCGCCGCCGACGGTGACGGTGCGGCGCTCGCGATCGAGGTGGAAGGCGTTCATCGCGCGCATGTCGAGAACGAGGCCGCCGCGCTGGAAGGCCTGGCCGCCCATGCTGTGCTTCACGCCGGCGGCCGAGACGGTGAGGCCCCGGGCGCGGGCGAAGGCGAGGGCGCCGGCCACCTCCGCCTCGCTTCGCGGCGCCACCACTCCGGCGACGGGAGTGCGGTCGAGGCAGCTGGCGTCGTTGACGGTCCCGCCGCGCTGCGCCCAGACGGGCTGAGCCGCCGCCGCGGTCTCCGGCGGGGCCGGCTTTGGGGCCGGGAGCGGCGGAAGGATCGAGCCGCAATCCTTGGGTCCCTTCGGATCCGCCGCCAGCGGCGCCGCGAGGAGCAGGACGGCGCCGGCGATCAGCGCCAGGGCGGAGACTCCGGCGAGCAGCCTGGGATGTTTCATTTCCCTCCCCTGTCCGGAAGCAGCGCCGAATCCAGCGCGGCGAGGAAATGCTCCGGATCCTCGATATGCGGGATGTGGCCGGTTCCGGGAAGCAAGGCGAAGGAGCGCGCGCGGGTCAGCCGGGCGATCCGCCGGCCCTGCTCGAGCGGAGTCACCGTATCGGCCTCGCCCCAGATCAGCGACACCGGCACCTTGATGGCGGCGATCGCGGCGCTTCGCCGGCTAAGAGCGCCGTCGGCCGTTTCGAACAGGGTCGGCAGCCAGAGCGCATAGGCCGCCGTCGTCCCGCGCCGCCGCATCGGCCCCCGGACGACGTCGAGCCACGGCTCGGCCTGCTCCTTGCGGTGGATCAGCGAGCGGAGCATCGGCCCGGTCGCGACGGGATTGTCGATCAGCAGGGCGCTCGTCGCCTGGCCGAGCAGGGGCAGCCGGAACAGGCGCGCCGCCAACGGATCGCCGCCTTCGCGGTCGAGCTCGCCGAGCGCGGCATCGACCAGCACCAGCGACTTGACGTCCGCCGGGTGGCGGAGCGCAAGCTCGGTGGCGGCGCCGGCGCCGAAGCTATGGGCGACGACCATCGCGGGGCCGATCGCGGCGCCGTGAAGCACGGCGCTCAGCCGTTCCGCCTGGTCGGCGCGGTCGTAGCGGCCGGCCGGGTCGCGATCCGACCAGCCGAACGGCGGAAGGTCGATCGCGATCACCCGCCAGCCCGCCGCGGCGAGATGGGCCGCGACGTCCCTCCAGAAACCGCTCCACGCCGCGGTCCCGTGGACGAGGAGGATGGGCGGTCCGGCCGGAGGCCCGCTCACTGCCGCAGCCACTCGGCCGAGCGGGGTCGGGATGAAGGTCGTGCCCGCCGGTGCCTGGGTCTCCGTCTCGCGGCGGGCCGCGGCGATCCGGAACAATCCGATCACGATCAGGACGACGAGCAGCAGGCCGAACAGAAGCCGCCCCGCGCCGCGCAGCACATGACCCGCCGATCCCATTCGCCGACCGCCCCCTCCGGGCCGGTTGTAACGCGGCATTTCCTAAATTTGCGAGAGGATTTCCTCGGCCTGCGCGAACAGCGCCGGATCGACCTTCGCACCGGAGGCGGCGGCGTTCTCGGCGAGCTGCTCGGGCCGGGAGGCGCCGACGATGGCCGAGGCGACGTTGGGCTCGCGAAGCACCCAGGCGAGGGCGAACTGGGCGAGCGAGAGTCCGGCCTCGGCGGCGAGCGGGGCGAGCCGCTGGACCGCGGCCAAGGTCTCGTCGCGCATCAGCCAGCCGATGAAGCCGCCCATCTCCTCGCTGGTCGCCCGGCTTCCCGCCGGCGGCGCCGCGCCCGGCGCATATTTGCCGCTGAGCACGCCCTGCGCCAGCGGCGACCAGACGATCTGCGAAATGTTGTTTTCGGCGCAGAGCGGAACGATCTCCTGCTCCGGATGGCGCCAGAGCAGCGAATATTGCGGCTGGCTGGAGACGAACTTCTCGACCCCCGCCATGTCGAGCGCTTGGCGGATCCGCTCCGCCGGCCATTCCGAAAAGCCGATATAACGCACCTTGCCGGAGCGGACGGCGGCGGTCAGCGCCGTCATCGTTTCCTCCAGCGGAGTGTCGTCGTCATAGCGGTGGCACTGGTAGAGATCGACATAGTCGGTGCGAAGCCGTCTTAGCGAGGCGTCGAGCTGCTTCTCGATCTGCGAACGCGAAAGTCCGCGGTCCGACGCGCTCATCGGGAAGTAGACTTTCGTCGCGAGCACGTAGCTGTTCCTCGGCCGCTCCTTCAGCACCTCGCCGAGGAATTCCTCCGCCGCCCCCCGGCCGTAGACGTTGGCCGTGTCGATGAAGTTGATCCCAAGGTCGAAGCTCTTGTCGACCACCGCCCGCGCCCGGTCCGCCTCGACTCCCACTCCGAAGGTGAGCCACGAGCCCAAAGAGATTTCCGAGACTTCGAGATCGCTCGAGCCGAGCCGGCGGTAAAGCATGGTTCCTCCCTGCGCTTGACGAGCTTCTAAAGAGGCGAGGGGAGTGATCGTTCCGGGGGGATGCGGGATCGGACGCCCGCGGCTAGGGCGCGCCGATGGCCTTGTTTTCGCGACGCAGTGGACGGCGAAGCTCGGCCTCGGCGATCGCCGGCGCAAGCTGCTCGGCGAGGAACGGCTTCCTCACCATGACCGGGTCCTCCTCCTCGGCCGAGACCTGCGCCGGCCGCTGGGTGATGAAGAGCACCGCCGTGTCGTGCCGCGACCGGATCGCCTGGGTCGCGCGAATGCCGTTGCCCGGCTCGAGCTCGACCGCCGCAGTCACGAGGTCGGGCGGGTTCGCGTCGGCGGCGGCGATCGCTTCATCCTCGGTCCGGACCAGGACGATGGACGTGTAGCCCGCGTCCCGAAGCGCGTCCTCGATCACGAAGGACGTAAAAACCTGTGGCTCTATGATGAGCGCTCGCATGTTCATCTCTGTCGCTGACGCTTGCAGGCGGAAGGCCGGTAGCATGGCTCCCATCGTCCGAGGCCCTCAATACCGCCCGGAGACCCCCAGTGAACGCACTTGATCTATGTTGGTTGCTGACGCAGCCGAAATAACCTTTGATTGCCAAAGTTTAGCTCGATCTCCCGCGCCCTGAGGACGATCGCTTCAGCTCTCCCCCCCCCCCCCCC
>Ga0070661_100003526_pt1 | contig 10774 bp, 6 predicted proteins | sample KBSC43metaG_FD_64663 | JGI IMG/M metagenome (GOLD analysis project Ga0070661, IMG submission 64663) | Corn rhizosphere microbial communities from Kellogg Biological Station, Michigan, USA - KBS C4-3 metaG | ecosystem: Host-associated > Plants > Roots > Rhizosphere > Soil ...
TTGCTCACTGCGTTGATTCCTCCGCTTATCGTTGTCATCGGCATCCCCAATTGTATTTATTTTTTGAACAAGTATCACATGAGTTTTAAAGATGAGCCTGATAAAAATAAAGCGTTGATTTCGATGATCGATCGAATGGGAGTGGTTACATTATTCTGCAATATCTCTGCTGCTATTGGTTTTGCAGTATTTGCTTTTACACAAAGTGCGTTGCTAAAGGAGTTTGGAGTAGTGGCAGGCATCAACATTATGATGCTGTTTGTTATATCTCTGATTTTTATTCCTGCAGTGCTGAGTTATTTACCATCACCAAAACAAAAACATGTGCGCTATCTTGAGAATAAGATCCTGGAGCATATTTTAATTCGCATTGAAAGATGGACATTTCACCACACAAAATGGATATATGGCGTTACTGTCGTTGCATTGATAGCGGCGGTTATCGGCATCACGAGATTGAAGAGCGAAGGTTTTATTGTTGATGATCTTCCAAAGAACGATAAAATATACGCTGATCTTAAATGGTTTGAAAAAAATTTTGATGGTATTATGCCGCTTGAAATAATGATCGATGCAAAAAAGAAAAATGGTTTAGTGCGATCATTAGATCCGATAGAAAAAATTGATCAGTTCTCTCAATATATTCAAAGCCGTCCTGAAACTGCAAAACCTTTGTCATTTGTCGAAGGATTGAAATTTGCGCGACAAGCTTTTTATGAAGACAGTTCTGACTATGCAACACCAACAGAACTGGACATGCCCTTTTTAGCTAAGTATCTTAAGCAAAACAAAAAAGATTCATCTGCATCAACTGGTTTAAATAAAATGCTTTCAAGTTTCATTGACAGCAACAAGCAGGTTGCACGCATCAGTGTGAACATGAAAGATATCGGCAGCGCAAAGCTTCCTTTACTGTTGAAGAATTTTGATTCTGCGGCACACGCATCTTTTGATACCGCTCATTATAAAGTAACGTTTACGGGTGCAAGTGTTACATTTCTTGAAGGCACAAGTTTTATCATCAACGGTTTGCGCGACAGCATTTTCTGGGCATTCATTTTAATTGCTTTGTGCATGTTGTATTTGTTTCGCTCGGCAAGAATTTTATTGTGCTCATTAATTCCGAATCTTGTACCGCTTTTAATCACTGCCGGCGTAATGGGTTGGTCAGGCATAGCGCTGAAACCTTCAACAGTATTGATTTTTAGCGTAGCACTCGGAATTGTAATTGATGTAACGATTCGGTTTCTTGTGAACTACAAACAGGAACTGCCGCTTCATAAATACCGTGTAAAAGAAACATTGATACTTACCATTCGCCATACAGGCATAAGCATCATTTATACATCGCTTGTGTTGATTGCGGGTTTTGTTATTTTTTGTTTCAGTCATTTTGGTGGAACAAAAGCATTGGGTTGGTTAACGTCACTCACATTGCTTACAGGAACACTTACAAATCTTATTTTATTACCGGTACTTATCAATGCTTTGGCGAAAAAGAAAAAAGTGTAGCGGCTTTTTATTAGCTCAACTGTATTGCTTTTATATAACTTGATTTTTTGTTTTGATACCAGCTAATCTTTTCATGGCATCTTCGTTGCGTCGCAATCCTTTCATCACCTATATTTTTATTGAGCTTAAGCGATCAAGTTATTTAGGCGGTGATATTGGTACACCACTCGAAACTACTATGAAACTTTCGTTGCGTCGCACCTTTGCTCTGAAGGTAATTCTTCTGAACAAAGTTAAACCACATAGAACAGTAGAAAACATAGGTGAACACATAGAAAAACTATGTGATACTTTTATGTCACTATGTTACTATGTGGTTGAAAGAATCACCTTCATCTGGCTGTATTTAAGATTGCAGTGATACGCAATTGCAGTGAAAACCTTTACGCATTCCACGAAGCTTTGTCTACTCTGTTTACTTATAAACTTTTTATACCCTATTTACTTGTATTTATTATTTCAGGCCATACTTCGTCATATACTTTTCATACAACTGTTTTTGTTTATTGTCCAAATTAATTTGACGTCCTTGTATAAATGCGTAGATAACATTGCTTGTTTTCATATCAAGAATATCACCATCGCTTACAACAATATTTGCATCTTTTCCTTTTTCAAGCGTACCTGTTCTATCATCAATGCCGAGAATTTTTGCAGGACTTAAAGTGATTGCTTCCAATGCCTGTTCTTTTGTTAATCCATAAGCAACCGCAACGCCGGCATTGAAAGCAAGATTGCGGTAACGGCTCATTTCATCTGCATCGGAAATGCAATACATTACACCGGCTTGTTGCAAAAGATAAGGCGCTTTGTATGCTTCGTCAACATCATCATCCTGCATTACAGGCAGCGTGTGCATTTGATTAAGAATAACAGCAATATTATTTTGTTTAAGGTAATCAGCAATTTTCCAACTGTCTGTTCCCCCAATGATCACTGTTTTGAAGCCAAACTCTTTTGCAAAGTCAACAGCTATCATCATCTCTTTTACAAGCTCGCAATGCACGAAGAAAGTTTGTGATTTATCAAACAAACCTTTTACTGCTTCAAATTTTAAATTGGTATGTTCATGTTTTGGTTCTTCAAAATATGCTTTTGCTTCGCGGAAAAACGTGCGTACCTCGTCAATATGATCCATCGCACCTTTCAGCGGATCATTGCTTTCTGAAACTCTTGCAAGAGAAGGCATACGAAAATGAATGCCGATATCAGTTTTGTATGCAGCATCTTCCCAGTTCCATGCATCCAACTGCACTACGGAAGAAGATCCACTGATGATGCCACCTTGAGGAATCACATTCGCCAATAAAATTCCGTTGCTGCGAACCGTGTTGATGATCTTTGAATCTGTGTTGTATGCAACCAAAGAACGAATGTCTGTATTGATATCACCCAATTCATATTCATCTCTTGTTGAACGAACGGCGCCCACTTCATTTAATCCAAGATTGGTGTTGGCGGAAATAAGCCCGGGATAAATTTGTTTGCCACTGCAATCAATCACTTTTGCATCAGCAACGTTTGTTGTTGCTCCAACATTAATTATTTTACCGTTTGAGAAAACGATCATTCCATCTTGTATCACGTCCCCGTTTCCCACATGAATTGTTGCATGTGTTAATGCAATCGTTCCCTGTTGCGGAGATGCAGGGGAAATGGTTGGTTGGGAGTTTGCTGTTATGATTATCGTTAGTAACAGTATGCTTAGAAGTATTTTTTTCATAATTTTTTTGTTGTGATCTTTTGAACTTTAATCAACTTTTGTTGTGTCACTCACTTCAACAGTTGAATCATTGTTGAACATTACCGATAACTGTATTCTTAACCTGTCTGTCAACTTCACATTCATTTATCTGGTCAAATGTTGCAATGGCTGGTGTTGTTTTTGCACCACCTTTTTTTGCAGCTATCATCATTTGAATTAAACGATTTCTTTCATCGGCAATTTGTTTACGCATTTGCGCATCTTTATCAATATCGAAATAGACAATTCCATCAACAATTGTTTTTTCTGCCTTTGCATAAATACTCAAAGGATCAGCACTCCATAATACAACATCGGCATCTTTGCCAACTTTTATACTTCCAACTCTGTCTGAAACATGCAACATTCTTGCAGGATTAAGCGTACAAATCTTCCATGCCTCTTCTTCCGAAAGACCTCCGTATTTTATACTCTTTGCCGCTTCCTGGTTTAAGTGGCGTGCCTGTTCAGGATCATCACTGTTCACTGCAACAACCAATCCTTCTTTATCCATGATTGCCATATTGTAAGGAATAGCATCTTCCACTTCACTTTTGTATGCCCACCAATCGCTGAATGTAGAAGCAGCCGCTCCATGCGCTTTCATTTTATCAGCAACTTTATAACCTTCGAGAATGTGCGTGAAAGTATTGATTTTAAAACCGAAAGTGTCCGCGACATGCATCAGCATATTTATTTCGCTTTGCACATAAGAATGACAAGTGATAAATCGTTTATGATTTAAAATTTCAACAAGCGCATCAAGTTCAAGATCGCGGCGTTTATCTGATCCCAGTTTTTCATAATCTCTTGCTCTTGTAAATGCATCCATTAAAACCTGTTCAACACCCATGCGTGTATCAGGAAAACGATTATTTGAAGGACCATAAGAACGTTTTACATTTTCACCTAAAGCAAACTTTATGAAAGGGTCCCAATTGCTGAATTTCATTTCTTCTGCATTTCTTCCCCAGCGCATTTTTATCAATTGTGTTTGACCGCCTATCGTATTACAACTGCCGTGCAATATGTGTGCACTTGTTACGCCACCCGCAAGCTGCCTGTAAATTTGAATGTCATCGGGATCGAGCACATCTGCAATTCTTACTTCAGATGTTACAGATTGTGAACATTCATTTACGCCACCAAATACTGCAATGTGTGAGTGCTCATCAATCACACCGGTTGTTAAATATTTTCCTGTGCCGTCAATCACTTTCGCATTACCTGCATTTAAATTTTTTCCTATTCCAGATATTTTTCCATTCTTAAGTAATACATCAGTGTTTTGCAACACGCCTTCTTTCTCATTTGTCCAAATAGTTGCATTCTTTATTAACAAGTCTTCCTGCTTCGGAGTAACTGTCCATCCATAGGCATTGAACGGATACATAACTGAATCGTTGATGATATCATTCTTCGGCTTTTTTGTTGTATCAGGTTTTTCAACATAAGGCGAAACAAACTGCATGTTCCATGTTATCAAGTCACCGCTGCTGTTGTAACCATTGCCTACCCACAGTTGATCATTTATTAATCCTGTTAAACTGTTTATCTTGTTGCTGTCTGTTTTGTTGCTCCATGTTAATTTTACGATCTTGCCTGTTACAGAAACATTCACATCATTTTTTGTTGTGTCTCCAACAGCATTTAAACTCGCAGAAAGCTTATCAGGCTTTCCTTTCACTTCAACATTATATTCTTTGCTTTGTGCATTTTGTTTTACTGTGAGTTTGTAGTTACCACGATAATCATTCCATCCGTTTTCATTGATGATATATTTTTTTCCCTGCACCCAGTTTTGAAAGAATATTGTTTTTTCATCAAAGACAGGACCGCTTGCGATAATAAAATTTGCAAGCTTTCCCGCATCAAGACTTCCCACTGTATCATACACACCAATTAATGTTGCAGGAGTTTTGGTCAATGCTTCCAATGCTTTTGTTTCGGTTAAACCATTGTCAATTGCTTTACGAAGATTAGCGAGAAAATCATCTGTATTCTTCAGGTTTGATGTTGTAAGTGCAAAATTGATCCCTGCTTTTTCAAACATGCCCGGTTCAAGCGGCGCCATTTCCCAATGCTTCATTGTTGCAAGTGATACAAGTCTTGCATCATTTGCATCATCTACATCCATGGGAAGCGGAAAATTTATCGGAATAACGAATGAAGCTTTTGTTGCTTTTATCTCATCCATTCTTTGATACTCATTGCCACCACCTTTTATGATATAATGCACATTAAATTCATTTGCGATCTTGACTGCACGCAGATCATTCCATTTATCATCCGCTGCAAAAATTTGCGGCAAACTTTGATTAGCATTCCATGCTTCCAGACTTAAATTCGTTCCTTCTGTTGCAGGACGATTTTTATACCACTGCGCATCCAGATATGTTTGGCGCAACAATGCTATCATACCCATTGCTGAGTTTGGATAATCTTGTGTTGATGTTCCTCTATTGAAAGAATAAAATGCAGCAGCTTTATCTTTTACCATCTCAAAATTTTCTTTTTCTTCACCCAGCGTAACCAATGTTCCTGTGCCTCTTGCAATGCCATCCTGCTGATGCGTAAGAACCGTACCAAAACCAATGCTGCGTAAGCTTTTCGCTTTATCGTTATTTGCAATAAAAAGTTTTGAACCATCTGTTTCAGGCTTCAATGCCTGGTTCCAACCGTAAGCACCTTTTGTGTTGCTGATGTTTTGATAATTGTAATCATTGCCGCTGCTGCTGCTTTTTGGTACAAGAATTCCATAATCGCTAAACAGATCAATGAAGGAAGGATAAATGTATTTGCCTTTGCAATCCACTACTACCGCATCCTTGGGCGGAGCAATATTTGTTCCGACTGCAACGATTTTTCCTTTCCTGATAACAAGTGTTGCGTTTTGCAAAGTGGTTTGAGGGTCTTTCACGATGGTAGCATTCGTGAACGCGAAACAATCATTTCGAATGTCTGTTACTCCGTTCACGGGAAATGTTTCCTGTGCTGCTGCCACCATACAAACCATGCAGCACAGCAATAACAATTTCAAATGTTTCATAGAAAAATTGATTGGTGAAATGAAAGCGATAAATCTAAAAGAATTTATTTTTCCCGTGAACAAAAATATATCAGTGGTTAAAGAAGAAGAGAAAATATTTTTTATGCTGTGAGTTAAGGTGCTCTGTAATTCAACGGGATTGGGAGTTTGAGGCTATTGAGCATATTCTTAAATCTTACTAAATTTTTGGTTAAATAACCTTTTATGAAGAATAATTAAGTGATTATAAAAATAATTTTATTAAGTAATGTTTCTTCAACCCCTTCCCTTAAAACTTTCTTCTCTTGTAAAACAAAGTTCTCATGTGCGAAGCTTTAACTGTTGAGCACTGCTCAGAACGTACAAGTGAGTGACACAACAGACGATGACAAGCGTTACAACAGCCCGCAAACAAAAAATAAAATTTCAAGCTTAAGATGTAATAACTTTTACAAGTTGCAGATCATTGTTTAAAACGATCATGTCTGCATTGCAGCCTTGTTGTAATGAGCCAAGTTTATGCGGCATGTTAATGACACGTGCAGGATAAAGGCTGCACATGCGCAAAGCCTCTTCCACACTGATAGTGCAATGACGCACGAAATTCAAAAAGCATTTGTGCATTGTTAGTGCAGAGCCGCTTAAAATTCCGTTGGATGTATATTTATCGCCTTCAAGTGTGTGTTTGTAAAAACCTTCGTGCGTTTCGGTTACCGCATCGGTGATGGCAAATAATCTTTCGCCCATAATTTTTTTTGCAATGCGAATGGCAGCGAAGTCAACATGAAATCCATCAGGCACAATGCTGCTGTGAGCGGAAGGATTATTGAAAATCGCTCCTACCATACCCGGCTCACGATGTTGCAAAGGACTCATTGCATTGAACAAATGTGTTGCAGTATGTATGCCATCGTCAAATCCTTTCATTGCCTGTGAATATGTAGCATTGGTGTGCCCGGCAGAAATAACAACGCCATAACTTTCTATTAGTTCAATTATTTCTCGTGAACAAACTTCCGGTGCAAGCGTGATTATTTTTATTACATCTTTACCATAGTCAAGCAATTCTTTCGCCTGCTCAACGGTGGGAGAGAATATCCATTCTTCATTATGGGCGCCGCGCTTTGCAACGTTAATCCACGGTCCTTCCACATGTAAACCCAGAACACTTTTGCCATTTTGCGACCAATATTTTTTTATCGCATCAACACATTGAAAAATTATTTTGTAAGGATGTGTAGCTACTGTCGGCATGCAATAAGCAGCGCCACCACTCAGACAATAATTATAAATCGCAGCAACAGTTATTTCATCAGGATACACTGCAAGCAAACGTCCCTGAGCACCATACAACTGCAGATCGATAAATGCGGGAGCAAGCAACACATCACCAAGATCAATCACTTCCGCTTCTTCGCGCATTGATGTAAAAGCGCCTACAGTTTCTATTAGACCGTTATTCACAAAAACTGCATAATCAGGCAATATTTCAGTGCCGTTAAAAACTTTACCTGCTTTATAGATTATTCTGTTACTCATTTTGTTGTTCTATGAATTAATTATCGTGAATGCATCTGCACTTTGCCAAAACGGAAATTTATTTCTTATTTCTTCAAGCGAATCTCTTTGCAATGTAATAGTGAAAACATCTTCTTCATGCGCTTTGTGATATAAAATTTCTCCAAGTGCATTTATTACCATGCTTTCCCCGCTGTAATAAATATTCTTCCCGTCATTTCCGGTTCTGTTTACGCCAACAACATAACATTGATTTTCTATTGCTCTTGCCTGCAATAAAGTTTTCCATGCATTGATACGACGCTCGGGCCAGTTTGCAACATAAATTAAAAGATCATACTCCAGTTCTTCCTGAGCTTGTTGCCTTGCCCATACAGGAAAACGAAGATCATAACAAACCAATAAATTTATTTTCCACCCCTTTACTGATGCGATCAATCTTTTGCTGCCGCTTGTATAATGCTGATCTTCGTCTCCATAAGCAAAGAGATGTCTTTTATCATAATAACCATACTCACCATTTGGCAACATCCAAATCAAACGATTGAAAAAATTATCTCCGTCTTTTATTATCACACTTCCTGTAAGAATGATTTTCTTTTGTACCGAAATTTTCTTCATCCACTGAATTGTAGTGCCATCCATTGTTTCGGCGAGCTGTTCAGGATTCATACTAAAACCTGTACTAAACATTTCGGGAAGCACAACAATTTCTGTTTTTTCTTTTATGCTGTTTATTTTTTCTTCAAACATTGCAAGATTCGCTTGCTTGTCTTCCCAATGTAAGTTCGTTTGTATAAGTGTAAGTGTAAGAGATGACATAGTGAATAGTCAATAGTGAATGATGAAGAAACAAGTGATCAAAATTTAATTATGATGAAAGGTAATTCAAATTATTATTTCAAAAACTTTTCCGCTCTTTCCAAATCTTCCGGCGTATCAATTTCAATTCCCATGTAATCAACGATCACCATCTTTAACGGAATGCCGTTTTCAAGATAACGCAGACATTCGATTTTTTCTGCGGCTTCCAAAGGTGTTATCGCCCATTTTGTAAAATTCAATAAAGCTTCTTTGCGAAATGCATATACGCCAATATGTTCATAATAAGTGATGGGAATTTCTGTGCTGCGTGGATATGGAATTGCGCTCCGACTAAAAAATAACGAGTTTAAATTTTTATCAACCGTAACTTTTACATAATTAGGATCATCAATAAATTTTTGTTCTTTCAAAACTTGCATCAAGCTTGCCACCTGCACTTTTTCTCCTTCAGCACCTTCAAACACTTCAAGCAATTTACATAATGGTTGTTTTTGAATAAATGGTGTATCGCCCTGAACATTTACCACGATATCTACATCCATATCTTCAACCGCCTCTGCAATTCGATCGCTTCCGCTCTCATGTTCTCTTTTGCTCATTATAACTTTGCCGCCATGTTGTGTGATCTCATTAAAAATTACATCGCTGTCTGTTACTACCACTACATCATTAAATAAATTTGTAGCAACAGTGTTATCATAAGTGTGTCTTATCACAGATTTATTATTCAGCACTTGCATCAGCTTTCCGTGAAAACGCGTAGCTGCATAACGTGCAGGAATAAATGCGGCTTTTCTCATAATAAATTAGTGCGGTAATTATTCAATCGTATAATGCAACCGAATTTAAAAAGTTAATGTGTTTGATAACCGTTTCAATTCTATCTCTGTTGCTTTTGCGGCATAACTTACATTGATGAGCCTGTTCCCCGCATCTTCGAGTGTTTGTTGCGCAACACGCACATCAATGATCGTCGCAACACGTAGCTGAAAACGTTGCAGCACAAGATCGAGCAATTGCTGCGCAAGTTTATAATTTTTTTGTTCTGCTTCAACCTGGTTTAAATTATTTATGTAAGCTTCGTATTGCTTTACAACATTAGCGGAATAATCCCTTATCAAAATATCTCTTTGCAGTTCCGCATTTTTTGTGTTAATGTCTGCAACTTGCTGTTGTCGCTTATAAGCAGAGCCATTATAAATAGGAATCGAAAGACTTAATCCGGCAAACGGTCCATAGCTTTCATTCAATAATGTAAAACCGGCGGCATTTTTATTCCGGTTGTAATTATAACCAAGGCTTGCATGAACGGAAGGATAACGCTGTGCTGCTGTTTCTTTGGAGATAAGTTCATTTATTTTTATTTGCTGATTCGCATAAATAATATCAGCATTTGTGCTCAATCGATTTAAAACGGAATCGAGCAGAAGACCTTTATCGATGGTGAAAGTATCTAAGACTGTAATCGAATCTTTCGGATTCAGTGTAAGCAATGTCAACAGATCTGTTTTTGCTTGCTGAACTATCAGCAATTGCGACTGTAAAGTCTGTGTTGCTGCATTTAAATCAAGCTGTGCCTGGAAAATATCTGCATTGTTTGCAAGACCAACATTTTGCTGTGCCTTTATTATATCAAGCCTCTTTTTCGATACTTCAATCGTTTCTCCAAGCAATCTTGCATAGCTCTGTTGCCGTACAATGTCATAATAATTCGTCATCACAGATGCAATAATATTTTGCACCTGCGAGTTTAGGTATTCACGGCTCTGTTGCTCCAATTCCTCCAATCGCTTTTTTGTAGAGGTAACACGCATGCCGTTATACAACAAAATACTTCCTGTAACATTTGCACTAAAACTATTTGATGCCGCATTATTTCTTTTCGTGTTTCTGGATGGGTCAGAATATTTTTGATTAATGCTTGTAATCGTTTCGGTATTCGTTCCGGACGATGTTACAAGCGGCAGCCCGCCTGCAACTCCGTAATTATTCAAAATAGAATTTGCCTCAATATTGTTCTTCGAAACCTGTATGTCCAAACTATTCTTCAGCGCAGTATTGATCGCATCGGGCAACGAAATAGCTTGTTGCGCAATTGCGTTGATGCTGCTCAAAAGAAATATCGCTATTAATTTTTTCATCCGCTG
>Ga0070661_100003534_pt1 | contig 10766 bp, 4 predicted proteins | sample KBSC43metaG_FD_64663 | JGI IMG/M metagenome (GOLD analysis project Ga0070661, IMG submission 64663) | Corn rhizosphere microbial communities from Kellogg Biological Station, Michigan, USA - KBS C4-3 metaG | ecosystem: Host-associated > Plants > Roots > Rhizosphere > Soil ...
ATGAGAAAAGGCCGGTCAAATTATGGATAAATGACTATGATCAGAACAACAGCGTTGAGAAGATCATGACTTATACTATTGATGGACAAGACATGCCTGTTTTTCTTAAGAGAGATATGGAAGACCAGCTTCCTTCGATCAAGAAGGCCAACTTGAAGAATGAAGCGTATTCAAAAAAATCTGTACAGGAGTTATTTCCAGAGAGCGTGATAAGCAAGTCTGTCATAAAAAAGTTCAATTACTCCAGTTCATGTGTTGCCATCAATAACGGCAATGGTAATTTCACCGTTCAAAAACTGCCACCAATGTCACAGCTTTCTTGCATCAATGTGATCCATTGCATGGATGTAAATGGCGACGGACATGTTGATCTTGTCACCGGTGGAAATCAATTTGGTTTTCTGCCGCAATTTGAAAGGCTTGACGCAAGTCTTGGTGATGTGCTTATGAATACCGGCAAAGGAGAATTTGTATTTCAGGAAGCATCAAAAACAGGGCTTAACCTGAGAGGCGAAGAAAGAGATATTGCAGAAGTAAAAACGAGGAATGAGGACTGTCTATTGTTTCTTCAAAATAATGAATTTCCTGTTTTATATAAGTTGAATAAGATGTCAGCTAAAAACTAAAGCGCCTGGACCTGAAACTTTTTAAAGTGCGAATTATTTCATCATTACTAAGTGGTTTACTGACGATGATCCTGTTTTCCTGCAAGGAGAAAACGGCAGAAAGAACATTGTTCACCTTGATGGATAGCACGGGTGTTCAATTTGTCAATACGGTCCATGATACAAAGGAGTTGAATATTTTAAACTATCGCAACTTCTATAACGGCGGGGGTGTAGCCATTGGTGACGTCAATAATGATGGACTTGCCGATGTTTTTTTTACCGCGAACCAGGGTAACAATAAATTATATCTTAATAAGGGCAATTTCAAGTTTGAAGATATTTCCGACAAAGCGGGCTTCAGGGAAAAAAAACAATGGAGCACAGGTGTCGTAATGGCTGATATAAATAATGACGGATGGCTGGATATTTATGTATGCAATGCAGGAAGTATGGATGATTCGTCGTTGCGAAGAAACCAGTTATTTATAAACAACCATGATCTTACTTTCACTGAGTCTGCCGCGCAATATGGATTAGATGATCCTGGTTATACAACACAAGTTTCATTTTTTGATTATGACCTTGACGGGGATCTTGATTGTTTTATCATCAACAATAGCCCTATCTCCCCAAATAGCCTGAACTATGCCAACCAGCGTGACCTTCCCGATGCAGCGTGGCCGGTGGCGCCTGTCTGGAAAGGCGGTGGTGATCATCTACTGCGCAATGATAACGGACATTTTACTGATGTGACAAAAGAGGCCGGTATTCATGGTACGTTGATCAGTTTTGGGTTAGGTGTTACCGTAGGTGACGTGAACGATGACGGTTACCCTGACGTGTATGTATCCAATGACTATTTCGAAAGAGACTATTTATACATCAATCAGAAAAACGGGACATTTAAAGATGAGCTTGAGCAATGCATGCAACACACAAGCCTGGCTTCAATGGGTGCTGACTTTGGAGATATAAACAACGATGGATACGCCGATATTTTTACGACTGATATGTTACCCGGTGATGATTACAGAATGAAAACAACATTAGCCTTTGAAGACATTAATGTATATCGTCTCAAACAGCAGAACGGTTTTTATCATCAATACTTTCAAAACACATTGCAGCTAAATGATAAAAACGGGAGGTTTGCGGATGTGGCCAACTACTCCGGTGTTTCAGCGACAGACTGGAGTTGGGGTGGTTTGATGTTTGATGCTGACAACGACGGCTTGCTTGATCTTTATGTGTGCAATGGCATTTATCACGATCTCATCAACCAGGACTTTCTCGATTTTTCCGCCAACGATATCATGAACAAAATGATCGCCACCGGCAAGAAAGAAGACCTGGAAGTGATCATCGATAAGATGCCTTCTATTCACGTGCTAAACAAGGTATACCAGAACAATGGCGATCTTTCGTTCAAAGACGTTGGTGTAAGCTGGGGATTCAACCAGCCATCTTTCTCAAATGGAGCTTCATATGGTGATCTTGACAATGATGGCGACCTGGATGTGATAGTAACCAATGTAAACCAACCTGCTTTTATATATCGGAACAATTCAAGAGAGTTAAATCAGAATAATTATATCGGGTTCTCATTAACAGGTACTGATAAAAATAAATTTGCGATTGGGAGCAAGATTAAAATCTATGAAGGTAGCCAGGTTTTAAATCGTGAGGTAATTCCGAGTCGCGGGTTTCAATCATCAATGGATTATAAAGTTGTCGTAGGTCTGGGAAAAACCAAACACGTAGACTCCATGATCATTCAATGGCCCGATCTTTCTTATTCAAAATATATTCACCCTGACATCAATAAGGTCTACACGCTCAAGGAAGGTGAAGAAAAAAAATATCCTGTGCCTTTGTTGAAAAGCCCTCTTGAGACTAATACCATGTTCACTTTGATAAGAAATAATCCTGCCGGCCGGGCAGGCGGGTTCGAGAAGCACACCGAAGACGACTACGTAGATTTTTTCTATGAAAGAAATATTCCACGAATGCTTTCACGCGAAGGTCCAAAGGCAGCGGTTGGAGATGTGAATGGAGACGGGCTGGAAGATGTTTTTATTGGAGGCACAGCAGGTCATCCCGGACAATTGTATCTGCAGAACAAAGAAGGCCAATTTATAAAAAAGGCTGAGAAAGTTTTTGATCAATTCATCGATTTTGAAGACGTCGCGGTTTTGCTTTTTGATTGCGATAAAGACGGAGATCTTGATTTATTGCTCTGCCCGGGAGGAAATGACGTTCCCATCAACAGCAGACAGTTGCAGCTGCGACTTTTAAAGAATGATGGAAAAGGAAATTTTGAATTAGATCCGAACGCCTTTCCGGTTAACAATGCAAACATAAGTGTGGCGGCCGCTTACGATTTCGATAATGATGGCGACCTTGATCTGTTCGTTGGCGGCCGTAGTGTACCAGGCGAGTATGGATTGAATCCTTCAAGCTACTTGTTTGTAAATGACGGTAGTGGCCATTTTGTCGATATTGCAAAGAATAAAAACGCTGATATTGCAAATATCGGTATGGTTACAGGTGCTGCATGGGCCGATGTAACCGGCGACGCAAAAAAAGAGTTGATCATCGTGGGCGAGTGGATGGCCCCTCGAATTTTTTCTTTTGACAAAGATCATTTTAGAGAAATAAAGACCAATATTAGCAACCTGCATGGATGGTGGCAAACAGTTAGTGTTGCCGATATTAACGGTGATGGAAAGCAGGACCTGTTGCTCGGAAACATCGGGGAAAATTTTTACCTGCGACCAGATTCAACGCACCCAGTGAAGTTATGGGTGAGTGATTTTGATCAGAACGGAATTATCGATAAAATTCTTACCTACACAGTGGATGCCCACCCGAACGACGCAGTCGGGCAGGGGAAAGATAAACCGGTATTCCTAAAGCACGACCTGGAAGACGCCATGCCGTTCTTGAAAAAGAATAATTTAAAACACGCGGAGTATGCAACAAAATCCGTACAGGAACTGATTCCGGCTGACGCATTGAAAAAAGCGTTGGTTAAAGAATTTGATTTTTCTCCATCTTGTGTAGCAATCAACAAGGGCAATGGACAATTTGATATTGAAAAATTGCCGCCGATGATACAGCTGTCATCGGTGAACGCTATTCATTGCATGGATATTAATAACGACGGCAAGATCGATATAGTGAGCGGAGGCAACCAGTTTGACTTTATTCCACAACTTGAGCGACTCGATGCCAGTATGGGAGATGTATTAATCAATACGGGAAGTGGAAACCTGTATGCCGGGCAGGCAGGCTTTACGTGGATGCAACCGGAGCTGACTGGATTAAATCTCAGGGGCCAGCTGAGAGATATCAAAGAGATCCATATCCGGCAGAAAGACTATTTACTTTTTTTGCAGAATGATGAATACCCGGTATTATACCAAGTAAAAGATAAAATCAAATAGTATTGGTTCTATTTTCATGATAAAGGCTCATCATATACTTTATTGCAAACACAGAAAGAACGCCAGGTTGTTTCTTATAATTTGCGTAACTGTCTTATTAAGTAGTTGTGCGAAACATGAGAACAAGAATGCAATTTTTGAAGTTTTGGGTGATGACAGGACTGGTCTTCATTTTGTCAATAGCCTGAAAGCAACCAGGGAATTTAACATGTTTGATTACATGTATTTTTATAATGGTGCAGGCATTGGCGCCGGAGATTTCAACAATGATGGTTTGATCGACCTTTTCTTTGCTTCCAACCAGGGCGAAAACAAATTATATCTCAACCAGGGAAAATTAAAATTCAAGGATGTAACTAAGGAGGCTCACGTTCCTCAGGATGGAGCCTGGTCCACCGGAGTATCCGTGGTTGATATCAATAATGATGGCTTGCCTGATATTTATGTTTGTCGCGTAGGAAATTACAAAACACTTCACAGCAAAAATCAACTTCTCATTTGCCAGGGCCTCGACAAAAACGGTGTTCCTTATTATAAGGACGAAGCGAAAGAGTATGGATTGGATTTTTCAGGCTTCAGCACCCAGGCTGTTTTTTTTGATTACGATATGGACGGTGATCTTGATATGTTTTTGCTGAATCACGCCGTTCACCAGAATGGAACATTTGCACCGCGAAATCATTTCCTGGGAACCTACAACGTGCTTTCAGGCGATCGGATCTACCGAAATGATATTTCCACCCTCGTTGAGGGAGGTAAGGAGGGGGCCTTTACTGATGTAACAAAAGAAACGGGCATCAATAGTTCAGCGATCAGCTTTGGACTTGGCGTTGTTACCGCAGATATAAACTTAGATGGCTGGCCCGATCTGTATATCGGCAATGATTTTCACGAAAACGATTATCTATATATTAATCAGAAGAACGGAAAATTTTCGGAACAAACTGACGAACACCTCATGCATACCAGCCGGTACTCAATGGGAGTGGATGTGGCTGACGTAAATAATGATGGCTATCCCGAGATCATCTCTGTAGATATGTTACCCGCCGATCCTTATATATTAAAGAGATCTTTGGGCGATGATGATTATGATGTTTTCCAACAGAGAATTGCTGCCGGATACAATTATCAATATTCCAGGAACAATCTGCAATACAATCGCCGAAATGGCCTTTTTAGCGAGGTGGGCTTGTACTCCGGCATTTATGCCACAGACTGGAGTTGGGCGCCGCTATGGATGGATTTTGACAATGATGGTTTGAAGGACCTGTTTATTTCAAACGGAATTCCCAAGCGACTCAATGACATGGATTATGTGAATTTCATTTCTAATGAAGAGATCCAGGATAAGCTCGGTGAAAATAAATTGGGTGAGAAAGACATGAACCTGATCAGCCGGTTTCCGCAAATAAAAATTCCCAATAAATTTTTTAGGAACAAGGGTGATCTTAATTTCCAGGACTTGGGTGACAGTATCGCTGGTGATGAACCCACTTATTCAAACGGCGCCGTGTATGCTGACCTGGATAATGATGGCGATCTCGATATTGTAGTCAATAATATCGACGACCCTGTACTTGTTTATGAAAATAGATCCAACGACAAAAAAGACAAATCATATACCGAGATCAAATTGAAAGGCTCTGAAAAAAATATTAATGCGGTGGGGGCCAAAATAATTTTGTTTGCAAATGACGGCATCAGGACCTATGAAAATAATCCAGTGAAAGGCTTTCAATCAAGTATGGAAGTGCCGCTTCACATTGGACTTGATAAAACAAAAATAGATTCAGCTTTCCTCATCTGGCCTGATAACACGTATGAGCCTATTGCGCTCGATCACCCTGCTTTGTCTTTTTCATATCAAAAAGGGCTTTCACAGTTTGATTTCAGGAAAATTACATCGTTCCGGGTCAATAAAACAAAGCCAATGGAGGACATTACTTCATCTGTACATCTCGACTACAAACACCAGGAAAATCCTTTTATAGAATTTAATCGCGAACCACTGATCCCCCACATGGTCTCTACAGAAGGGCCGGCGCTGGCTGTTGCCGATGTCAATCATGACGGTTTGCAGGATGTGTTTATTGGTTCTTCAAGAAATTTTCACAATGCTATCTATTTGCAGCAAGCCAACGGAAAATTTACAAAGACAGAACAGCCTGCTATGTATGTCGACAGCATGTATGAGGACATCGATGCCGTGTGGGCAGATGTAAATAATGATGGCAACGTTGACCTGATAATAGCCAGTGGCGGAAATGAATACTATGGCACTGACGAGCACTTGTTGCCGAGGGTATATTTGAATGATGGCAAGGCGCATTTTACCAGATTGCAAAATGCCTTTACCAATCTGTATGAAACTTTTTCATGTGTCGTGCCCTATGATTTTAACGGTGACGGCTTTATTGATCTTTTCGTTGGTGGAAGGGCAGTACCCCAGACGTACGGAGAAATGCCTCATTCCTATTTATTGCAGAACGATGGTACGGGGAAATTTACAGATGTCACAGAAAAGTATTCAAAGGACCTGTCACAAGTCGGTATGGTTACGAATGCTGTTTGGTGCGATATAAATAAAGATGGAAACAAAGACCTGGTTGTTTCGTGTGAGTGGGGAGGCATCACAGCTTTTATAAATGAGAAGGACAAATTTGAGAAGAAACAATTAACGGAAAAAAACGGCTGGTGGAATTTTATTCTCCCCGTCGACATCGATAATGATGGCGATACAGATCTCATTGCCGGGAACGTGGGCTTGAATAGCCGTTTAAAAGCATCGGGCGAAGAACCGGTGAGATTATATTATAATGATTTTGATGATAACGGGAAAAAGGAACAGATAGTAACTTATTATGTGAATGGAAAAGAGTTGCCTTTTGCCAGCAAAGATGAATTGCAACACCAACTTCCTAACATCAAGAAAAAATTTTTATACGCGGAAGATTTCGCAAAAGCAAGTATCAGCGAAATTGTTGAAGAAAAAAAACTGGAAGAAGCGCAGGTCCACACAGCAAATTATTTCGCCAACGCGATACTGATCAATGACGGGAAGATGAACTTCACTGTAAAGGCATTGCCATGGCAGGCGCAATTAACGTCTTACCGCGATGCGATAGTCGTGGATGCAAATGGTGATAATTTGCCCGATGTTTTATTGATGGGAAATTATTATGACAACAATATCCAAATGGGAAGATATGATGCCGACTTTGGGACCATTCTTGTCAATAAAGGCCACGATAATTTTGAGTGTGAAACCATCAATGGACTGCAGGTCAGGGGCCAGGTTCGGCATGTCAGGAAGATCGGCATTGCAGGCCACGATGCTTTTATCCTCGCGAGAAATAACGACAGCACCATGGTAATCCGGTATTCCGGTTCCAGAAGTAATAAGTAGTAGCTATTATTTACACTACTGGGTAGTAGATCCGTGTGACCCACTTCGTGCTATCTGGTTCTTTGGTCCTGTCTGTTATCAGCATTTGAAACGGGATAGCGATGATTGAGCGTTGATAGTCCCCGATATATAATTCCATTTGTTTTTGTGCGTCTTCAATTTGCTTTTGACCACCGGTCACTTCGCCCATCAATATGTTACCTCCTTTCATCATCCATTTTGAACTGATATCGTCTTTTTGAGGAAGGACACGGTCAACGGGAAGTCCTACCTGCGCAGAGTAAGTTATGCTGTCTGTCTTTGCAATGTTAAGCATAGGGGAGAACAATTCCTTTGCTCCCGAATGATTGATATAATTTCTCAACCTGGCAATCATTGTGTAAATGTCTTCCGTGGTCGGGTAGTGGGGAAAGGATTGTTTTGCTGATACGAGGCTTTGATACTGTACTTTTTCTTTCCTGATGTCGATCCCGTATACATTTTTGATATTGCTTGCGTATTTGCTTAATGAAGATACAATATCATCAAAAGTCTTTTTGATACGCTTAGCGCGGAAATAGGTCATAAGCTTGCTAAAGGGATCCGGGCGTGCATCTAACTGTGATGAAAGCTCGACACTCATGCTATCATTTGTGAAGGGAATGAGCCTTAGCAAACCGGCAGAAGAATCGCGATTGTTAGAAAGCTTTAATTCAATGGCGTTGTACAACTTTTCTCCGAGATGAAGGTCATAACCTTCATGCATAAAACATAAGGAATTCGTGTTTGTTTTTTTGATGGTTCCCGGCCACCACTTCTGCCAATTGCTATCATTTGCCAGGAACCGGTAAACTCCTTCGCGATTGGCGTGAAACGTTATTGAACTTGCAACGGCCAGTTGCTTCGGAACAATAATGTAGACCGCGGCAATACAAAGAACTAGGAATAGGAAAACAAGCAAAAGAATTCTTTTCATGATCGGATACTTTCAAAACTGGCAAGTTAAATGTTTTCGCCTGAATGTTCGCGCCGCTAATTAAAGTGGTTTACTTAAATTAGCCGTTCTAAAATGGCTGCATGAAAAAGACGATCCTCATTTTCCTGGTCTCAGTTATTTTTTTGAAAAATATCTCTTCCCAAACTGTTGACCCCTGGAAAATTAAGGCAGATAAAATTGATCCATCGAATTACTACGGAGTTACGGTAGCGAATGGAATGATCGGGATTGTTTCTTCACCCGAACCTTTTAAGGTAAAAGATGTCGTTCTGGCCGGTGCATATGATTTGTACGGAAGAGGAAGGGTAAGCAATTTCCTGCGCAGTTTTAACCTGCTGAACATGTATCTCGAAGTGGATGGAAAACGGCTCGATTCGAGATCAGTTTCCAACTTTCAGCAGGAGCTCGATATGAAGCATGCAAATTTTACCTCTCATTTTGATTACACAGACAAAGCAAATGTTTCTTATACCTATTACTCCTTACGCCATCTACCCTTTACCGTTTTAATGGATATCAGCATTACTGCAAAAAAAGATATTGATATTACGGGCGCTAGTATAATGGAGGCACCCGATGCGTTGAAGGACGTACAGAATTACTACAATGAAATTGACCGTCCGCATGTCGTAATAAGCCTGCTTACCTCTTCAGCAAAAAGTCCAACCGGTAAATTGCTGATGTGTGCTTCCAATACTTTTTTATTCTCCGAGCCGCTTGGACAGGAACCAAGAGTGATCCATGAAATGTGGGATAACAATATGCACCTGATGAAATTCAGCAAAAAAATAAAAGCGGGTGAAACCTATCGCTTTTCCATTGCAGGTTCTTCCATTACATCAGCGCATCATGATGATCCCTTGAACGAAGCGGAACGTCTTACCATTTATGCAAAGTTGCAAGGCAGGGACCGCCTGGTGAATTTTCATAACAAGGCATGGGATGATCTCTGGCAAAGTGATATTGTAATTGAAGGCGATGATCAGAGCCAGCAGGATATTCATAGCATGCTCTACCATCTTTATTCATTTACAAGAGAAGGTACCGCTTTTTCTCCTTCACCAATGGGTTTAAGTGGATTGGGTTATAATGGCCATGTGTTTTGGGATACGGAACTGTGGATGTTTCCACCATTGTTAGTTCTGCATCCTGAAATTGCAAGGAGCATGGTAGAGTATCGCTATCAAAGATTGGAGGCGGCAAGGAGAAATGCATTTGCTAATGGATTCAAAGGCGCCATGTTTCCCTGGGAAAGTGCAGAAACGGGAGTGGAGGAAACTCCCGTGTGGGCATTGAGCGGGCCATTCGAACATCATATCACCGCTTGTGTCAGTATTGCTGCATGGAACTATTATTGTGTTACGCAGGATAAGAACTGGCTTCGTGATAGAGGATGGCCCATTTTGTCAGCAACGGCTGATTTCTGGGCTTCACGCGTTGAACGGAATGGACCTGGAAAATATGATATCAAAAATGTGGTAGCCGCCGATGAATGGGCTGAGAATGTCGACAACAATGCATTCACTAATGCTGCAGCAAAATCGAATCTTCAAAATGCAACTGAAGCGGCAAAAATTTTGGGCATTGCTGCTGATCCGGACTGGATGAACGTTGCTAACAACATTCCTATCTTAAAATTAGAGAACGGTGTTACCAGTGAACACGCAAGTTATCATGGTGAAAAAATAAAACAGGCTGATGTAAACCTGTTGGCGTATCCATTGAAACAAATTACCGATGTGAACCAGGTCCGCAAAGATTTAGAGTATTATGAAACAAGAATTCCCGATGAAGGCACCCCGGCGATGACGCAAGCTATGTTTACTTTATTGTATTCAAGACTCGGTGATAAAGAAAAGGCATGGCATTGGTTCAAAGATGCATACGTTCCAAATCTAAATCCCCCTTTCAGAGTGCTGGCCGAAACAAAAGGTGGAACAAATCCTTATTTTTCTACGGGAGCCGGTGGTATCCTTCAATCAGTGTTAATGGGTTTCGGTGGATTGGACATTACTCCAAAGGGAATAGGTCAGGTTAAATCTGTTTTGCCTCCGCAATGGAAAAGTCTAACGATAAAAGGTGTCGGCGTTGACAAGAAAACGTATGTGATCAAATAGAAATGACGAACAACGCTCGCTAAAATTTTTTCCTTCACGAGACGGTTAAAAGCCTCACAGAACCTCGTAGCATAAAGGTCTCCTGAACGAGCAACCTTATTACCTTATTATATTAGTGTAGTCACCTTCATTGCACATAGGGCAGGGAGAAATGGCCCTGAATAAGGTAAATAAGGTTGAAGCCGATGGTGGTTGTCGCTTTCTACTAAG
>Ga0070661_100003540_pt1 | contig 10762 bp, 11 predicted proteins | sample KBSC43metaG_FD_64663 | JGI IMG/M metagenome (GOLD analysis project Ga0070661, IMG submission 64663) | Corn rhizosphere microbial communities from Kellogg Biological Station, Michigan, USA - KBS C4-3 metaG | ecosystem: Host-associated > Plants > Roots > Rhizosphere > Soil ...
ACGGGTACTTAGTGTGGGAGCTTTCCGGAAGTCTCTTTGATGAGCGGCCACGCCTTGCGCAAGTAATAGAACATTGACCATACGGTGAGAACCGCCGCAATCACAAGCAGGCACTGCCCCCAATAAGCAGTGTCGATAATACCGAACAACATATCACCATAAAGCAACATCGGGATTGCAATCATCTGCGCAGTCGTCTTGATCTTTCCAATTGAGCTGACGGCCACCGATTTTGATGCACCAATTTGCGCCATCCACTCACGCAAGGCTGAAATGGCAATTTCGCGGCCGATGATGATAATCGCAATGACTGCGCTAACTTGCCTAAATTCCACCAGTACCAATAACGCCCCTGCCACCATCAGCTTGTCAGCGACTGGATCGAGAAAGGCACCGAATGCAGAGGTTTCGTTCCAGCGCCGCGCAAGAAAACCATCAAACCAGTCCGTTACGGCGGCGACAATAAAAATGGCTGTCGATGCCACGCCTTTCGAGAACGGCGTTAGCCAAGCGTCCGGCAAATAGAATACACCAACCACGAGAGGGATAAGCGCTACGCGCAGCCAGGTAAGCAGAATAGGAATATTGGTTGGCATAACTCGGTGTCGTTGAATAGCACGATTATCTCGTGGAAATTGGCGATACCGCAATGCGCAGCGCACGAGTACAACAAAACAACAGTCGATCACCTCGCTCAGCATAAGAGCGAAAACAGCCACAAGAGCAGCTTGGTATAAATGGCCTCAATGCAACTGTTTGTATATTTCTTCGGCAAGCTGGCGAGAGATGCCGTCAACTGATGCCAATTCCTCTACGCTGGCATCCATCACTCCACGCACCCCACCAAAACGAACAAGCAGCTTTTGCCGCCGTTTCGCACCAACTCCTTCGATTTCCTCCAGCCGAGAAGTCTGGCGCGCCTTGGCCCGTTTCGCCCGCATACCGGTAATCGCAAAACGATGCGCTTCGTCACGGATCTGGGCAATCAGCATCAAAGCTGCAGACTCCTTGCCTAGCTCCAACGGCACTCGCTCGTCGGCAAACACCAGCGTTTCCAGCCCAACCTTGCGCCCTTCCCCCTTGACCACCCCAACCAGTAAACCGATATCGAGTCCGAGTTCGCTAAACACTTGGCGTGCCATTTCGACCTGCCCCTTGCCACCGTCGATCAACACGACATCAGGCATCATGCCTTCGCCGTTAGCGACTTTATCATAGCGGCGCATCAACACTTGACGCATTGCAGCGTAATCGTCCCCGGGCGTGATACCACCAATGTTGTAACGCCGGTATTCACCATTTTGCATTGAATGATGATGGAACACTACGCAAGAGGCTTGCGTTGCCTCGCCTTGAGTATGGCTGATGTCGAAGCATTCGATGCGCAAGGTTTCGATATCACCCACGTCAAGTCCGAGCGCATCGACCAGCGCACGTGTTCTGGCCTGCTGCGATCCTTGCTCCGATAACAGCCGCGCTAGCGCGATCTCAGCCCCTTTTTGCGCCATCTCCAGCCACTGTCGTCGCTGCCCTTGCGGCTGAAATACAAGATTGATTCGATGCCCGCACTGCTCGGCAAGGGCCATTATCAGTGCCGGTTCATCGAACTCGACATTGAGGATCAAGGTAGGCGGAATAAAAGTATCGATGTAATGCTGCGCAAGGAATGCTTTCAGCACCATAGCCTCGATCGATCCCTCGGTAGGCTCAAGTGCACTGTCGACTTGGGCCGGGAAATAGGCACGATCGCCGAGATGACGCCCGCCTCGCACCATGGCAAGATTGACGCAAGCACGGCCTCCCTGAACAATAACGGCAATAACATCGATGTCAGCATCCCCTACCGTCTCCATGCTCTGCTGATGCAACACACGCGACAGTGCCGCGATCTGGTTGCGCACCGCCGCCGCCTGTTCAAACTTCAGTTCGGCTGCATAAGCATGCATCGTCTTTTCCAGCGATTCGAGCACTTCCGCCTGCCTGCCGCGCAGGAACTTGGCAGCGTTCTCGACATCCTGCAGATAGTCTTCATGGCTGATGGCGTTGACGCATGGCGCACTGCAGCGCTGGATCTGGTACAGCAAGCACGGCCGAGTACGATTGGCAAAAACCGTATCTTCGCAAGTGCGGAGTCGGAATACTTTTTGTAGGATTTGTATCGACTCCTTCACTGCCCAAGCGTTGGGAAAAGGACCGAAGTATTGGTTTTTCCTGTCCACTGCACCGCGATAATACGCCATGCGCGGTACATTTTGCCCTGTGATCTTCAGATAGGGATAGGATTTATCATCCCGAAACAGAATATTGAAACGTGGCTGCAGCGTCTTAATCAGATTATTTTCCAACAGGAGCGCTTCAGCCTCGCTACGGGTCACTGTGGTTTCAAGGTGTGCGATGCGTTCCACCATCATGGCAGTGCGCGGGCTAGACAACGTTTTCTGGAAATAGCTGGAGACGCGTTTCCTCAGATCGCGCGCCTTGCCAACATAGAGCAGGTTGTTGTCCGCGTCGAAGTAGCGATACACGCCCGGCAAATGCGGCAGCTTGGCTACCGTATCGAGCAAGGCCGCGCGTGGATCAGTTACTTCGCTTTCTGACATGACAGTAATCGAAATCACCCGGCAAGCTTTTGAATCGTTTGCTTTGCCGACTGGTAGCGTGCATCAGCCTGCAGCTCTTCCCAAGACAATGGGGCACCTTGCGGAACAAGTGCCGCAATTCTTGCTACAGACGTCTTCGACGCCGCGCTCTCCTTGATCTTGAGTCCGTTCAGCAACTCATCAGCCTTGTCAGGTGAATTGCAAATCAACACCATATCACAGCCGGCAGCCAGTGCCGCATGCGCGCCGTCAACTACACTGCCAGCGACACTTGCCCCTTCCATGCTCAAGTCGTCACTAAAGATGACGCCTTGGAATCCCAGATCCTTGCGTAGCAAGGTCAGCCATTTCTTTGAGAAACCGGCAGGATGACGGTCGACTTTGGGATAGATAACATGTGCCGGCATCACACCTGCTAGCGAAAGCCCCAGCCATCCATATGGAGCCGCATCTTCTGAAAGAATCTGCTCCAATTCACGCTCGTCAACAGGAATGGCCACATGTGAATCGGCTTCGGCAAAACCATGTCCAGGAAAATGCTTGCCGCAGTTGGCCATGCCAGCCAGCGCCAAGCCATGGTTCAAACTTTTGGCAAGCATAGTAACGACTCGCGGATCGCGATGAAATGCGCGGTCGCCAATGACGCCGGACTGGCCGTAGTCGAGGTCGAGCACAGGCGTAAAGGACAAATCGATACCACAGGCACGCAGTTCGGCAGCCAACACATAGCCGACATCGGTAGCTGCCTTAACAGATTCGAGTACGTCGCGGTCCCACAGTTCGCCAAGTTTGCTCATCGCCGGCAACTTGGTGAAGTCGTCCGTCCTGAAACGCTGTACGCGCCCGCCCTCATGATCCACAGCAATCACCACGCCAGGACGAGCCTCATGAACCGCTTCAGTCAGTTCGCACAACTGCTTGCGGCTTTTAAAATTGCGCGCAAACAGGATTACGCCGCCAGTCAAAGGATGCCGGATGCGCCGGATGTCGTCGTCGTTCAACGACGCCCCCTCCACATCAAGCATGACTGGACCGAGCCTTACATCTACTACATTGGTGTTCATTGTTTCTCCACGATGACGAAGGCGACCGCATAATCGGCTTCATCGGTAATCGACACTTGTGCGGTCAGGCCATTCCTTTCCATAAACTCCTTCAGCGCACCGTCAGTCATTGCGACCGGCTTTCCACTCGGCGCGTTCAATACCTGCACCATTCGCCATGTCATTGGCATGTGCATGCCCAAGCCGATCGCTTTGGAAAATGCTTCTTTTGCAGCAAAGCGCGTGGCCAGGTAGCGAATGCCACGCGCTTTTACCTTTTCCTTGCGATATCGATACTTCTCCAGTTCCTCGGGGCCGAGGATTTTTTCAGCAAAACGTTCACCACTACGCACAAGCGCTGCTTCGATGCGTGAAATCTGGATGATGTCAGTGCCAATACCATAGATCATTTTTTATGTAAGCCAAGACGGGCAGCAATCATGATGGCTTTCATTTCCTTGATGGCATTCTGCCAGCCAATGAAAACGGCATGGGACACGATGGCATGGCCGATATTAAGTTCGGCGATTTCAGGAATCGCCGCTATTGCCTGCACATTGGAGTAATGCAGGCCATGACCGGCATTGACCTTCAAACCATGTTTGATGCCTTCCTGCACGGCCGCTTGTACCCGCTCCAATTCGCACAGCACTTCTTCCTTGGTATGCGCATCGGAATAACGACCGGTATGAATCTCGATGACAGGCGCGCCAGCCTCGGCAGATGCCTTGATCTGTTGTGGATCGGGGTCAATAAAGAGGCTTACACGAATTCCTTCTGCCTGCAGTTGCTTTACCGCCGCAGACACCTCGGAGAAATGCCTGACGATATCGAGTCCGCCTTCCGTCGTTACCTCGTTGCGCCGCTCAGGGACGAGACAGACATCATGTGGCTTGATGCGGCAAGCGAAGTCGAGCATTTCCTGCGTGACCGCCGATTCCAAATTCATACGAGTACGCAACTGCAGGCGAATTGCCTCCACGTCAGCGTCACGGATATGCCGCCGATCTTCGCGCAAATGCAGCGTAATGCCGTCCGCTCCCGCCTCCTCGGCCAGCAGGGCCGCTCGCACCGGGTCAGGATAAGTGGTGCCACGCGCATTACGCAAGGTAGCCACATGATCGATATTGACACCAAGATCGATCACGGATTTTGTCGGATGTATAAGAAGGCTCATGGCGTCGTCTCTATAGCTGCATCAAATCGATCAAAATCTGCCGCGTGTTTAATGGCATCCCGCCTAAATGATGCGCAAGCAGAAAGCGCATCAGAAATTTACTCTGCGACTGCGTGGCTGCATCGCTATAATCCTCGTGATCCATATCGAGCAGCGTTTTACCTAAAACACGCGGCGAAGTATCGGACGCGTGCGCCGGACGCGGACCGCGCTCCGGATCGACCACATAAACAACCCTCTCCTGCACTGGAAGGCCGGTTACTGTACACACACTGAAATCGCCGCTGACACCTGTTTCCTTCAACAAGGCACGTTCGAATTTTCTCAATACAATAGGCGCCGGCTCATCGTGCGCGAGTTGATTCAGCGTTGACACATAATGATCGAACAATACCGGATGCGGATCGTCACGCGCCAGCAGCTTGACGAGCAATTCATTGAGGTAAAAGCCACATAGCAAAGCCGATTTTTCAAGAGGCCTCAGCCCCCCTATCCATTCTGCGACAATCAACGTACGCACTTCCGCCTTACCGCTCCAAGACAGGGACAGTGGCTGAAAGGTTTGCAAGGCTCCACGTAACTTTGAGTGTGGGCGCTTAGCACCCTTGGCCATCAAGGCAATACGTCCATAGTCACGCGAAAACACGTCGACGATCAGACTGGTTTCCTTGTAAGGATAGCTATGCAGAATGAAACCCGGCTGCCCAAGAACACGTGTTTCCCGTTCTATCGGCGCTGCGCGTCCACGCGCAGCCTCGCTGTTTCGCGTACCGGTGTCGACTGCTTTCCCGTCCTGCATGCTGCCAAGTTTCCTCAGTTCATCCGAACGTTGAAAATAAGTTTTCGAAAACCCGCTCAAAGGTGAGATGGCGATGCTCACCGAGCTGTCTACTCGTAGCCGTATGCTCGCAGCCCGGCTTCATTGTCGGCCCAGCCCGACTTCACCTTGACCCAGATTTCCAGATAAATTGGCCCGCCGAAGAGCTTTTCCATGTCAAGCCGCGCCTGCGTTGAAATCTCTTTGAGTTTGGCACCTTTCTGGCCGATGACCATTGCCTTATGACTGTCGCGCTCAACCAAAATAGAAGCAAAGACCCTGCGCAAGTTTCCTTCCTGTTCGAATTTCTCGATGATGACAGTGCTGGTATAAGGCAACTCATCACCGACAAAGCGAAAAACTTTCTCACGCACGATCTCAGCAGCAAGAAAGCGTTCACTACGGTCGGTAATGTCATCCTCGTCGAACATCGGCGGATTCACTGGCAAATGCTTTTGGATTTCCCCCTCCAGCACATCGAGCTGAAACTTCTGCTTTGCAGAGACCGGAACGACCGCAGCAAATTCGAATGCACCAGCAACGCGTTGCACAAACGGTAGCATCTCCGCTTTGTCCTTGACCCGATCAGCCTTGTTAATAACGAGTATGCACGGCACTGTTTTGGGCAACAGTTCGAGCACCTGTACATCAGCCGGGCCGTAGGCTCCAGCTTCGACGATGAACAAGACAACATCCGCTGCGGTGAGAGTATTGCTTACCGTGCGGTTCAAAGTCTTGTTTAGTGCATTGTTATGACGAGTTTGGAAGCCCGGAGTATCCACATAGACAAATTGCGCCGAATCCCTCGTCTGGATTCCTGTAATCCGGTGTCGCGTTGTTTGCGCCTTACGCGAGGTGATACTCACCTTGGCGCCGATTAATGCATTCATCAAAGTGGATTTACCGACATTGGGACGTCCCACAATGGCGATATAACCGCATCGAAATTCAGATGGTACGGCAGAAGAAGTCATGCAGTTTTCGATTGATTGGATACTGCCGATGTTTCAGTAGTGCCATTCGCACCCGCTGCGTCTGGCATCACGTCAACCTGGGATTTTGGTTGAGATTCACCCACAGCATCCGGCCTATTTTCGTTTTCATGATCGGACTTGAAATCCAGCTTATTTTGCTTTGCTTCGTTTCGCGAGCCCGATTTTCCCTTACATACTTCGCCCTCGGCAGGAGAGACACCCGACTGAATAGTCGCAATGCCGGCAAGCTTGAGCTGGGCTGCTCGCGGACGCGCCTTACGGCTGGAAGTCGCACTTTTCATGAGTGCATTTTGCACCGCCTCAAGCGCCAGCTTGGCCGCTGCTTGCTCTCCGGCACGCCTGCTACCACCAGTTCCAAACACCTGTATATCGAGTTTCGGCACGACACACTCAATTTCAAATTCCTGATTATGTGCGGCACCGTGTGTAGCAACGACATTGTATTGAGGGAGAGCAAGTTTCTTTCCCTGCAGGAATTCCTGCAGTAAAGTTTTAGCATCCTTGCCCAATGTTTTGGGATCTACCGTATCCAGTATCGGAATATAAAGCGCGCGAATAACATCACGCGCAGCATCGAAACCATCATCAAGGAAAATCGCCCCAAACAAGGCTTCCAGAGTATCGGCAAGGATGGAGGGGCGACGGAAGCCACCGGATTTCAGCTCACCTTCACCAAGTCGAAGAAACTGGGACAAATCGATTCGTTGAGCAATTTCATACAGGGATTGCTGCTTGACAAGATTTGCTCGTAATCGCGACAAATCTCCTTCATCGATCTTGTTGTAACGTTCAAACAAAAGAGATGCGACAACACAATTCAGGACCGAATCGCCAAGAAACTCAAGCCGTTCATTATGCAAGCTGCTGTGGCTTCGATGCGTTAAGGCCTGCTGAAGCAGCGCAGCATCCTTGAACGTATAGCCCAGCCGATCCTGCAATAACTTGAAATCCATTTCGTCCTGTCGCTAATTTGCTTACTCTTGCTTCTTTTTTATTACATTATCGACATTACTTGCCACATAGTCGATCACCAAACTGGCGGGTCCGAGCAAGGGAATCTTCTTTTGATACGCCACACTCACTTCAAATCCGTCAGCCGTCTTCGCGATCTCCAGGTCCTTGCCACTGACCGAGTCGATATAATTAACCTCGCGCTGCTTATCAAAAGACACCTGAATATCACGCGCGTTCGTCGCCGACACTGCAGCCTTCTTGATAGCCTTCTTGACGGCAACGTATTCAATTGCTGTAGGAACGACCTTCATTCCCAAAACCGCGCCAATTGCAAGCACAACCAGCACAAACAGAAAGCCGATCAAGGACAAGCCGCACTGCTTACGCAAAAATGCCAGCCGAAGTTCCATGTAATCACTCCCTAAGTGTTTTATTGAAAGCTACCAATACGCTTGAAGTCGCCAAGATTCATCCAGACAAAAAATGCTTTTCCGACAATATTCTTATCAGGCACAAATCCCCAGTAACGGCTGTCCAGACTGTTATCTCGATTATCCCCCATCATAAAATAATGTCCAGCAGGGACCGTACAGGCAAAGCCTTCGAGGTCGTAAGCGCACATTTCACTATGCGGAAAGGGACTTGGATTCTGCACATAAGCAGGCGCCCGCTCGTCATTCAGAATCTTGTGTACAACCCCGTTCAGGTTTTCCAGATACTGTTTCGAGTAGGTTAGATGTTCCTCATCCAGGTAATCGGGCAGCGGCTGATAAGAAAGTGCTTTACCATTCACTGTTAAACGCTTGTTTTTATATACTATTTTATCACCAGGTATCCCGACCACGCGCTTGATGTAATCCAGGGATGGATCCTGAGGATATTTGAAAACCATTACATCGCCCCGCTCTGGATTGCCAACCTCTATGACCTTCTTGTTGAGAATTGGCAACCGGATACCATAGATATATTTGTTGACGAGGATGAGATCGCCGATCACAAGAGTAGGCACCATTGAACTGGATGGAATCTTGAACGGTTCATACAGAAAAGAACGCAGAAAAAACACTAGTGCAATCACCGGGAAAAAGCTGCCGGAATATTCAATCCAGGTGGGCTGCTTGAGGATCTCGGCTTCAATCTTGGCTCGTGCACCGTCATCATTAACCTTGAGCCCTTCTGCCCGCAATTTCGCTTGACGCGCATCGAACTCTGCAAGCGCGGCATCTGCTTGCGCACGCCGTTGCTTGGCAAAATGAAAAACATCAAGAAACCAGATGATGCCAGTAACAATAGTCAGGATAAAGAGAATCAAGGCGAAGTTGCCAAGTATCGTTTGCAAACTCATTTTTCTTCCACTTGTAGAATTGCGAGGAAAGCTTCTTGCGGAACCTCAACCGAACCCACCTGCTTCATGCGTTTCTTGCCCGCCTTCTGCTTTTCGAGGAGTTTGCGTTTGCGCGTAATGTCGCCACCGTAGCACTTGGCCAGTACGTTCTTGCGCATAGCCTTCACATTTTCACGCGCAATGATGTTGGAGCCGATTGCAGCCTGGATCGCCACGTCGAACATCTGACGAGGGATCAATTCCCGCATTTTGGCAGCAACTGCACGACCACGATACTGACTACTGGAACGGTGCACGATAATTGCTAAGGCATCGACCTTGTCGCCATTAATCAACATGTCGACCTTGACCACGTCAGCAGCACGATATTCCTTAAATTCGTACTCCATCGATGCATAGCCGCGTGAGGTCGATTTCAGCTTATCGAAGAAGTCGAGCACGATCTCGGCCATTGGCATCTCGTAGGTCAACATTACCTGCTTGCCATGGTAAGTCATGTTGATCTGCACGCCGCGTTTCTGAGTGCAGAGCGTGATAACCGAACCAACGTACTCCTGCGGCATGTAAAGGTTAACCGTCACAATGGGTTCACGAATTTCCGCGATTTTCGACGGATCAGGCATCTTCGACGGATTATCGACCATGATCACGCTACCGTCACGCAACTCCACCTCATAGACGACCGTGGGTGCGGTCGTAATGAGATCCATGTCGAACTCGCGCTCCAAACGTTCCTGCACGATTTCCATGTGCAGCAACCCGAGAAATCCACAACGAAAACCGAAACCCAGAGCCTGTGACACTTCCGGCTCGTACTGCAGCGCAGCATCATTAAGTTTCAGTTTTTCAAGCGATTCGCGCAATGCATCGTACTGGTTCGCTTCAACCGGAAACAAACCAGCAAACACCTGAGGCTGAATTTCCTTGAAGCCCGGCAATGGTTCGGTCGCAGGCTTGGCCGCATGAGTAATAGTGTCCCCCACCCGGGCTGCCTTCAGTTCCTTAATACCAGCGATGACAAAACCAACCTGCCCTGCCGACAATGTCTCCCTCGTCTGCGACTTCGGCGTAAACACCCCGACGCTTTCAATAAGATACTGGGCGCCTGTCGCCATCAATGAAATTTTGTCCTTGGGACGTAACATGCCATTGACGATTCGCACCAGCATCACGACCCCAACATAGTTATCAAACCACGAATCGATAATCAAGGCTTGCAGCGGCGCTTCAGTATCCCCCTTCGGCGGCGGCACCTTCCCAATCAGCGCCTCCAGCACGTCTTCCACACCCATACCTGTCTTAGCCGAGCAGCGAATCGCATCACTGGCATCAATACCAATCACGTCTTCGATTTCGCGAATCGCATTATCTGGATCCGCCGCGGGCAAATCGATCTTGTTTAAGACCGGCACCACTTCGACATCCAGATCAAGGGCGGTATAGCAGTTCGCCACAGTTTGTGCTTCGACGCCTTGTGAAGCGTCCACCACCAACAGCGCCCCTTCACAAGCCGATAGCGAACGACTGACTTCGTAGCTGAAGTCAACGTGACCCGGAGTATCGATCAGGTTCAAATTGTAAGTCTTGCCATTACGCGCGGTATAAGACAGCGCAGCGGTCTGGGCTTTAATTGTAATGCCACGCTCGCGTTCGAGGTCCATCGAGTCCAGCACCTGCGCTTCCATCTCCCGATCGGACAAGCCTCCGCAGATTTGGATGATGCGATCGGCGAGCGTTGATTTACCGTGATCGATGTGTGCGATGATGGAGAAATTGCGAATGTTGTCCATTAACTAAGATGCAGTTGCAAAAAAGGCGCTCCGGACGAGGG
>Ga0070661_100003541_pt1 | contig 10758 bp, 11 predicted proteins | sample KBSC43metaG_FD_64663 | JGI IMG/M metagenome (GOLD analysis project Ga0070661, IMG submission 64663) | Corn rhizosphere microbial communities from Kellogg Biological Station, Michigan, USA - KBS C4-3 metaG | ecosystem: Host-associated > Plants > Roots > Rhizosphere > Soil ...
TAGACGTAGGAAGTAATCAATTCAAGCTTCAGTTTAATAAACTAACCCCCGGAAATTATACAGTTGAATTGACCGACGTGAGTGGCAAACTGATCATGACTCAAAAAATTAATATTCTCAACGAGATCCAGGTACAAACTATTAATCTTAAAAAGAACACTGCACAGGGCATTTATCTCGTAAAATTGTCCGATATTAACAGTAAAGCGATCTTTACTCAAAAGTTAGTGGTCCAGTAAAGAGCAATCTTAACTGAATCGCAAAAGCATTGACCCCGTAAGGCCGATGCTTTTTGTTTTGCACCTCAGTTCGCGTAATAAAAATTTATTGGTATCTGCAGATAATAAAATGGCTTCAACAGGGAAGTGTAGAAGATATTCTACAGGTTAGAAAAAATCCCGCGTTGATTAACTATGGCTAGCTATATAAAGCAAATTCATCATGACGTTTCATCAACAACCAATCGTTGATCCCGTTTTTCATCAATACAAATTCTCCCATCAATTTTTTGCCTTGCAAAAAGAATTTTAGCACGCCGTCCTGCAAGCATTTGAGTGCTTCATACTCCGACAATATTTTTCCCTTATCGTCAATCGGAATATAGTTGCCTTTATCCCACGCCTGTATTATCTCATCATCGTGGCTTTGTTCTGAGTTTTCAACAAGGACTCTCTCAAATTCAACCTCATCCTCCAGTGCAAATCGCCGCTCCATGGGATCCATAGAAGGCACATCGGGAACGGCCCAGCTCTTACTGCCATTCAATTCCAAGGTAAAATCAAATTTTAAATACTCATCCTCCTTTTTGTGTATCACAAATTTCAAATGATCACTATCTGATCTTTTTCTGCAGGCTGGCTCGCTGCCATAAAGTTTTTTTAGTCCTTTTATCATATGAAATTTATTTGGAGGATACCGAAGCGTACACTAGAATAAGATATGCCGAAAAAACTTTGCCAAAAGCTTGCTGAGGAAGTCCATAGGCTCCGATGATAAATTGATAATCATCGTTAGCTTACTTTTGCCGCTAAAAGTTTTTGTGGAGAAAAGCAATTTTGTCGACCAGATAAGAATTTTTTGCAGAACCGGGCATGGGGGCGCTGGCAGTAAACATTTTCTCCGGAATAAAATGACGGCCTTCGGGGGACCGGATGGAGGAAATGGAGGAAGAGGAGCTCATCTTATTTTAAAGGGAAATAAAAATCTATGGACGCTTCTACATCTGCGATACTATAAAAACATACTAGCTGAAAATGGTGAAGGCGGCGGCAGTAACAATAAAACCGGCCGGGATGGCAAAGACATAATCATTGAAGTTCCGCTTGGCACCATTGCGCTTGACGAGGAGACGGGGAAAAAAGAAGCGGAGATATTAAATGATGGGGAAGAGACGATTTGGCTGGAAGGTGGAAAGGGCGGATTGGGCAACACAAATTTTAAAACTGCCACTAACCAGGCTCCCGAATATGCACAACCTGGGCTGCCGGGCGTTGAAGGATGGAAGGTCTTAGAACTAAAGGTATTGGCCGATGTTGGATTAGTGGGCTTTCCCAATGCAGGCAAATCAACATTGCTCTCCGTAATGACGGCTGCGAAACCGAAAATAGCTGATTATGCTTTCACCACAATCACGCCCAACCTTGGTATAGTCGAGTACCGCGATGGAAAAAGTTTTTGCATTGCTGACCTGCCGGGAATTATTGAAGGAGCTGCAGAAGGCAAAGGTCTAGGACACCGTTTTCTGCGGCATATTGAACGCAATCCGGTTCTGCTATTTTTAATTCCTGCCGATAGCAAAGATCATAAAAAGGAATTTGAGATACTGGTCAAAGAATTAGAAAAATATAATCCCGAGCTGCTCCATAAGCAATTCGTAATCGCAATCAGTAAATCCGACCTTCTGGACGATGAATTAATGTCAGCCATTGAAAAGGAATTACCCCATGACCTGCCCCATATTTTTATCTCGTCAGCGACTAATAAAAACATTTCTGAACTCAAAGATCTTTTGTGGAAAGTTCTAAATGAAGAACCCCCACATTGATACCCCACAAGAATCTATAAGTGAATTTCCTTATCGTGCAGTTTTTGCCGTCCAATTTATTGAGGGGTGTTTTATCTTGCTTCAGGTGTCCTTTGCTTTTGTTTAGAATATTTTTTACTTAGTGAAAGCAACTTCTTTTTACTAAAATCATTCTTAGTTTGACAATGCAGTCAGTATCCATTAGGACAATATCACATGTCAATTGCAAAAATTAAAGTACGTTTGTCAGACTTACAAATCACACAATCATGAGAAAACTATTCATCACAATTATTTTTGTGTTCGTTCTTTTCTTTAAATCATTCGCTGATGAGGGGATGTGGCTGCCATTGTTGCTTGGCCAACAGGTTTACAATGACATGGTGAAACGGGGATTGAAATTGACGAAGGAACAACTTTACAGCATTAACAAACCTTCACTAAAAGATGCGATCGTCATTTTTGGCGGTGGTTGTACCGGGGAAATAGTCAGCCCCGAAGGGTTGGTTTTCACTAATCATCACTGTGGCTATGAAGTGATTGCTTCAGCAAGCACGGTTGATCATAACTACCTGCGCGACGGTTTTTATTCAAAATCGAGGGGAGAAGAAATACCTGCTGACGGTTTAACGGTGCAGTTTCTTTTGCGGATCGATGACGTAACAAAAGAAGTCATGGACTCACTGCAGGGATTGTCAGGGATGGAAAGAGTACAACGTCAGCAAAAGGTGATCATGAGTATCAATAGCAGGCTTTCTGATACGGCACAAAGTATTGAAGCAAGAATAAGCCCATTGTTCAAGGGTAACCAGTTTCTTGTTTTTATCTATCAGCGTTATAAAGATGTCAGGTTGGTTGTAGCTCCCCCGGAGAACCTTGGCAAGTTTGGAGGCGACACTGACAACTGGGAGTGGCCACGCCACACCATTGACTTTGCCGTTTTTCGTGTGTATTCAGACAAAAATGGCAAACCGGCAAAATACGCTGAAGGAAATATTCCGCTCAAACCGAAATGGTTCCTTCCCATTTCTATAAAAGGGGTGAAAGAGGGCGACTACGCGATGATCTATGGTTACCCTGGTTCAACAAACCGCTATGAAACCTCGTATGGCGTAAAACAAAAGATTGAAATTGACAACCCAACGTTGGTCAAGCTGCGTGACATGCGCTTAAAATACATGTTTACCGAAATGAAAAAAGATCCGGCCATCAAATTGCAGTTAGCTTCTTCTTATGCCAGCATCGCCAATTATTGGAAATTCTTCGACGGGGAAACCAAACAGCTTCTTAAGTATGATGTTTACGGACAAAAGAAAAAAGCAGAAGAACAATTCGCGGGATGGGCAAAAGGCAAACAGGAATACGAAAACATTTTTACTGATTGGTCAAAGGCATATGATGATTGGCGGCCCTATTCGAAGAATAGAATGTATATGAATGAGGGTATCTATGGTTCTCCACTGATCATGTTTGCAGGCAGTCTCCTTCAAGTGGAAAAAGCGTTGGTGGGCACGGGTTCGTCAGCGGGTGACGTGAAGAAGGCGCTTGATATGGCTAATAGCTACAGGAAAGAATTCCTGGCGGAAGAAAACAAGACCTCCGATCAGAATATATTGGCAACCGTCACAAAAATGTATTATGAAGACGTTCCCCAGGATCAGCATCCCACAGGCTTTTATAATGAATTGAGAAATCAATACGGTGATTTGAAAGATGAGGCCACCTACAAAAAATTCGCGGCTGATGTCTTTAGCAAGACAATGATCTTCGACGATACAAGATGGAACGATTTTACCGCTCATCCCGATGCCAATAAACTTCAACAGGATCCCGCCTTTAATTTTGCCAGCACATTTACAAAAAATTATAACAACAAGTATTCGCCTTATTTCCAGCAATTCAACGCAAAGAACAATGAGCTTGGCAGGTTGTATTTAAAAGGCATTATGCAAAAGGACACAGTAAAGGCAAAGAAAATGTATCCCGATGCCACGTTCACAATGAGAGTAAGTTATGGAACGGTAAAAGGCTACAACCCCAGGGATGCTGTTCATTATGACTGCGTAACTACATCAAAAGGATTCCTTGAAAAATATATTCCCGAAGACTATGAGTTCGACATCTATCCAAAGGTCCTGGAAATGATGAAGAAAAAAGATTTCGGCCAGTATATCGATAAGGGTAAGAATGATCTTGTTGTGGCATTTATCACTAACAACGATATAACCGGGGGGAATTCCGGTTCGCCCGTGGTCAATTCAAAAGGTGAGTTACTCGGGCTTGCCTTTGATGGAAACTACGAGGCACTGAGCCACAAAATCGCTTATGACAAAGACCTCAACCGTACTATTTGCGTTGACATTCGCGCGGTACTTTGGACAATTGATAAAGTGGGAGGAGATCAAACAGTAATCAAAGAGTTGAAAATTGTGAAATAGTCATCCACTAAATTTTATAAAAGCCATTCACGCTCAGGACGTGGGTGGCTTTGTCGTTTGTGGCTTTGACAGTTTCCATCAATTAACTTAACATTGTAATCAATACAGTTGAAAAAAACCAAACTAATATTATTACCCGTTGCCTACGCATTATCACTAACTGCTTTTTCGCAAATCAGGATCAGTGGCTCGACAAATCTTTTGGTTCTGCGAAGCTTCAAAGAAGATCAGCGATTCTGGGCTATTGGCCAGGACATCCTGGTCGATTGGCATTTTACCAACAAAGGAGGCGCCTATGCCTCGCTGAGTTATTCTTCAAATGGAAATTTTACAAATCCATTATCGGCGACTGCAAAAGCAGCTACTACATCACCTCAGCAAATTTCTTTTACCAATAATGCGCAGCTTCGTATTCGGCAGGTCTCCCTCGGATTCAAACATTATTTTGCCGGCAGCACTGATGCAGAAGGTGGTTGGAACCTGTATAGCATAACAGGATTTGGGCTGATGTTTGGCATTGTTCACAATGTATACTCAACCCCAATCGATACGACTTTATATAATGTGCCGGAACAACCGGTTAATGGCGAAGGGCATTTTAAAAGGCTTACACTTGACCTTGGACTTGGTTGGGAGATCCCCTTAAGTGGCGATGTCTTTTTGTATTTTAATGGAAAGGTGTGGATACCAACTTCAGACTATCCCAGTAAATATCTTTTTGTAAATGATAATGCGCCCCTTGTTGGTATGTTGGGCCTGGGAATAAGAATACTTTTTTAATATCGAAAAATTAATAATGGCAAAAAGAAAAGAACTGGTCAAAAGTGTGGGCATATACAAATTAATCATCCCATTAAAGGAGCCTTTTATTATTTCCCTGGGCGCCGAGTATAATGCAGAGAGCATTATTGTGGTCATCAAAACGGATGACCACACGGGTTACGGCGAGTGCAGCCCTTACATGCACATCAATGGTGAAAGCATTGACACTTGTTTCATAGTAGGTCAATACTTTGCCAAAACATTAAAGGGCAAAAATGCGCTGGACATAAAAGATTGCATCCAGTCAATGGACAAGGTCATTTACGGCAATAGCAGTATCAAGAGTGCGTTCGACATGGCCCTTTACGATATTGCATCCCAGCACGCAGGACTACCCCTTTATAAATTTTTAGGAGGGACTTACAATAAAACGATTGAGACGGATTATACTGTAAGCCTCAATGCAGCCCAAAAAATGGCTGATGACGCAGCAAAATACAAACAACAGGGGTTTCCTGTTATCAAAGTGAAATTGGGGCAAAGCAAGGACAGAGATGCAGAGCGGATCAATCGTATTCGGGAAGCCATCGGTTACGAGATTCCTATCCGCATTGATGCCAACCAGGGTTGGGATGTAAAAACAGCCATTGCTATTTTAAATGAATTAGATCGATATAACATCCAGTATTGTGAAGAACCCATTCCGCGTTGGGATTTTATGCGTCTCCGAAAAGTAAAAAAGAAAAGCCCGATACCCATCATGGCTGACGAAAGTTGTTGTAACCACTACGACGCAAAAAGATTGATCGGGCTGAAAGCCTGCGACATGATCAATATAAAGCTTGGGAAATCGGGAGGTATCTATGATGCATTAAAAATCATTGCGCTTGCAGAAAAGGCAAAAATGAAAATGCAAATGGGAGGGTTTACCGAATCAAAACTGGGAATGACGGCTTTTGCGCATCTTTCACTTTGTAGTGATAATATCATGTATTATGATTTTGATACCCCATTGATGTTTACCGAAGACCCCGTAAGCGGCGGAATGACCTACCATGAGAATGGAGTAGTAAAGGTTCCCGAAACACCGGGCCTCGGTGCATGGATCGGAGAAGAATATCTGAATAAGTTTGAGAAAATTGTTCTATGAATGAAATGGGATTTGAAAAAATTAGACAATCCCGTTTGGTATTCTTTATCAGAAACGCATGATGATTTTGCGATGAGTTATCCTGGTATTAAGTTTTACGATCCCGAATATTGCCCCTTTGGAGGATTTATTACAACCAACAATGTTGCATTGCAAATCGATGAATATTCGAAATTGATAAACGATTTTTTTCTTGTGGGCAAAAAACCTGTCTTCTCAAAAAAAGTTTCCTTAAAGAAAGAGCTTGTTTGCCTGCAAATGGTCCTGGACAAAAAAATTGAGGCAATTTTTAAAGAGGAAATAATAAAATTGGATGTTGGCTCCGCCGATGCTTTGTCAAACCTGGTAAATGAAGTGCAGCCCGGCTATTTTAAAAAGAAAACAAACCTGATGGGTGATTATTTCGGTATCGTTAGTGAGCGAAAACTGGTGGCAGTCGCAGGTGAAAGGATGAAGATGAATGACTTCACCGAAGTAAGTGCCGTTGTTACGCATCCATCTTACGCAGGGAAAGGTTTTGCTAAGCAATTGATCGCTCACACAGCCAACAAGATCTTCGATGAAAACAAAGTCCCTTATTTACATGTGGCAGAAACAAATTTTGTCGCAATAAGACTGTACGAAAATTTAGGGTTTAAAACAAGAAGAAAGATAAGTTTTTGGCATCTCGAAACCTCAGCCTGATAATAATAAATGACAGAGCTGGATAATTTTTATCTTCAACAAAGCGAACCAATAAGAAGTTGCTTTCTTGCCTTGAGAGCGATCATTTTATCCCAGGACAAGGAGATTGTGAACGTATGGAAATATGGTGTGCCATTTTTTTGCTTTAGAGGAAAAATATTTTGCTATCTGTGGATCCATAAAAAATACAGCCAACCTTACCTGGGAATTGTCGAGGGAAAGCGCTTTAATCATCCTGCCCTGATCAGTGAAAAGCGTTCAAGAATGAAGATCATGCTGTTTGATCCAGATAAAGATCTGCCCATTGAGCTGATCAACACCATCCTGGAACAAACAATAACTTTTTATAAAACAGGAGTAATAAAAACTCCGGGGAATAAAAAATAGAAAAATAGACTCTTCGTCCGTGCTCTGTGCAACCCCAACAGATTTTATTATGGGCCAGAAATTTCCATATCGTTATCGCATTCTAATCTTTCTGTTCTTTTTGATCCTGATAACTTACCTGGATAGGGTTTGCATTTCGGTTGTAGGTGTAAGAATAAAATCTGAATTCAATTTAAATAATGAAAAATTCGGTTGGGTGCTTGCTGCCTTTTCACTTGCCTATGCATTATGCGAAATTCCTGCCGGTGCACTGGGCGACCGGATCGGTCAGCGAAGGGTCCTGATGCGGATCGTATTGTGGTGGTCTTTATTCACGGCTCTAACTGGCCTAACAACTGGTCTTTTTACACTAATCCTTGTTCGATTTCTTTTTGGAATGGGCGAAGCCGGTGCCTTTCCAAATAGTTGCGGAGTTATTTCCCATTGGTTCCCAAAGTCAGAAACTGCAAGAGGTCTTTCATCGGTATTTCTTGGCCTCAACGTTGGTGCTGCCATTGCTCCATTGATCGTTATTCCTATTGCCATCGCTTATGGTTGGCGGACAACTTTTTTTGTAAATGGCTTGATCGGATTAGCGTGGGTTCTTGTGTGTTTTTTATGGTTCAGGAATAATCCGTCGGAAAAGAAGGGCGTTGCAGAAAAGGAACAAAAATACATTGAAGAGAACCGCAGATTTCAGACGCGTCATAGCCTGAATTGGAGATCGGCATTACGGAATCGCAACCTGCTCATACTTGCCATCGCCTTTCTATGTTCACAGTGGGGAAACTATTTTTTTCTTGCCTGGATGCCCGTATATCTGCAGGAAGGAAAACACTTTTCAGAGAACCAGATGAAAATAACAAGCTTCTTTGTATTTATCACCGGGGTGGTTGTCGTATTGTCAGTGGGCATTGTTAGTGATTGGCTGGTCAAAAAGAAGGGGTTGGTATTTGGGAGGAGGGTTTTTGGCGTACTTGCCCAGGGAGGTTCATGTATATGCTTACTTATTGCATGCCTGATCTCAAATAACACCCTCGTGGCTATTACGCTTATAGTCGGTCATCTTTTTTTTGCTGCGAACGGTATAGTGTCCTTCGCTACCTGTGTTGACATTGGCGGAAGTAACGCAGGAACGGTAGCCGGCATCATGAATTTCTTTGGGCAGATGGGAGGATTTCTTTTATCCGTTTCATTTGGCAAGATCGCTGATCTTGCAAATAATTTCAGTGTCCCGGTTTTTGTCCTTGCGGGTGTACTACTCACCGGTTCTCTATTATGGTTCCTTGTGGACCCGAGAAAACAAGTGATCCTGGAAGACAGTAAAAAGCATCTCCTCGTTCAACAAAATATTATATGAAACTCATTGTTTTATTGACTGCATTATTGATCCCTTTTTTATCCTTTTCACAACTTGACAGTGCTTTTATTTTAAAATTGAAGGCGCTTGACACGGCTAATATTTTAAAAATGGATACGGTCTCTGTTCCCAACGACGCATTTACACAAAAAATAAAGAGGCTTTTAGATGAAAAAAATGGTCTCAGTGTGAGCGCGATCTTAAAATTAAAGATCATGGATGAGCAACAAAAAGACACTGTTCATTCAAAGGAATTCTACAAGAAATTGATAGAAGACATCACAACTGGGAAAACAAGTAAACTGCTTGAAAACAGCATTATCAATATTTACAGAAGAACATTTACTGAAAATGAAATTGACGAACTCATAAGTTTCTTTCAAACTTCAGCAGGGAAAAAAATGGATAAGGAGTTCTTGCTATTATTGGTACAATCCGTAAAAGACGGCGAACAACTTTTGAATTTATCTGTAAAAAACCTCGAAAAAAACAATTGAACTTCTATTTAGCCCTGCCGTTCTTTTTTTTGATCACAATGGGAGGATTGTCTTTCCATTTCCATAAATACAAGGAAGCATACGTCCGGTAAGGGCTCCATTGTTCGGATATTTTTGAAATCCTGTTAAGCATGATCTTTTTCTTCCGGTGCTTTAGATCATATAATTTAATTACGGCCTGTTGCAGTCCAAGGTCATCAACGGCAAAAACATCTTCCCGGCAAAGCGCAAACATCAGTAGCATTTCTGTTGTCCATCGCCCAACTCCTTTAATCTGGGTCAAATATTCAATTACTTCCTCATTAGTCATCCTGGAAAGTTTTTGATGACTCATTCCTTTTTCTATTTCAAACCTGGCAACATTCTGCACATAATTTACTTTGGCATTACTCAATCCAAGCGTCCGCAATTTTTCAAAAGGAGTTTCCACAATTTGAGCAGCTGTCGGTTCACCACCATACAGATCAGTGAATCGTTTCCGGATAACAGATGCCACCTTAGTAGAAAGCTGCTGGCTCATGATAGAGTAACAGAGATATAAATAAAGATTCTTTTGCTTCTTTAATTGCAAGATGCCATGCTGCTGAATAAGCTTTTTCAATTGCTGATCTTTGGAAAGATGCGCTACGTATTCCATTATCAAGTCCCCAGTTTATGTTAAAATATTTATGAGGAAATAAATTTAGAATTTTGTTTGATGCAGAGAAAACTAATTTTGACGAGCGACGGCTCACACACTATCTTGTTGCCGGAGTCAAATGTCACTTATCATTCCATTCATGGAGCCGTCCAGGAATCGAAACACGTCTTTATTGAAGCAGGATTAAGAAGCCTCAATCCGGCCAGGAAAACTATAGTGAACATTTTTGAAATGGGTTTTGGGACCGGATTAAATGCATTACTTACAATGATCGAGGCAGAAAAGCTGGAAAGAGCTATTCACTATGAAGCCATTGAACAATTTCCGCTCGACAATAAAGAGATCGGGTCATTGAATTACTGCACACAATTGGGTCGTCAAGACCTTCAAATGGTATTTGAACAATTGCACCATTGTGAATGGGAAAAAACCATAAAGTTTACACCCAAGTTTACCTTTAAGAAATCAGCAGCCCACCTATTAGATTTTGAAACTCCTGAAACTTTCGAACTGATCTACTTCGACGCTTTTGCTCCAAACGTCCAGCCTGAATTATGGACAAAAGAAATCTTTGATAAGATGTTTGAAATGCTCGAACAAGGCGGAATCCTTGTAACCTATTGCAGCAAGGGTGATGTACGAAGAGCTATGCAAGCTGCCGGTTTTGTCATTGAAAAACTCCCGGGCCCACCGGGAAAAAGAGAAATGATCAGGGCAACCAAAAGATAAAAGTCGCAGAAGAATCGAGCAGTAAAAGTAGCTACTTATAATTTAATTTTCTTGAACGACATTGTATCAGAAAAAGATTCATCAAGGTTACTGCAGGTATTAATTAAAT
>Ga0070661_100003554_pt1 | contig 10738 bp, 10 predicted proteins | sample KBSC43metaG_FD_64663 | JGI IMG/M metagenome (GOLD analysis project Ga0070661, IMG submission 64663) | Corn rhizosphere microbial communities from Kellogg Biological Station, Michigan, USA - KBS C4-3 metaG | ecosystem: Host-associated > Plants > Roots > Rhizosphere > Soil ...
TCCGGGCGGCAATTGTTGTCGACCGCGTGATCGCCATTCGGCGGAGCCGGATACCAAACACGTTCGTTAGGTACGCGCCGCCCTTCAGGCGGCGCTTCCGCCACCGCAAGAGGCCTTCGGGAGAGAGCCGATGACGGGGCGTCGCGTTCCAAGGCGAATGCCCGCCACCTAAGTCGAAAGGCCCCCGGATCCGGGGGCCTTTCGAGCATTCAGTCCTGTTTGAAACGAGGTCCCAAAAACCGTTCGCGCGCTAGTTGCTCGGCGGCGTTAGGACGCCGTTGGCGTCGATCGGGCAGTTGTGGTTCTCCAGCCCGACCTGCGCCGGATCGAACACGTACCCAGGGATCAGGCTCGTGAAGTACGCGCCGACCGCGTTGAACGGCGTTAGGTTCGTGTTGCCGGTCCCGAAGTTGTACGTCGCCGACGGCTTCGTGCTGGGCGCGCCCAGGATCCCGCCGAGCGTCATCGGGCTCAGCGCCGCAAATCCGGACGGCAGCGGGGCGACGGCGAAGGGAGCGACGGTGTTGCCGAACAGGAGCGCGTACGGGTCGCCGGCCGGCAAACCTTCCAGAACCGCGAACGCTTCGGGGTTGTTCTTCCAGAACCCGGGCGAGCACCACGCACCGTTGCGCGGATCTTTCGGGCGGCAGCCGTGGCTCACGACGAGCTGCACGTTGCCCTTCGCCGTGCCCGCGTACAGGGCGTAGACACCGCCGAGCTGATTGAGCTCCCAGTATTGGCTCTTGAACTTGAACGTTCCACCGACGGGGAACATGTTGACCGGGCCGGTAGGCAGATACAGCGTGGCTGCCGTCGCGCCGTTGGCCGTGAGCACCCAGAGCAGGTACGGCTCACCCGGCGTAATCCCCTGCCCCGTCCCGCCGTCGTTCGCGAGATCGGTGCAGCGCTCATCGGTCAGGGCGCCGTTTGTCCAGCCCTGGCCCTTGTAGTTCACGCGCGTGCCTGACGAGAGAATGAACGAGGCGTCGCGTGACATAGCCGCACGCGGCGCGGTTGCGCTGTCCGCACAGGCTGCGGCGGCAAGCGCCAGCGCGGCCATGAGGCCAACTGGTTTCCACTGCACTTTCATGGTCCTTCCACCTGAGGGTGTTGCCGGACTCACTCGTCGCCGGCAGACGTCTCGTCGACAACCTGGCTGTCTCGCTCGCACGGCGAGACCCATGGCTTTGCGGACCGGCCTCGCGACCGGGGTGCCCTTCGGAAGTGCGCGCCCTACGCAGCTGCTAGCTCCATTGCCACCGCTGCTTGCTTTCGTTAGGGCGCGGGATCGATGATTCGTGCGTTAGGCGCAGCGGCCATCACGCACGGAACGTGAGTGACGCTACAAAATCCACATCGAGGGGTCAACAGCGAGATTAGTTGTTCTCCCAACTGGTTGTGCGGTTTGCGGTTGGCGTTCACTGGCGCGGGGCGCCCGCGCTCGCCGAATCCCCCTCATGACGGGCACTATGGCGTTCACTCAACATCCAAGCGGGCATTGCGACCGGACAGGTGAGTCACGCTGTCACAAATTGATCGGCACGATCGCACCTCCCGACAGGGATGGTGCGCGACAAGGGCAAAGTCGGCGAAAGCCGGCGGCGCGAAGTCAACGGGGCCTCCGCGAGATCGCGCAACGAGAGCGCGAGTCGCGATGCCGGCCGGGTTGCCGAACGTCCCCGACGGGAGATTCCGGTATCGCAGCACGATACGGTCACTGAGTCCGGGCATTCTGTCTGACGCGGCGCTGACTCACGACGAGACGTGGCGCTCGCGTTAGGCACGCTCGTGCGCGCGACTGCCGGGGCGCGAGTACTCGCGTCGCTCCTCGAAGCTTTCCGGAGCCTCGCTCCGCGCATCCAGCGTTGCCTTCAGACAAGCCTCGTGCGTCGGCACGCGTCCGGACGGGAGGGACATTGACGCTGCGATGACCCTGACGAGAGGGGAGCGCTTACCGACCCGGCTGACGCGAGCACGCTAACGGTTGGAACTCGAAACGATTCGGATGGAGGGCCGCGTGCGCTCTTCCCGGTTTTGGCGCTTTTCGAGCCCGCTAAGGCTTGCCAAGTATCGGCGCGACTGGCGGTCCCGCCGTGTCGCCCGGGCAAAGCGCTGGCAGTAACGCATCGGGAATCCTGGACTGTGCCTGGAGAACCAACGGCGTCGAACCCACAGTACCGCCGACCGCCGCATCAGTCGGCACCGCAGTCGCTTCCGAACCTCGACGCGGAGGAAACCGACAGTACTCCCCCTGCGGAGTCTCCGCAGGTGCCGCGACGGCGCGCACGCTCCCATGCGCTCTCATTCCTGACGCCGGCACTGTGGTGACGCCACGTCCTGTCCACGCCCCTCGCACGACTAAATGATGCCCCACCCGCGAGATCCCGGACCCAAATGCGAGCGCAGCGGCCGCCGAAGCGCCGCACAGAATGCCGATGGCCAGAACGGTTCGCCGCACCATTTCAGCTCGTTGGCGCCTTGCGTGACAGCTCGTGCCTGATCAGACCCTCGAGCATCGAAAAGCCCACCGCACCGCCGTCCACGACAACGCCGTTGATGAACATCATGGGAGTCCCGGTGATACCGACCCGCTGCCCTTCCTGGATGTCCTTTTGCACCTGCGCGACGTGGCGACCCGAGTCGAGGCAGCTGTCGAACGCGTTGCCATCCAAACCGAGCCGCCGAGCGGTCTGCTTGAGATCACTCACGGCAAGTCTGGTCTGATCCGCAAACATGGCGTCGTGCAGTTCCCAGAACTTGCCCTGATCGTTCCCACAGAGCGACGCCTCGGCTGCCTTAAGCGCGAACGGGTGGAGGCTCTCTATGGGATACTGGCGATAGACGATCTGCACCTTGTCGCCGAACTTCTGCGCCACCTGCTTGAGCGTCGGTGCCGCCTGCTTGCAGAACGGGCATTGAAAATCGGAGAACTCGACGAGCGTCACCGGCGCATCCTTCCTGCCCAACGTTGGAGCGCCGTCGTTTGTGAACTGCACGCGATACGGTTCGAAGGCGACCGTGACTCGGTGCTCGGCGCGCAGCCGGTCCTCGAGCTTTGTCGCCGCGTCCGCGCGGCGCCGATTGCGGAGGAAGGCGGCGATCTGTGAACGGACCTGATCCAGCGAGCGTCCGCCGAGCCGTGCCTGGTTGTCATTGAACCACGTGTTGATCTCCGCGTCGGAGGGCTCGATGCTGCCGGTTATCTCCGCCGCAACCAGCTGGTCTTCGGTCTTGCCAGTCCGTTTCGACTCGGATTCAAAGAGCCGAGAGCGCACAATGGTATCGACCGCTCCACCGATCAGTTTATCGCGAGCCCGCCGATACTCTATGTCGAGCTGGTCCAGCTGGTCGCCCACCCGAGCGCGGACATCTGCCACGGTAATCTTTCCATCTCCGATCGTCGCGAGCGGATCGGGAATCGAAGGGTTTGAGGCGACCGCCGTCGCGGTCGGCTTGGCGTGCTTCTGCGCGTCGCCGCTGTTGCCGCAGCCCGCCTGGCTTGCTGCGATGGCAGCCCAGGCGACGACCCCTAACGAGATACGACCGGGTACCTGCACGAGCCCTCCCTTCGGTCCTGACGGCATCGCGCCCTCACAGCGTAAGCTTGAAAGTGTTGGCCGCATGGCGACTTAGGTAGCGGCTCACCCGGAACGGCCAACGTGTTTCACTGCCCCGTCTCGATGGTATACGTCATTCGACGCTGCCGGGGGCAATGGCGTTTCGAACGCTGGCCAGAAGCGCTAAACGTACGCGGTCACATTGGTATACGGTTCGGTCATTTGTGCTCTGGCGCACTAGCTGTGAATCGGCTAACCTAACCGCTCTTGTTTTGCTGAAACCGATTCCAACTCTACGCTGGCGTGCTCCACCTTCGGATACTCGGCAGCGCAGCTGTCCTCTCGTCTGACGGTGCCCTGACAGGTGCTGCCGGCCGGCGACGCGCGCTCGCCCTTCTCGCGCTCGTGGCGTCCGCTCGAGATGACGGTCTGCCACGGGATCGCGCGCTCGCCCTCCTCTGGCCGGAGCTCGATTCCGAGCGAGCCCGCAACAATCTCAAACAGCTGGTTTTCTCGCTGCGGCGCGCGTTGTCACCCGAGGTCTTCGCCGCCACCGGGCCCTCGTTACGGCTCGACCCGAACGTCATCACCGTCGATGTCTGGGCGTACGAGAAAGCCATTACCGAGGGCGCGCTCGAAAGCGCGGTGGCACGATACGGAGGGCCGTTTCTCGACGGCTTCAACGTTCCTGGCCTGACCGAATTCGAGCGATGGGTCGAGACCGAGCGTGCGCGACTCTCGAGCGTCCACGCGGGGACGCTCGATACGTTGGCCGAACGTGCGACCAAGGCTGGACAGTTCGAGATTGCCGCCGCCTGGCGGCGTCACCTCGCGGCGCTCGACCCGTTGAGCGCGCGATACGCCGTGTCGTTCGTGCGCGCTCTCGCTGACGCGGGGGACATCCCCGGGGCGCTGCGTCACGCACACCTGTTCGAGCGGCTGGTTCGGAGCGAGCTCGATACGGATGTCGGACCGGAGATGCGGTTGCTCGTCGCACGGCTTCGGACGAACGGCAACCGCGAACCGTCGGTCACGAGCGCGGAAATCGAGATTCTCGCGACGAAACCGGTTGCGAGCAACGAGAGCACCACCAGCTCACCCGAGACAGTCGCTCAGCCGGAACGTTCCGCGTTGCGCAAGGCTCTTCACGCGGTGACGCCTCGGATCAATCTGCGGCGGTTCGCGATCGGGTGCCTGGCGATTGCGAACGTCGTCGTGTTTGGACTCTGGGGACGGTCTCGCCTGTTCGGTCCGACGACCGCGCTGGGCGAGGTTCCGCCGGACGTTCCGGCAACGATCGCGGTGTTCCCCTTCGACGGTCGCGCTACGGCGTTGACCGGCGAGCTGTCGCACGCGACGGCGGAGCTGCTTACAGCGTCTCTGGACGGCGGCACCGGACTCACCGCGGTCTCGGTGCCGAGCGAGACGGCACGCGACAACCGCTCGGCGGCTCGGGATTCGGCAGTCGTGGACGTGGCGAACGCAGCGCATGTCGCGGAGCGGCTCGGCGCGGCGCTCTTTGTGACCGGGCGCCTCGTCGAGATTGGCGGCCGGTTGCGCGTGACGGCCATGATGTATGACCTCAGTCACGTCGAACCGCTCGCTCGCGCTACCGCGGAAGGCTCCGCGAACGAGATGTTCGAGGTAGTGGATCGGGTCGCGGCCGAGCTGCTTGCTGGCCGGTTCCCAGGCACTCGCGGCGCGCTCGCTCAAGTCGCCGCGAACTCTTCCAGCTCGCTCCCCGCAGCGAAGGCGTACTTCGCCGCGGAGCAGCACATTGGCAACGGCCGTTTTTCCGCCGCGATCGATGCGCTTCGCGACGCGGTACGCCAGGACAGCGGCTTCGCGCTCGCGTACTATCGGATGAGCCACGCGGCAGAACTGATTGGGGACGATGCCCTAGCACGTGACGCCGCGGCGACCGCCGTTCGGACGAGCCAGCGACTCGATGATCATTATCGTCGCCTCCTCACCGCGGCAGCCGCGCGGCAGGCTGGAGATGTTGCCGCCGCGGAGCGGGAGTACACGCGCCTAACGCTCGACTATCCGACCGACGCTGACGCGTGGTTCGGTCTCGGCGAATCACTGTTCCACCTCAACCGGTTGCGTGGTCGTCCGGCGAGCGAGGCGCGTGAGGCGTTCTCCCGCGTCGTCGAGCTCGACCCACGGCATGTCGAGGCGCTGGTCCACCTCGCACGGATCGAGGCGCTGCGTGGGAATTCCGCCGAGTTCGAGAACCGGCTCACACGGGCGCGGGAGTATACGACGGATGATCTCATCGCACGTCTGGCGTTGCACGTGCGAGAGTTCGGCGGCGTCGATCGTCAGCGTCTGCAGCGCGCAAGCGCGGTCCACGGCGGAACGGGCGCGAAAGAGATTCTCTCTGCCGTCGATCCCGAAGACACTCAGCGATTCGGCGCCGAGCTCCTCACGCAAGACGTGCCGGGGGATCTCGCGGCATACGCACATCGTCTCTCTGCCTACGCGACGAGCGCGCGCGGACGCTTCCGCGCCGCGCTCAATCATCTCGATCAGTCGCAGGAAGCGGACGTGGACGCCGACGTCGAGGCGCGCTCGATCATGGTCGCGATTCCCGGGTCGCCATTCGACTCGAGCGTGATCGCGCAGACGCGCATGGCGGTGGAGCGCTGGCAGCCTTCGTACCTGCACGACCCGGATCAATCCGGTAACGCCCTGGCTCGAACCCGCACCTATGCGTTGCTGCGTCAACATCGGCTCGGAGTGATCGCATTGCGGGTCGGGGACACGGTGTCGGCGTCGAAGGCCGCGACGACCCTCGAGTCGATTACCGAGCCGGACACGGAAACGACGCCGATCGCCTTGGCGCTTGCGATGAGCCTGCGGGCGCGAATCGCTGCGGCCTCCGGCGATTCGGCACGAGCACTCGGGATACTCGAGCACGTGGCGTCCTACCGAGTCGAACGCGTTCCGGGCGCCGAGCCGCTCGACCGACTTCTGCACGCGGATCTCCTGGCTGCCGCAGGCCGCTACGCAGACGCGGTGCGCTGTTACGCGACACTGGGCAACGGGGCGCCGGAGGAGTTGCCATTCCTCGGGTTCGCGGCGATCGGGATGGCGCGCGCGAGCGAGCGCGCCGGGGATCGAGCTGCTGCTGTCCGCGAGTACCGCCGCGTGGCCGACCTGTGGCGTGATGCCGACGCGCCGCTTCAGGCGCTGGCCGCGTCCGCCGCGCGGCGCGCGGCGGCTATCGATTCAGCGTCACAGCGTTAGGCAGCGCCCCGCGACGCGAGAAGCAGGCCCCGGATCTACTCCGGGGCTTTTCTTTCGTAGACGACTCGCCCGCCGACCGCCGTCAGTGCAATGTGTGCATCGCGAATCGCCTCGGGCGCGACTTTCGTGAGGTCGCGATCGATGATCGCGAAGTCCGCCAGCGCGCCGGTCGCGATGACGCCCTTTTCTTTTTCGTCAAACGTCGCATAGGCGGCACCTCGCGTGTACGCGCGGAGCGCATCCTCGAGCGAGATCTTCTGCTCAGGAATCCAGCCGTCGGGATTTCGATCATCGAGCGTGCGACGGGTCACGGCGGCGTACAGTCCTTCGAGCGGCGTGGGCGGTGCGACGAACCAGTCGCTGCCGAACGCCAGCGTGGCGCCGGCGTCGCGGAGCGAGCGGAAGGCATACGTGGTCTTCGCGCGCTCGTGCCCGATGACCTTCTCGGCCCACCGACCGTCGTCGATCGCGTGATACGGCTGCATGCTCGCGATGACGCCAAGCCTTGCGAACCGTGGGATGTCGGACGGCGCGATGTGCTGGGCGTGCTCGATGCGGAAGCGCCGATCGCGCGGCCCATTCTCCTTTTCGACCCGCTCGAAGATATCCAGCTGGTCGCGGATCGCGCGGTCTCCGATGGCGTGCACGATCACGTGCAGTCGAGCCTTATCAGCGCCCGACGTCCATTCGTACAGGTGTTCGTGCGTGTTGACGAACAGCCCCGTATCCGAGGGCGCGTCGGTGAACGGCTGCAGCATCGCCGCGGTGTGCGAGCCTAACGATCCATCGACGAAGCCCTTGAGGGCACCGATCCGGAGCCACGCGTCTCCGCGGCCCCGCGCCGCGACGGTGTCACGAAGCGTTTCCCAGGTTGCCAGCGGCACCGCCGCGTAGATGCGAGTCTTGAGACGGCCAGCCTTGTGTGCGCGCTCGAAGATCGCGAGGTCGCGCCACGAGCCCATGTGGTCCACCGATGTGACGCCCTGCGCCGCGACGTAGGCCATGGCCGTGTCGAGCGCACGATCCTCGAGCTCTGCGGGCGGGTTCGGCACGACGGCATTCACGAGGTCTGTCGCGTTGTCCTTCAGGACGCCCGTCGGCTCACCTCGCGCATCACGGACGATCGTTCCGCCCGCCACATCGCGCGACGCACGCGTGATCTTGGCCGCGCGCAGCGCGGCAGCGTTCGCGAGCGACATGTGCCCGTCGAGCCGATTGATCCACACGGGATTGTTCGGCGTAACGGAGTCGATCCAGTCGTGCCGAGGGAGTTCCCCGCCCCACTGCTCGTGATCCCAGTTGCCGCCGGTGATCCACGCGCCCGGAGGTACCGTCGCAGCGAATGCCTTGATGCGCGCGATGAACTCGGCCGGTGTTTTGGCGTCGCGCAACTGTACGGACGAGAGCCCGAAGCCGCCATCGATGAAGTGGACGTGCGAGTCGATGAATCCCGGGACGACCATTCGGCCGGCCGCGTCGATCACTCTGGCGGTGCCCGCGATCTTTCGAACCGCCGCGCTCGAGCCGACCGTCGCGAACCGGTCGCCGCGGACGGCGAACGCCTCGGCCCACGGGCGAGCGCTGTCGCCGGTCCAGACGCGCGCGTTGACGACCGCGAGCGTCACCGGCTCCGCCGATGCGCCCTTGTCATCCACGGCGGCGTTCCCACCTCGAGATTCGCAGCCGGCTGCGAGCACGCCCGCGATGAGCACGGAGACCGCGCAAATGCGCTGCAGGCTCATCGACGCTCGAGGGCGTCACGTACGTCCAGCAGGATCTCGAAATAGAGCTGTTCGCGACGGTACGCGAAGTCGAGAGTCGCCATCTGGGCGGAGTCGCCAGAAGCCTTGGCACGTTCGAACGCCTCGCGGTACATCTCATCGAGGTTGGCGAGAATGCGATCACGGGAGCGGGACATGCGAGTTTGGTCGATGGCTCGGGGAGTGAGACGGGGTGGCTCGTCGACAGGCTCGTCCCGCCCGCGATCGAGCGAATCGAGCAGGTATCGACGGGCGGCGCCCATCATGAGGCGTCGCGAGTTCAGAGGATCGGTCATTGAAGCGTGAAGCGGTCTTTGCGCGCGACGGTCACCGGTGCGTGTACTGCGGCGAGGTGTTTGCCGATGACGAGCTGACGATCGATCACGTACAGCCGCGGGTGAGGGGAGGGGACCGGTCGGGAGGCAACTTAGTGACGGCCTGCGGGGGGTGCAACGTACTCAAGGGTCATCGCCGGCTCGCCGACTTTCTGCGCGCTACCCCGTCGGCGTACGCGAACTTTCGTTGCTACGCGCGACATGTCTGGCCGCGACACCTGCGTGTATTGGAAGAAGAGATCGGCAAGTAACTGCAGGCGACGGGCGACGGACGACGGGCGGCAGTTTGGAACTCGGCGCCTATCCCGGGTATAAATCAGGCTAGGAAGGGGAGTAGCTACGCGGGAATATCCCGCGCGGTCGAGTCGTCAGGACTGCACCGACACAGTGGGTGCACGGTTCGATCGGGTCCACGAGACTAGGCGAGACCTTCGCGACTGGCGGGCATCGTGCCCGACGCGCGAGGGCTCGCCTTTCGCGCTTGGACCTCAGGCAGGCGGGAGATCGAAATGAACAACCTCAAGGTCTTCGTGTTGCTCGCTGGGCTCACCTCGCTGTTCGTGGCGATCGGTGGGTACTTCGGCGGGCAGAGCGGTATGGTGCTGGCGTTCGTGTTCGCCGGGCTCATGAACTTCGTCATGTACTTCGCGTCATCGAAGATGGTGCTGCGCATGTACGGCGCTCGCGTCGTCACCGAGCAGGAGGCGCCGGAGCTCTACGCCATGGTCGACAGGTTGCGGCAGCGCGCCGGACTGCCGATGCCGACGCTCGCGATAGCTCCGCACGCGCAGCCGAACGCGTTCGCCACCGGACGCAATCCGCAGCATGCCGTAGTCGCGGTGACCGAAGGTATTCTGCAGCTGGTCTCTCGTGATGAGCTCGAGGGCGTGCTGGCGCACGAGATCGCGCACATCAAGAACCACGACATGCTGCTGCAGACGATCAGCGCGACATTCGCAGGGGCGATCAGCAATCTCGCGCACTTCGGGCTGTTCTTCGGTGGGCGGGATGACGAGAACTCGAGTCCCGTCGCCGGGCTGGCCATGGCGATCCTCGCGCCGATCGCGGCGATGCTCATCCAGTTCGCGATCAGTCGTCAGCGTGAGTTCAAGGCTGATGCCGTGGGCGCCGAGATCAGCGGTCGCCCGCGGTCGCTCGCAAATGCGCTGCGGAAGCTCGATGCTGCGGCGCATCGAATTCCGATGAACGTCGCGCCCGCGGTCGCGCCGCTGGCGCAGGTGAATCCGCTTGCTGCCTACCGCGGCGGGATTGCATCGCTGTTCTCGACGCATCCGTCGACGGAGGAGCGGGTGGCCCGGTTGGAAGCTCTCGCGGCGTAACGATTGGGCTCGCGCTACGTGGCGTCGTGGTTGGAGAGGCGGTGGAACACCGCCTCCTCCACCACTCGGCCATCGCGCAGATGCTCGACGACGATTCGCTCGAGCAGCGTCGGTGTAACGTGAGCGTACCACACGCCCTCTGGATACACCACGACAATCGGCCCGCCGGCGCAAACACCGAGGCAGGGCGTCTCACCGCGCTTCACTCGATCAGGGCCGAACAGCAGGTCTTCGCGCTCGAGTAGCTTCGCGAGCAAGCTGTAGAGCGCTCTGCCCCCGCGCTCCGGCGAGCAAAATCCTCCCGTGCAGACGAGCACGTGACGTCGATACGGCTCCATTCGCGGCTCATGGATGCCTTGCGGGTTGGATTGGCCCATGAGGGATTAAGCTAGCCGCGCCGGCAATACGGGGTGGAGGCCGCCCAATCAGCCGGCTATCATTTATGGCTCATGCCACGGCCGACGTTGGAGTGTCGACGCCGATTGGTCGGCCAC
>Ga0070661_100003557_pt1 | contig 10735 bp, 9 predicted proteins | sample KBSC43metaG_FD_64663 | JGI IMG/M metagenome (GOLD analysis project Ga0070661, IMG submission 64663) | Corn rhizosphere microbial communities from Kellogg Biological Station, Michigan, USA - KBS C4-3 metaG | ecosystem: Host-associated > Plants > Roots > Rhizosphere > Soil ...
AGGTAGAGGTAGAGCGCGGCGTCGAACTGCCACGCGTCCGCCGCTTGCGCCGCCACGGCCGCAGGAGCGAGCGCGGCCGCTGTGGCCAGGGCCGCGACCGCAGTCGCATGGATCGCCTTCATCACTCGACCTCCGCTGGATGCATCGCAGCTCCGCAGGCCGCCCACGCGTCGATGCCGACGCGGCGGCCGGATCGGTGTCGTGGGTCGTCCATCGCCGGTCGCCTCGATTCGCGATGCTCGCCGGCGCGGCGGCGTGCGCCAATTGGACCTAGGTCCGATCACCGGGGCGCGCGTCGCATCCGGATGTCGCGCAATCGGCCCCGGGTTGCCCCTAGGTCCAATGGCGCGCGAGCCGTACGCGCCTAAGCTGCTCCTGGGCTTCGCCGAGGACCTCAGCCATGCATCGCAAACTTCCACTCGTCGTCGGCGCAGCGCTGCTGACGATCGCATTCGCCGCGCCGGCGCAAAAGCCGGCCGCCTATCCCGCCAAGGGCCAGGCCCCGAGCCAGCAGACGAAGGACGAGGGCGAATGCCTTGCCTGGGCGAAGACGAACACCGGAATCGATCCGGCAGCGCCGCCTCCGGCAGCGGCGCCGCAAAAGAGCGGCCAACGCGTCAAGGGCGCCGCGGTCGGTGCCGCGGTCGGCGCGATCGGCGACAACGATGTCGGCGAAGCTGCCGCGAAGGGCGCCGTTGTCGGCGGTGTCGCGAAGCGCAACCAGCGACGCGGTGCGCAGCAGCAAGCGGCGGCGCAACAGCAACAGGACCTCGGCGCGTATTACAAGGCGTACGGTGCGTGCATGGGCGGGCGCGGCTACACCGTCAACTGACCGCGGCGGTCGGCGCGCGCCGCGCGGCGCCACTCACTTGGTGTCGGCGACCTTCCAGCGATCGTCGACCTTGCACAACGTCCAGGTGGTCCACGTCTTGGGCGGATTCGCAAAGCCCGGCGCATAGGTTGCGAACTTGATCCGCCGACACGGCAGGCCGGAGCGCGTCGTCTCTCCGACGACGAGGAAGCTGCCCCCCGTCTGGTTCTTCGGGTTCGACCATTCGACGGTCTTCGGCGGCCCCTCGGCGTTGAGCGCGTCGCGTCCGGCCTCGAGGAACATCCGCAGATCGTCTTCCTGGAACTGCTCCGCAGCGGTGCGAGCGAGCAGCTTGACCCAGCCGGTCGCCTCCGCGGGGATGCATCCAACGACGAGCGCCGCGCAGGCCATCGCGTGCAGCGCGTCGCGGATTCGATCGTGTGCCATGTTCGTGCTCCTCGTTGCGGCGCCCGCCGCGAATTAGAACCCCTCACCGGCCGCGGCGACAGGGACCAAGGTCCCATGGCGAGCGCCGCTGCACGCGCAGTAGAGTGATTCGGACATTTCCGAGCGGCGCGGGCTCGGCCGCTGCCGCGGCACTGGCGAAGGGTTGCATGGGCGCGATCGAGAAACTTCAAGGAGCGGTGGCCGCGTCGCTGCTCGTGGCGGCGACGGTTGTTTCACCGAATCCGGCGGTCGCACAGCAGCCCGCGCCGGCTCCGCCGGCGGCGGCAGCGCAAGGTGCACCGGCAGACAAGCAGCAGGAGCTCGATCAGCTGCTCGCGCCGATCGCGCTGTACCCCGATGCGCTGGTCGCGCAGATCCTGATGGCGAGCACGTATCCGCTCGAGGTCGTCGAGGCGGCGCGCTGGACGAAGGAGCACCCGAACGTCAAGGAGAAGGCGCTCGAGGACGAGATGCAGAAGCAGACGTGGGACGAGAGCGTCAAGGCGCTCACCACGGTGCCGCAGGTCCTCAAGCAGATGAACGAGAACCTGTCGTGGACGCAAAAGCTCGGCGACGCGTTCCTCGCCGACCAGGCGACCGTGCTCGCGACGGTGCAGTCGCTGCGTGCGAAGGCGAGCCAGGCGGGCAACCTGAAGTCGACGCCAGAGCAGACCGTGAAGACCGAGACGGTCGAGAACAAGACCGTCTACGTCATCGAGTCGGCCAAGCCCGAGACGGTGTACGTGCCGACGTACAACCCGAGCACGATCTACGGCCCGTGGCCGTATCCGAGCTATCCGCCCTACTACATGTACCCGCCGGGCTACGCCTATGCGCCCGGGCTCGCCTTCGCGACCGGCGTGTTCGTCGGCGCCGCGATCTGGGGCAACTGCAACTGGGGCGGCAACAACGTCAACATCAACGTCAACAAGTACAACAACTTCAACCGCCAGAACATCAACAACGGCAACTTCAACCACAAGGCCGAGCACCGCAAGGGCGTCGCGTACAAGGACCAAGGTGTCGCGCAGAAGTACAACCGCGGCGGTGACCGGCAGGCGGCGCAGTCGCGCGACCAGTTCCGCGGCCGCGCCGAGCAGGGACGCAACGAGCTCGGCAGCATGGATCGCGGCGACCTGAACAACCGGGTCTCGCAGGCCGATCGCGCCGGCGGTGGCATCGGCGGCGACCGCAGCGCCGGTGCCGGCGGCGATCGCAGCGGCGTCGGCGGCGGCGACCGGGGCTCGGCGGGCGCCGGCGGACGCGACGTCGGCGGCGGCAATCGCGCCGGTGCCAGCGCTGGCACCACGGACCGCGGCAGCGGCGGCGGCTTCTCGGGCGCCAACGGCGGCGCATCGACGCGCGCGGCGAGCACGCAGGGCGCGGCGAGTCGCAGCTCGATGAGCAGCAGCGGCCGCAGCGGCGGCTCGTTCGGCGGCGGCGGTGGCGGCGGTGGCGGTGGTCGCGGCGGCGGTGGCGGCCGTGGCGGCGGCGGTCGTCGCTAGGCAACGGCAACCTCAGCAAGAGCACGCATGAAGACGACGACATGGATGGTTGCGGTGATCGCTGGTGCGACCGTCGCACTGGTCGCGCCCGTCACGCACGCTGCGGCGCCGACGACCGCCGAGAATGCAGCAGCACAACCGGCGTTCGCGACGCCGCAGGAGGGCGCCAAGGCGCTCGTCGATGCCGCGCGCACCGGCAACTCCGCGAACATCGCCAAGCTGATGGGCAAGCACCCGGGCTGGCTCTCGAGCGGCGACAAGGTCGCCGACGCAGCGGAGCGGCAGCGCTTCCTCGACGCGTACGACCGCAAGAACTCGATCCGCATGGAGGGCGACTCGAAGGCGGTCATCGAAGCAGGCGATGGCGACTGGTCGTTCCCGGCGCCGCTCGTCAAGCGCGGCGACCGCTGGGTGTTCGACGCCGAAGCCGGCCGCGAGGAGGTCCTCAATCGCCGCGTCGGTCGCAACGAGCTCGACACGGTGCAGACGCTGCTCGCGATCGTCGACGCGCAGCGCGAGTACGCCGCCAGCGACCCCGACCGCAACGGCATCAACGACTACGCGACCAAGTTCCGCTCCTCACCGGGAAAGAAGGACGGCCTCTATTGGCCGACCAAGCCAGGCGAGCCGCAGAGCCCGCTCGGGCCGCTCGTCGCGCAGGCCGTGAAGGAAGGTTATGCCGGCGCCGCCAAGTCCGGGCCCGCCGCGTACCACGGCTACTACTACCGGTTGCTGACGGCGCAGGGCAAGGCGGCGCCCGGCGGTGCGTTCAACTACGTCGTCAACGGCAGGCTGTTCGGCGGCTTCGCAGTCGTCGCCTGGCCGGCGTCGTACGGCAACTCGGGCGTCAAGTCGTTCCTCGTCAACCACGAGGGCATCGTCTACGAGAAGGACCTCGGACCCACGTCGGCGGCGACCGCCGCGAAGATGAATCTCTTCGACCCGAGCGACTGGAAGAAGGTCCCCTGAGCGCGTCGCGTCGGCGCGCTACAGCGCGGCCAGGCGCTCGCGCACCATCCGCATGTGCAGGCGAAGCGTGTAGGCTTCTCCGGCGAACGACGCCGGGACGCGAAGCCCGTTGATGCGCGCTTCGATCTCGTCGAGCCGTCGCATCTGCGCATCGCGGCTGCCGCGTCGGTCGGCGGCGGCGCGTTCGATGAACGCGAGCTCGCCGTACCAGCGGTAGATCCGCCGCCGCACGATCCAGCTGTAGAGATTGGGAAGCGTGCGCAACAGCGGGATGCCGACGAGCAGCACCGGCAGCCCGAAGAAGACGAGGCGCTGGATCCACGCGACCGCCCAGTACGGCAGATAGCTGCGCAGGCTCGACGGCCCGGTCTTGTAGAAGCGCTCGGCGTCGGCGGCGATCGGGTACTCGTCGGACTCGGCCGCGGGAAATTCGCCGGGTCGATGAAGCAGGCCGCCGCTGCCGTGCACCTCGCGCGCCGCATCGAGCAGCAGATCGACCAGCACCGGGTGGATGTCTTTCCTGGCGACGAGGTTCGCCTTCAGCGCGAGCAACGTCACCGACTGGCCGGGAAGATTTCGCCTGAGATCGACCGCGCCCTCGGGCAGCTCGAGCCGCGTCAGCACCGGGATCTGGCGGACGTAGGCATCCGGCCGGGCGAAGCTCATCAGGGCGACGCCATCGGCGCGCAACAGGCGCTGTACCGCCGGCGCGTCGGCGGCCGACACGAGCATCGCAATGTCGACATCGCCGCGCTCGAGCGCCTCGGCCGCTTCGAGGCCGCCGAGCGGCACGAACTGCGCCGCGACCTCGGGCATGCCGAGGTGCTCGAGCAGCACGTCCATCGTCTTGCGGGTCCCGCTTCCGGGCTGGCCGGCGGCGATCCTTCGCCCGCGCAAAGCGTCGAGACGTTCGAGCGGAATCGACGTCCGGTGGAAGAACCAGAGTGCCTCGTAGCCGACGGCGCCCAGCGTGACGAGGCGCGTTTCGTCGCCAGGGCGCGCGAGGCCGCCTTGCACGAGCGCGACGTCGACGTTGCTGCCGGGGTCGCGCAGGCGATCGAGGTTCTCTGCCGCGCCCGCCGAAGGCCGCAGCACCAGCTCGACTCCCGAGCGCGCCAGGATGTCGCGGTAGCGCCTGGCGAACGCCTCGTACGCACCGCCGGCGGCGCCCGTGCTCATGACGACCTTGTCGGGCGGCGCCGGACGCCAGAACAACGCGATCAGTGCCACGACGACGGCGGCGACGACGAGCATCATCGCCGCGCCGAGCAGGCGGTCGCGGCGGGTCAGCCCGAGCGAATCGACCGAGTCGGCGGCGGGCAGCTCCGGGGGCTCTGACGGCGGGGTCGCGATCGTCGCCTCCTCGATCGATGCGCCGCTAGCACCGTGCGCGGTTGTCCATCGTCGGCGATCTTAGGCCCACGACGCGACGACAACGTTGGACCAAAGTCCAACTCCAATCGCAGGCGCGCTGGCCGCGGACACTGCCTCGCGCTCTCAGCGAGCGTCGTCGCGACTAGCGGTTTCTCGCCGCCGCGCCGCGTCCCCCCGCCGGCGACGCAGGTCGCACCGCGTCGTTGTCGCGTCGCGCAGCGACCGCGGTCACGTCGCTGCCGGGGACGAAGTGGTGCGCGAGCACCTTGTCGCGCAGGCCGATGTCGAGGTACGGCCCCATCAGCTTGGTGACGGCGTAGGCGGCGCGCCGATATTCGTCCTGGCAGGTCTCCGCGCGCTCGGCGGTCAGCACGTTGTCGCGCACGAGGTCGGCGAAGAGCGCGGGCCGCGCGCCGTAGGCGAGGCACATCCAGTTGTAGTAGCGCTGCTCGGCGAGCAGGTGGACGTCGGCGAGCTTCTTGCGGCCGACGCGCTCCTCCTTCGCTTCCTGCGCGTACATCCAGGTGATGCCCTGCACCGTCTCGCGAGCGCTGCGGCTGCGCATGTGCAGGATGACGACGCCGGCGAGGACGTCGGCGGCTTCCTCCTGCCTGCCGATGATCGGAATGCGGAGCTGGTCGAACAGCGCGTGCGCCGACTCGTGGAGGAAGATCTCGAGCAGCTTGCTGCGCACCGCGCTTTCGGCGGTGACGCCGGCAGGCCGGCCGGGATTCTCGGCGAGCTTGCGCAGCTCCTGGACGTACTCGTAGCAGACGCTGACGGTGAGCTCGTCGGGGTCGTAGTACGCGTTGGCGTCGCCGTCGCAGTCGACGAGAACGAGCCGCACCGTCCGCGGCAGGCGGACGAAGCTCAGCACGCTGCGCAGCGATTCGAGCACCTGCGACGCCTGCAGCTCCTCGTACATCGCCGTGTACGCGGGGTCCTCGGGCGGTTGGTACGAGACGCGAAAGCGGTCGGGCTTCAAGCCGGGCGCGGCGATTGCCAAGCTGGCCACGCTACCGAGAACGGCGGCAAGCACCGCCGTGGCCGCCGCCCGCGAGAACGCAGAGGCGCGCTTGCCGCGGGGCACCGCCCCGCGATCGAAAGAACGCTGCATGGAATCCTTCTCGGGCGTGCTCGGCCTTGCGGGTGACGGCGCGATCGGGCCTCCGATGGTACGCCGCCCACTCTCCCCGAAATCACAAGGATAGGGCCAAGGTCCAATTTCGCCGCGCTTTTCCGGGCCCGATGCTCGCCTTGCACGCGGGTGGTCGTGCGAAGCGGCCTCGTCCGCGCCGGCCGCGCGAACAACACAGGACAGCTCTTGGGCCGAACCGGACTTTCGAGCCAGCGCACGCGCTGGCGTCTCGCGATCGCGCTCGCCGCCCTGCCGCTCCTGACCGTCGAGCCGGCGTTCGCGTGGATCTACCCCGAGCACCGCGACATCGCGCTCGAGGCAGTGCGAACGCTCGACGCCGAGCGCAAGGCGAAATTCGACGGCCTCTGGGCCGAGGCGCGCAGCGGCCAGGACAAGCAGCTTTGCGCCGCCGGCGCCGACGTCGAGCAGGGCGTCGCGCCGCCGTGCATCGACTGGGCAGCGCTCAGCGCCATCGCCGGCGACCACTCGTGTTCGAGCAAGGACATGCTCGACATCGTCCTCGGCTCGGGCTGGATCCTCGGCGTCGCCGACGTCGCCGCGCAGCTCAAGGTCGACCTCGCGCGGATCGAGCGCGCAGCGCCGCCGTCGTCGGCCGCGCAGGGCTCGCGAATCATCCCGGACCTGCAACGCTACGTGCAGAGCGAGGCGGTTCGCGCGCAGCTCGTCAACGCGCTGCGCACCGCCGACACGCGGCTGCAACGCGCCGACCCGGAGTACGCGACGCGCGCCGGCTCGAACGGCGCCCACTTCCTGCTGCCCCGGCCGCGCACCGACGTCACGCCGCAGGAGTACGCCCAGCTGACGCTCAGCAACGGGAGCGACATCAGCGCCGTCGGCGTCTACGTCTGGTACCACCTGAGCGCGCTGCAGAAGGCGAGCCGGCTCGCGCGCGAGCAGCTCGCGCCGGCCGAGCGGCAGTCGCTCGCGCGCTCGATGCTCACCGACGAGGCATTCGCGCTCCACTTCCTCGAGGACACCTTCGCCGCCGGCCACGTCGCAGGAGCATGGGGCGACGCGTCGCAGCGCAAGGGCACCCACGATTACTACAACGCCGCCGGGCTCGAAGCGTTCCTGTGGGGCGGCAGCTCGTCATCGGTGGTGCTCATGGGCGACGCGCACATGCGGCCGCAGGACGCCGAGCGTGCCGCGAGCGCGATCCGCACGAGCCTCGCGCAGGTCGTCGACGTCGCGACGGGCGCGCAGGGACGTCCGTTCCCGTACACGCCGAAGGCGCCGTCGTTCGCCGACGACTTCAACGTCTGCAAGAACAACTCCATCGTCGCGCGGCCGGACGGACAGCGCCTCACGGCCGAAGAGGTTCCGCTGTTCGCCGAAGTGCTTCGGCAGACGCCGATCCCGAGCCTCTCGCCGGGGCTCGGCGCGATGCCGCGATTCCGCTCGGAGGTCGGCCCGTTCCTCGGCTTCGCAGGCTCGATGAGCGGCCGCTACATCGACGGCGGCTTCATCGATTCGCAAACCAAGCGCGGCTTCATCGGCGACGTCGACCTCTCGGTGCGCGTCGGGCTCGGCCTCGACGGCGTGCTCGGCGACGCCGGCGATGGTCTCGTCTTCGTTTCGCTCGGCGTTCGCGGCGATTCGCCCTCGACCAACAAGCTCTCGAGCGGCGATCTCGTGCAGCAGGCCGGCGGCCTCGGCGCCGCGATCCCGAACCGGATGGGCCTTTCGACGCGGCTGCGAATGCCGTTCTACGTGATTCCCGGCGACCTGCTGTTCCTGTCGCCGCTCTATCTCGCTTCGCCGACGACGTACACCAACATGGCGGTCACCGCGAGCAACGGCGGCCTGATCCCATGGCAGTCAGGAATCGCGACGCCGATCGGGCGCTTCCAGTTCGTCCTCGGCCGCGAGCTCGGCGTCACCTTCTACGGCCTGCTCGCGCGCGACAGCCTCCTCGCGCCGAGCACGGCCGCCGGTGCACCGCCGACGCTGGTCGACTTCAAGTCGACGTTCTACGACCTGCCGATCGTCGAATACCGGCCGTATCGCGCGTTCGACACCCAGCAGAGCTCGGCGATCATCGTCCAGCTCTACGCCGGCGCCGACGTGCCGCACGGTGTCAAGGTCGTTTCGCCGATCGGCGCGGCGACGCCGAACACGAAGACGGTCTACTCGATCGGCCTGCGCTTCATCTTCGACTGGCGCCGCTACTGAGCGGCGGCTCGCTGGCTCACGACGGCGTGCGTCGCTTGCGAAACACGAGCACGTTGCTGAGCGCCGGGCCCGGACGGCCGACGCGGGAGAAGTAGAAGCGGTTGAAGGCGTGGATCGCGCGCTTCGCAAGCCGCGTCGGCACGCGCACGTACGCTTCGGTGAACTGGCCGGCGAAACGCTTCTCGAGCTCGAGCCCGAGGCCGCTGCAGTGGCGCACCAGCGCAGGCATGTCGGTCTTTCGCACCATCAGCCCGTCGCTGCCGGCGACCTGCCACTCCTCGATGCCGAGCGGCACGCGCCGCCGCTCGTGCGGAACGCGACCGAGCGCGCGCTTGGCGACGTTGACGAGCCGCTCGAGGAAGACGACCTCGAGCGAGCGCGCGTTGTTCTCGGCGAGGACGAACTTGCCGCCGGGCTTGAGCACGCGCGCGATCTCGCCGAGCGCCTTCTCGCATTCGGGGATGTGCATCAGCACGCCCCACATGACGACGCTGTCGAACGACGCGTCGGCGAACGGCATCCGCGTCGCGTCGGCCTGGCGCAGCGCGACGCGATCTGCAAGACCGGCGTCGCGCAGCCGCTCGCGCGCCTGCGCGAGCGCTGCTTCGGAGAAGTCGGCGGCGGTGATGTCGAGGTCGCTGCGCGCAAGCCGCGTCGTGTGATAGCAGTAGCCGCAGCCGAGGTCGAGCACCGATTTGCCGGTCGAATCGCGCAGCTCGTCGACGATGCGTGCAAACGCGGCGTCGTAAAAGCGGTCGAGATCGGGGCCGAGATAGTCGCGCTGCCACTGCTCGTGGATGTCGGCGCGCGCGAGACGTTTTTTGCTCTGGCGGGGAAGCTCCTGGTCCATGTCGTCGAGGCGCGCGATCGCGCCGGAAGAGAGATCGGATCGATTGTGAACGCGTCCAAGCAAACGGCCTCGACGCGTCGAGGCCGTTTGCAGGCGACGCGCCGATCAGCTCTGGTTGCGGCGCCTCCGCGCGACGAAGCCGAGCGCGCCGATGCCAGCAAGCATCAACGCGTACGTCTCGGGCTCGGGAACGGCGGCGACCTGCGTCAGGCGGGCAGCAGAGATCGTCTCCGGACCTCCCGCCGAGTTGCCGAACGTGGCGCCGACCGTGAACACTTCGTTGCCAGCATTCGCGGCCATCGTGTTCGCGAGTTGCGTCTGCTCAGCCGCGGTGAGGCCGAACACCAGACCGGACCCGCCGAGCCCCGAAGCGACCTGGTTCAACGTCAGACCATTCGCCGCGGTGTGTTGCTCCAGCAGCGTGCCGGTCGCGCTGTAGACGTTCAGCGTGATGCCGCTCGACAAGATGGCGTTGGTGCCCGAGAGCGTGCTCGCTGCCGTGGTCACCGAAGGCGGCGACTCCGAGCCGGGCTCGGCGAGGTTGACGATCAGCGCGAGCTGGCTGGGGTTGGTGATCGCCAGATCGGCGAACGTGAAGCTGCGGAACTGCGATGCGCCGGTGCCGGCGTCGCCGAACGGCGTTGCGGTGGTGCCGTTGAACGACACGCCGCCGCTTTCGGTCGTCGACGCGCCTGCGCCTTGCAGGAAGAGGGTCGTGAAGGTGGCCCCGACGCCTTGACCCTGGAGTTGCACCTGGGTCAGCGGAATCAGGTCCGCGCTTGCTGGCGCAGCGGCAAGGCTGGCTGCTAGAGCCGCCGCTGCGAGAGCGATGGGTTTGTATCTCATGGGAAGTCTCCGAGAAAAAGGGAACGATGCATTCGCAGCACTTTGCGTTTGCGAGAAAGCAGCTATGGATCCGCTGCCGGACCCAGTCTGCTGATCCTGCTCGCACGTGCATCCCCCCATCCACGGGATTTTGCGCATGCGGGCTTGCGCAAAGAGCGCGGAGATGGCAAGCACCGTGCCCATCGCTGTGCGATCGCGTCGGACAACGCCGCGAATCCGCTCTGCAACGCGCGTCACGTCGAATCGATCCAAACACGCACATCGTGTTGCGCATCGAACACTCGGCAACGCCATTGCGGCTTTGAGCCCGCGTTGCGCAACCGTCTGTCCTGATCACCCGCGACGCCCCGGAGGCGGGGGATTGGTGGCGCACGCGACGCCGTTCAGAGTCACGCGCCATTGCGTCGAACCTCGGCGCGCCAACCGTGGACCACCATGCGAACCGTTCCTCTGTCTCCGATCGTCGCCGCCGCCTTAGCCCTCGCAGCGTCCGCGCCCGCACGCGCCGACGACGTCACCTTCACCGGCTTCGCCCACGGGTCGCAGTCGGTCGATTACTCGCTCGTCGCACCCAACGTCTCGACGTCAGGCAGCGCCGCGGC
>Ga0070661_100003562_pt1 | contig 10721 bp, 7 predicted proteins | sample KBSC43metaG_FD_64663 | JGI IMG/M metagenome (GOLD analysis project Ga0070661, IMG submission 64663) | Corn rhizosphere microbial communities from Kellogg Biological Station, Michigan, USA - KBS C4-3 metaG | ecosystem: Host-associated > Plants > Roots > Rhizosphere > Soil ...
TGGCGGCACGGGGCGGGTCGAATTGGATTTGCGAAAGGGTTGCAGTTCCAGGTCGACGGCTTCGCGCATGAGGTCTTCCTGAGTATAAAGGGTTCCGTCACATTAATCCCAAGATCTGGAAAAGCGGTATTCTTTTTGTTTCTGGTTCTGTCACATTAATTTTTTAAACTACTATATGCAGTAGTTATTTATGATTTAAGAACACAACCTATTGTGGTTTGAGAAATTAATGCGACAAAACCAGTCGGAGTGCTTTACGCGTGCTGGCCCGTATGATGCCAATAAGCATTCTCTTTTTGCCGATCCGCCCCCGAATCATCTGCTTCAGAAGATGGCTTATCACCGTTGAATCAAGTCCGAATCGCAATGTCTTTCCATAAAAAGCGTGCCCAGCCAGTTGCCGATCTGTATGCCGTCATTGAAGAGTATGAGGAGCCATTGTCTGGCGCGCGCCATATCCATGTAGCTACGAATGATGACGAGATGGCGTTTCTCGTTGCCTTCCCCACGCTCCCAAAGTCGAGCGATGGCCGTGCCCATATTCTTGAACACATGACGTTGTGCGGCTCGCAGCGTTATCCGGTCAGGGACCCGTTTTTCAGCATGGCCAAGCGTTCAATGGCCACCTTCATGAATGCGTTCACTTATCCGGACCGCACCGTTTATCCATTCACGAGCCAAAACAAAACGGACTTTTTCAACTTGCTCAGCGTTTATCTGGACGCCACGTTTTTCCCGACCCTGGATTACTGTGATTTTCTGCAAGAAGGCTGGCGATTGGTGTGGAAGCAGGATAAGTTGTCGCTGCAAGGGGTTGTCCTCAACGAAATGCGGGAGGCGTTTGCAGACCCGGTGCGAGCGCTTGATCATGGCATCAGTCAACATCTTTTTGAGGGCACCACCTATGCAGTGGAATCAGGAGGGGATCCGCTCAAGATTCCCCATTTGATGTATGCCGATCTGAAAGCCTTTCACGCCACTCACTATCATCCATCGCAGGCTGTTTTCATGACATCCGGGCGTGTCGATGTGGCGGCTGTGCAAGACATGATTGCCGACCAGGTTCTGGCACGTTTGCCAGGGCGTCAGTCCCAATTGCGGCCAGAATTGGCAACGCCATGGACTGCACCGCGTACAGCGCACATCGTTACGCCGGCACAGGAAGGCATGGAAAACGAATACGGATTTCAGTTTTCCTGGCGATTGGGCGAAGCGGCCGATCCACCGTCCTTTTTTCGAGCCAGCCTGCTGGAGGCAGGTTTGCTGGGCGATAGCTCGTCACCGCTAATGCGCGCGATGGAGTCAGCCGGCTTTGGTTATCCATCCTCCTTCAATCACCTGGAATCCGGCGTCCGGCAAATGGTTTTGCACGTCGGGATGGAAGGATTGAAGAAAAATGCGATTGCGAAGGCGAGGAAACATCTCTGGTCCGCGTTGGAGCAAGCGTCGGAAACCGGCGTACCAGTCGCCATGCTCAAGGCCGCCCTGCGCAATATCCGTTTCGATCAACGTGAAATCAATGGTGGTGATGTTCCGTATGGACTGCACCTGTTGCTGTCTGCATTGCCGGCTGCCATGATGGGGTGCAATATTATCGATGCGTTCGACGTGGAGCCGTTCCTGCGCCAACTCGATGCGGACATTTTAGATCCGCAGTTTTTCAAGGGCATGGTCAAGGATCTGATTGCTTCCCCGGCCCGCCTTGAATCGACCGTATTTGCCGATGCGGGGTTTGCCGCCCGACGCGCTGAACTCGAGGAGCGTCGGCTGGCAGAACTGGCTAGCGGGATGAGTGCGCAAGAGCGTGCGCGGATCGTGCAGGAATCGGCGGACTTGCTGGCGCAACAGAGAAAGAGCGTCGACAAGAGCCTTCTCCCGCGCATTTCGCCGTCTGCCATTGCGCCAACGGCGAAACCGAGTATCCCTGTTCCGGATGCAAACGAGAAAGTCGTTGTGCTGAGGGTCACCACCAACCGCATTGCCTACGCGTCCATCCTGTATGACGTCTCCGATTTTACTGAACAAGAATGGCACTGGCTGAGCCTCTATGCGGGGCTGCTACCGCAATTAGGCATCGCTGGGATGGGTTATGAAGCCGGCAGCGCCTGGCGCCAGGAGATGGCGCCAGACTTCAATATCGATGTTGCAGCCAGCCAGCCAATCGCTGTGGGCAAGCCGCTGCAAATCTTTGTGGAATTCTCTGCCAAGGGCTTGCAGGCAGAACAGGATAATCTTGCAACGTTGCTTCTGCAGTCGATTCAGACCCCACGCTTTGATGAATATGAGCGCTTGGCATTCCTGATCGATAGTCATGTGCACGACGTGCATAACGACTTGGCGGTGAAGGGAGAAACGTATGCAGCGCTGTGCGCAACCGCGCCGCTGTCGATGCATGAACGTTTTAAAAATGTGATGGAGGGCGCAGCAGGACTGCCTTTCTACCGCTTGCTGCAGCAGCAGATTGTGAATGAAAGCGGCATGCGGGACATCGCGGCGCGCCTGGCGACATTACATGCGAAAATCATTGCCAGTCCGGCGTACGTTATTGTCGTGGCAGAAGGCGCCTCGGCATCCGCACTGGCGCAATTGCTGGCGCCGGCCATTCCCTCTACTCCGCGCGCTTTGGCAGGGCCGGAACACTTGAACACAATGCCGCTTGCCAATACTGTGCTGCACGCGGCCGCGCAGGTGAATCACTGTTGTTCAGCATGGCTTGCGCCCAAACTTGGGCATCCGGATGCCGCCGCCTGCGCCGTCCTGGCTGAGTGGCTGACCAATGAAGTATTGCACCGGGCCATACGCGAAGAAGGCGGCGCCTACGGTGCGGGAGCAGCGTTCGACGCTACAACCGGGATTTTTCAGATGATATCCAATCGTGATCCGCGCCTTCTCGGCACCTATGCGGATTTTGATGCGGCGATCGACTGGGTGCTTGCAGCCGACATCACACAGGAAAGCATCGAAGAGGCAATTATTTGCGTGATCCGGGACTTGGACAAACCTCATCCGCCTTATAGGGAAGCGATCCAGTCGTGGTCACGCAAGCGTATCGGCATCACCGACAACATGCGCAATCAATTCCGTGCGGACGTTTTGAATTGCACCGCAAAAGATATCCGCACGGCGGCGAAAACGTGGCTACAGCACCAGACGGCAAGTCGTTGCGCGTTTGCCGGAGACGCGACCACTGACTGCGGCGAGATGCAAACCATGCATCTGGCGCAGTTGCTGGAATAATCCCGCGATGACATAGCGTTAAGCTGATCCATCGTGCGATATCGCCGCGAAATAGCTGAACGTTGATTCGGTAGCAGGTCAATCCCAGATCAATTTTTCTTTGGATTTTGAGGAAGCCCAGGGTGCTCGATCACATAACGCCTGGCACCCTTAAACATATTGAGGCGTCCAGTTCTACGGCCCCCATCGTCCGACGTGAAGTGATCCGCGCAAGTACTCGTTTGCCCATTCGGCGCTATCACGGAGAGAGCCGGCATACCCGGCTGGACGTTCAGGGCCGAGTTGCGCCTGCTGTATGGGAAGCTGCACTGGCAACATGATTTGCACAACATCACAACGCCGATCATTTAGTCTTTTCGGAAATTTGCACCAGAACCCTTATGATTTACGCAATAACGCCATGACTATGTCGGGATCCATCAATGGCGCACAATTCGCCACTTGATTATCCAGATATGCAAGCTACGCTTCCATTTGATTGATGGCCCGCTCAATTCGCTTATCCGGTACCAGCCAAATGAGCGCAACCAGTACATAAATGAATTGGGAAATCCAGTGTGCCTGAAACGAGGCACCAATAGCAGTAATGTAGAACAGCGGTGAAAATTTACCTTTCCAATCGGTGCCCAGAGCGCGTTTGAGGACGGAAGATTGGCCATCAGCCGAAATGATGCAATGTTGGAGAAGATAGTAGCTGATGGCCGCCATGAAAAGAACGAAGCCGTAGGCTGCGGATGGAAGGGAAGCAAAGTGATTCTCACCCATCCATCCCGTGGCAAAAGGAAATAGCGATAGCCAAAACAGCAGATTTAGGTTTGCCCAAAGGATAGCGCCAGATATGTGCTTTGCTGCATGCAGAAGGTGGTGATGATTGTTCCAATAAATGCCAACATAGATGAAGCTCAGCACATAGCTTAAGAAATTTGGCATGAGCGGTTTAAGCGCTTCGAGGTCGGCCCCGTGTGGCACTTTGAGTTCCAACACCATGATGGTGATGATGATTGCAATTACGCCATCACTGAACGCTTCTAGCCGACCTTTTCCCATGCTTGGCTTTCTTGATCGAGGTGAAGTCCGAGACACCCAAGGCGTCGTGTCAACCCGGATCACTGCTGGTAGATTCACCGGTACTCCGGCCAATCATGAGCCAGGCACTCACCGAGCTACACAAAGCCAGCAATGCAGAGATCGACATTACCCATCGAAAACCGTCAACAAATGAGCTTACCGCAGCAATCTCGATCGCCTTCCTCTCGCCTGCCGGAGTCGAGGCAGGCAAGGCAATGGCTGCCAATTTCTCTCGTTGCGCATTGACCTCGGCTCGCACTATTGGAGACAGCGGCAATTCTTTGGTGCGCTGTTCCAAGGCTTCATTGAAGGTATGGCTCATGACGATACCTAATAAGGCAATCGCCAGCAGGGCCGCTGCCCGCGAAACAGCATTGTTGACCCCGGACGCTGCGCCGGCATAGGCAAGATCAAGCGCATTCATGACCGTCGTCGTAAGCGGGGCCACCGTCACGCTCATGCCGAATCCCAGTACCAATATTGCCGGAAAAAAGGTAGTCCAGTAACTGCCGCCAATGCCGGGAACGGCAAACAATGCAAAGCCGATCGCGGCAATAGCCGGGCCGATTACCAGCGGCCTTTTTGCACCGAATCGGTCAACCAATCCGCCCGACCAGCGCGAGAGCGCGAACATGATGAGAATGAACGGTACCAGGGCCGCACCCGCCGCTGTCGCCGAGTATCCGTGGACCTGAATGAGATTGAGTGGAATGAAGAACATGCTTCCGCCCAATGCCGCATAGAGCAATAAGGTCAACAAATTGGCACCGCTGAAATTGCGAGACTGAAATAGCCGTAACGGCAGCATCGGGGCTGGATGTCTCATTTCGACCATCACAAAAGCGGCGAGCGTCAGGGGCACAAGCGCGAGCGTCCCGGCCACTCTGACATCGTTCCAGCCGAGAGTGGAAGATTCAATCAGTCCATAAACCAGGCATCCAAGAGTGGCGCTGCCGAAGACGGCACCGGGCCAATCCAAGCGTTTGGAGCCGTGCTCGCCATGGCTCTCGGGCACATATTTGAAAGTCAGGAACAAGACGGCCAACGCGAACGGGACATTGAACAAAAATGCATAACGCCATGAAACATGTTCAATCAGCAGACCACCAAGAACCGGACCAAGCGCAGCCGTCATGGCGGAATAGCCCGACCATGTACCAATCGCCCTGCCGCGTATGCTTTCCGGGAATGAGGCGCTGATCAGCGCAAGGCTTCCCGGCACAAGTAATGCGCCGCCTACGCCTTGCGCTGCTCGTGCCCAGATCAATTGTCCAATTGTGCCCGACAGTCCACACAAGACGGATGCCGTGCCGAACAACGCCACTCCAGCGGCAAATACTTTGCGTCGGCCGAAGCGATCCCCCATGCTGCCACCAAGAAGCAGCAAGGCCGTCAACAGCAACGCATAAGACTCGACCACCCATTGCAGTTGCGCCACGCCCACGTTGAATTCCGCCTGCAAGGCAGGTAGCGCCACATTCACGATCGTGCCATCCATAAAAACCATGCCGGATGCCAGTATGGTGCTCGCCAGAATCCACGGACCTGCCCGCGGAAGACAGGGACGATCGGCAGGTGTTGCCCGGATCGCCGCTTCGTCGCATGGGCCGATTGTTGCCAAACTCATCGTGACCTCGCCATGGGTAAAGGGAGGTAACGCTTCATATTCGGCGAAAACATCAATCGGCTTCTCTTATTCATGCAATACCTGATGCACGAAAGCCACGGTGATCGAGCCTTCACCGACGGCAGAGGCAACACGCTTGATATTGTTGGCGCGTACATCGCCGACCGCGAATACGCCGGGCAGGCCGGTTTCAAGCAGGTGCGGTGCGCGGGCGAGCGGCCAGTGCGCATTGGCCAAATCTTCTTCGGTAAGATCAGCCCCGGTTTTGATGAAGCCATTCGCATCGAGCGCAAGGCAACCGTCGAGCCATTGCGTACCAGGAATGGCGCTGGTCATGATGAAGACATGGCGAATATCACGGGTTTCGATTTCGCCGGTCCGGCGGTTCTGCCAACTCACTCGTTCCAGATGATTGCCGCCTTCCACCGTTACCACCTCGGTGCGGGTACGCAGGGAGATATTAGGATTTTCCTCGATGCGCCGGATCAGGTAGCGCGACATGCTTTGCGCCAGTCCGTCCGCACGCAGCAGTATGATTACGCGCTTGGCCGTCTGCGCAAGAAAGACCACCGCCTGGCCGGCCGAGTTGCCACCGCCGATGATGACGATCTCCTCACCTGCGCAAAGCTGCGCCTCCATGAACGTGGCGCCATAGTACACGCCGGCGCCTTCGAACTTCATCAGGTTTTCCAAGGATGGCTTGCGATACTGGGCGCCAGTGGCGATGATCACGGCGCGCGCTGGCACGCGTATGCCGCCATCGATTTCGATAGCGAACGGTCTCTTTTCGCAGACGAGTTTCCGCGCGCCCTGGGCGATGAGCATCTTGGCGCCGAACTTCAGCGCCTGGGTAATGCCGCGTCCTGTCAGCGCCTGCCCTGATATACCGGTGGGAAAGCCGAGATAGTTCTCGATCTTCGAGCTCGAACCGGCCTGCCCGCCGGGAGCGTGCGATTCGATCATCAATACGTCCAAGCCTTCGGAAGCGGCATACACGGCAGCCGCCAAGCCTGCAGGCCCGGCACCAATGATCACGACGTCATGCACTTGGGTCTGGTCGATGGCTTCGTTGAAGCCCAGGCACTCCGCGATTTGCTGGTTGCTGGGGTTGCGTAGAACCACGTCGCCATGGCAAATCAGCACCGGCACATCCGCCGGTGAAATATCGAACCGATCCAGCAAGGTCTGCGCATCGGCATCACGGTCGAGATCAATGTACTGATACGGATGGCCGTTACGCGAGAGGAAATCCTTCACGCTCAACGTACCGGCGCAATAGTTCGCCCCGAGGAGCACGACATCGCCGAGCCCATGCGCAATCAGGTTCACCCGGCGCAGGATAAAAGCGCGCATCAAAATTTCGCTCAATTCACTGTCGGTCTGCACCACAGCCAGCATGTGCTCGCGATCCATTTCGACGATCTCGCCCGCCTCTCTGGCCCGCACTCCCATCAACGTGCGCCGACCAGAGATCATGTTGACTTCACCAGTGAATTGTCCGGGCCCAAGGGTGAAGATATGGGCTTCCGACTGCCTGGTGGGTTGAACGATATCAATCGTTCCGCGCCTTACCACGATAAATGGCACGACTTTCTGGCCAGCCTCAACCACCACTTCGTCCTGCTTGACGGCACGCGAATGCCCATGCGCCTCAATCCGTGCCAACTGCGCTGGCGTGAGGATAGGAAACATCTGGTCCACCCGTGATGGCGAGACGGGAGCGACTGCGGAGATGATTTCGGCCATGGGACTAACTTCGCCTTGAAAACGGCATGAGAAATATAGCGTGAGAGTGCTGCGCTCGACCATTCGTTCGATAACCACCTTTGCTTCCTGCAATACCTTGCCCAACAATCCATCCGCGTTGAATGCAGCACACTCATAAGGTTCTGTCGCATTAATTTTTTAAACTACTATACGCAGTAGTTATTTATGATTTAAGGACACAACCTATTGTGGTTTGAAAAATTAATGCGACAGAACCCTAAGACATACGAGGCTGGTTTGATGCCGTACGTTGGGCCGGTACGCCCCAATTGCTGTTCGCGACTTCCTAAACTATAGTGACCTAACCTGGGTTTTGGGCGTATTCATGAAACGAGGTCGCCGTGCAGGAAACAACTCCTTTCTTGATGCCGCGGTCGAAGACGGAAACCCTTTACTACCGTCATCGTCTGCCAGTGCGGTTGATGCATTGGATTAACGTTTTGTGCCTCACCATCCTGTTCATGAGCGGCCTGTCCATCTTTAATGCGCATCCGTCGCTTTACTGGGGTGACTCGTCCTACAGTGGTCGTCCGGCGATCCTCCAGATTACCTCAGTGGACACTGATTCTGCACCAAAAGGCATCGTGCGCATTGGCGTTTATCAGATCAATACCACGGGTGTCCTTGGGGTCAGCAACGGCCAGGGCGGCACTCCAATCAGGCACGCCTTTCCGTCATGGATGACCATCCCCGGGTATTACTCACTAGCGTACGCGCGGCAATGGCATTTCTTCTTCGCATGGCTGTTTGTTTTCAACGGACTGGCGTTCCTTCTGTTTAGCGTCTGGAGCGGCCATCTTGTACGCGACCTTGCCCCGAGCAAAGTCGAACTAAAGGGAATCGGCGAATCGATCAAAGACCATCTCCGTTTCCGGCATCCACATGGCGAGGCGGCAAAGCATTACAACGTGCTCCAGAAACTGGCTTACCTCCTTGTCATTTTCGTCCTGCTTCCACTCATTGCGCTCATGGGAATGGCGATGTCGCCGATGCTTGACAGTGCTATCACGGGCTGGGTCGACTGGTTCGGCGGGCGGCAGTCGGCGCGCACCATCCATTTCATCATTGCTTGGATGCTTGTCGCGTTTGTTCTCATCCACGTTTTCGAAGTGATTGTCAGTGGCTTGTGGAACCATCTCCGATCAATGATCACGGGTTACTACGATACCGGTTCTGAACCTGCCTCCGGAGCGCGCCATGAAAGCACATGAATCGGGCAGGCGTGTATTCCTCCACCGTGTCTTGCAGGCCCTGACGTTACTGGGGGCTGGCGGATGCGACCGCCTCAGCCAAGATGAAAGGTTTCAGACGCTGCTCTCCAGCGGAGAGGCATTAAGCCGCATCACGCAAAAGGCTTTACTGCCACGCAAGGCGATGGCACAGGAATTCGGCGAATCGGACCTGTCGCAGACCTTTCGTAGCAATGGTACAAGCAATCCGGAAAACCCGGCCTATCAGGCATTGGCCGCAAAGGGTTTTCAGGAATGGCGGCTGGCAGTGGGCGGCATGGTGAAGAATCCGCTGCAATTATCGCTGGCGCAGTTACGCATCATGCCGCAGCGCACCCAGATTACACGTCATGACTGTGTGGAAGGCTGGAGTGCCATTGGAAAATGGACCGGTGTACCCCTTGCCCATGTTCTCAACGCTGCACATGTGCATCCGGATGCGCGCTTCGTGGTATTCCATTGTGCAGATCCTATGGATGGCCCGGGCTCGGCGCAGTACTATGAAAGCATCGACTTCGATGACGCCTTCCATCCTCAGACTATCCTCGCCTACGAATTGAACGGTCACGACTTGCCCATCGCAAACGGCGCTCCACTGCGCCTGCGAGTAGAACGCCAGCTCGGTTACAAGCATGCCAAATATCTGAGCCGCATTGAACTGGTTGACGACCTGCGCGGTATCCAGGGCGGAAAAGGCGGTTACTGGGAGGATGGTCACGGCTACCAGTGGTATGCCGGTATTTGACTCCAGGTGTAGGTAATCACCCTGACCAGCGCTGCCAGTCCTTTCAGGACATACTCATCACTTTTCTGTCGAGAGGTTCAGCGTCAAGTCATGACGTGTCCATCTCGCAATGGCGAAACCACCGAGGCTACCGCGTTGAATACATCGAGTTTTCTTTAAAGTTTTTCCGCTACCAACTCATTTCCCCGCGACTGCTTTTGCAGCATGTTGCGAAGCCACTAGCACCGGGGTTTCCCGATACTGCTCGGGAAAGAGACTCTTCAGGCCGGCGACTTTCGGCAAATCGAATTGCGCGATATAGCCCGATTCCGGATGCAGAGTCGCGTAGTCCTGATGGTAGTTCTCGGCAGCATAAAAGGTAGTAACAGGACTGAGCTGGGTCACGATCTTGTTCCGATACACATGTGCTGCAACTAGTTGCCTGATGTATTGTTCTGCAACCCGCCTTTGATCGGCATCCTTGTAAAAAATGGCTGAGCGATACTGCGTTCCGACATCAGGATATTGCTGGTTGAGTTGTGTCGGATCATGCGCAACGGAAAAGTAAATCTGCAACAGTTTTCCGTAGGAAATCTGCTTGGGATCATAAGTGATCAATACAGATTCTGCATGTCCGGTTTTTCCGGAACTAACACGTGAATAGTCGGCCGTTTCTTTTTCGCCACCAGCGTATCCCGACACCGCATTCAAGACGCCCTTGGTATGTTGAAATACCGCTTGGACGCCCCAGAAACAACCTCCGGCGAATAGGGCCGTATCCGGCGCATTCCGGGTCTGTGCTGCAATATCGCTCGTCGGTGGCGGGATTTTAACCACAGTCTCGGCGATGGCGCCGCCCATCGGATTCGAACAGGCAGCTATCACTACCAATCCCGCAATCAGACTCGTCCGCTTGTTGATCAAAGAGAGAAGCGGCTTTGAAATATCGTTGCTCTTCGATGTCATGTTCCGTCTCCAGAAAAATGTGACAACTATGTGCATCAGGTGACGGCCGATACTTAGCTTCTCGGCGTAAAGTTCATCGCAATACCGTTCATGCAATAGCGCA
>Ga0070661_100003588_pt1 | contig 10685 bp, 5 predicted proteins | sample KBSC43metaG_FD_64663 | JGI IMG/M metagenome (GOLD analysis project Ga0070661, IMG submission 64663) | Corn rhizosphere microbial communities from Kellogg Biological Station, Michigan, USA - KBS C4-3 metaG | ecosystem: Host-associated > Plants > Roots > Rhizosphere > Soil ...
GCGCGCGACAACGGCTTTGTGCAAAACGAAGGCATTGCGCATGAGCTGGCGGCGCAGTTCTATCACGAGCGGGGTTTCGAGACGATCTCCCATGTGTATCTGCGCAACGCACGCGCTTGTTATTTGCGCTGGGGCGCCACCGGCAAGGTCCATCACCTGGATCGGCATTACCCCGCGATCGCAGCCTCATCCACGGCTTCCATCATGATGTTCAATGGCCGTTCAGAGACCTTCGATGGCCGCGCCCAGGAGCTTGACTTGATGACGGTGGTCAAGGCAACACAGGCAGTATCCGGCGAACTGGGATTGGACAGGCTGATTGAAACACTATTGAAGATCGTGCTTGAGCATGCAGGGGCAGAACGCGGCTTGTTAATCCTTGAACGGGATGAGGAACGTCTCGCGGCAGAAGCCGTCACGGATGGCGACCGGATCGCGATTTCTCTCCGGCAGGAAGCGTTAACCTCCGCCATCTTGCCGGTCTCGGTTTTGCATTATGTGATCCGAACCCGGGAACGGCTTTTACTGGACAATGCCACTGCCTTCGCGCCCTTCTCGGAAGACGAGTACATGCGCAGCATGCGTCCAAAGTCCGTGCTTTGCCTGCCTCTGGTGAAACAAGCCGACGTCGTCGGAGCGCTTTACCTGGAAAACAAGCTTGTCTGCGGCGTATTTACGCCGGAACGCATCACGGTACTGGATCTTTTGGCCGCACAGGCTGCCATTGCATTGGAAAATGCGACACTCTATACGGAACTGCAACAGCATCGTTCTCATCTTGAAGAATTAGTCGAGGAACGTACCCTCGAAGCGGAGCAGGCACGACACGCCGCCGTTGCGGCCAATATCGCGAAGTCTCGCTTCCTCGCGGCTGCCAGTCACGATTTGCGGCAGCCCATGCACGCACTCAACCTCTATCTGGGGATCATTATCGAACAGCAGTTGCCGGAACAAGTACGCGCTCAATTCGATAATGCACGTCAATGCGCGCGCTCGGTGGACGACATGTTCCGTGCACTGCTCGATATGTCCAAACTGGATTCGGGAACGATCCAGCCGAAAATCGATGTCTTCCCCATTGCCTCCATTCTTGAAATGATCGAGGTGCAATTCGAGGTGGAAGCCATTGCCAAAGGATTGCGTCTGCGTGTGGTTCCCTCCACGGCTTATCTGCGTTCCGATCCTGCAATGGTCGAACGCATTCTCTGCAACCTGGTATCCAATGCCGTGCGCTATACGGAGCGCGGCAAGATTCTCGTCGGTTGCCGTCGTAAAGACGAGATGCTCAGGCTCGTCGTCTGCGACACCGGCCCCGGCATTGCCGCCGACCAGCAGCGCGCCATCTTCGATGAATTCTTCCAGGTCGACAATCCCGAACGGGACCGCAGCAAAGGCCTGGGCCTCGGTCTGGCCATTGTCGAACGGCTCGCCAGACTGCTTGACGCTCCGGTCACGCTTGTCTCCCGCCCTGGTTACGGCTCCATGTTTGCTATCGACCTGCCTTGCGCTTTCCACGCGGAGCAAACGCAACCTCCGCTGCAACAGCCGATCCCCATCCCCTATGATTTCGCTGACGGATCCATCCTCGTCATCGACGATGACACCAACATTCTCGATGCGACACGCTTCCTGCTTGAGCAATGGGGATATTCCGTGATCACCGCTGCATCCGGACGCGAAGCATTCGATCTGCTGGCAGCCCGCGCTCACCAACCCGACGCCATCATTTGCGACTATCGGCTGCGCGAACATGAAAACGGCATCGATCTCATTCATGCATTGCGTAAAGAGCTCAAGGCGGACATTCCCGCTTTGCTGATCACAGGCGATACGGCTCCCGCCCGTATTCGCGAATTGAACGCAAGCGGCCTGAAGTGGCTGTACAAACCACTCGATATGGAGCAACTGCGCAGAGCTTGTCATGAGCTCACATTGAAGACCGCAATATGAATTCCAACGGGCTCTGCAAGAGCTGTTTTCCATTTACTACTGCGAAAGGATGACAAGCGATGAACAGTAGCGTTTTGATCGTAGAAGACCATCCACTCTATGGGGACGCATTAAACCGGGCGATACAGATGATTCTCGGCGATGCCGGCATGCTGACAAAGTCGGCGGAAGAAGGTCTGAATCTGGCAAAGGGCAACGCTCAACTGCGATTGGTTCTCATCGATCCCGGTTTGCCGGGACTCAGCGGCGCTGAAGCGATTGCCGCATTTTGCCGATTCTGCCCGCAAGCCACCGTAGCGGTTATCTCCGCCTCGGAAAGCCGTCATGAAGTGACGGCCGCTTTTCGGGCCGGAGCCCGCGCCTTTATTTCCAAGGCCGTCTCGACGGAACTCCTCATGCAAACCATCAGACGCATCTTTGCCGAAGATATGCAAGAACCGGAGTGGATCAAACCGTCCGCCAATCTCCCCATGCACGACAGCGCGCTTCCCTTGCTCAGTCAGAGGAAGAAAGAAATTCTCAGACTGCTGATCCAGGGCCATCCCAACAAGGAAATTGCCTTGCAATTAGGCCTTGCGGAAGTCACCGTGAAATTGCATGTGTCATCCATTTTCAAGATATTGAGAGTGAACAATCGCACACAAGCGGTATTGACTGCGCGTCGTTTGGGGATTGCTTAGATTTCGGGTCACACAAACGAGGAGCAACGCAGCAGCGCGCCCGTATGCACCACGACCATGGGATATTCATTCTCGGAAATCACCTTAATTCGTTTCTCAGGAATTCGTACCTATCAGATTCCAGATAGTTCAGGAAGACCGCGCTATTGACCCCGTTACCGGAATCGCATTCATAGTCGCGCACTTTGAGTCGCAGTGAAAATATGTTGTCGGTCTAGTGGAATTTGAAACATTCTTTTAAAGCGATAGCACTGCAAATAACATTGCCATACCATTAACTCCACAGTCTCCAATCCAAAAATTTGTTCGGTTATCCGAACGACATCACACCGAAATATTCGGAAATCCGTCAATCTCGTTCCGGGAAGAAGTTTTTTCCTTTTTAAATCAACGACTTGACATCCTCCCAAACCGCTCTCTTCCTGGCACAACACGTGCTCAATAGACGTCCGCAGCAGGCCGCATCGCCTTCCCTGCAAGGCAGACCTGCCAGTGTTTTTTTTCAATCTACTTTAACAACCCATTGGAAGAGACAAAGGACTTCTCAACTATGAAAAAAACCAAACTTACAACCTGGATCGGCATAGCGATGGTGGCCGGTATCGCAGTCGGCTACCTCTGTAATACCATGGCGCCGGATGCCGCCTTCGCCAAGCAGATCGCCGGCTACATTTCGATCCTCTCCGACGTATTCCTGCGCATGATCAAGATGATCATCGCTCCTCTGGTCCTCGCTACCCTGGTGGCCGGTCTGGCCGGGATGGGCGACAGCAAGGCCGTTGGCCGTATCGGCGGCAAAGCTTTGGGTTGGTTTATCACTGCGTCCTTTGTCTCCCTGATGCTCGGCCTAATCATGGCCAATTTGCTGCATCCGGGAAGCTCCGTTGGCGTGCCGCTGCCTGACGTAGGCGCTGCCACCAACCTGAAGACGGCGTCCCTCAACCTGAAGGATTTCATCACCCACGTCTTCCCCAAGAGCATTATTGAAGCCATGGGCAGCAACGAGATCCTGCAGATCCTCATCTTCTCCCTGTTCTTCGGTTTGGCGCTGGGCCACCTCCAGACCAACAACACCGCCAAGGGCCTCGTAAAGACCATGGAAGACGTCATGCACGTCATGCTCAAGGTCACCGACTACGTGATGCGCTTCGCTCCCGTGGGCGTCTTTGCTGCCGTGGCTTCGGTCGTCACCACGCAAGGTCTGGGCGTTCTGCTCGTGTACGGCAAGTACATGGCTGCCTTCTTCGCGGCTTTGGCAACTCTGTGGGCGGTGCTCATCTTCGCCGGCTACTGCGTGCTGGGCAAGGACGTGTTCCGTCTGCTCAAGCTCATTCGTGGCCCGATGATGCTCGGTTTCTCTACCGCTTCCAGCGAATCCGCCTATCCGAAACTGATGGAACAACTGGAGAAGTTCGGCATCAACAACCGCGTCACCGGTTTCGTCCTGCCCCTGGGTTATTCCTTCAACCTGGACGGCTCCATGATGTACACCACCTTCGCTGCGCTGTTCATCGCTCAGGCCTATAACATTCCCATGACCCTGGGTCAGCAGATCACCATGCTGCTGGTGCTGATGGTTTCTTCCAAGGGTATTGCCGGCGTTCCGCGTGCTTCGCTGGTGGTCGTGGCCGCAGTGCTGCCGATGTTCGGTCTGCCGGAAGCCGGCCTGCTGCTGGTGATGGGCGTGGATCATTTCCTGGACATGGGCCGCACCGTTACCAACGTGCTGGGCAATGCCATCGCTACCGCCGCTGTGGCGAAATGGGAAAACGCTATCGAACCGGTCTCCGGCTCCGAAGGCGTTGTTCCTTTGACCAAACAAGCTCGCGCGGCTTGATTCACTCTCGCGCCTGAAACCGTCATTGCTCGCTCATGTCACTACGGCAGCGAGCATGACAGCGCGAACTGAAAAGGGCCCGCGCAGAAATGAGTTATGCAATGTGGCGGCTGCCAACGGCAAAATTCATTTCTGCGCGGGCCCTGATGCTTTCTATGAACTCTTATTGCACCTCAATAGGAGTTCATCTTCCAAAACTCACATTCAGCCTCACCCCACGGCGGGAGACCGGTTTCACAATCCGGGATATTCCTGCAAGCGAACCGCCATCTCCCTCGCATGGTTAGCCAAGCGGCCATCCTGACGGGATAGGCTCCAATAATGTTTAAACCGGATTGTGCCCATATTGCCCCGACTCGCGGCATAATCCGGAAATCCGAACACGCATCATTTCCATGCTGCCCAGCCCACGCCTGTTTCGTCTTTCTGCTCTGATCCTGATTTTTATGGCACTGGTTTCCGGTGTCAGTCTGTTCGCTTTCCGCTACAGCCTGGCCTTGGGCTTGGCCGAGTTGCGGGCTACCGGCCATCACCGTCTGGATCTGTACGCCGCCAGCCTGGAACGGGAAATCGACAAATACGCCTACTTCCCGACCACTCTGGGACTGGAGCGGAACGTACTGCAACTGCTGATCACTCCCGACCCTTCCTCAGAACAGGTTGATCTGGTGAACCGATACCTGGAACAGCTCAACGAGCGGGCGGGCAGTCTTTCCATCTACATCCTGGATCGCCAAGGCAAGGTCGTGGCCGCCAGCAACTGGCATCGGGCCGACAGCTTCCTTGGCGAAAATTTGTCCTTCCGTCCGTATTTTCATCAAGCGATGGATACAGGCAGCGGCCGCTTCTTCGGCATCGGCACAACACGAGGCGAACCCGGCTACTACCTCTCTTCCGCCTTGACCGACAGCAACGGCACATGGGGCGTGGCCGTGGTCAAGGTCGGCCTGATACAACTGGAAAAATCCTGGGCCGCAGTGGAAGCGCCGGCTCTGGTTTCGGACGAAAACGGCGTCGTCATCCTCGCTTCGGTGCCAAGCTGGAAATTCACCGCGCTCAGGCCCTTGGACGAATCCACCCGCAAAGCCTTCGACCGTACCTTGCAATACAACCGCCAAGCCCTCCATCCCCTTGGAGTCATCGAGCTGGCAGTGCTGGAGCACGGGGCCCGGCTGGTACGCCTGCCCAAGGCGGAACCGGAAATGGCCTCCATCTTCCCCGTCGCCGGCATCTTCGTCGCTCAGACCCAACCCCTGCCAGGCACGCCATGGGACATCACTGTTTTCTCGTCGCTGGAACAGGTCCGGGGCATTGCCATCAGCCGGGCCGCCGTGACCGGTGTGGGCGCGGCTTTTCTGTTTATCCTGGCCCTCTTGCTGAACCAGCGCCGGCGCCATCTGAAGGACCGGCTTGCGGCGCAAGAAGCGCTGCAAAAGGCGAATGACGAGCTGGAACGCAAGGTGGCGGAACGCACCACCGATCTCTCATCAACCAATATCCGCCTGCAGCAGGAAGTCACGGAACGCATTCAGGCCGAACGCACCCTGCGAGCGGCACAGGAGGAGCTGGTCCAGGCGGGCAAGCTGGCCGTCATCGGTCAACTCTCCGCCAGCATTGCGCATGAATTGAACCAGCCGCTGGCGGCCCTGCGCACCCTTTCCGGCAATGCCCGCAAGTTTCTCGAACGGGGCAACCTCGAAACCGCCGGCAGCAATCTGGATCGCATTGCTGAACTGGTGGACCGAATGGGCCGTCTTACCGCCCAGTTGAAATCCTTCGCGCGCAAATCCTCGGGCAGACCGCAAACGGTATCCTTGCAACGGGCAGTGGACAATACGCTGTTCCTGTTGGAGCAGCGTCTGGAGCAGGCAAGTACCGCAGTCCGCATCGATCTTCCGGATGAAGAACTGCAGGCCTGGTGCGATGCCAACCGGCTGGAACAGGTCCTGGTTAATCTGGTTGGTAACGCGCTGGATGCCATGGAAGGTTTGACGGAACAGGCGCTGGAGATTGCCGCACGACGCGAGGGAGACCGCATCCTGATCCAGGTAAAGGACCGGGGTCCGGGTCTGAGCGAGGAAGCCCGAGAGCGCCTGTTCGAACCGTTTTTCACGACAAAAGAGGCTGGCAGCGGACTGGGGCTGGGCCTTGCCATTTCCGCCGGCATCGTCGCCGACTTCGGCGGCAGTCTGTCGGCAAGCAATCATCCGGAAGGCGGTGCGATATTCACCCTGGAAATCCCCGCCTTCCTGGGAGGACAAGAAACATGACTGATATTTTGCAAGTACTCGTGGTCGAAGACGACCCGGATGTACGTTTGGGCTGCGAGCAAGCCCTGCAACTGGAAGACATTCCGGTAATCGGCGTAGACAGCGCCGAAAAAGCCCGCCGCCTTATTGGCCGCGATTTTCCCGGCGTGGTCGTGAGCGATATCCGCTTGCCGGGAATGGATGGCCTGGCACTGCTCAAGGAAGTGCACGGCATCGACCCCGACCTGCCCTTCGTACTCATCACCGGACACGGCGATGTTTCATTGGCCGTTCAGGCAATGAAACATGGTGCTTACGACTTCATCGAAAAGCCTTTTTCACCGGACTATCTGGTGGATGTAGCGCGCCGGGCGATGGACAAGCGCCGCCTGGCCTTGGAGGTGCGCCAATTGCGAGCACGCCTGGAAGGGCAGGAACAATTGGAAACCAAGCTCATCGGACGCTCCGCAGGCATGGTCCGTGTGCGGCAGTTGGTGGCGGATCTTGGCAACAGTGCCGCCGACATCCTGATCGAAGGCGAAACCGGTACCGGCAAGGAGCTGGTTGCGCGCTGCCTGCACGAAGCCGGGCCAAGACGTTCCGGCAACTTTGTCGCCATCAACTGCGGCGGCCTGCCGGAGACCCTGTTCGAAAGCGAAATCTTCGGCCACGAGGCGGGTGCCTACACCGGTGCCGGGAAGCGACGCATCGGCAAAATCGAGCATGCCAGCGGCGGCACCCTGTTTCTCGATGAAATCGAATCCATGCCCATGGCCATGCAGATCAAGCTGCTGCGCGTACTTCAGGAACGCAGCCTGGAACGCCTGGGATCGAATACTGCTGTCAAAGTAGACTGCCGCGTTGTCGCCGCCACGAAGACGGATCTGAAAGAGCTGGCGAATCAGGGTCAGTTCCGCGCCGACCTCTACTACCGGCTCAACGTCGCCACCTTGCCGCTGCCGCCCCTGCGAGAGCGGCGGGAAGACATTCCCCTGCTGTTCGAACATTTCCTGCTGCAAGGCGCGGCCCGGCACCAACGTCCGGAGCCCTCCCTCGATCAGGCACGCCTGCAACGCTTGATAGCCTATGACTGGCCAGGCAATGTGCGGGAACTGCGTAACGTGGCAGACCGGTTTGTTCTCGGGATCGAAGCCGGCTTCCCCCCCTTTTCCACGGAGACGCCCTCTGCTCCGCCGCCTTTGGCGGACACGGTCGCCGCATTCGAGCGCGCGCTCATCGCCGATGCGTTAACCCGAAACGGAGGCAGCCTCGCACGCGCCGCCGAAGCCTTGGGCGTAGCCAAAACCACACTGCATGACAAGGTCAGGAAATACCGCTTGGGAGATCAGGGCTAAGGGGGTGGCAAAGCCATCGGATTTTTGATTGATATAAAACAAAACGCATCAGAATCAGTCGAATAATGTCTGCATTCTGATGCTGTCAATCGTTGCAGTTGGTTCGGCACGATTTGCCGGCTCTCCTCGGCGTTGAATGGAAATGAACCGCAATGGCATCAACAACGGCCATTCTGACGAGCTGTTTGCCGAACAGGTAAAACTCCTCTACGGCAATGCACCGATAGCGTATTGCACTACGCTCATTAATGGCGCAATCCTGATTTATGTTCTGTGGGCACACATCCCTGCTCCCACCCTGCTTGCCTGGTATGGTTGCCTGCTGCTGGTAACCGTTATTCGATCCATCGCCGTTTGGCAATATCACCGCATCAATCCTTCCTATGACGATACGTTTCGGTGGAACATCATTTATCTCATAGGCGCGGCACTGGCAGGCGTGGCATGGGGTTCATCTGCGGTGGTGCTTTTCCCCACCGATTCGATCTCGCATCAAGTTTTCATTGCCTTTGTCCTGGCCGGCATGGCCGCCGGCGGCATTAGCGTGCTTGCTCCGAGAATGGAAGTCTGCCTGTTTTTTTTATTACCGCAACTGCTGCCACTGGGTATCCGATATTTCAGCCTCAACACCGGCTTGCAAAGGGCCATGGGAGTCTTGACGCTGATCTTCCTCGTCGCCATCTCTTTTTCCGCCCTGAATTTTCATCGGTCGATTCTCACGTCGTTACATTTGCGCTTCGATAAACGTTCGCTGGAAGAGGAAGTGATGCGGCGCCGCCATGCCGAAGAAGGACTCTTCAGAGAAAAGGAGCGACTGCAGACGACCTTGAGTTCCATCGGTGAAAGTGTTGTGCTGATTAATGCGAATGGCCTGATCGAATATCTGAATCCGGCCACCGAACAACTCTTCGGCTGGTCTTGCCATGATGTAGTGAATCGTTCCGTGAATGATGTGTTCAAGAGCGTCGATCTGCAAAATAAACCTGCCAGAACGGCCATGGAAGAGTGTTTGCGCTTGGGCAGTCGGCTTACGAAACAGAACGTTGTGTTTTGCAAAGCCGCTAAAAGGCACCTGATCGAAGAGGTTGCCACGCCGCTTTATGACCGTCATGGCAAAGTCGCCGGTGCCGTTGCGGTTTTACGCGACGTGACAGAGGCGCAGCAACGGACGGAGCAACTGACCTATGCCGTCGATCATGATCCGCTTACGGGTTTGCCGAACCGGAATCTGCTGAAAAACAGAACCAAGCAGGCTATTGCACGTGCACAACGCAAGCATGAGAATTTTGCGCTTTTATTTCTGGATCTGGATCGGTTCAAGGCCGTCAACGACAGCATGGGACATGCTGCGGGCGATGCATTACTGGTCGATGTCGCCAAACGTTTAACGAACTGTGTACGCGAAGAGGACACCATTGCTCGCCTGGGTGGGGATGAGTTCGTGGTGCTGCTCGACGGGCCTGCCCAGGAAAAACAGGTCAAGGCAGTCGCCGACAAAATACGCCATACCTTGCGCATGCCCTATCGACTGGGAGCGCAATCGGCCTCCATTACTGTCAGCATCGGGATGAGCTTGTATCCCATGGACGGCCTGGATACGGAAACCTTGCTTGGTCACGCCGATACCGCTATGTATCGGGCCAAGCAGCACTACGGGATCGATTGAGCTTGAAGGGTCAGCGTTGTATCCGTCTTCGTGTTTCGCCGCCATAAACGAGGCCCTCAGCAAGATGAAGTGCCACTTCTGATTGCCGGGAAAAAATCGACAGTAAGCGATTCCTTGATGCCATCCGCCGTTTTTCAACCTCTTCCCTAGAGATCGAGGCCATAGAGCAAGCCGTCGGACTGAGGAAAGGGCACCTGGGCTTGCTGTTCTGTGACACAGGTCTGACCGAGGCAGGCCGCCAGTATGTCGAAGGTTGATCTGCCGTGCCACTTCCGCAAGGTCGACGGTGTGCCAGCAATGCAAACGCCATCGCCTCACAACCTGCCGGATGGCCTTGGCGGCCTTGCGGCTAATCGCCGGTGAGAAGCTGACGAACGTTCTTCCTACCCGGGACCGTGCCGCCCGAGGACGGAACGTGTATCCGAGGAAGTCAAACTGGCAGCGGTCATGCGCAGCGTCTCGCCTATCTCTCAGGCAATACACAATTTGCGTCTTTTCCGGATGGAGCTGCAGTCCGCATTCCGCGAACCGCTTTTCCAACGCGGCCCTGAGCGCTTGTGTATGCGTTTGGCTGTGGCAGTGGCAAATGGCGTCATCTGCATAACGCTCAAAGACAATGCCCGGATAGTTCCGACATGGATGTTGTATGCGGTAGGCATTGGCTTGTGTGCGGCACTGTACTTCTTTCCCGAGTAAACATCGGTCAAGACAATCAGTAGAGTGTCTCCTACTAAGAACTGCGTTAGTAAAGCCTCATGGAATTCTTATTTGAGCCGTATAAATATTGGTTATTTTGAAAAATGTTAATGGCTCTACAAACGTATGGCTTAGTATGGCGTCATAAGCGCAAGGAAAGTACGACTTTGTGCTGCCTATGCGTGTTCTGGAAAGTGATGAGTAAACTTCTCGCCATCGATGGTTTGTCCGTCTTGCGCCCCATTTTCGAGG
>Ga0070661_100003602_pt1 | contig 10662 bp, 7 predicted proteins | sample KBSC43metaG_FD_64663 | JGI IMG/M metagenome (GOLD analysis project Ga0070661, IMG submission 64663) | Corn rhizosphere microbial communities from Kellogg Biological Station, Michigan, USA - KBS C4-3 metaG | ecosystem: Host-associated > Plants > Roots > Rhizosphere > Soil ...
AATCCAAAGAAGCGCTTTGAACACCAGCTTCCACGCATTTTGCTCAGGCGCTTCGGCTACGAATCCCCCGCACGACCACTGTCTCCAGCGCCACCGTGACCGTACGAGACACGGCCGTGCTGGCCCGCCTCAGCTCGCTTCGCATCGTGCCCGCTGGCTCACTGGACCCGGTGGGCCCCGGCTTTCGCCGGGGTGACATTTGTTTACGGCCCCCCGTGTGTTTGCGGCCCTCCGCATGTGTCTGGGCCCCCCGCGTGTTTGTGGCCCCCGCATGTCATACCGGCGAACGCCGGTACCCACTGATCCGAATGGCCACGACTGCCGCCGGAGCAACAAAAGAGCAAGAGGCGAGCGAGCAAAGCGAGCAACGCCCCGAACCGCAAGCGACAGGAAGGCGAGCGAAGCGAAGCCGCAGACCAAGCCACACGCGAGCCCGGCTCCGCCGGGCGACCCGTGGCGCCCCTTGGGGGCAGGAGCGAAGCGACTGGGGGGCCATATCTAGTACCATTCGTGTCCAAGTGCAAAACAGGCGCAAGCGTGCGCCTGCAGTCCATGAACGCGCCGCTTCCGCTTACCCACATTGCCCCCGCGGCCGACGCTGCGCATCATGCGCCTCGGCTGCGTGAGATTCCGTACAACTACACCTCGTTCTCCGATCGGGAGATCGTCATCCGCATCCTCGGCGCACGGGCCTGGGAGTTGCTGGACCGGCTGCGCGAGGAACGCCAGACGGGCCGCTCCGCCCGCATGCTGTACGAGGTGATCGGCGACATGTGGGTGGTTCAGCGCAACCCGTACCTGCAGGACGACCTGCTCGACAACCCGCGCCGCCGCCGCCTGCTGATCGAGGCGTTGAACCACCGCCTCAAGGAGGTACAGCAGCGCCGCAATCCCGGCGCCGATGCCGGCCGCGATGCCTCCGTCGGCGAATTGCTGGATGCCGCGACCCGTGCCGTGAAGGCCTTCGACGACCAGTTCGAGCAAGTGGCCGAGCTGCGCCGCCGCGCCACGAAGGTGCTCGGGCGCCACACGGCCAAGGACAACATCAAGTTCGACGGCCTCTCACGCGTCGCGCACGTGACCGACGCCACCGACTGGCGGGTGGAGTACCCGTTCGTCGTGCTGACGCCGGACACCGAAGCCGAGATGACCGCCCTGGTCAAGCACTGCATCGAGCTCGGCCTGACGATCATCCCGCGCGGCGGCGGCACCGGCTACACGGGTGGCGCCGTACCGCTCACATGGAACAGCGCCGTCATCAACACCGAAAAGCTGGAGGCGATGACCGAGGTCGAACACGTCCGCCTGCCGGGCCTCGATCGGGAGGTGGCCACCATCTGGACGGAAGCGGGTGTGGTCACCCAACGGGTGGCCGATGCCGCCGAACGGGCGGGCTATGTGTTCGCGGTGGATCCCACCTCGGCCGAAGCCTCGTGCGTGGGCGGCAATGTGGCCATGAACGCCGGCGGCAAGAAGGCCGTGCTGTGGGGCACGGCGCTCGACAACCTGGCGTCGTGGCGGATGGTCACGCCGGAGGCGAAATGGCTCGAGGTGACGCGGCTGGACCACAACCTGGGCAAGATCCACGATGTGGAAGTGGCCACGTTCGAGCTGAAGTACTTCGATGCGTCGGGCAAGACCGTCGAACGGGTGGAGCGCCTGGAAGTGCCGGGCCGCACGTTCCGCAAGGAAGGCCTCGGCAAGGACGTCACCGACAAGTTCCTCGCCGGATTGCCCGGCATCCAGAAGGAAGGCTGTGACGGCCTGATCACCAGCTGCCGCTGGATCGTGCACAAGATGCCGGCCCACACCCGCACGGTGTGCCTGGAATTCTTCGGCAATGCGAAGGATGCGGTGCCGTCGATCGTCGAGATCAAGGATTTCATGTTTGCCGAGGCCAAGGCGGGTGGCGCCATCCTCGCCGGCCTCGAGCACCTGGACGACCGCTACCTCAAGGCCGTCGGTTATGCCACCAAGAGCAAGCGCGGCGGGCTGCCCAAGATGGTGCTCGTGGGAGACATCGCAGGTGACGATGCCGATGCGGTGGCCCGTGCCGCCAGCGAAGTCGTTCGACTGGCCAATGGCCGCTCGGGCGAAGGCTTCGTGGCCGTCAGTGCCGACGCCCGCAAGAAGTTCTGGCTCGACCGCAAGCGCACCGCGGCCATCAGCAGGCACACGAACGCGTTCAAGGTGAACGAAGACGTCGTGATCCCGCTGCCGCGCATGGGCGAGTACACGAACGGCATCGAGCGAATCAACATCGAGCTGAGCCTGCGCAACAAGCTGGCGTTGGTGGACGCGCTGGAAGATTTCTTCCTGAAAGGCAACCTGCCGCTCGGCAAAAGCGACGATGCGGGCGAGATCCCGTCGGCCGAACTGCTGGAAGACCGTGTGCAGGAAGCCCTTGCGTTGCTGCGCGATGTGCGCGGGCTGTGGCAGCAGTGGCTGGAGCAGCTGGACGTGGAGCAGCCCGACACAGGCCGCACGTTCTTCTTCGACCTGCAGGACCACACGCTGCGGGCATCATGGAAAACGCAGATCCGCGGCCCGCTGCAACGCATCTTCGCCGGCTCGGCGCTGTCGCCCATCGTCGATGCCTGCGTGCGCATCCACAAGGAAGTGCTGCGTGGACGTGTGTGGGTGGCCCTGCACATGCACGCCGGCGACGGCAACGTGCACACCAACATCCCGGTCAACAGCGACAACTACGAAATGCTGCAGACGGCGCACGAGGCCGTCGCCCGCATCATGGTGCTGGCCCGCTCACTCGACGGCGTCATCTCGGGTGAACACGGCATCGGCATCACGAAGCTCGAATTCCTGACCGACGACGAATTGCGCGATTTCGCCGGCTACAAGCAGCGCGTGGATCCGGAAGGCCGCTTCAACAAGGGCAAGCTGCTCCGCGGCGGCGGTGTACAAGCCGATTTGACGAACGCCTACACCCCGAGCTTCGGCTTGATGGGGCATGAGTCGCTGATCATGCAGCAAAGCGACATCGGCGACATCGCCAATTCGATGAAGGACTGCCTGCGCTGCGGCAAGTGCAAGCCCGTGTGCGCCACGCATGTGCCGCGCGCCAACCTGCTGTACAGCCCCCGCAACAAGATCCTCGCGACCTCCTTGCTGGTGGAGGCATTCCTCTACGAGGAGCAGACGCGCCGTGGCGTCAGCATCAAGCATTGGGCCGAGTTCGAGGACGTGGCCGACCATTGCACCGTGTGCCACAAGTGCCTCACGCCGTGCCCGGTCAAGATCGACTTCGGCGACGTGTCGATGAACATGCGCAACTTGTTGACCAAGATGGGCAAGAAGAGCTTCCGCCCGGGCAACAAGATGGCGATGATGATGTTGAACGCCACCAACCCTCAGACCGTCAAGGTGCTGCGCACCGGCATGGTGGAGGTGGGCATCAGGGCTCAGCGCTTGGGGAACCAGCTGCTGCGCGGCCTCGCCAAGAAGCAGACCGCTGCTCCGCGCTCCACGGTGGGCACCGCGCCCATCAAGGAGCAGGTGATCCATTTCGTCAACAAGAAGCTGCCGGGCGGCCTGCCGAAGAAGACGGCGCGCGCATTGCTCGACATCGAGGACAAGAACTACGTCCCGATCATTCGGGACCCGAAAGCCACGTCGTCCGAAACCGAGGCGGTGTTCTACTTCCCCGGCTGCGGCTCCGAGCGGCTCTTCTCGCAAGTGGGCCTGGCCACGCAGGCCATGCTGTGGCACGCGGGCGTACAGACCGTGCTGCCTCCGGGCTACCTGTGCTGCGGATACCCGCAGCGCGGCAGCGGCCAGTTCGACAAGGCCGACAAGATCATCACCGACAACCGGGTGCTGTTCCACCGCGTGGCCAACACGCTGAACTACCTGGACATCAAGACCGTGGTGGTCAGTTGCGGCACCTGCTATGACCAGCTGCAGGGCTACCAGTTCGACAAGATCTTCCCCGGCTGCCGCATCATCGACATCCATGAGTACCTGCTGGAAAAGGGCATCACGCTGCAGGGGCAGGGCGGTTACCTCTACCACGACCCGTGCCACACGCCGATGAAGCTGCAAGACCCGATGAAGACGGTCAAGGCCCTCGTGGGCGACGCCGTGCTCAAGAGCGAGCGATGCTGCGGCGAAAGCGGCACGCTGGGTGTCTCGCGGCCCGACATCGCCACGCAGATCCGCTTCCGCAAGGAAGAGGAACTGAAGAAGAACGAAGCCGTGCTGCGCGCCCAGGGTGCGGAGGGCGATCTGAAGATCCTGACGAGCTGCCCGGCCTGCCTTCAAGGCTTGAGCCGCTTCGGTAACGACTTGAACAACGGGCTGCTGGAGGCCGACTACATCGTCGTCGAGATGGCCAACAAGATCCTCGGGCCCGACTGGATGCCCGAATACGTCAAGCGCGCCAACGACGGCGGCATCGAGCGGGTGCTGGTCTGATGGCCCAAGGGTGCGAGCTTTGCGAGCAACCCGGCGGCGTGCTGGTGGCCACCGGGCCGGCGTGGCGGGTCATTCGCGTGGTGGATGCCGACTTCCCTGCGTTCTACCGGGTGGTCTGGACGGCCCATGCGGCCGAGTTCACCGACCTGTCCCCGTCCGACCGCGCCACATGCATGGACGTGGTGGCCCTTGTCGAGGCGGTGCTGCGCGAACGGCTGTCGCCCACGAAGATCAATCTTGCCTCTCTCGGCAACATGGTGCCGCACCTGCATTGGCACGTGATCGCGCGGTTCGACTGGGACAGCCACTTCCCGCAGCCCGTATGGGGCATGCGTCAGCGCGATGTCACGCCGCCGGCCGCCCGCCGACTGGCCGTGCCGCTCGAGGCACTCGACGCGGCGGTGCGCGCAGCCGTGGAAGGGGCCTGAGATGGCCGGCCTCACCCAGGGTTCGCCCATCCCCACCGAGATCGTCGTGCACCGGCAGTCTCAGAGGCTCGAGGTGACATTCTCCGATGGCGCCACCTTTCACATTCCCTTTGAATTGATGCGGGTGTACTCGCCTTCGGCCGAGGTGCAGGGCCATGGCCCCGGCCAGGAGGTCCTGCAGACCGGCAAGCGCCATGTCGGCGTGACCGAGCTCGTGCAGGTGGGGCATTACGCTGTTCAGCCCACGTTCACGGATGGTCATCATTCCGGCATCTTCACGTGGGAATATCTCTACTTCCTCGGTTCACACGAGGCCGAGCTGTGGCGCGAGTATGAGGCCCGCCTTGCAGCGGCCGGCGCCAGCCGAGACACCGAGATGCCTCCGCCGGCCGCACCGGGCTGCGGGCATTCGCATTGACCGATTCCCCAAAAGGCTTCCCCATGAGCAACACCCACTTCGGATACGAGACGGTCGACGAGAAGGACAAGTCGCGCCGCGTGCGCGGTGTCTTCGATTCCGTCGCGTCGCGCTATGACGTGATGAACGACCTGATGTCGATGGGCCTGCACCGCCTCTGGAAGGCGTACACCGTGGCCATCGCCGGCCTGCGCGAGGGAGATCGCGTGCTCGACATCGCCGGCGGCACGGGCGATCTCGCCCGGGCGTTCGCCAAGAAAGTGGGCGCGCGTGGCCTGGTCGTGCACACCGACATCAACGAGGCGATGCTGCGCCAGGGGCGCAACCGGCTGATCGACGAGGGGCTGCTGTTGCCCACTGCGCTTTGCGATGCCGAACGCCTTCCGTTCCCCGATGGCAGCTTCGATCTGGTCAGCGTGGCCTTCGGCCTGCGCAACATGACCCACAAGGACCGGGCGCTCTCCGAGATGAACCGCGTGCTGCGTCCGGGCGGCAAGCTGCTCGTGCTGGAATTCTCCAAGGTGGCCAAGCCGCTCGAGAAGATCTACGACTTCTACTCCTTCAAGGTTTTGCCTCGCATCGGCAAGGTGGTGGCGGGGGATGCCGACAGCTATCGCTACCTGGCCGAATCGATCCGCATGCATCCTGGCCAACAGGAACTCAAGTCGATGATGAAGGCCGCCGGCTTCGCGCACGTGGACGTCCACAATCTCAGCGCAGGCGTCGTCGCACTGCACGCCGGCATCAAGTGTTGAGCTTGCGCCATGAGCCCGTTCGAGGGCGCATGGCAGACGCACGGACGTTCGGGTCTCCCACTCGTTGAGGCGTTCGTTCCGCAACAAAAGACCCTTCCTGCGCCGCGACCTGCCTTCTTCATGGGCAGACCTGATGGGGCTGTTCTCATGCCCACGAGCGCAGGCGTGATGAATTTCACGCCGCAAGGCAGTTGTGAAAGCAATAGCCGCTTCAACTGCGATCCAATTGCACGCCTGGACTGTTGTTGCAGTGCAGCAGTCACCCGACTGGGCATTGAGAACTGGGTCACGAAGTGGGCTTGCAGCCCCCCCGGAACACGGGGGGGAGCCCCCAAGTAGAGGATGGTGGGGTGGGGGCCGCCAACGAGAATTGCAACCAATGATTTCGCCCCCGTCCAGGAGGCCGGTATCTCGCCGGTAAGAAGAGGGCGCCTGGGTGCAAGCCCGGAAGGATGAATCAATGCTGAAAGTGTTCCAGCTCCACGTTTCCATTGCCACGTTCGCCGGCATGATCGCGGATGGGCTGCTTTGCTTTTTCGCTGTGCTGCTTGCAGCTTCGTCGCTGCAACTCGTTCCGGGTGCTGCGGCCCAGCAATCGGCACTCACCACGCCGCTGGTCTTTCTGTTCGCCAGCGGTTTCGCGATCGTGATGTCGCTGATGTATGCCTTCGTGGGGCTCTACCGGCCCACCCCGATCGCGTTTGGCGCCATGCTCCGCCGCACGCTGGTCGCCCTCGTGGTGGGCGGCTACCTGACGTACCTGGTGCTCAAGCAGCTGTCCCAGGCCGGCTACGCCGGCCAGCTGATGCTGTCCGTCACGGCTTACCTGCTCGTGGGCCTCGTGGTGGTTCGAGGTTCCATCTTTGCGATGCGCCGCATCGCCACCACCCCACGTGTGCTCATCGTCGGCACCGGCCCTGAAGCCCAGAGCGTCGCCACCGACCTGATGACGCTCAAGCGGGTCGAACGTGACGTGGTGGGATTCTTCGCCACCGAGGCGGAAGCCATCAAGAGCGGCACCATGCGCGGCCACCCCGTCTTCACGGGCGACCAGTCCATCGAAGACATCGTCGCTGCCCATGAAGTCGACGAGATCATCGTCGCGGTGCGCGAGCAACGTGGCGGCGGCGTGCCGATGAACCAACTGCTGGCCTGCCGCATCCGCGGCATCCCCATCCTCGACCTGGCGGGCTTCTATGAGCGCGCCAAGTCCGAAGTGCCCATCGACAGCCTGAAGGCCAGCTGGCTCGTGTACGGCCATGGTTTCGTACAGGGCCGCGCACGCCAGATCGCCAAGCGCACCTTCGACATCGTCACCTCGTCGGTGCTGTTGCTGCTCGCGTCGCCGGTCATGCTGGTCACCATGTTGCTGATCAAGCTCGACAGCCCCGGCCCCGTCCTCTACAGCCAGGAGCGCGTGGGGCTGGGCGGCAAGGGCTTCATGTGCCTGAAGTTCCGCAGCATGCGCACGGACGCCGAGAAGGATGGCAAGGCCGTCTGGGCCCAGAAGAACGATTCACGCGTCACCCGCGTCGGCGCGTTCATCCGCAAGACACGCATCGACGAGCTGCCGCAACTCTTCAGCGTTCTCAAGGGTGAGATGAGCATGGTGGGTCCGCGTCCGGAGCGTCCTTCGTTCGTGAAGGAACTCAAGGAAGTGATCCCGTTTTATGATGTGCGCCATAGCATCAAGCCGGGTGTGACCGGCTGGGCTCAGGTTCGATACAGTTACGGCGCATCCGTCGATGACGCACGCAAGAAGCACCAGTACGACCTCTATTACGTCAAGAACAACTCCTTGTTGCTGGACCTCCTGGTGTTGATCGAGACGGTGAGCGTGGTGCTCTTCCGCGAAGGCGCTCATTGAAGGCATGCGCTCCAAATCAGCGAATTGCAAAGGGAACAATCAGATGAGCGCGAAGCGTGCGATGGTGTGGTGCGGGTGGTTGATGTCGGCGGCCGTCTTGTCGGCCTGCGGTTCGATGAATTACCCCGCTGCGCCGCAATCCGCTGCTTCGGTGGAGCACCGCTACAAGATCGGCCCCCTGGATTCGTTGAACATCGTGGTCTGGCGAAACCCGGAGCTGTCGTCCAACGTCACGGTGCGTCCGGACGGCCGCATCTCCACGCCGCTCGTCGAAGACCTGGTGGCTGCCGGCCGCAGCCCAGCCGAGCTGGCACGTGAAGTCGAGACGGTGCTGGCAAAGTATGTGCGCGAGCCGGTCGTCACGGTGGTGGTCAACTCCTTCCAGGGGAACTACTCGGAGCAAATCCGCATCGTGGGTGAAGCGGCCCGTCCGCAAGCCGTGGCCTACCGCCAGAACATGACCGTGCTTGACGTCATGATCCAGGCGGGCGGCCTGACCGATTTCGCTGACGGCAATGGGGCCGTGCTCGTGCGTGGCTCCGAGAAAGGCAAGCAGTATTCTGTTCGATTGAAGGATCTGCTCAAGCGCGGCGATATTTCTGCCAATGTGGCGGTGCTCCCGGGCGACATTGTGATCGTGCCGCAGAGCTGGTTCTGACCGTTCAGCCGCGCCGGGGGCTTCCAGCGGGAACTCCCGGGCCAGGCGGGCGGCATGTCGCCAAAAGCAGTCCTCACTTGAAGTTAGACCCCCATCACGCGAGCGATGCCGCAACGCGTGTCAATGTCATTGTGCAGGCACATCGGTCCGGCACAGGGCGCTTTCCAAATTCTCTCAAACCTTAGCCAGGGGCCATGGAAGCATTTCTGACGATGTTGCGGTATGACATACGGCGCATGTGGGACCGGCGCTGGATCGTCGCGTCCATCGCCTGGGGCCTTGCGATCGTGTTTGCCGGCGCGCTGGTGTTCGTGAAGGACCGGTATGAGGCGTCCGCCCGCATCTACGTGGATACCCAGACCGTGCTCAAGCCGCTGATGGCCGGCCTGGCGTTCCAGCCTGACATCGACCAGCAGGTGCGCATGCTGGCCCGCACGCTGATTTCACGCCCGAACGTGGAGAAGCTGTACAAGGACCCGAGGATCGGGCTGACCCAGCCGCAGCCCGCGAAGTACGACCGTGCCCTGGAAGTATTGAAGGACAGCATCAAGGTGACGCCGAGCGGTGCCGGCAACCTCTATGCGATCAGCTACCGCGACAACGACTCCGGGCGTGCACGGCGCCTGGTCGAGGCCCTGGTGGCGATCTTCGTCGAGTCCAGCGCTCAGACCAAACGCATCGATTCCGAGCAAGCCAGCCAATTCATCGAGGAACAGATCAAGGAATACGAGGCCAAGCTCGTGCAGGCGGAGAACCGGCTGAAGGACTTCAAGCTGCAGAACTTCGGCGTCTCCGGCGTGGCCAACAACCAGGATCACTTCAGTCGGCTTGCTGCGCTGTCCGATGAAGTGGCCAAGATCAAGCTGCAGCTCTCGTCGGCAGAGCAGTCGCGCGATGCCCTCAAGCGCGAGCTGTCCGCCGAAGATCCGCAGTTGCCGCCCGAATCGATGCCCAGCACCGGCGCCGCCGTTGCCTCCGAACTCGAGCAACGCCTGGCGGCCCAATACCGCTCTCTGGACGAACTGCTGCGCCGCTATACCGAAGACCATCCTGACGTCGTCAGCGCGCGCCGCATGATTGCCTCGATGGAACGGCAGATCAAGGACGAGGGCGACACGAAGACGGGCGGCCGTTCGCGCCAGAAGGGGTCGGCCGCCACCAACCCGGTGTACCAGCGCCTTCGGGTTGCGCTCGCTGAAGCCGAGGCGAACATCGCGTCGCTGCGTTCACAGCTGATGGTGCAGCAGGGCCGGCTCGATCAAGTGCGCGCGTTGGCCAACCGCATGCCGCAGGTCGAGGCCGACCTGTCTCAGCTCAACCGCGACTACGACATCGTGCGCAAGAACTACGAGCAGCTGGTGGCACGCCGCGAGGCGGCCTCCCTCGGGGTGAAGATCGACCAATCGTCGCACCTGGCTGACTTCCGCCTCGTGGAACCCCCGAGCGTGGCGCCGTCACCCGTGTTCCCGAGCCGCAAGATCCTGAGCGCGCTGTCCATGTTCGCTGCCCTGGCCATCGCGGTTGCCGCGGTATTTGCGCTGGGCCGCCTCAAGCCCACGGTGGACTCGCTCTCCATCATGCACCAGCTGTCGTCGCGGCAGGTGCTGGGCTCGGTGTCCCTGCTGCTCGGGCCCGAGCAGAAGGAACGCCGCCGACGCGACGTCTATCGTTTTGCCAGCGTGATGGGGTTGTTCGTCCTCGCTCACGTCGTGTGGGTTGCGGTGATTGCCTTGCATGGCATTTGAGGAGCATGGGATGAGCACGATTCAACAAGCTGCCAAGCGCCTGGAAGAACTGCGCCGCGCAGGCGTCACCATTCCGTGGGAGACGGAGAGCGTGGAGGACAAGGCGGCAGCAGCAGCCGGAGGCCACGACGCTGCGCCACCGTCGGCAGACCGTGCCGCGCCGTCACCGCAGGCGCCTTCAGTGACCGCCCGGGCCTCTTCCGGCCGGCAATCCGAACTCGTCAGCCTGGACCTCACCCGCCTGGCCAACGAGGGCTACCTGGTGCCGGGGCATGACAACAATCAACTCGCCGAGGAATTCCGCGCCATCAAGCGCCCCCTGATCCGCAATGCACAGGGCAGGGGCGCCGCGCCGGTGCG
>Ga0070661_100003612_pt1 | contig 10648 bp, 12 predicted proteins | sample KBSC43metaG_FD_64663 | JGI IMG/M metagenome (GOLD analysis project Ga0070661, IMG submission 64663) | Corn rhizosphere microbial communities from Kellogg Biological Station, Michigan, USA - KBS C4-3 metaG | ecosystem: Host-associated > Plants > Roots > Rhizosphere > Soil ...
GAGGCAGACGGCTACAGCGTCGAGACGCGTACGGCCGTACAGGCCGTCATCTTCCGGCGCCGCTGGGACTTTGCACGCAGGTTCACCCGCACGAGCGTCGGCGAGCGGCGACTGGTCGTCTCGGTCGACGAGCACGGCGAGGTCTCAGCGGTCGTCGCCGCGCCGCGTCGGTGGTGATTGGTCGTTCGCCCGTGCGCTTGAAGTGCGATCGCCCCGGGTAGCCTCGAGGCATGAGAGCGTCGAGCGTCGCCTCGGTCATCTTCGTGCTCGGCGCCCTCACGACCTGCGCCGGTGCCTCAGGTCACGCAACCTCACTGCCTCTGAGAGAGGTCGCACGTGTCGCGCTGCCGGGGCCGAGCAATCGCTTCGACTACACGAGCATCGACCCGACGACGAACCGCCTGTACATCGCGCACATGAACGCAAGTCGGTTGATCACCTTCGACCTCCGACAGCGTCGCGTCATCCGCAGCATCGCCGTTGCGGGCGTGCACGGGGTGATCGCCGTACCGGAGCTGCATCGTGTCTTCGCGTCGGCGACGGACGACCACGCCGCGGTCACCATCGATGCCGAGACCGGCCGCGTGATTGCCCGCGCGCCCGCCGGCAGCTATCCGGACGGACTTGCCTACGACCCCGTCGAACAGCACGTCTTCGTCTCTGACGAGGCAGGCGGCATCGAGACCGTCCTGAACGCCAAGGGCGCACGGATCGCAACGATCGCCCTCGGCGGAGAGGCGGGAAACGTCCAGTACGACGCCGGATCGCGGCGCATCCTCGTCGACGTACAGACGCGCGACGAGGTTGCGGTCATCGATCCGAGAACGAACAAGCTCATCAAGCGGATCCGCGTGGACTGCCAGTCGGATCACAGCCTTTACGTCGACTCGGTGCGGAGATTGGCGTTCGTCGCCTGCGCCGGTGATGCAAAGCTGCTGACGCTCGACCTCCGAACGATGAAGGTGACGCAGGCAGCCGACGTCGGGAGCGACCCGGACGTGCTCGCGTTCGACACCGGTAACCGGCGGCTGTACGTCGCCGCCGAAAGCGGTGACGTGGCCGTCTTTGCCGAACACGCGCACACGCTGGCCAAGTTGGGCCAGTCACACCTCGCCTCGGCCGCCCACACCGTGGCCGTCGACCCACGCAGCCACCTCGTCTACTTCCCGCTCGAAGCAGGCAGCAACGGCCGGCCTCAGCTGCTCGTCATGAAGCCTGCGTAGGCAGGCGCAGTCGATCGCTCCTAGGTCGAGATGGCTCGTCGAGCTCGAGGAGTCGTTCGTAGAGCGCCGCCGAGCCGCGGGCGACGAGGTCGCAGGTCGTCGCGAGCCAGGCGTCGCTGGGACTGACGGCGGGAAGCCAGACGATTCCTTGCCGGGTCACGTTCACGGAGTACTCGCCGAACGCGATGTGCTCGGGGTAGGCGACGCGGCGACCAGCGAGACCTGCCGCCGACACTGCGCCGCCGTCGTCCGTGACCTTGTAGCGACCGTCGCGCTTCGTGACGCGAACCGGCACGTGCGTGAGGCCGTCGTAGGTCAGTTCGGTCTCCAGCTGAACCTCGCCGCGCTCTACGGATGCAAGCTCCTGCATCGCAGGAAGTATGACCGGCGAGCGCGCCGCTGCAGAGATCGGCCGGATCGGCGCTGCTCGCTCGGTCATACCGGCATTCTTCGCCGATGACCTCGATCTTCGGGTTCTCGTCCGCGTTCCTCGCGAGCGCGGTCGAGATGGTGGAGGCGCTGACGATCGTGCTCGCCGCAGGGGTCGCCCGCGGCTGGCGTTCGGCACTCGCCGGAGCCGCAGCTGCCGCGGTTGCTCTCGCCGTCACCGTCGCGGCACTTGGTCCCGCGATCACGACGATCCCGCTGAACGCCCTGCGGCTCGTCGTGGGCGGCCTGCTCCTGACGTTCGGGCTGCAGTGGCTGCGCAAGGCGATTCTGCGGGCGAGCGGGCACAAGTCGTTGCACGACGAGGACGCGATCTTCCGACAGGAGCTCGACCAGGCGCGAGCGGAGACCGCTCGCGTCCGCCACGGCATCGACGCGTACGGCTTCACGCTTTCGTTCAAGGGCGTGTTTCTCGAGGGGCTCGAGGTCGCGTTCATCGTCCTGACGTTCGGGAGCGCCCAGCGAAGCATCCCGCTCGCGGCGCTCGGTGCGACCGCAGCTTTCGTGCTCGTCGTCGCCGTCGGAGTCGCGCTGCGTGCGCCGCTTGCGCGCGTGCCCGAAAACGCGATCAAGTTCGCCGTCGGGATCATGCTGACGACGTTCGGGATCTTCTGGTCGACCGAAGGCGCCGGTGCGGATTGGCCCGGCTCGGATCTGGCGCTGCTCGCCCTGCTGGCTTTCGTCGGGGCGATCTCCGCCGTCTTCGTCGCCGTGCTCCGCCGTGCGGGAGCGGTAGCGCCGGCATGACGCGCCTCAGGGCGTTCGGGCAGTTCTGGTGGGACTTCGTCGTCGGCGACGACTGGCTCTCGGCCGCCTCCATCGTGGTCGCGATCGCGGCGACGGCGGCCGTCGCGACGACGGACGTCCCAGCCTGGTGGCCCATGCCCTTGGCGGCGGCCACGACGCTCTACCTGACATTGCGCCGCGCGCTCCACCGCTGACCGGGACGCGCGCGACGACCGGCCACGCCTGAGAGGATCAGCTCGTGCGAAAGCGGGAGATCCAGTCGTGGCTCATGGACATGGACGGCGTCCTGGTTCATGAGGAGCACGCAATTCCAGGGGCTGATCGCTTCATCGAGCGGTTGCGCGAGCTGGAGCGGCCGTTCCTCGTGCTGACGAACAACTCGATCTACACCCCGCGCGACCTGTCCGCGCGGCTTGCGTTGAGCGGCCTGGAGGTCCCGGAGCTCGCGATCTGGACGTCGGCGCTCGCGACGGCGCGGTTCCTGGAAGACCAACGACCGGGTGGCACTGCATTCGTGATCGGCGAAGCCGGTTTGACGAATGCCCTTCACGACGCGGGCTACACGTTGAACGAACGCTCGCCCGACTACGTCGTGCTGGGTGAGACGCGCACGTACAGCTTCGAGCGGATCGCGCTGGCGATCCGGTTGATCGCGCGCGGATCACGGTTCATCGCGACGAATCCCGACGCGACGGGTCCGACGCCGGACGGCCCGTTGCCCGCGACCGGCTCGGTCGCTGCCTTGATCAGTCGTGCGACGGGTGTCGAGCCGTACTTCGTCGGGAAGCCGAATCCGCTGATGATGCGGTCGGCGTTGAACGCGATCGAGGCGCATTCGGAGACGACGGCGATGGTCGGCGATCGCATGGAGACGGACGTGGTCAGCGGCCTCGAGGCCGGGATGCACACCGTTCTCGTCCTCACAGGGTCGACGACGCGCGAAGAGGCGGAGCGGTTTCCGTACCGGCCGTCGCGGATCGTGGAGTCGATCGCCGACCTTGTCGAAGAGCTGATCTGAAACCGGGTGCGCGCCGCGTCGTCGGGCCGGCGCGACGGCCGACACGGGGCCGTGGCCTACATCCGCCGGTGTGTCGGTGCGCGTTTGAGCGTGACGCTGATCAGAGCGCCCCCGGCCGGTTGGTTGCGGGCGCTGAGAGTGGCGTGCTGGTGCTCGAGGAGGCGCTTGGCGATCGTGAGGCCGAGTCCCGCGCCGCCGTCCGGGGTGCCCGCGGGCGAGGCACCACGGATGCCGGCTTCGAAGACGTGCGGGAGGAGCTTTGCGTCGATACCAGGCCCGTTGTCCTGGACCGTGACCCGGACGGTCGACCGATCAGTCGAGGTGCAATTGACGTGGACCTTCGCCCCAGGAGGGCTGTAGCGGAGCGCGTTGTCGAGGATGTTGGTGAGGGCGCGTTTGAAGCGGTCGCGATCGACGATGACGGCGAGCGCTCGATCTCCGCCGACGTCGAAGGTGTTGTCTCGAAGGCGGGCCGTGTGTTCGAGGCCGGCGGTCACCTCCTGGAGCAGCTCGGTGACCGGTACTGCTTCGAGTTGAGGCGCCGGCTGCGCGTAGTCGTCGCGCGTGTACGCAAAGAGGTTGCCGATCAGTCGGTCGAGTGCGTCTGCCCGTGCTTCGGCTCGTTCCAGGTGGACGTCCGGGTTGCCTAACCGGGAACCGATCGCCTGCAGGTGCCCGCGCAGCGCGAAGAGCGGCGTGCGCAGGTCGTGGGCGACGCTGGTGACGAGGAACCGTCGCGCCTCGTCCGCCTCGGCTCGTCGTTGCGCCGTCTCGCCGAGCGCGGCCGTCATGCCCTCGACAGCCTGGGCGATGTTCGCGATCTCACCGATCCGGCTGCGCGGGATTGCGACCGTCAGGTCCCCTCCGGCGACCTTGTCGACCTGCGCGCTCAGCCTCGCGAGTGGAGCGACCATCCAGCGGCCGGCGAGCCAGATCGCGATCGCGAGCCCGGCGAGCAGGAAGGCGATTCCGCTGACGAGTGCAACGACCGCGCGGGTGGCGCGCGAAGCGGGACGGTGGTAGAGGTCGACGACGAAGGTGGCCGGCGCCTTCCGCGTGCCGGCCGGGATGAGCCGTCGTCCGTCATCGATCCATGATGTCGTCGCGGCGGGGACGCTGGTGGCTGCCGCCTCGGACTGGCCGGGCTTCGCCCGGCGGGCTGCCTGCTTCTGAACGTCCGGGCTGAGCGGCTCGCTGAGGTAGACCTGGCGCTTCTCGCCGGGCCTGGCGACGATCAGCTGCGCGAGCAGGTCGAGCCGGCCGAGCAACCGCGCGAATCCCTGAAGAGGGGCGGGTTGCTCCATCCCGGTGCGATGGGAGCCGAGGTAGGCGACTGCGGTGTTCAGCCGCCGGTGGATGTCCGCCTGCTGGCGGTCGCGTTCGATCAACCACGCCGAGCCGGCTGCAAGCGTCGGCACGACCAGCAAGGCGAGAACGGTGGTGAGGATGAACGTCCGGATGCGGATCGGCCGTCTCATCTGCCGCCGGCATCGAGCCGGTAGCCGGCTCCCCAAAGGGTGACGATGTAACGCGGGCTGGCCGGGTCGGGCTCGATCTTCTGCCGCAGGCGACCCACGTACACCGCAACCGCGCTGCGGTCTCCGAACGAGCCCCACACGAGCTCGAACAGCTGGTCGCGGCTGAACACCTGTCGCGGATGCTCGACGAACACGCGGAGCAGTTCGAACTCGCGTGCCGTCAACTCGACCCGTCGGCCCTCGCAGCTGACCTCGTGCGCCGCCAGGTCGACCTCGAGCTCGCCGAAGCGAACCGTGCGGAGCCCACTTGTCGGGGTTGCCCGCCGCAGGACCGCCTTGACGCGCGCGACCACCTCTGCCGGGGTGGCGGACTTGACGATGTAGTCGTCGCCGCCGAGACCGAGCCCGCGGATCTTGTCTGCGTCGCCGTCGCGCGCGCTCAGGAAGAGCACCGGCACGTTCGAATCACGACGAAGGCGGCGGCAGATCTCGAACCCCGACTCGTCGGGCAGCATCACGTCCAGGAGCACCAGGTCGGGACGACCCTGCGCGAGTTGCTCGCTCGTCTCGCGGCCGCTGGCGGCGTGGCGCACCCGGAAGCCCTCGGCCTCCAGGAAGTCGCGCATCAGCTCCGCGATCTGCTCGTCGTCCTCGACGACCAGGATCGACGCCGCTTTCTCGTCAGCGCCGCTCACACGACCAGTGTCGCCCAAGCCGTGGCGACCGAGCGCCCTCCGGCCGCGCTTTCATCGACTTTTCATCGCCGGCTCCCGGGGCTGTTATCGGGCCGGGCGATCATCGAGGCATGCCTGCGCGTGCGCTGCTCCTCGTTCCCGCACTGGCTGTGCTGTCGCTACTCGCATCCGCATGCGGCGGCCCGTCGAGCCCGGGCGTCGCTGCGGTCGGAACGACGACGACCGCGGCTGCCTCAGCCCCCGCGTCGACGCGCGAGGACGCGATGTTGGCCTTCTCGCGGTGCATGCGCGCGCACGGCGTGCCGGCCTTTCCCGATCCCGATGCGCAGGGCAACTTCCCCTCGTTCCGCGCCGGTGTCTCGAAGCAAGCCTCCGGCGCTGCAGGCCGGGTCTGCAAGCACCTGCTCCCGAACGGGGGCGCCGGGACACCGCAGCAGCGGCAGCAGAAGTTCGCGTTCGCGCTGAAGGTCGCCCGGTGTCTGCGCGCGCACGGGTATCCCACCTTCCCCGACCCGGCCGCGTCGGGTCAGCAGATCCCGCCGGGGATCGACACGCAGTCGTCGCAGTTCCAGTCGGCGGAGTCGAATTGCGAGAAGCAGGGGCGGAAGGCTCTCGGCCTGCCATGAGACAGGCGTGGCCGGCCGCTGTCACCGGTGTGGGTCTGGCTCTGCTGGCGGCGGCGTGCGGCGGCTCGAAGGTGACCGGCAACTCGGCTTCGCCGACGCATCGGAACGGGCCGGTTGCCTTCGCCGGGTGCATGCGCTCACATCGGGTTCCGAACTGGCCCGACCCCACCAGCGGCGGTGTGTTCGACAAGTCCAAGCTCGGTCTGCAGCAACTCGGGGCGAGCAGTTCGCAGGTCGAGGCGGCCCAGAGAGCCTGCAACCACCTGCTCCGAAACGGCGGCAACGGGCCGAACGCCGCCCAGCGGCAGCAGGTGAAAGCTCAGGGTCTCGAGTTCTCCCGGTGCGTGCGCGCCCACGGCGTCCCGAACTTCCCCGACCCCGCCGGCGACGGTCGCATCCCGGACCCTGCGACCGTCGGCATCGATCAGGGCTCGCCGAGGTTCGAGGCCGCGAACCGCGCCTGCGGCACGTACCGGCCGCCGTACATGCCCTCGAACTCCGCCTTCAACGCCTACGCGCGGACACACGGGGGATGAGCGTCGCGGGCCACTCAGGCCGGAGCGCCTGCCGGAAAGCTGACTTCGATGCGCAAACCGCCGTCCGGGCGCGGAACAGTCGTGATGACGGCGTCGTGGGCATCCGCGATCGCCTTGACGATCGAGAGGCCGAGTCCAAGCCCACCCGCACCGGCGGTCCGCGCGGTGTCGAGTCGCTGGAACGGCTGGAAGATTCGCTCGAGCTCAGCGGGCGGAACCTCGGGCCCGGTGTTGGCCACGGCGAGGAGCGCTCGGCCGTCCCGGCTCTCGGTTGTCAGCTCGACGCGACCGCCCCTGGTGTTGTGGCGGATCGCGTTCGAGATGAGGTTGGCGACGAGTCGTTCGACGAGGCGCGGGTCGCCGGCCGTCCGGGCGGGCTGGAGGCCGGAGTCGACGACGAGCCCGTCGTGGTCTGCTGCCGCCGCGGCGGTGGCCGTGATCGAGGCCAGGTCGACGGGCTGGTGGCTCGCAAGGCCGCGCTGGCTGCGCGAGAGGGTCAGGAGCGCCTCGATCAGGCGCTCTTGTTGCTCGCCGACCGCGAGCAGTTGCTCGCAGGTGTGCCGGTAGGTGTCGATGCTCGGGTCCGGATCGCTCAACGCGAGCTCGAGCAGCGTGCGTTCCAGCGTGAGCGGGGTGCGCAGCTCGTGGGAGGCGTGCGCCACGAACTGCCGCTGCGCGTCGAAGGACGCCTCGAGGCGGGCGAGCAGCCCGTCGAACGTCGTGCCGAGTTGCTTGAGCTCGTCGTCGGGCCCCTCGAGAGCGAGCCGGCGGTGGAGGTTGCTCGCAGAGATATCGCGAGCGGCGTTGGTGATCGTGCGCAGCGGGCGCAGAGCCCGGCCGGCGATCACCCAGCCGAGCCAGATCGAGAGTACGGCCATGATCGCGAGCGCGATCGCCGAGTCGACGAGCAGCTGGTTCCGAGCCGCGTCCGACTGCCCCTGCGCCGCGGCGCTCGCGAGCTTCGAGCTGGTAACGAAGGCATTCGGTCCGATCGGCACGCCGAACCCGGCATCCGGGCCAACCTTCACGGTGTTGCCTCTCTGGACGGAGAACACGGCCTGTCGGCCGGAGCTGATGAAGAAGCTGCCTGTGTACTCGTGGCGGACGAGGGCGTAGTTGATCGCGAGCAAGGTCGCGCCCGAGCAGAGGAAGAGCCCGCCGTAGACGAGCGTGAGGCGCAGCCGGATGGTTCGCGCGGGCAGGTGCGCGCGCAACCAGCGACCGGTGAGACGGGTTGACAGCGCGGCGCTCATCGAGCGATTCGGTAGCCGGTGTGCGGGACGGTTTCGATCAGCGGCGGGTCACCAAGCTTGCGCCGCAGGCGGCTGATCGTGACCTTGACGACGCTGCCGTCGGGATCGATGTACTCGTCCCAGCCGCGGGCGACGAGGCGACGGGCGGAGACCGGGGCGCCGTCGGCGGTGAGCAGCAGCTCGAGCACGGCGAGCTCCTTCGGGCTGAGCGACAGCCGGCGACCGGCGCGGCTGGCAGTGCGCTGCACGGTGTCGAGGCGGAGATCGCCCCGTGTGAGGAGAGGCGCGTGTGTCGTCTCGGGCCGGCGCGCAAGAGCGCGGACCCGCGCGACCAACTCGGCAAAGGCAAACGGCTTGGGCAGGTAGTCGTCGGCGCCGAGACCGAGGCCGTCGACGCGGTCTTCGATCGTGTCGGCCGCGGTCAGCATCAGGACACGCGAGCGCGAGCCGCGCGCGACGAGGGCGCGGCAGACCTCGTCGCCGTGGATCTTGGGCAGGTCACGGTCGAGCAGGATCACGTCGTAGCTGTCGCCCGCGGCGTGCCGCAGCGCGTCCTCGCCGTCGAAGGCGATGTCGACGGCCATGCCTTCACGCCGGAGCCCTACCGCGATCGTCGCGGCGAGCTCTCTGTGGTCCTCGACGATGAGCACGCGCATCCCGGCTTTCTCCTCTGCCCCTGCGGCTCAACGATGCCTCACCGCGGGTTACACGCAGGTAACAGCTCCTGTATCCCCGCCGTTACCACCTCGACGCTATCTCTATCGAGCATGCGCTGCCGCCGCCCGCTCCTCCTTACCTGCACCGTCTCGGCCGGTGCATTGGCGTTTCTCGCTGCCGGCTGCGGCGGCGGTGGCGGCTCGCCCGGAATCGCCAGCATCGCCTCCGACACGACCACCGCGTCGACGTCGACGACGTCGACGACAGAGAGCGGCGGCGCGGCGCCGGGCGGCAAGCTCAACGTGCCGAGCGGCGCGCACTTCAGCATCGCGATGAACGTCGGCAACGCCGCGCAGGGGGCGAAGTTCTCGTCGTGCATGCGCAAGCACGGCGTGACGAACTTTCCCGATCCGAACGGCCAGGGAGTGATCAAGTTCGGCTCGGGTCAGGGGCTCGACCCGAACTCGCCCACGTTCGAGTCGGCTCGGAGCACGTGCCAGAAGCTCTTGCCGAACGGCGGACAGCCGACCCCGGCCCAGCAGGCGCAGCAGCAACGGCAACTGCTCGCGTTCTCGAAATGCATGCGGTCGCATGGGATCAAGGACTTCCCCGACCCGACGAACGGCGGCCTGCGGCTCAGCAGCGGGCCGGGCAGCGATCTCAGTCCAGACAACCCGCAGTTCCAGGCTGCCCAGCAGGCGTGCCAGGGCAACCTGCCCTTCAAGGGCGTGAAGACCGGCGGGAACGCGTCCGCGGGCAAGTGATGGCGACCGGGCGCCTGTCGAGCCTGCGTCTGCCGCGGCCGGGGCGCCGGCTGCTCGCCGGGGTGACGCTGCTCCTCGTTGCGGCCGGCGTGGCGGTCGCGGTCACGGATCCGTTCACCGGGAGCGCGCCCGCAGCGAGCGGAGCGTCCGACAACGGGACGGCGACCACGTTGCAGGCCGTGACCCGTCAGAGCCTGACCTCGCAGATACAGGTGGACGGCACACTCGGCTACGCCGACTCGTCGACGGTGAGCCTGCCCGCGGGGACCTCACCATCGAGCCTTCGCCAGGCCGAGCAGGCAGTTGTGGCCGCGCGGCAGGCGCTCGCGAGCGCGCTGGCGACGCGGGCCGACGACGGTCGAGCGCTCACGCAGGCGCAGTCCCGGCTGGCCGCGGATCGACTGAAAGAACAGAGCGACTGCGCCGGGGCGAACGCCGCTCAGAGCACCGTTGCCGGCACCGCCGGCAGCGGTGGTGCCGCGCCGCCCTGCGCGTCCGCAGCCCAGGCGGTCGCAGCCGACGAGGCGGCCGTGGCGACGGCTGGGCAGAAGCTGACGGGTGACCGGGGCCAGGTTGCCTCGGCGCAGACGAGCCTCACCGGCGCCGAGCAGAGCCTGGCGGCAGCGCAGTCATCGGCGGTCGTCTACGACTCGGGCGCCGCCTACACGATGCTGCCGGAGGCTGGTGCAGTCATCCGCCGCGGGCAGCCGATCTATGCGATCGACGGCGAGCCGACGGTGCTCATGTACGGGTCGGTGGCCGCCTGGCGGGCGTTCCGGCCCGGCATGGCACCGGGTGGGGACGTGGCACAGCTGAACCGGAACCTCGATGCGCTCGGCTTCGGGCACCGGCTCGCGGGTGCGCGCTTCACGGCCGCGACCGGGCAAGCGGTGACGGCGTTTCAGGCGGCGCACGGGCTCGAGCAGACCGGAGCCTTGCTGCTCGGGGCTGTTGCGTTCTCCCCGGGGGCGGTGCGGGTGACAAGCGTGACGCCCACGCTCGGCCAGCCGGTGCAGACGGGTGGCGGCCAGGGCCAATCGGGATCGGCAGTGCTCTCGGTCACGTCGACGCGTCATCAGGTCGCGATCCAGCTCGATGCGGCCCACCAGTCGCAGATCAAGGTCGGCGACCGCGTGGTCGTGACGCTGCCGGACAACTCGACCACCCCGGCGGTCGTCTCGAAGGTCGGAAAGGTCGCGACGGC
>Ga0070661_100003619_pt1 | contig 10634 bp, 8 predicted proteins | sample KBSC43metaG_FD_64663 | JGI IMG/M metagenome (GOLD analysis project Ga0070661, IMG submission 64663) | Corn rhizosphere microbial communities from Kellogg Biological Station, Michigan, USA - KBS C4-3 metaG | ecosystem: Host-associated > Plants > Roots > Rhizosphere > Soil ...
CTGCGTCGCGCGTTCCTGCAGCGTGGTGTAGACGAACACCCGATACGGGTCGCGGTCCCATTGGGGATCGAACCCCGCGCGAATGTACGCGAACTGCATGCGCTCAATGAGCGGCTGGTCGAAGATGCGCGCGTCGCGCGCATAGTCATGCAGCACGGCGCCATGCCGGTCCTCCTCCGCCGTCCACATGTTCGTCCACTTGGACCAGTAGGCGTTCTCATCCAGATGCACGGCCAGCAACCGATGGAAGTGCGGCAGCCCTTCCTCCGTGAGGAGATTCAGGGCGAGCGCCACTCGCAGAGCGGGCTCGATGCCGCGCGCCCGTTCGCGAAGGTCATCGAGAAAGCGCTGGGGATCGGTGTCGGGTGACGGCGCCAGCAGCTCCGACGGGAACCAGAGCACCCGCTTCTCCTCGTGCACAACCATGAGCGCCTGCACCGCCGGCTCCAGGTCGGCAATGACTTCGATCTTGGACAGGAGTTCGGGCTCGGTGAGCAGCATGAGCGCGGGCTGAAGGGTGGCTGGATGGCAACGAGGACGAACCGACTCGGGCGCCGCGGGACCGGTTCGTGAAACATTGCTGCTTCACGTCCTACCCCTGCGACATCGAGTTGGTCCGCCCTCGCCGTTCTGTTTACTGCACGCCGCTTACTCGCGGCGTCTGGTTATCGTCCGAGCTTCGTGACGTTCTCGGCCGCCGGTCCCTTGGCGCCCTGCACGATGTCGAACTCGACCTTCTCGCCCTCGGCCAGCGTCTTGAAGCCGCTGCCCTGGATGGCCGAATGATGAACGAAGCAATCCTTCTGTCCATCTTCGGGGGTGATGAAGCCAAAACCCTTGCTGTCGTTGAACCACTTCACGGTGCCGGTGGTACGCATTACGGTACTCCTCACTATGTTCTCGTCGGAGTCCGGAATTGACCGTACCTGCCGACTGTGTTGTTCGCGGACTCACGCCGCCGCGATAGGCGCGCGGGAGCAATCGGGCCCCCGCGATATGCGATGAAGCGAACAAAAAAGAGGGACCTCGGGCGATAGCCAGGTCCCTTTTCATGTTCGCTGGTATTCATGCGCGTGGTGTAGTTTAGTGTCTGCGCGGTAGCTGTCAAGGGGTCGCCGCCGACCCCGGCCCTGGCCCCGCCCCCCTGGCCCCGCCGCCGCCGCCTGCGCCGCTACCGCCGACTGGCCACCTTCGTCTCCCCCACCAGCCGCTCGATGACGTCCCCGAACACCTCGATTCGCGGCAGCTTCAGGGCATCGAATTTCGGATCGCGCGGATTTGGCGCACTCCCCCCGGACACCATGAGCACGGCATCGAACCGGTAGGTCGTCACCTTGCCGGTCCTGGGATCGCGCCAGGCGCCCGCTACGGCCAGTGCCCGGTTCTTCGGCCAGATCCCGAGCGGCAGCGCGAACGTGCGCACGCGATAGCCGGGCACCGCCGAGTCGATCGCGATCGAGCTGCGCGCAATCTGCTCCTGCACCACCTCGTCGGAGTACTTCGACAGGTTGGCGTGCCAGAGTGTGTGGTCGCACAGCTCGAACCCCTGCTGCGCCAGGTACTGCACCTTGCGAAAGCGCCAGGCGGTCTGCTGTCCGTCAATGCCCTTGTCGCCGAAGAACGCGTGCCCCGCCGCGGCGGCAGGCAGCAGACAGAAGGTCGCCCGGTTCGCCCAGTCGGGATGCTTCCGGTGGAAATCGAGCCAGATGCCGATCGCGCTGGTGGAATCGATCTCCAGTTTCCCGTCGTGCTCCACGTAGCTGAACTGTGATGGCGACGCGTCGTCGAACGTGAACACGATCGGTCGCGTTCCCCGGGGAAGGTCCCACGTGCGATCCACGAGCTGCGCGACGGTGATCGGACGGTAGCCGTGCGCGTAGAGCATCTCGAGCTGGGCGCGGAAGTGGTCGTACTGCACGCTCCACCGACTTTCGCGACCGCCAACGAGGTGATACTCGAGAATCGGCACGCGTGGCAGCGTATCGCGCACGGCGAGAGTCGGCGTGGAAGCCGCTGGCGGGGGCGCGAGCTGCGCCGCGCTCGTGTCGGCGATCACGGCGGTGCTGTGGACCGCCGGATTGCCGCGACATGCCGCGGCTGCGGTGAGCAGCGCGGCAACTATGACGAACGTCCGGAACATCGAACGGGGAGGAGCAGAGGTAGGCGCGACGTGCAAGGTGGCCGCGAAGGATAATGATCTTCTCTCACGATTGGCAGCCCGTTTCGTCACCGGGCGCGGCAGAGGCGCGACCGATCGCGCCGGCAGCCGGAAACCTGCCGCTGCGAACGCCGTACGCATGAGGAAGCATGAGGATCGCGTTGCCCGTGTTGAATCCGCTTTCAAGGCTCCGGAAGAACGGCCGCCGCCCGCGTCCGAACCCGGAGCCGCCATCCGCCAACTGGATGCGACGACAGTGGCGCTCGCTGTCGCTCCTTGGCGCGGCCGTACTGGGCGTCACGGTCTTTGACGTCTGGCTGGGGACGTGCGGCTTCGACGGCTGTCCCACGCCCGGCGACATCCGCCACTATCGCCCTCCGGAAGGGAGCCGCGTGCTCGACCGGAACGGCAGGCTCATCGGTCGCCTGACGTACGTGCGACGCGTGAACGTGCCGCTCTCCCGCGTTCCGCTGTTCGTGCGCCAGGCATTCATTGCCACCGAAGACCGGCGCTTCTATCACCACGACGGGCTTGACTGGCGCGGCTTCTTCCGCTCCGTGCTGCGCAACGTGGAGGCCGGCGGCGTACGCCAGGGGTTCAGCACCATCACCATGCAGGTGGCGCGGAACACGTTCGCGAGCGACTTCGCCACGCGGCGCTCCTTCCGGCGCAAGCTCATCGAGCTGCGCATCGCGCGGTTGATCGAGCGCAATCTCGACAAGAACGAGATCCTCGAGCTGTATCTCAACGTGATCTACCTGGGGAACGGGACGTACGGAGTGGAAGCGGCGAGCCGCGATCTGTTCGGCACGAGCGTGGAGCATCTCACGCTCGCGCAGGGCGCCATGCTCGCCGCGCTCCCCAAGGGGCCGTCGTGGTACACGCCGCGGCGCGACCCGGCGCGCGCCCGTGCGCGTCGCGATCTCGTGCTCTCGCTCATGGCACGCGAGGGATACATCAGCGCCTCACGCGCCAGGTCCGCCGCGGCGCAGCCACTCGAAGTGGCGCGGGAAGAGTGGCGGCCGTCGCAGCCCAATTCGTACGTCATTGGCGCGGTGCGCGCGCTCGTGGATTCCGTGCTCGGTCCCGATGCGCTCGATGACGGCGACGTCACCATCTACACCACGATTGACGCGCGCGCGCAGAGCGCGGCCGAGCGCGCGGTGCGCGACCAGGCCGCGGCGATCGACCGGCTGCAGCGGCGTGCGCGCGGCGCACACGGCGGCGCCGGAATTCAGGGCGCGCTCGTGGCGCTCGACCCGCGCAGCGGTGATCTCCGCGCGCTCGTGGGCGGCCGCACGAACGATCCGGGTGGCTTCGATCGCGCGCTCTACGCACGGCGCCAGCCCGGCTCCGCGTTCAAGCCGTTCGTGTATGCCGCCGCGCTGCACGCGGGATTCACTCCGGCGTCGCTGGTGGAAGACGAGCCGGTGGAAGTGCAGCAGGGGAGTCGCGTCTGGTCGCCCGGGAACTTCGGTGACGAATACGATGGCCCGATCACCATGCGCCGCGCGCTCATGGTGAGCTCGAACGCGGCGGCGGTTCGCTTCAGCCGCGCGGTGGGCGAGCCGCGCGTGGTGCAGGTGGCGCACGCCAACGGCATCACCAGCCAGTTGAGCGCCGTGCCATCCATCGCGCTCGGCGCGCTGGAAGTGACGCCACTGGAGCTGGTGGACGCCTACGCGCCCTTCGCGAACGGCGGCGTGCACGTGCGAACGCGTCTGGTGCGGCGCATCGACGACAGCGATGGCAGCGTGCTCTGGTCGAATCCGGTGACGCCGCCGGACTCCGTGCTCGACCCGCGTGACGTCTTCCAGCTCACCGACATGCTGCGCTCGGTGGTGGACGCGGGGACGGGGCGCACCGTGCGCGATCTCGGGGCGCGCGGACCCATCGCGGGCAAGACGGGCACGACCAACGATGGGAACGATGTCTGGTTCGTGGGCTACACGCCGTCCATCGTGGCGGGCGTCTGGTTCGGCTACGACACGCCGCGCCCGATCGCGGGTGGCGGCGCCACCGGCGGACGACTCGCCGCGCCCGCGTGGGCCCGCTTCTACGTGAACGGCTGGCCGCAGGGCGCGCGCGACGCGCCGTGGCAACCACCGCCCGGGCTCGTCGCGCGCGAGATTGACGCCGCCAACGGCGAGCTCGCCACCGAGTGGTGTCCCGTCACGCAGCTCGAATGGTTCCGCGTGGGCACGGAGCCCACGCAGTACTGCGAGGTGCACGACGGGCCACCCGAGGGAGATGACATCGGGACACGCATCGTGAACGCACTGCGCCGCATCTTCAAGTTCTGACGCGGGGTGCTACCGCACGGGCACCATGAGGTGCGCGTACTTCGTTCCCTTCCACATTACCCACGGCCCGCCGCTCTCCGGCTCCGCGGGAAATGCGTCGAGGGCCTTCGCATCGGGAAACACGACCATGAGATGCGGTGGCGCCTTCACCCAGTGATTGTCCGCGGTCGGGGCCGTTGCGAACGGATCCGTGTTGCTGGCGCCAATGTCATCGCCGTGAAGCATGTACGCGAAGCCGACACCCTTGATCCGCGGATCCTTCTTCGCCATGAGCGCGGTCATCAGGCTCACGAAGTTCTTGTCGGCGCACATCGGATCGAATGTCGAGGATGCACCGACGCAGGTCCATCCGTTCGAACCAGCGCGCACCTGCGTCATCTGCGCGGTCTTGCTGTCGGGCGCGTTCATGATCGTCGCGCCATCAACGATGGATTTCGGCGCCGCACTCATGGCGGTTTCGAGCGTGGATTGGGGCGCCGCCGCCGGCGCCGCGGCAGCGGCTGGAGCCGTGGTGGTGTCCGTCATCTCGGCGGACTTCGTTCTCGTCTGGCAGGCGCTGAGCGCGAATGCCGTGAGGAACAGGACGGCTGGGGTGGTCGAGTACTGCATGGGTCCCTCTGCTGATTGAGGCGCACCCATATTAGTCGAGGCGAACGCGACCGCCAGAGTACATCCGGTGGAAACTGTTGGACGCGCCCGGACGGTCGTGTTTCGCTCTCGGCTACGCCCTGAATTGCGGCTGGCGATCGGACGTCGCCTGGGCCAGCGCGCGCCGCACACCGTCCGCGTCGTGATCCGTGGCGTACACCGGGGTCCCCGGCTGCTGCCGCCAGGAGTCAGCCAGCGTACCCGCGTCCACGGCGTCAAAGCCCAGTTCGTTGACGAGCTTCATCACGACCTGCTTGTCGGCGGGATGGTCGCCGGCGACGGGTAGCGCGATGCGCCCCGTCTTCTCCGCCGGCTGTCCATTGTTCATGAGGTGTTGCGCGTAGATGTTGTTGAATGCCTTGACCACGGGGTGGCCGAGCTGCTGGGAGACCCACGCGCTCTCGGGTGTGCCTGACTCGATGGCATCGATACGGCCGTCGCGTTTCGGATAGTAATTTCCCGTGTCCACCACCACCGTGTCGTCGGCGTCGGCGAACAGGTCTTCGGGCAGATCGGGAATGCCATTCTCGGGAATCGTGACAATGACCAGGTCCTTGTTGCGCGCGGCGTCTCGTGCCGTGACGGCGTGCGCGCCCGTTTCTTCCGCGAGACTGGACAGCGTCTCGGGTCCTCTCGAGTTGGCCACGGACACGTCATGTCCCAGCGCGGCGAGGCGGCGGGTGAGCGTCCCGCCAATGTTGCCGGCGCCAATGATTCCGATGTTCATGCGCATGCTCTCCCGGTATGAGGTGAGTGGCGGAGCGACTGCTGCTCGCTCCCGAAGCAGATATCGCGCGCGCATTTCCCGTTCCGCGACGGGAAGGTGACGGGCGGGAAGGTGCCATCTGGCGAGACGCGGGTCGGCTGTCCCATCATTGGCACTGAGGAGCCAGCCATTCATGGCGGGTGGGTCGTCCGTGCTTCTGGCGGGAGGTTGGCAATGATCGAAACCATTCCACGCTCCAATGCGAGCTTGCCCGAGCTGCTCGTGCAGCGCGCGCGTCACGCGTCCGATGGGCGCCTCGCGCTCGACCTGGCCGGCGGAATCATCGTCGCCACGATCGCGACCATTCTTGCGCCACCGGGCTGGCTGCAAATGCTCAGCGCGGCTCTCACCTTCGCCTCGTTCGGCGCCTGGGGGATCTGCGACCGCATGCTGAGCGAGCAGGCCGCGATCGATGGGCCCGCCACGCTCGAGCGGGCCGGCCGAATTCGCTGGCTTCGCGCCGCGCGCATGGCGGCCGCGGCGCTGGGCACGTGCGCCGCGGTCGTGCTGCTCTTCAGCGTGTTCGCGCTGATGCTCGGGACGTGGATCAGTTAGGGGGACAGGGGCAGCCCATGGGGCTGCCCCATGGGCTGCCCCTGTCGCCGCTGGCGATGCCTCACTCCGGCACGATATTCTGGTTCAGCCGGAACAGGTTCTCGGGATCATACGTCCGCTTGAGCGCGGCCAGTCGTGCATAGTGCGCCCCGTATGCCTGGCGAACGCGGTCCGATTCGTCCTGCGTCATGAAGTTCACGTATGCTCCGCCTGTCGCATACGGAGTGACCGCGCTGAAGGTCCGGCGCGCCCACCCGATGCATTCGTCATCCTGCGCGGCCTCGGTCCACCGCCCATGCACGTTGAGCACGAACTCGGCGTCCCGGCCCGCGTAGGCGGTCGCGTCACCGGGCACGCGCCGCGCCGCGCCGCCCAGGTGCGCCAGGAAGATTTCGCATTGCGGTGAGGGCAGATCCGCGGCGGCGGTCACCACGGCGTCAATCACCGCGTCGTCCAGTTGCGTCAGGTTGTGCGTCTTCCAGTAGTTGCGTGCGCCCGGCGTGAGCAGCGGGTCGAACGCCGCCTGGAACCCGGTGTAGGGGTGCGGCGAGACCACGTCGGCAATCGGCTTGCCCAGCGCGCGCAGCGGCGCGACCGCGTGTTCTCCCGCCTGCATGTCGCCCGCGTACAGCATAGCGAACACCACGACGTTCGTTCCGTGCACCTCGGCGGGCAGGAATGGCAGTGGCGGCGCCTTGCGCAGCACGACCCATACGCTCAGTTCGTCGGGAGCATGCGCCGCGACCTCGCGATACCGGCGCAGCAGTTGCCCCGCGTTGTCGAAGGGATGCACGATGAGTCCGGCCAGCACCTGCGGTCCCACGGCATGCAGGTCGTACTCGAATTGCGTGACCACCCCGAAGTTTCCGCCGCCGCCACGGAGTGCCCAGAAGAGATCGGGGTGTGTCTGTTCGCTCGCGGTCACCAGTTCGCCGGCGGCGGTCACGATGTCCACCGAGCGCAGACTGTCCACCGTCATCCCGTAGGGGCGCGTGAGCCAGCCGATTCCGCCTCCCAGCGTGAGTCCGGCGATGCCGGTAGTCGAGTTGATGCCCAGCGGCGTGGCCAGACCGAATTCCTGGGTCGCGCGATCAAACTCGGCCAGGGTGAGCCCGGGGTCCGCGCGCGCCGTGCGCGAGTTCTGATCCACGTGAATCCGCTTCAGCGACGACAGGTCGATGACGAGCCCGCCATCGCAGAGCGAGCTGCCGGCGATATTGTGCCCGCCGCCACGCACGGCGATCGGCAGCCCGTGGTCGCGCGCGAATCGGATCGCGTGCTGAATATCGGCGACGGATGCGCAGCGCGCGATGAGCGCGGGTCGCCGGTCGATCATGGCATTCCAGATCTGGCGCGCGTCGTCGTAACCGGGCGACGACGGGGTGAGCACGGTTCCTTCCAGGCGCGGCGCCAGGGTCTGCACCGCGCTATCTGCAGACATGCTGCGCGGAACGGAGCTCGCGGTATTCAGTGGGGATGTCATGTCCGTTTCCATGTTTGAGGTAGGCGGAGACACTCGTACATAAAGCCGAAAACGCGGTCGGATCGGCTCACGCGGGCGGGGGAGGGAACGGCAGTGTCCGCGCCCGGTCCCCGGTTCGCCGCCCATTCCCATTCCGCGTACAATTCCTAACTTGGAACGTCCCGCTGTGCTCGGTGATCCATGGCGTCTGTGAACGATCAACTGGAGATCACGCGTCTGCTCGGCGACGCGGGTCGTGGCGGCCGAGCGGCTGTGGACCGGCTGGTGCCGCTCGTCTACAACGAGCTGCGGCGCATCGCTCACCGCCGTCTGGCCGGCGAATCCACGGGCCACACGCTCGACACGACGGCGCTTGTGCACGAGACCTATCTCGAACTCGTGGGCCTCGAGCGCATTGAATTCCGCAGTCGCGCGCACTTTCTGGCGATTGCGGCCCAGGCGATGCGCCGCGTGCTCATTGACTACGCCGTGTCGCGCAAGGCGCAGAAACGGGGTGGAGCGCGGCAGCCCGTGTCGCTCGATGCCGTGGCGCTCGTGGCCGACGAGCGCACCGATGAACTGCTCGCACTGGATGAGGCGCTCGACCGGCTCGCGGCGCTGGACCAGCGGCAATCCCGGGTGGTGGAGTGCCGCTACTTCGGCGGCATGAACATCGACGAGACCGCGGCGGCGCTGGACATCTCGCCCGCCACGGTGAAGCGCGACTGGATGCTGGCACGTGCGTGGCTCAATCGGGAGCTGGCGTCATGATGCCCGACACCTCGCCCACGCCTCCGGACCGACCGCTCGCGGCGCCCACGGTGACTGGGCCCGGCGATGCGGCGCTGTTCTGGCGCAGCGCGGGCGATGCGCTCGCGGTGGCGCTGGCGCTGCCTGAATCTGAACGACTCCGCTGGATCGAACGCGTGGGGGAAAGGGATCCCCTGCTGCGACGTGAGATGGAATCGCTGCTCGCCGCGCACGCGCGGTCCGGCTTGCTGGATGCGCCGGTGGCGGAGCTTGCGCCGGCGGGGCCGGCCAGCGCCGCGCCGGGCGCGCACGATGCGGTCATCGGGCACTATCGCATCGTCGCCCTGGCCGGCGCCGGGGGGATGGGACTGGTCTACAAGGCGCGGGATCTCCGGCTCGAGCGCACCGTCGTGCTCAAGCTGCTGCCGTCCTACCTGATGCAGGACGCGAGGGCGCGCGAACGCTTTCGCGTGGAGGCGCAGGCGGCCGCGGCGCTCGATCATCCGAACATCTGCACGATCTACGAAGTGGGCGAGGGCACTCACGGTGAATACTTCATCGCCATGGCCTGGTATGATGGCGACACGCTCGCGCGCCGTCTCGCGCGCGGCGCGCTGCCGGTTGACGAGGCGGTGGCGCTCGCGCTGCAACTGGTGCGCGGACTCGCGCGAGCGCACGAGTATGGCATCATCCATCGCGACATCAAACCGGCCAATCTCGTCATCACGACGGACGGGGTGCTCAAGATTCTCGACTTCGGCGTCGCGAAGCTGCGTGACCTGAAGCTCAGCGAGCCCGGCGTGGTGCCGGGCACGCTTGCCTACATGAGTCCCGAGCAGGCGAATGCGGAAGAAGTGGACGCACGCGCCGATCTCTGGTCAGTTGGCGTGGTGCTGCACGAGATGCTGGCGGGCACGCTCCCGTTCCGTGGTGATGACGCGCGGTCCATGCTGCTGGCCATCCGCGACGCCGAGCCTGAACCGCTCTCGGCGGTGCGCGGCGATGTACCACCGGCGCTGAGCCGTCTCGTGCGCACGCTGCTCGCCAAGCGCCCCGAGGGACGGCCGGCGTCGGCGGTCGACGTCGCGGCGGAGCTCGAGGCCATTGGCGCGATGGTGGGCACGCCAGCGCTCGCGATGACGCGGCGCGTGGCGCCGGAGGAACGGGGCGGTGCGCTGCTGTCCATGCCCGCGCAGGGCGAGCGGCGACAGGCCACCGTGATCGCGCTGCGGATCTCGGGTCATGCGAACCTGATTGAAGCGCGCGGCGCGGCGTACGCGGAACGCGCCGTGGAGCGTATGCGGACGCTCGTGGAGAGCGCGACGGAGCGCCACGGGGGCCTGGTGAGCCGGTTCGACGAGAATGGCGCCATGATCGTGTTCGGCGTCCCGCGAACGCACGAGGACGATGCAGTTCGAGCCGCGCGTGCCGCCGCGGAGTTCATGGCCGCGGCGTCGGATGCATCAGACCCCGTCGCGACGCTGCAACTGCACGTCGGACTCGACACCGGCAACGTCATCGCGCGGCGCAGCGTGGACGGCCAGGCGCGCCATGGGCTCGCGGGCGCCGCGATGGACCTCGCGTGGCGACTGGCGGGGCTGGCGCCGCCGGGAGAGATCTGGGTGAGCCCGCAGTGCCGCCGGCTGCTCGACGGGTGGATGCACCTGGAGCCGTGCGCGCCCGTTGCGCTCCCCGTCATGCCGCATCCCGTCGTCCCGTGGCAGGTCGTGCCGGGATCGGACACCGGCACGCGTCTCGATACCGCGGAGCGGCACGGCGACGTCACGCCATATACGGGCCGGGATCGCGAGCTGGCGCTCGTGCGCGAGGCGTTCGCGGACGCGTACCGCGGCTCGGGGCGTTTCGTGACCGTGGTGGGCGACGCGGGCATGGGAAAGAGCCGCCTGCTGCTGGAGCTGCGACAGTGCATTGGCGAGCGCGACGTGACGGTGCTGCAGGGTCGCTGTCAGTCGTACGGCGGCGGTGCGCCGT
>Ga0070661_100003621_pt1 | contig 10633 bp, 5 predicted proteins | sample KBSC43metaG_FD_64663 | JGI IMG/M metagenome (GOLD analysis project Ga0070661, IMG submission 64663) | Corn rhizosphere microbial communities from Kellogg Biological Station, Michigan, USA - KBS C4-3 metaG | ecosystem: Host-associated > Plants > Roots > Rhizosphere > Soil ...
CGCCGAATCCTGCGCGACCACCGGCGGCCTCGACAGCCTGCTCGAGCCCACCGGCAACATCAAGGTCGCCCAGGACAAGGCGGCGCGGGCGCTGGGCGGCGACCGCTCGTTCTTTGTCACCAATGGCACGTCGACGTCGAACAAGATCGTCCACCAGGCGCTTTTGAAGCCGGGCGACATCGTGCTGATCGACCGCGACTGCCACAAGTCGCATCACTACGGCCTCGTGCTGGCCGGCGCGCAGCCGCTCTACATCGACGCATTCCCCCTGACGCAGTACTCGATGTACGGCAGCCTCGCGATCCGCCCGATCAAGGAGGCGCTGCTGCAGTTGAAGGCCGAGGGCAAGCTCGACCGCGCCAAGATGCTGGTGCTGACCAACTGCACGTTCGACGGCCACGTCGCCAACGTCGAGCGCACGATGCTCGAGTGCCTCGCGATCAAGCCCGACCTCATCTTCCTGTGGGACGAGGCGTGGTTCGGCTACGCGCGCTTCTCGCCGTTCCTGCGGGGCCGTACCGGCATGGGCGGAGCCGCGAAGATCCGCGCGATGATGCGCGATCCCGCCTACCGCAAGCAGTACGAGGCGTTCAGGAAGTCGGTCGGCGAGATCGACCCCAAGAACAGGAAGCTGCTCGACACGCCGCTGTTGCCCGATCCCGACAAGGTGCGCGTGCGCGTCTACGAGACCGACTCGGTGCACAAGTCGATGTCGTCGCTGCGCCAGGGATCGATCATCGTCGTTGCCGACCAGGACTTCGCGGCGTCGGAGGCGGCCTTCAAGGAGGCGTTTTTCACGCACACGTCGACGTCGCCCAACCTGCAGATCATCGCCTCGATCGACGTGGCGCGGCGGCAGATGGAGCTCGAAGGCTACGAGCTCGTGCAGAAGATGATCCAGCTCGCGATCGAGATGCGCCGCGACATCAACGCGCATCCGCTGATCTCGAAGTACTTCCATGCCGCGACGCCGGCCGAGATGATCCCGGCCGAGTACCGCAAGTCGGGGTTCGCCGACTACGGCATGGCGGGCCGCACGATCGCCGACACGATGCGCACGCTGCGCGAGGACGAGTTCTTCCTCGACCCGACGCGCATCACGCTGCTGTGCGGCAACGCGGGCTACGACGGCAGCCAGTTCAAGTCGCTGCTCGCCGCCGACTACGACATCCAGATCAACAAGACCTCGCGCAACAGCGTGCTCGTGCAGGTCAACATCAACAATACGCGCAGCGACCACGCGCATCTCCTCAAGTCGCTCGCCGACATCTCGCGGCAGATCGAGAGCCGGCTCGCCGCCGGCGGCGAATCCGAGCGCGCGGCTTTCGCGGCGCGCGTCAAGTCGCTCGTCGAGGACGTGCCCGAGCTGCCGAACTTCAGCCGCTTCCACGATGCGTTCCGCGACAGCGCGAAGAGCGCGACCGCCGAGGGGCACATGCGCGAGGCCTACTACATGGCTTACGACGCGGCGTCGTGCGAGTACATCAAGCTCAACGACAAGGCCATCGACGAGCGCCTCAAGAAGGGTCCCGAGCTCGTCTCGGCGAAGTTCGTCATCCCGTATCCGCCGGGCTTCCCGATCATGGTGCCCGGCCAGGTGGTCACGCCGGAAACCATCGCCTTCATGCGCAAGCTCGACGTCAAGGAGATCCACGGCTTCAACGCCACCAAGGGTCTCGAGCTGCTCAAGCCCGAGGCCCTCGCAAGCCACCGCGGCAAGAGCGGCGCGCGCTGATCATCAGGTACATCCCGAGGAGCACGAAATGATCGACTGGTTCTTCGCTACCCTCAAGCAATACCCGGAGATCGCGATATTCCTCGCGCTGGCGCTGGGGTATTACTTCGGCAAGTTCACGTTCAAGGGAATCGGGCTCGGGTCGGTCACCGCCACGCTGATCGCCGGGGTGATCATCGGCCAGATCGGCATCACGATCAACCAGCCGCTGAAGGCGTTTTCGTTCCTGATGTTCCTGTTCGCGGTCGGCTACGGCGTGGGGCCGCAGTTCGTGCGCGGCATCGCCAGCAACGGCCTGCCGCAGGCGATCTTCTCGGCGGTGCAATGTGTCTTCAGTCTCGCCGCCTGCGTGATCATCGCCAAGATCGCCGGCTACGACCTCGGCTATGCGGCCGGGTTCTATTCGGGCTCGCAGACGATCTCGGCGGCGATGGGCCTGTCGACGGACGCGATCAACCGCCTCGGGCTGCCCCCCGACCAGGCGAAGACGATGCTGGACTCGATGCCGATCGCGTACGCGGTGACGTACATGTTCGGCACGATGGGCTCGGCGATCGTGATCGCCGTGCTCGGTCCGAAGCTCCTCGGCATCGACCTCGTCGCCGCCTGCAAGGATTACGAGGAGAAATTCGGTGGCGGCAAGAAGCAGGTCGGCGGCCCGGGCACGGGTTGGTACCAGCGCGTGCTGCGCGCCTACAAGGTGAGGGCGGGCGGCAAGGCCGTGGGCCTGCGCGTCATCGAGGCCGAGGCGCTGGTGCCCAATACGCGCCTGTTCATCCTGCGCGTGCGCCGGGGCGGCGAGATCATCGAGGCGACGGCCGACGTCGTGCTCAAGGAGGGCGACGTGGTCGTCGTCGCAGGCGATCGCGAGGTGATCGTGAAGGCGCTGCAGGGCGCCGAGGAGGTCGAAGACCGCGAGCTCCTCGCCATCCCGGTCGAGGGCATCGACGTCCTGGTCACCAACAAGGCGGTCGACGGCAAGACGCTGGGCGATCTCGCCGACCGTCCCGAGGCGCGCGGCGTGTTTGTGCGCAAGATCACCCGCGGCGCGACTGCGACCGACATCCCCATCATGGCCGGCACCGAGATCAACCGCGGCGACCTTTTGACGCTCGTCGGCCGCACGCAGGACGTCGCCGCCGCCACCAGGATGCTCGGTGTCGCGGACCGTCCCACCGATATCACCGACATGGCATTCGTCGGCGCGGCGATCGTCATCGGCGGCCTGATCGGTTCGCTGATGTTCAAGGTCTCGGGCGTCCCGCTGACGCTGTCGACGGCGGGCGGTGCGCTCATCGCCGGCATCATCGGCGGCTGGCTGCGCTCGGTGCGACCGAAGTTCGGCCGCATCCCGACGCCCACCGTCTGGTTCATGAACTCGGTTGGACTCAACATCTTCATCGCGATCGTCGGCATCTCCGCGGGCCCGGGCTTCGTCAACGGCCTCAAGACGCAGGGCATCGGCCTCTTCCTGTGGGGCGTGGCGGCGACGTCGATCCCGCTGATCCTCGGCATGTTCATCGCGAAGTACGTCTTCAAGTTCCACGACGCGCTCAACCTGGGGATCGTCTCGGGGTCGCGCACCACGACAGCATCGCTCGGCCTCGTCTGCGACCAGGCGAAGAGCCAGATCCCGGCGCTCGGCTACACGGTGACGTACGCCGTCGGCAACACGCTGCTGACGATCTGGGGCATGGTCATCATCATGCTGATGTCGTGATCCGGCGCGTCCACATCGATCGAGCCCGCAAGGAGATTTGAATGGATCACATGACGCTCAAGCAGTACGAGAAGCTGGGGCCGTTCGAGATCAAGGACTTCCTCCAGAAAGTCGCGTCGAAGTCGGCGCAGGAAGCCTCGCTGTCGTATCTCAACGCCGGCCGCGGCAATCCCAACTGGGTGGCGACGGAGCCGCGCGAGGGGTTCTTCCTGCTCGGCCAGTTCGCGATCACGGAGTGCAAGCGCGTGCTCGACCTGCCGCCCGGCGTCGGCGGCATGCCCAAGGCGGCGGGCATCGCCAGCCGTCTCGACGCGTGGGTCAGGAAGCACAGCGACATGCCGGGCGCCGAGTTCCTGCAGGCGATGGTGCCGTGGGCGGTGAAGAAGTTCAAGTTCGACGCCGACAAGTTCGTGCACGAGCTCGTCGATTCGATCATCGGCGACCACTATCCGGTGCCGGACCGGATGCTCGTGCACAACGAGGTCATCGTGCGCGAGTACCTGCAGTGGGCGATGTGCGGCGAGCCGCGGCCCAAGGGCACGTTCAAGCTCTACGCGGTCGAGGGCGGCACCGCGGCGATGTGCTACATCTTCAAGTCGCTCAAGAGCAATCGCATCCTCAATCCCGGCGACACGATCGCGCTCGGCGTGCCGATCTTCACGCCGTACATCGAGATGGCGCACCTCGAGGACTACGACCTCCACTTCGTCGAGGTGCACGCGAAGCAGGAGGCCAGGTTCCAGTACCCGAAGGAGGAGCTCAATAAGCTGCTCGACCCGAAGATCAAGGCGTTCTTCATCGTCAACCCGGGCAACCCGTTCGCGGTGGCGCTCGACGCCGAGACGATCAGGAACATCGGCGCGATCCTCAAGAAGCGCCCCGACCTGATCCTGCTGACCGACGACGTCTACGGGACTTTCGTGCCGGGATTCCGCTCGCTGATGGGCGAGTTCCCGAGGAACACGATCGGCGTCTATTCGTACAGCAAGTATTTCGGCTGCACGGGCTGGCGGCTCGGCACGGTCGCCGTCCATGAGGACAACATCTTCGACGACATGATCGCGAAGCATCCCGAGTCGATCAAGAAGAAGCTCGACAAGCGCTACGGCGGCTTGACGCTCGAGCCGCGCAAGCTCGCGTTCATCGACCGCATCGTCGCCGACAGCCGCGACGTGGCGCTCAACCATACCGCGGGGCTGTCGCTGCCGCAGCAGGTGATGATGTCGATCTTCTCGCTCTACGAGTTGATGGACCAGAAGAAGGCCTACCAGAAGGCCTGCATCGGTATTTGCAAGAAGCGCGTGCAGGCGACGATCGAGGGCCTCGGCATCGAGGTGGGCGAGAACGACCACTTCGACTGGTATTACGGCCTGATCGATTTCGAGTTCTGGGCGCGCAAGTACCTCGGCGAGGACATCGTCGCGTGGATGAAGGAGCACGTGCATCCGCTCGACATCGTTTTCCGCCTCGCCGAGGAGCACGGCATCGTGCTGCTGAACGGCAGCGGCTTCGGTGCGCCGGACTGGTCGGCGCGCATCTCGTTCGCCAACCTCGAGGACCATGTCTACGACGACATCGGCCGCGCGGTCCGCGCCATCGCGCGCGGATATCGCAAGGACTACGAGGCGTGGAAGGCGGCCGGTGGCAAGCCCGCCAAGAAGACGACCGAGGCGTCCGTGAAAAAAGCGGTTGCGGCGAAGAAGACGGGCACGGCGAAGGAGTCGCCGGGCGCGAAAAAGCCAGCGACCACGAAGGCACGCTGAGCCGAACCTGCGATCGAGTCTCGATCCGCGCTGACGCTGGAGGAAGGCGTGCCGACGGCGCGCGCTTCTGCAAGTGGACCGGCCTGCCGCACGGCATGCCGGTCTCGCCGCATCTGAAACGGGGAAGCACATGATGGCCTGGCTTGCCACGACGTTCGCCAAGTACCCCGAGCTCGCGGTGTTCCTGGTGATCGGCATCGGCTACTGGATCGGCGGCTTCAAGTACCGCGGCTTCGGATTGGGGCCCGTCACAGGCTCGCTGATCGTGGGCCTGCTGGTCGGCGCGTACTTCAACGTGCCGATCGCGCCGATGGCGAAGTCGCTCCTGTTCCTGCTGTTCCTGTTCGCGATCGGCTATTCGGTGGGGCCGAAGTTCTTCGAGGCGATGAAGGGCGACGGCCTGCGCTGGGCGGTGCTGGCCGTGGTGATCTGCGTCTCGGGGCTCGCCGCGGCGTACGTGGTCGCGCGTGTGCTCCATCTCGACCCGGGCTTCGCCGGCGGCCTCGTGTCCGGCGCGCTGACCGAATCGCCCGCGATCGGCACGGCGACCGAGGCGATCAACGCGCTGGCGCTGCCCGACGCCGAGCGCGCGCGCCTGGTCGGGCACGTCGCCGTTGCCGATGCGATCTGCTACGTCTACGGCGCGTTCGGCGTCATCGTGTTCTGCGGCGTCGTCGGCCCGAAGCTGCTCGGCATCGATCTCGTCGCCGAGGCGCGCAAGGCCGAGGCCGACCTCGGCATCGATCGCACGCGTCCGGGCGTCGTCTCGGCGTGGCACGCGTTCGAGTTGCGCGCGTTCCGCATCGAGCCGTCGGCGAACGCCGCGCGCCGCACCGTCGACGAGATCGAGCACCTCGTGCCGGGCGTGCGGATGTTCGTCGAGCGCATCCGCCGCGGCACCCGGTTGCTCGAGCCCTTGCCGGGCACCGTCGTGCAGGCGGGCGACATCGTCGCGCTCTCCGGTCCGCGCGAGATCATGACCCGGGTGGGCCCTGCGCCGGGCATCGTCGAGGTCGAGGACCGCGAGCTCCTCGACCTGCCGGCGGCGGCGTTCGACGTCTACGTCACCGGTGATGCCGTCATCGGGCGCACGCTCGCCGACCTCGCCGCGTCCAACCTGCCGCTGCGCGGCGCGTTCCTGCGCCACATCACACGCAGCGGCCAGGCGATCGAGATCGCCCCGCTGACGCGGATCGAACGCGGCGATATCGTGCGCATCGTCGGCGCCGAGCCGGCCGTGCGGCGCGCGGCGGAGGTCGTCGGCGAGATCGTGCAGCCGACCGACACCACCGACTTCGTCGCGTTGTCGCTGGGCATCCTCGCGGGCGCGCTCGCCGGCATCGCAATCGTCGTGCCGCTCGGCGACGTGCGCGTGTCGATTGGCACGAGCGTCGGCACGCTGATCGCGGGGCTCGTCGTCGGGTACCTGCATTCGCGCAAGCCGACGTTCGGCCGCATCCCGCCCGGCGCGGTCGCGCTGATGACGGCGCTCGGCCTCGCCGCATTCGTCGGCATGATCGGCCTCGGTGCCGGCCCGCATTTCGTCGAGGCGATGCGCGAGTCCGGTGCGAGTCTCTTCCTCGGCGGCATCGTCGTGACCACGGTGCCGCTCCTCGTCGGTCTCTACTTCGGCCGCTATGTGCTGAAGCTCAACCCGGTGCTGCTGCTCGGCGGCATCGCCGGCGCGCTGACGATGACGGCTGGCCTCGCGTCGGTCCAGGAGCGCTCGGACAGCCCGGTCGCCGTGCTCGGCTATTCCGGCACCGTCGCCATCGGCCACATCCTGCTGACGCTGTGGGGGATGGTGATCGTGCGGCTGGTGACCTGAGCAGCGGCGCCGTTCACGCAGCCGTCGCGCGATCGAAGTCGCCGAGCCGCGGCGGCTCGGGCGTTCGCCGCCATTGCCCCGGCGTCGTGCCGGTCCAGCGCCGGAAGGTGCGCATGAACGGGCTCACGCCGGCATAGCCGAGCGCGGCCGCGATGTCGTCGAGCGCAATGGCGCGGTCGGCGAGAAGCTCGCGCGCGACCTCGAAACGCACCTCGTCGAGCACCGCCTGGAACGTCGTGCCGGACGCCTTGAGCCGCCGGTTGAGCGTGCGCCGGTGCATCGCCAGCATCTGCGCCACCTCGTCACCCGAGTTGCGGCCCTGAAGCAGCGTCAGGCGCAGCGCGCGGCACACGCGCTGCACGAGGTTGCCTCGGCCGGCGCGCTCGGCCTCGTCGAGGGCCTGGCGCAGCCGTGCGGGGTCGGTGCCCGGCAGCGGCCCGTCGAGCCACGACGCGGCGAAGCGCAGCGTGCTCGCTTCCGAGTTGAAGCGCGGGACGACCCGGAAATGATTGCGATAGGGCAGCACGTCGGCCGGCCTCGCGTGGGAGAACAGCACCTCGCTCGGCGCGAACAGCGGTCCGCAGAGCTCGCGCAGGAAGCTCATGCCGCCGGCGAGCAGCGCGTCGTACATCGTGCCCGTGTGCTCGAGGCCGGGATGGTAAACCGCATATCCGAAGTCGACTTGATCGCCGCGCCGGATGAGATAGGCCATGCCGCCGCTGCTGTTGAGATGCTGATGCACGACATTGATTCGCAGCGCGTCGCCGACGCTGCGCGAGTGCGCCATCAGCGGGCCAAGGAGGCCGAGGTCGGCGATCCGCCACATGCGACCGGCGAGGAGGCCGGCGTGTGCGCAGCCGCTGCGCTGCGCCGTCTCGTGCAGAAGCGCGACGATCGATGCGTAGGGAACGTGGTTGCCCGGGTCGGCGAGATCGTGGCGCGCGAGGCCGACCGCCTTCAGCAACGAATCCGGATCCGCGCCGAGCTCCTTCGCGAGGTCCGGCACCGCGCCGAACAGGCCCACCCGCTGCGTCCATGGACCGCCGCGGGACAGAAGAACGCTCCTTCGCCGCAGCAATGCTTCGGAGAGCGTCGACGTCGACATTGATCGCCCGATCTGCGCTCATCCCTTTGCGCGAGCGGCATTATCCGAACGGCTGTCCGAAAATGTCAATCAGCGCGAGGATGCGCTCGAAAGCCGGCCGCCGTCCACGTCGATGGGCCGTGCATCCAAGGGGTAGCTCCGCAGTGCCAGCGCGAACAGTGCGGCCGCGGCGACGCAGGCGAGCGAAATGGCCGTCATCGCTGCAGCGAGACCGACCCGGTCGGACAGCGCGCCCGCCAGGTACGGCCCGGCGGCGAGACCGACGACGCCCTGGACGAACGCGAGAACCGCCGCGAACGTCGCGCGCAACGCGACGGGCGCAACCTCCAACGCGACCGCCACCACCGGGCCGAGCGTACCGGTCATCATGAGGATGCCGATGCCAATCAACACCAGCGACGCGACGCCGGGCTCCAGCACGCCGAAGCCGATCGAGAGGCAGCTTGCGGTGATGAGCGCGACGACGACTGCAACCGCCAGGCGCCTGCCCGGCCGGCGCCGCGCGCGCTGATCGGTGAATGCGCCGATCGCCACCGATCCTGCGCCGCTCGCGAGCAACAGGCCCGCTGCGCAAAGCGCCGCGACGTCAGGCGGAAGCGCGTGATAGCGGGCAAGGTAAGTCGGCATCCACGCCAGCACAGTCGCCGCCACCAAGAGCTGCGCACCCTGCCCGAGGCTCGCGAGCTGCAGCGTGCGCGACTGCGCCACTGCACGCACGACCGAGCGCAAGGGCATCGGCGCGCCGGCCGGCGTGGCGGGATCCCGGTCGAGGTCCTTCCAGCGCCGCGCGAGCACCAGCGTGACGCAGGCGAGCACGATGCCGGGCACGCCTGCCACGAAGAACGCGCTGCGCCAGCCGGCGCGGGTGGCGATCACGCCGCCGAGCGCGACGCCGAGAACGGAGCCGAAAACCGCCGCCGCGAGAAACGCCGCGAGCATCATGCTGCGCCGCCGCGGCGGGAACGCGGTTGCGAGAATCGCCGCGGCAACGGTGCCGTAGGCGGCCTCCCCGAGGCCGACCATGCCTCGCAACGACAGCAAGTGCACGTAATCGGTCGCGAAGCCGCAGGCGAGGGTCGCTGCGCTCCACACGAACGCCATCAACGCCACGGCGCCGAGGCGACTCCCGCGATCGGCGAGCCAGGACAGTGGCAGCGTCGCCAGCGCCACGACGGCGGGAACGATCGACACGAGCGCCCCGAGTTCGCGATCGGACAGCGGCCATTGCGCCCGCAGGTGCGGGAACATCGACACGACGATCTGCCGATCGAAGTAATCGACGGCCATCAACGCGAACAGAATCGCGAACAGCCACGTGGCACGCGCCGGCGGCGCAATGCCCGGACCGCCCGCCGCGTCGTCACTCGCGTTCACGTGCACTGGATCCGTTCCCCCGACGCGATCGCGCCAAGTCGCGCGCGCCGTGATTGTGCCCGGCTCGCCGGTGGCTGGGGACCGGGCGCTTTGCGGCACGGCGCAACGCCGTCCTTCGGCTCGCGCCGGCCCGCCGGACGGCGCGCGAATCGCGGTAACATGCGCGGATTCCGCCGCTTCCTGCGGCGTTTGTTCGTCGGTCCCCGGAAAACCTGCATGTCCGCCATCGTCGCCCGCGGCCTCGCCAAGCACTGGACCACCGCCGAAGGCTCGGTGCGGGCGGTCGACGACGTGTCGTTCGCGTTCGACCCGGGCACGCTCAATGTGCTGCTCGGCCCGTCGGGATGCGGCAAGTCGACGACGCTGCGGCTCCTGGCCGGGCTCGAGGCCGCCGACGCGGGTCGTGTCGAGATCGACGGCCGCGATGTCACCGGGTTGTCGCCCTCGGCGCGCAACATCTCGATGGTGTTCCAGTCGTATGCGCTGTTCCCGCACCTCGACGTCGCCGAGAACATCGTGTTCGGCTTGCGCGTGCGCAAAGTCTCGCCCGCCGAGCGCGACACGCGCCTCGCCAAGGTCGCGCATCTCCTCGGCCTTTCGCCCTATCTCGCGCGGAAGCCCTCGCAGCTCTCGGGCGGCCAGCAGCAGCGGGTGGCTCTCGGCCGCGCGATCATCGCCGAGACGCCGGTGTGCCTGATGGACGAGCCGCTGTCGAACCTCGACGCGCAGCTGCGCGCCGAGATGCGCCAGGAGATCCGCGCGCTGCAGACGCGGCTTCGCATCACGATGGTGTACGTGACCCACGACCAGGTCGAGGCGATGTCGATGGCCGACCGCGTCGTGCTCCTCAACAAGGGCCGCATCGAGCAGGACGGCACGCCGGCGGAGCTCTACGAAACGCCGGCCAACGTGTTCGTGGCGCGCTTCATCGGCACGCCGCCGATGAACCTGCTGCCGCTGGTTGCGGGTGGTGGCGGCGCGATCGTCGCCGGCACCGAGGGGCCCCCGATGTTGCCGGCCGCGTGCGCGGGCGGCACGCTCGGCGTGCGCCCCGAGCACATCGCGATCGGATTCGAGGACGGCGTGCGCGTGGGCGTGGCAAACGTCG
>Ga0070661_100003632_pt1 | contig 10619 bp, 7 predicted proteins | sample KBSC43metaG_FD_64663 | JGI IMG/M metagenome (GOLD analysis project Ga0070661, IMG submission 64663) | Corn rhizosphere microbial communities from Kellogg Biological Station, Michigan, USA - KBS C4-3 metaG | ecosystem: Host-associated > Plants > Roots > Rhizosphere > Soil ...
CAAGTCACCGTTGGGACGCGGAATACCACGGTTCGGCCCACGCGGGGACGCGTGGGCCTTATGTTAGCCGTAAGGTCCACATCACCCTGCGAAAACTGATGACCGAGAACCAATGACTCACGACCGAGAACTCATGACTCGCCAAGACATCACGAGAAGTCATGGCGAGTCTTCAGTTGTGGGTCGTGGGTCATTCGTTTTCGGTCATCGGTATTAGGAACTGCGCGATCATGACGGAGTCATCGACCTCGACGTTCAACCGCGATCAACTCGACTGGCGAGTGTCCTCGCTCGTCGCCGCGGGGGCGTGCGCGGCCATCGGGCTCCTCGAGTGCGTGAAGGATTACGTCATGCTCGAGATCCAGGGCAGTCAGGAGCCGATGATCTACGTGCTCCGCAACGAGGCGCTCTGGTGGATCCTCTGGATGCTTTGCATGCCGGGTATCATTGCGCTCGGCCGACGCTTTCCGTTCGACGGCGGGCGGTGGCGGCAGGCCACGGCGATTCACCTCACGCTTGCGGTCGTCCTGTCGCTCGCGCAACTCTCCGCGTTCGGCTCGGCGTACTACTGGGTGGCCGGCCCGTCTGTATGGGGCCCCACCGTCGGCAAGACCATCTACGTGTTCACCAATCGGTATCTGGCGACCGATGTCGTCATCTACGCCGCCGCGCTCGGCGCTTACTTCGCGTTCGAGTATCACGAGCGATTCCGACGCCTCGCACTCGATGCGGCGCAGGCCGAAGGGCGCGCGGCGCGACTTCAGCTCAGCCTCGTCGAGGCACGCATCCACGCGCTCCGCATGGAGCTCAACCCGCATTTCCTCTTCAACGCGCTGAACGCAGCCTCAGGGCTCGTTCGCAAACGCGAGAACGATGCAGCGGTGGACATGCTCGCGCGTCTCGGTGACCTGCTGCGGACGACGCTCGACCGTGAGATGCCCGCCGAAGTCGCGCTGTCGGAGGAGATCCATTACCTCGGCCGCTTCGTGGACATCGAGCTCGTGCGGTTCGGCGATCGTCTGCGCGTGACCTGGGACATCGACCCTGACGTGCGCAGCGCACTCGTGCCACCGCTCATCCTGCAGCCCCTTGTAGAGAACGCGCTGCGGCATGGCATCGCTCGCAGGCCGGGACTGGCGCAGCTTCGAATTTCGGCCCGTCGTGTGGGATTGCACCTCGAGCTCGCCGTCCGAGACAGCGGGGAAGGCCTGGTGCCGGACGGCCGTTCCCCGCGCGAGGGCATCGGTCTGTCGAACACGCGTGGGCGGCTCACTGAGCTATATGGTCCCGAAGCGGCCTCGCTCGAGATCGCGGATGCTCCGGGAGGGGGCGTTCGCGCGCGACTTCTCCTGCCTTTCCACACCTCCGTTCTGAATCGCGATGTCACAGATGCTGCAGTCGCCGGTGCCTAACGTGATGAGCCCTGCCGGCACGGGAACCGTGCGTGTGCTGATCGTGGACGACGAACCCCTGGCCCGCGATTGCATGCGCATCGCCCTGCACGGTATACCGGGCGTGACCATCGTGGCCGAGTGCGGTGACGGCGCCTCGGCGGTCGAGGCAATTCGACGGCACGGGCCCGACGTCGTCCTGCTGGACGTACAGATGCCCGGACTCGATGGGTTCGCCGTGCTCGAGCGCCTCGATGTGGCGTCGATGCCGGTGGTGGTCTTCGTCACGGCGTTCGACTCGCACGCGATTCGCGCGTTCGAGGTTCACGCTCTGGACTACGTGCTCAAGCCGTTCCCCGACGAGCGGCTGGTGGCCGCCGTCGACCGCGCGCGCGAGACGATTCAGGAGCGGCGGAACGGCGAGCTGGGCCGACGTCTCGCCGAGTTCGTCCAGAGCTGGCAGGCCGGTGCGCGGGCGCCAGCTCCGGATTCGTTAGGCGCCGGCGTCACCGCGAAGCCGGGGAGTGGAGCGTCGATCGAAGGGCTCGACCCATCGATCGACGTGGAGCACGAAGCGGCCGAGCCGCACCGGCCCGGGGCGGCGTCGTACATCGGCCGATTCGCGGTTCGGTCCGATGGCCGGGTGCGATTCGTGGCGGCGGCGGAGGTGGACTGGATCGAGGCGGACGGCAATTACATGGTGCTGCACGTCGGAGAGGTCCGTCATCGCCTGCGCGCATCGCTCGCCGGGCTCACGGAGGGGCTCGACCCGAAGCAGTTCGTGCGCATTCACCGCTCGGTGATTGTGAACGTCGAGCGGATCCGCGAGGTGCAGCCGTGGTTTGGCGGCGACTACATCGCGATCCTCCGCACGGGTGCGAAGCTTCGGGTGAGCCGGCTGCGTGCGCCCCAGCTGCTGCGCCCGACGGCCTAGCTGGCGTTCAGCGGACCCGAGAGGGCCGGCACCACAGACGAAGGGGTGTTCGGATTCAGCGGATCACTCGGCATCCGGAGCATCCGAACATCCCTTCGTCATAGATGCCGGACCGATGCGTCCCAAGACGAGGGGAGCTAGCGAGGCGGGTCACGCTTCGGACAATCGGTCGGCTCGTAGGTATCCGCGATCGAGACGATCCTCCATCCCGACGGCGTCTTGAGAAGTTGCACCGCGTCGACACCGCAGTGACTCGGGGTCTGGCCGAAATGGAAGTCGTATTCGGCCCATACTGTGGCGAGCGTGCCGCGCACGCGGACTTCCGGCGACCACGCCCGCTCGATCCATGGGCCACGCTGATCCGCCGCCATGAAGGCGGCGAACCGGTCCCATGGCAGCACCTGCACGACCTGCTCGCCGGTCTGCCGCGTGCGCATGCCGACCAGCTTCGCGTTAGGCTCGAAGATGGTGCGGAACGCCGCGGTATCCTTTGCGCGCATCGCGTCGAACAGCCGCTGCACCGTTGCGAGGACGGCCTTTTCCTCGGAAGTCGACGGGCCGGCTGTTTCCTGGGCTTGCAGCGACGGACGTACGCTCGCGACCAATGCCAAGGTCGAAATGACACGTGCGAGGCGTCGAGCGACAGCGGGACCGCGATGTGTCCTTGGTGTTTCAGTCATCATGTTCGGGATTCGAGGTGGCCATGTTGCCTTACGCGACGCGCCCGGCGCCACGGAGATCACAGCCGGCTCGGGCGTAGCTTCCGGGCGTCACGCCGACGATTCGCTTGAAGTACCGCGTCAGATGACTCTGGTCCGAGAAACCCGTCGCGTGCACGACCTGCGTGAGTGGGAATCCGTGACGGATGAGACGACGCGCCTGCTGGATGCGGATCTGCTCGAGGTACTTGTACGGCGGCAGACCGAACATCGCGCGGAACACACGGATCAGGTGAAACGTGCTCAGTCCGGCCTCGTCGGCCAGCTCGCGAATCGTGACCGTCCGCGCGTATTCGGCTTGGAGCAGGTCTCGGACACGTCGGAGCGCGGCCGTCGACCGACCGGCGGGGAGCAGACCGGTGTTGCGGTGCGGTGACGAACCATGGCGAATCACGATCTCGCCCACCGCCTCCACCAGCGCGCATTCCTTCTGGAGATGGTCAGCGTCACCCTCGAGCACCATATGCGCCGACCGGATGCGGTCGGCGAGCGCGGGATCGTGTACGGACGAGGTGTCGAAGGTCGGGGCGAAGTCGCGCCCTGTCGCCTCCCGCGCGATGAAGCGCACGAGCGACTCGCTCGGGTAAAGCATGCGATAGCTCCAGCCGCCATCGACTGCCGGCGCGCCGGTATGCACTTCGCCAGGCGCGAAGGTGACGACCGACCCGACGGTGTGCACGTCCTCGGTGCCGCGGAAGAAGGTACGTGCGGCGCCCGCCTCGATCATGCCGAACACGAACTCGTCGTGGGCATGCGGGGCAAAGCGCTGCCGCGCGTAACAGGCACGCAGGAGCTCGAGCGGTTCGAAGACGCGCACGCGCGTCATGGACGCCGATTCGGACGCAATCGGTCTCGTGGGCATCGCTCGCGAGGTGAGAGAGATATCGGAACCTCGCACCCGGGCACGTCGACTCGACAAACCGGAGAGCGGAACCGGGCCAGACCACCCCTCGAAACTCGCGCGTGTGGCCAGACCCGGCCGGCCTGCACGTTACTCCGGTACAATCCTCCGGAGTTGGGTCCGATCACTCCGTACGAATCGCGGTCAGCGGATCTACGTGTGATGCTCGTCTCGCCGGAACGAGGCACGCCACCACCGCGACGGCCAGGAGCGGGTGAACTGCGGAGACGGTCGTGGCGGCTGAGCAACATCGTCCAAGCCGACATGTCGGCGGGCTGACATCGTCCTCGCGCATCGGCGGTTCGTCCCGGCAGCGTTGCCGGAACGTTCAACATGTCTCATCTCGTTTGGTATGATTCACACACTCCTCCCGATCGTGCTCGGCGCCTCGATTGCGCTGAGCAAGATGTACGGCCCCGGGCCAGTGTCCGGCCTCGTCCCGGCCGCCGACACGACGCGGCGCAGCTCGGATTGGCTGTCGCTGTTGCCCGATGGCGAGGAGAAGCGGCGATTCATCCTCGACTGCACCGGGTGCCATCAGATCGATGATCAGGTTGTGCGACCCGGCGGGCGGCCGCGCACGCCCGCGGAGTTCGGGGAGCGCGTGACGCAGATGTTGAGCTTCGCGGGATCGACGACCGGCTTCCCGGTGATCGGTCACGGTCGCGAGGCGGCGAGCACGGCGTCGTGGCTCGCGCGGTATCTCATCGCGACGCCGACTATTCGGCGGCGCGGCACGCTGCCGGCGAACGCGCGCATCACCGAGTATGCGATGCCCGCGGCTGGAGATCTACCGCACGACCTCGCCGTCGGCAGTGACGGGCGTGTGGTCATCACGGGCATGTTCTCCCATCGCATGTGGGTGCTCGACCCCGCGCGCGGGTCATTCGATGCCGTCGACATCCCGGTGGACAAGGCGAACCCACGCGCGCTCGAGCTCGACGCTGCCGGCGACTGGTGGGTCGTCCTCGGCGCCCCACACCTGGTGGCACGCTACAGTCCGAAGACGCGTGCGTGGCGCACGTGGCCAGGTGGCTTCTACCCGCACAGCGTCGCACTCGGGCGCGATGGTGGTGTGTGGATCAACGGGCACTTCACGCATTCGCCCGAGCTGATCGCGCGGATCGACACAGCGGTTCGGGATTTGTCGCGTGCGCTCACACGGTTCGAGGTCCCGGCGCATCCGACGTTAGGCAATGGACCGGGCGGTCCGATCCCGTATGAGATCCGCGTTGCGCCCGACGGGCGCGTGTGGACGTCCGAGCTGCAGGGGAATCGGCTGTTCGCGTACGACGCGACGAAGCGGACGTTCGACGTCTTCACGATGCCCGAAACGTGGAGCGGGCCGCGTCGGTTTGACATCGACGCGAAGGGGATTCTTTGGATTCCCGCCTACGCGACCAACGAGCTCGTGCGGCTGGATCCCGCGACAAGGAAATTCGCGCGATTCCCGCTGCCCGAGCCGGACGCAGTGCCGTATGTCGTGCGGGTCGATGACGCGACGGGTCAGATCTGGATCGGGACATCGGCGTCCGATGCGGTCTATGCGTACGACGCGGCAGCGAACCGGTTCACGGTCTACCCGCTGCCGAGTCGTGGCGCGCTCGTTAGGCATCTGGCGATCGACCCGAGGACGCGGGACGTGTGGATTGCGTACGGTGCGTCGCCGGGTCGCATCCCGGCAAAGATCGCGCGCCTGCACGTGAGCCGGATCAGAGGGTCGGACGGATCAAGGGGTCAGAGCCCTTGAAAACCGAGTTTCAAGGGCTCCGACCCCTTGATCCGAGAGCCTACCTGACTCCGTCGGTGCCGTGCGTCAGGCGTCGCAAGCCCGATCCGTCGCGGCCAATGACGTACACCTCATCGACCCCGGTGCTGGTTGCCGAAAACAGGAGTCGGGCGCCGTCGCGGGACCAGCTGGGTTGGCTGCGAACGCCCAGAGCCGTCGTGAGGCGAGTCACCTGGCCGGACGAGACTTCCAGCACGTAGAGATCGCCCGGACCGTCACGGTCGGAGTTGAAGGCCACGAACCGGCCGTCGAACGACACGGAGGGTGCCGTGTCGTTCGCCCGGGTCACGTGGAGTGGCCTGACGGCTCGCGTCGCGATGTTCATCAGAAAGAGCTGATCGTGGCCGTCAGGGTTCGCGTAGAACACCAGTTCCCCGCTGCCGGGTCGCCAGCTCGGAACCTGGCTACTCCACCGATTCGCCGTGAGAACCCGCTCGTTTCCGCCAAGCGTGTCCACGACCAGCAGCTCCCAGTGGAGGTCCCGTGTCGTGGAGTCGAACGTACCGCGCTGCAGCGCGATCCACTGGCCGTCGGGCGACGGGACCGGAACGCCGTCAAAACCGGGATGCGAGAACAGCCGTCGTTGGCGACTGCCGTCGGCATCCATCGTGTAGACGTCCACCTCGCCGGTTTTCGCGTAGTCCCGCGGCGACTGAAAGACGATGTGCCGGCCGGACGGCAGATACATGGGGTGGGCGTCACGGCCAGGGCTCCACGTTAGGCGCCGCACGTCCGATCCGCCGGGCCCCATGGCGTAGAGCTCCCAATCGCCATCGCGCGTGGAGGCGAACACGATCCGCGAGCCATCGGGCGACCATTGTGGCCAGGCGTTGCCGTACGCGGTGTGCGTCAGTTGGCGCTGGTTCGTCCCGTCCGCATTCATGAGGTACAGCTCGTAGCGACCCGTGCGGTTCGAGTAGAACGCGATGCGCGTTCCGTCCGGCGACCACGCTGCCTCGTAGCTCGTTCCTTCGGTGGTCAACCGTCGGAGATCCGTGCCGTGGGCGGTGACCGAATACAGGCTCGGAACGCCCTCACGCTCGGAGAAGAACACGAGTCGCCGGCCGTCAGGCGAATACTTTGCACCCGCACCGGCGAACTGGCCACGCGCTATCGCCCGTCGATCCGTCCCATTCGGGCGGATGGTCCAGATGGCCGCGGTGGCGTCGCGTCCGGAGCCGAACACGATCCGCTGCCCGTCGGGAGACCAGGAGGCATGGCCATTCCTGTCGCCATCGCTCGTTAGGCGCCGCACGTCGGTGCCATCGCTGCGCATCGTGTAGACGTTTTCGTTGCCGTCGCGATCCGAGTCGAAGGCGATCCACCGCCCGTCGGGTGACCACGTCGGATGCCGGGCGAGCAGCAGCGCAGCACTCGTGTCACGAATCGTGAGGCGACGCTCGTCGGTACCCTCAGGGCGGATGGTGTACAGGTGAAACGCGCCGTCTCGACTCGAATCGAACAGGATCGTACGTCCGTCAGGCGACCAGGCCGGATGCGTGTCGTCGCCATAGCCGGTGAACGTTAGGCGCCGTTCGCCCGTTCCGTCGGCGTTGATGATGTACAGCGTGGTGTTCCCGTGGCGGGCGCTCTCGAACACCAGTTGCCGGCCGTCAGGCGACCACGATGGGTTGATGTTGAGGAATACCTGCTGTTGTTGTGCGGCTGCGCCGGATGCCAAGGCAGTCACGGCGGCGAGAACGCGGCGCAAGACGAGGGCCGTTGCCATCGCGCGAATCTATGGCGAGCGCGCGCCGCGGTGGTTCGCGCGAGCATGGTCCGGACGATTCGCGGACGAACGGGGACGAACGGGTCACGCGTCTGTTCCCTGTTAACGGCTGGCTGCAGGGGATGCGCGGTCGTAGCTTCGGTCGATCCACGCGACCGCGACCGTGACGACCAGCCTCCACGACCAACTCCAATCGACACTCGGATCGGCGTACACCGTCGAACGTGAGCTCGGCGGTGGCGGGATGTCGCGTGTGTTTCTCGCGGAAGAACGACGGCTTGCGCGCCGCGTCGTGGTGAAGGTGTTGAGCCCGGAGCTCGCCGCCGAGGTCTCCGCCGAGCGGTTCGAGCGCGAGATCAGGGTGGCCGCGAAGCTGCAGGACCCGCGCATCGTGCCCGTTCTCAGCGCGGGAGAAGCGGCTGGTCTGCCGTTCTACACGATGCCGTTCATCGAGGGCACATCGCTCCGGGAGCGGATCAAGGAAGGGCCGGTGCCGCTCATGAGCGCGACATCGATCCTGCGCGACATGGCGCTCGCACTCGAGTACGCGCACGAGCACGGGATCGTCCATCGCGACATCAAGCCCGAGAACGTGCTGTTGACCGCGCGCAGTGGCGGGACGAACGCCGGTGAGTCACGCGTCGGGACCGCGATGGTCACGGACTTCGGTATCTCGAAGGCGCTCGTTGCGGCCGGGACGGGCAGCTCCGCGCGCGGTGCGCTCGATCCGACGCTGACGCACGCCGGCGTCACGTTAGGCACGCCGGCCTACATGTCGCCGGAGCAGGCCGCGGGCGAAACGGTGGACCATCGCACCGACCTCTACGCGTGGGGCGTGGTCGCCTACGAGCTGCTCGCGGGCGCGCACCCGTTCAGCGAACGCACCACCGCCGGTGCGCTCGTTGCCGCACACATTCGCGACACGCCGCCGCCGATCTCGACGCGCGTGCCGGCGCTTCCGCCAGCGTTGGCGTTCATCGTCGATCGCGCGCTGGCCAAGGATCCGGCACAACGACCAGCGAGCGCCGGCGAGATCGTCGCGGCGCTGGACGCGCGTGGCCGTCGGCCGGACGAGAGGCGCGACGGGTGGGGCCGCCGGATAGCCGTCGCGATCGTTGCCGCCGCCGCCGTCGCCGTTGCCATCGTAATGGCACGCCGGTCGACGGGCGCTGCCGGCCCCACCCACGGCGTTCGTGCTCCGGCCCGATCGCTCGCCGTGCTACCGTTCGTGAATCAGAGCACCGACACGAGCGACGTGTTTTTCGCGGAGGGCATGTCGGACGAGCTGACGACCGCGTTGCGGAAGCTGTCGGCGGTGCGGATTGCGTCGCGCAGCTCGGCCGCCCGGGTTCGCGATTCGTCGGCGCTCGCCGCCGCTCGCGCCCTGAAGGTCGACGCCGTGCTCGAAGGCAAGGTCCGCCGGTACGGCGACAACCTGCAGATCTCGGCCTCGCTGACGAGCGCCGAGGATGGCACGGAGCTGTGGAGCCAGACCTTCAAGCGTCGCGCCGCGGACGTCTTCGACGTGCAGGACGAGATCGCACGCACGATCGTCGACTCGCTGCGTGTCACGCTGACGGGACGGGCACCTGTCGCGTCGGCCGCTCCGCGCGGCACGGCGAATCTCGAGGCGTACCAACTCTACCTGAGGGGTCGGTACGCGTGGAGTCGGCGGGGCGCCGATCTCCTCGCGGCCGTGCGCTTCTACGGCCAAGCGATCCAGCGAGACTCCGCGTTCGCACGCGCCTATGCCGGGCTCGCGATGGCGTACTCGCCCATGATGGTGTTCGGCGTCGCGCGGGGCGACTCCGTGCTGCCGCTCGCCGAGGCGAGCGCGGTCAAGGCGTTGACCCTCGATTCGACGCTGGCCGAAGCGCATCTCGCGCTGGCGAACGTCAGGAAGATGCAGTGGCGATGGAGCGAGGCCGAGCTGCAGTTCCGCGCGGCGATCGAGTACGCGCCGGGCGATCCCACCGCGCACCAATGGTACGGCACATTCCTCTATTCGTTAGGCAGAGTGGGTGAGGCGGTCGACCAGCTCCTGCGGGCGCGCGATCTCGATCCGGTGAACGCCGCGCTGGGGACCGACGTCACCTACGGTCTCTACGTCGCGCGCAAGCTCGACGACGCGCTCGCGGAGGGCCGACGGACGGTCAGCCTCGATTCGACGCTCTCGATCTCCCACTGGCTGACCGGCGTGACGCTGCTCGCGCTCGGCCGCCCCGACTCGGCGCTGGTAGCTCTGACTACGGCCGTCCGGCTGGGCAACGCGCCCGATGCCCGCCCCGTCCTGATCGGCGTCTATCGCGCGTTAGGCCGAACACGGGACGCGGACACGATGTACGCTTCGCTCGAGCGGACGTATCGGTCGCCGCGGGGCGTGGGCCGAGACATGGCGATCGGGGCAGTGGCGGTGCGCGACTTTCCGACCGCGCTCGACGTCCTCCGGCGGACGATCGAGCGTCGCGAGCCGATCGTCACGGAGTACAGTCTCCCGTGCGATCCGTTGCTCGATCCGTTGAAATCGAGGCCGGAGTTCGGGCGCATGCTGACGCGAGTGGGTATGCGGGTGTGTCCCGCGCAGCCGTAGGCCTCGTCTCGGGATAGCGAGAGTGGCGTTTTGAACCGCAGAGGACGCGGAGGTCCGCTGTGCCTAACGCTGCCGGCAATTCTCTGTGACCTCTGCGTCCTCGGCGGTTAAAGGCCCCTCCTGTCCGACGCGCTGGGCCGTCCCCTGCGGTTAACAGGCCCGCCCGTCCGACGGTATGGAGCCCGCGCCCCACTACTCGGACCGCAATGCTGTCACCGGATCCACGCGTGACGCGCGCCAAGCGGGCAGCGCGGACGCCACGATGGACGTCAGCGTGAGCAGCACCACCACGCCCACATACGTGACCGGGTCCACGTGAGACACGCCGTACAGGAGCGTCGCCAGGAGTCGAGTCGCGAGCAGGGCGGCGCCGATCCCGACGACCACGCCCAGCGTCGTGAGTCGCAACCCCTGACGCAGGATCAGGCCCATGATGTCGCCCCGCGACGCGCCTAACGCCGACCGCACGCCGATCTCGCGCCACCGCTCCACGACGCTGCCGGCCAGCACACCGTAGAGTCCCGCCGCCGCGAGCACGAGCGCCGCGAGCCCGAACGCCTCGAACA
>Ga0070661_100003633_pt1 | contig 10618 bp, 11 predicted proteins | sample KBSC43metaG_FD_64663 | JGI IMG/M metagenome (GOLD analysis project Ga0070661, IMG submission 64663) | Corn rhizosphere microbial communities from Kellogg Biological Station, Michigan, USA - KBS C4-3 metaG | ecosystem: Host-associated > Plants > Roots > Rhizosphere > Soil ...
GCTCCGACGAGGAAGGTGTGAAGGTCGAGCACGACCGTGGGCGTGATGTGGACCGGCCCCCCGATGAGCAGGGCTTCGAGGAAGAGCCCGACGGCCAGGAGCACAAAGCCCGGATAGAGAAACAGCCAGCGCGGCGAGAACAGCAGCAGGAACCGCAGATGCCGCCAGCCATCGCGGAACGAACGTAGATGCGGTGGCCGGCTGCGGCCATCCTTCTTGAGCGTGGTGGGGACCTCTGCGACCCTGAGGCCGCTGAGCGTGGCCTTGACCAGCATCTCGGAGGCGAACTCCATTCCAGAGGTGCGCAGATTGAGCCCGAGGATCGCCTTTCGGTCGAAGCCGCGCAGTCCACAGTGAAAGTCGCCGGCCTTGGCGCGAAAGAACAGCCGGCCGAGGAAGCTCAGCACCGGATTGCCGATATAGCGGTGATGCCAGGGCATCGCACCCGGCGCGATGCCGCCCTTGAACCGGTTGCCCATCACCAGCTGGTTGCCGGCGCGCAGTGCGTCGACGAACGCATCGAGGTGGGCAAAATCATAGCTGTCGTCGGCGTCCCCCATGATCACCCAACGGCCGCGCGCGGCCTCGATGCCGGCGGCAAGCGCCGCCCCATAGCCGCGCGTCGGCACGTCCACGACGCGAGCGCCGTTCGTCTGTGCGATTTGCTGGCTGCCGTCGGTGGAGCCATTGTCGGCGATCAGCACCTCGCCCGAGATGCCACTGCGCTCGAGGAAGGCGCGGGCCTTGCCGACGCAGGTCGCCAGCGTCTCCGCCTCGTTGAGACAGGGCATGAGGATCGTGAGGTCGAGCTCGGCCAAGCGATTCGTCCGGTATTGGAGCCGAAATCATATGCACCTATTTTCACCATGCCGAAAACCATGAACACGCCAGTCCCGCGCGGAATGATGCTTCAGTCATAGCGCTATCGCGCTTGCGCCGGCGGACGGTTCGTCCCTATCTGTCCGCCTGGCCTTCCGATTAGGATACGATGCCCCAAACCCCCATGGACCTCGCGCTCGCGCTTGCGGAGGAGGCCGCTGCCGTCGGTGAAGCGCCGGTGGGCGCGGTGATCGTTGAAAACGGCGAGATTATCGCCGCCGAACGCAACCGGATGCGTGAGTTCAACGATCCAACCGCCCACGCCGAGCTGCTCGCCATCCGCGCGGCGTTGGCAAAGCGCGGCACCGGCCGGCTCGACGGCTGCGACCTTTACGTTACCCTGGAGCCTTGCGCGATGTGCGCGGGGGCGATGGCGCATGTGCGGGTACGGCGACTGACCTATGGCGCAGGCGATCCCAAGGCCGGGGCGGTCGATCACGGCGTGCGCCTGTTCGACAGCCCGAACACCCATCATCGTCCGGAAGTCGTCTCCGGGATCGGCGAAAGGCGGGCAGGGGAGCTGCTGAAGGCGTTCTTCGCCCGCCTCAGGGCGCCGCATTCGGCTCGATGAGGTCCCATTTGTTGCCGAACACATCTTCGAATACCGCGACGCGCCCGTAGGATTCCTCGCGTGGGGCCTCGAGGAAGCGTACTCCAGCCGACACCAGACGCGCATGGTCGGAAGCAAAGTCCGTGGTTTCAAGAAAGAACCCGACGCGGCCCGCCGTCTGGTTTCCGATGGAAGACCGCTGCATGCCGTCAGCTCGCGCCAGCAGCATTTGCGCGCCGCCAAATCCCGCCATCAACACCCAACGCTTGCCGCCCGCCAGCGGCGTGTCCTCAACCAGCGACAGGCCGAGGACATCGCGAAACCAGCCAATGCCGCGATCATAGTCGTCGACGAGAAGCGCGAAGGTCGCGATCGTGAGGGTCAAGACGGGAAATCAGTCCCCGGCCCGATGCGTTGCCGCCACGTGCCGCAGATGCTGCTCGACCTTGTGGCTCAAATGGCGCTTGAAATTGTCCTTCTCCTTGTCGGCATGGGCAAGGATTTCACGCACCCGCCAGAACTCCATTGCGCCGAAGACGCTGAGGTGGGGACGCACGTAAACGTCCGGCGGATAAGCGGCCATCATATGCGCGGTCAGCGAATGCATCATGATCTGTGCGGAGCCGAACCACATGTCGAGCGCGCCGAACTCCTTGCGCGCGAGCGATTCCGTCGGATCGCCATTCGCGTCCACGGCAACGAGAATATCCTGCCCGCTCGCCTGGTCCACCGGCAATGGGTTCACTACGCCGCCGTCGACCAGCAGATGATTTGCGTATCGCACGGGCTTGAACACGGAAGGAATAGCGATCGAGCCGGCGATGGCGGGCCTGAGCTCTCCCGAATGGAACACTGCCTGGTGCCAGCTCTGGTAGTCGGTTGCAACCACATAGAACGGCGTTTTGAGGTCTTTGAACTCAAGGGGAAAGGCATCCGGCAGGAACGCATCCACGACCCGGGCCGCGTCGAGCTGGATATTGAATCCGTTCTGCAGCAGCCCGCCGAGATTGCGGATCTGTGCACCCCACAGGCGGGCGGCGATGATGCGCATGGTGCCAAGCACACTGAGTGCGTGCTCGCGAAGCTCGGCGCCGGTCATGCCGTTGGCCCAGCCCGACCCGATCAGCGCACCGATCGAGGTGCCTGAAATGACCGATGGCCTGAGCCCGAGCTCGTCCATCGCTTCGATGAAGGGAATGTGGCTGAGTCCGCGCGCGGAGCCGCCGCCAAGAGCGACGCCGATGCGCGGCATATGTTCGCTTTTCGGAACCGACGGGGGCGGAGGCGCATCATCGGCGGCGCGCAGACGGTCAACAAGCTCCTGTCCCCGTTGCTGGATGGGGATCAGATCGTCCTGCGCTGGAAGATCATGAGCCATATTGAGCAATTATGCTGCGCCTCAGAGATTTATAAGACGTTCCACGGCGTCGGCACATTAAATGCTCGCCATAAAGCTAACGGTCGAGGCGGGCATTCCGTTCACGGCTGATAGCGCGCCAGCCGATATCATTGCGGTGAAAGCCCCCGGCCCAGTCGATCCGGGCGATTGCGGCATCGGCGCGCTCCTTGGCCTCGGCGACCGTGCGGCCCAGCGTGGTGACGTTGAGCACGCGGCCGCCATTGGCAATGAGCTTGCCCGCCTCGCGCCGGGTGCCGGCATGGAAGACCACCAGTTGCTCTGTTTCCGGCGGCAGTGGGCCAATGGTGCTGCCCTTTTCATAGGCACCCGGATAGCCCTTGGCGGCGAGAACGACGGTCATGGCAGCGTCGGGCCGCCAGCTCGCGGTCATGCCCTGAAGTCGGCCGGTGGCGGTGGCGTGCAGCAGGTCGAGCAGATCGCTCTCGAGCCGGGGCATCAGCACCTGCGTTTCGGGATCGCCGAAGCGCGCATTGTACTCGATCAGCTTCGGGCCGTCGGCCGTAAGCATCAGTCCGGCGAACAGCACGCCCTGATACGGCGTGCCGCGCGCGGCCATGCCTCGCACTGTCGGTTCGATGATCTCGCGGAGCGTCCGCGCGATCAGATCATCCATCATCACGGGCGCCGGAGAGTAGGCGCCCATGCCGCCCGTGTTCGGTCCCATATCCCCGTCGAACGCGCGCTTATGATCCTGCGCGGTCGCCAGCGGCAGGATGTGCTCCCCATCGCAGAGCACAAAGAAGCTCGCCTCCTCGCCCTCGAGGAATTCCTCGACGACGACGGATGTACCGGCCGCGCCGAACGCACCCGAGAAGCAATCGCGCACGGCATCTTGGGCCTCGGCCAGCGTCATTGCGACGGTCACACCCTTGCCGAGCGCGAGCCCGTCGGCTTTGACGACGATCGGTGCACCGCGGGCTTTCACATAGGCCAGCGCCGCCGCCTCATCCTCGAAGCGGCCATAGGCGGCGGTGGGAATACCCATCTCGTCGCAGAGCGCCTTGGTGAACGCCTTGCTGCCTTCGAGCTGGCCCGCGGTCTTGCTCGGCCCGAAACAAGCGATGCCTGCCGCTCGCACCGCATCGCCAAGCCCGGCGACCACGGGCGCATCGGGGCCGATGATCACGAAGTCGATGGCGTTGGATTTCGCCCACGCCACCACCGCCGAATGATCGGCCGGATCCAATGGGACGTTCTCGGCGATCTCCTCGGTGCCTCCATTGCCGGGCGCGACGAAGAGCTTGCTCAGCCCTGCGGACTGATTGAGTTTCCAGGCGAGCGCATGCTCGCGCCCGCCCGATCCGATCAAGAGTACCCTCATGCGGGCTGACTTGACCCATCGGGCCGCAAAGCGCAACAGGAGCCATGCAGCCGGCCCCATCCAACGCGCATGAATTCTCGGTCTCCGAGCTCGCCAACGCGATCCGCCGCGCCGTCGAGGACGAGTTCGGCTTCGTGCGCGTGCGCGGCGAGATCTCCGGCTTTCGCGGCCAGCATTCGTCGGGCCATGCCTATTTCACCCTCAAGGACGCCGATGCCTCGATCGAGGCGGTGGTCTGGAAGACCAATTGGCTTCGCCTGCGCTTCAAGCCGCAGGAGGGTCTCGAGGTCGTGGCCACCGGCCGCCTGACGACTTTCCCAAAATCCAGCAAATACCAGATCGTCATCGAGCAGCTCGAACCCGCCGGTGCCGGCGCGCTGATGGCGCTGCTCGAGGAACGGCGGAAGAAGCTGCTCGCTGAGGGGCTGTTCGCCGCCGAGCGCAAAAAGCAGCTGCCCTATCTGCCGCGGGTGATCGGTGTCGTGACCTCGCCGACCGGCGCCGTGATCCGCGACATCCTCCACCGGCTCGACGACCGCTTCCCGACCCATGTGATCGTCTGGCCGGTGCGCGTCCAGGGCGAGGGCTCCGCCGAGGAAATCGCGCGCGCGGTTACTGGCTTCAACTCCATCGCGCCGGGCGGGCGTGTGCCGCGCCCGGATCTGCTGATCGTCGCGCGCGGCGGCGGCTCCATTGAAGACCTCTGGGCCTTCAACGAAGAGATCGTGGTGCGCGCCGTCGCCGGAAGCGCCATCCCAGTGATCTCGGGCGTGGGGCACGAGACCGACACGACTCTCGTCGACTACGCCGCGGACCATCGCGCACCGACGCCCTCGGCGGCAGCCGAAGCAGCCGTCCCCGTGCGCGCCGAGCTTATCGCCTATGTCGAGGACCATGGCGCCCGGACGCGCACGGTGGTCCGCCGCCAGCTGCTCAACAGCCGCGACCGCCTGCGCGCCGCCGCCGGCGAGCTGCCGCGGCCCCTCGACCTGCTGAACATGGCGCGGCAGCGGCTCGATCTCGCCTCGCAAAATCTTGGCGCCGGCCTGCAGCATCTCGGCCAGAGTAAGCGGCTCCGCTTTGCGACCGCCGCGGCAAAGCTGTCACCCGCCGCGCTGAAGGCCGATCTCCGCCACGCCCGCTCGCGGTTCACGCCAACGGCCGAGCGGCTCCAGCCGGCGTTTCGTCGCATCGTCGCCGAAACTGCCAGCCGGCTGGCCTCCATCGGCAAGCTGCTCGATTCGCTTAGCTACAAAGCGATCCTCGAGCGCGGCTTCGCGCTCGTGAGCGATGCCGACGGCGATCTCGTCCGCTCCAAGACCGAGATCCGCCCTGGCGCAACGCTGGCGGTCGAGGTAGCTGACGGCAGCTTCGGCGTCACAGTCGGCGGCGCGCCGCCCGCCCGCAAGCGCCGCTCGATCAAGGACGATCCGGGCCAGCAGAGCCTGTTCTAGCGCCGGCGCGCATTTGCCCCTATATCTGCGTCGCGATGAACATTCACGACAAGAACTTCACGCCGTCCGAGGCGCTCATCCGCTATCTCGATGGCGATTTCGTCATCGTGCGGCCGGGCAGCTTCGTGCGCTGCGCGGTGACCGGCAGGCCGATCCCGGTCGACGAACTCATGTATTGGAACGTGGACCGGCAGGAGCCATACGTCGATGCTGCCGCGGCGCTCGAAGCGTTCAAGCAGCACGGGCTCGCCGGCAAGTAGGTGGCGGCCAAGCGTCTGCTCGTCATCTCCAACGGACATGGTGAGGATTCCATCGGCGCCGCGATCGTGCGGCGGCTCCCCTCGACGATAGCAGTGAGTGCCTACCCCACCCTCGGCTCCGGTGGGTCCTATGACGGCGTGTGCGCAATCGTGGGACCCCGCGCGCATCTGAGGAGTTCAGGCTCGCGCGTGGCGCGTGGCACATTCGCGGGCGACGTGCGCGCCGGGCTCTTGTCGACCATTCTCCCGGGCATCGCGTTCGCGCGGCGCGCGCGACGGGACTATGACGAATTCCTCGTGGTCGGCGATTTTGTTGGCGTGCTCGGCTGCTGGCTGAGCGGCATCCGCAACATCGTCTGGGTCGATGTGTACAAGACCGGCTTCGGCCGCGGCTACGGCGGGATCGAACGCAGGATCATCGCGCGCACTTGCCGTATGGTCTTCGTGCGCCATCAATCGCTTGCGGACGATCTCAGGCGTGCCGGCGTCGATGCCCGCGCGGCGGGAAATGTGATGATGGACACCATTCCACGCACCGGCGTCGATCTTGCGCCGCTTCGATCACATCCACTTGCGGTGACGTTGCTGCCCGGCAGCCGCGCACAGACGGCAGACAATTTCGCGCTGCAGGTTGAGGCGCTGCGTCGCCTGCCCGAAGCGCTTGCCCCGGACGTCTTCCTTGCGCTTGCGCCCGGCGTCGATCCGCAGCCGCTGGCCGATGCGGCGAGGCTCGCGCTCAAGGGCGACAGCATGCTGGGCGACACGACTGTGCTTATCGTGCGCGGGGCGCTGGGCGATCTCGTCGATGCGTCCGATGTGGTGCTCTCGCAAGCCGGCACCGCCACGGTACAGACATTGGGCCTGGGCAAGCCCGTGATCAGCTTCACGCGCCCCAATGATCGCATGAGCCGGCACCGAGATGAGAGCGCATTGTTCGGCGATGCGCGGATACTGGTGAAGGAGGACCCAGCGGAATTGTCGATGACGCTGGCGTCTTTGCTGTCCGATGCCCAAGGTCGCACTCGTCGCGGCGCCATCGGCCGCGAACGCATCGGACCGCCGGGCGCAATGGACGCGATTATCGCTGAGGTCGCTCGCTAAGCCTTTGCGTCCGCCAACTCGAACGCCCGTGCCAGCACCCGATCGAGGCTCGCCTTCACCTCGTCTGCGCTCGCCTCGTCATCGCAGTAGAACGGCCCTTCGCCCACAAAGGCGATATGTGAAAACGGCAGGGGGAAAAGCATCTTGTCCCACACCCGATCAAGCACCCGCCGCCGCGAGCTCACCACGGCGAGCGTGAAGATTGGCCGCCCGGCGCGCCTGGCGATGGCGAGCAGTCCCGGACTGAGATTTCGCCCCGCGATGGGTGGCACATCGCCGGTCGCCATCGTCGTGAAATTGTCCTTGAGGAGCCGCAACGTCTGCCGGTACGCACCGACTCCGCCCGTGCCGTGGCGCTGCTTGTCGCTCGCGCCCGATCCGGCGATCACGGTGTAGCCAAAGCTCTGCATGACCCCGGCCGCGATCTGCCCGTCCGGATGCGTCGAGGCCATGATCGCAATGCGCTTCGGCGAGGGCGCCGCGGCGTAAGCGAGATTGGACTGGCCGTGCCAGGAGGTGAGGATCACCGGCCAGCTGGCGTCGACGCGCTGCCAATAGTCCGGCGGATCATAGGTGATGCGCGAGGTTGCGTGCACGAAGCGCAGATAGGGCCCGAGGATCGCCCAGCCCAGAGCGCGGCGGAACCAGAGAGAAATCGGTCCCCCTTCGGGATCGCTCACGCGCCCTCGTCCTCGGGGTCGAGCAGGCGATGGAGGTGCACGACGAAATAGCGCATCTGCGCATTGTCGACGGTCTGCTGTGCCTTGCCGCGCCACGCACGCTCGGCCTCGGCATAGTTCGGATAGACCCCGACGAGATCGACCTTGCTCAGATCCTTGAAGGTGATGCCGTCGATATCTTCAAGCTCGCCGCCGATGACGAGATGGAGGAGCTGCTTGTCCAGCTGTTTCTTGGGCGCCTTCACGTCGACTTCCGTTCGCTTTCGATCGCGACATCGGGGCAGCCATAGACCTTGATCAGCGCCCCCGTCAGCACGTCTCTTAGCGAGTCCTGCGTGAAGGCGGCAAGCGCCCCGTGGCGGATTTCCGCGAGGTTGAGGCGCATGGTGCCCATGCACGCATCCTCGAAAGTGACGCCGCATTCGGCAAGGATCGCGGCTGCGCCCGCGATGTCCCAATCCATTGCTCCGCGCCGCACGACGGTCGCGTCGAGCTTGCCGGTTGCAACCTGCACAAGCCGGTAGGCGAGCGACGGATAGGCGGGACCGCGCATGTAATCGAGCCCGGCTTCCTGCAGCTCGTGATGGACGGCACCAGGCGCCGGGATCAGCGGCGCGTGCCGGTCGGGCGGCGTGTTGCGGACAATGGGCTTGCCATTGAGCCGCGCACCGCCGCCGAGCCAGGCGTCATACATCTCGTCGCGTGCCGGTGCGAACACGACACCCGCGACCGACACCCCGTTCTCGACCACCGCGAGCGACACCGACCAGCTGTCCTCGCCCTTGATGAAGCCGCGGGTGCCGTCGATGGGATCGACCACGAAGACGCGCGCATGACGGAACCGGCTCTCGTCGTCGACGCTCTCTTCGCTGAGCCATCCATAATCCGGCCGCGCGGTGGTCAGTGCAGAGTGGAGAAACTTGTCGAGCACGATATCGGCTTCCGAGACTGGAGAGGCGTTCTCCTTCGTCCACGTCTTCATGTCGCGGCGGAAATAGTTGGACGCGATGATCCCTGCAGTCACCGCTGCGGTGCGCAGCAGTTCGAGATCGTCGCGATGAGTGGTGGGAGTGCCGTCGGCCATCATATTCGAAGCGCGTTCTTGCTGCGCTTCTAGGCGCAATTGCGGCCCCTGTCGACGCGCGTGCTTAACCCGGCGTTACACCCGGTGACGCCCCGTAAACCCTCGCCAAAACTACCTAAACTTAACCCAGTTTCTTAAGCGCGGCAGAAAGTGGGGCGGCTAGATTGGGCCCATAAAGAGGGCACACCAAAAAGCTCTCGGAGTTGACAGGAAGGCGAATACAAAATGCGTCAGAGCGCAACGATCCAGGGGGCAGGCGTTGTCCTGATGTTCGGCCGGAAGGACGCTGAAGGCGTCCCCGCCGAACCGTTCACGGCGCGGCAGTTCGGACCAGCCAATGACAATGGTCCGAAGGACCCGGTCAAGACCGTGACCGTCCGCAAGCAGCTCGAGAAGTCGGGCGTTGCTATCAAGATCAAGGTGCCGGTCACCGAGTTCGTCGGTGTCGCGGTGTCCACGCAGATTTCCGAGGACGGCGTCCTCACCAGCGCCATCGAGCTCGTCCATGGCGACCCGGAGCTGAACTACCGGGTGTTCGAAGAAGTGGGCAATGGCGACGTCGTCGCCGAATGGCAGAACTGGGGCAAGAAGCTCCGCCTGCCGCTGTTCATCAAGGCCGGCGACGGCTCGATGCTGCCCTACACGCAGCACGTCTCGGGCCTAGCTCTGGGCAACACGGCCTCGCGCCGCAAGCTCGCCGCCGAAGCAGCTCGCCGCCCGCGGTTTCTCAACCGGCGCCAGCCGGGGGAAAGCTCCGCGAACTAGCCATTCCGTGCAGCTGGGCTCGATGAAACCAATCGCCCGGTGACGCGTTTCTCAGTCTGCCGGGCAGGTTGTCTGCACCACATACGGTCCGGCGAACGCCCCTATAGCGACCTCCAAGCGCTAGACGGCCCGTCGGTCCCCCCACCGGCGGGCCAATTCTTTGCTAGTGGTTCAGCGCTGCCATGCCGGCCGCGACATAGCGGTCGCCCGCCGCCGCGCCAACCGGCGCCGCTTCGTCAAGAGATTTGAGGTCCGCGGGCGTCAATGTGACATCCGCCGCCTCGGCATTTTCCTCGAGATATTTGATCCGGCGCGTTCCCGGAATCGGCACGGTGCCCTGCATCATCGTCCAGGCAAGGGCGATCTGGCCCGGCGTTACGCCCTTGCTCTTCGCGACGGCGGTGATGCGGTCGACGATCGCCTGATTGTGAGCGATGTTTTCGGGTGCAAGGCGCGGATACATGACCTTGCGGAAATCCCCATCCCCGAGCTCGCTCGTCTGCAGCCGTCCGGTAAGGAACCCGCGCCCGAGCGGGGAGTAGCTCACAAAGCCAATATCGAGCTCGCGGACCGTCTTGAGCACGTCGTTGATTTCGGGCGACCGCTCAAAGAGCGAGTATTCGGTCTGAAGTGCGGTCAGCGGATGCACCTTGTGCGCACGCCGCAGCGTCTCCGGCGCCGCTTCGCTGACCCCGATGTAGCGGACCTTGCCCGCCTCCACGAGGCGCTTCAGCGCACCGATCGACTCCTCGATCTGTACCTTGGGATCGATGCGATGGAGGTAGTAAAGGTCGACATAATCGGTACCGAGATGCCGGAGCGACCGCTCGATGGCCTTGTTGATGTAAGCGGGCGTCCCATTCACGGCGCCGCGCTCGCCGGCGTCGGACACTTCACTGCCGACCTTGGTCGCGATCAGGACTTTGTCCCGCTTGCCCTTGAATGCTTTGGCGAGCAATTGCTCATTCTTGAACGGACCGTAGATCTCCGCTGTATCGAAGAAGGTGATGCCGAGCTCGATAGCGCGGGTAAGCGTAGCAAGGTTCTCCGCCTCGTCGCTCGGCCCGTAGAACGCGCTCATGCCCATGCAGCCGAGACCTTCGG
>Ga0070661_100003645_pt1 | contig 10602 bp, 6 predicted proteins | sample KBSC43metaG_FD_64663 | JGI IMG/M metagenome (GOLD analysis project Ga0070661, IMG submission 64663) | Corn rhizosphere microbial communities from Kellogg Biological Station, Michigan, USA - KBS C4-3 metaG | ecosystem: Host-associated > Plants > Roots > Rhizosphere > Soil ...
CGCACCCTGTGGCGTCTAATTGTGACCCGGCGGCACTTGCTCGAATGGATGCCCGCGGCTCAGGCAACGAGCGGCTCCGAACTCGACGTCGCAGGTTTCTATCGCTTGATGGCTGGAGCGCTGGTCACCGCAGTCGTGGCGATCGCCGTGACCGGGCTTGCGGGTGGCGGGGCATGGTTGCTGGCCGTCCCGTTCGCAGCACTCTGGCTGGTCTCTCCGATCATCGCACGCCGGATTAGTCTGTCACCGGTAGCCGCAGCACACCTGCCGATGTCGGACGCCGATGCCCGAACCCTGCGGATGACCGCGCGACGTACCTGGCGGTTCTTCGAGACCTTCGTCACCGCGGCCGACCATATGCTGCCACCGGACAATTTCCAGGAGGACCCGACCCCGATCGTCGCGCACCGAACCTCGCCCACAAACATCGGGCTTTACCTGTTGTCCGTGGTGAGCGCGCGCGATTTCGGCTGGATCGGCACGGCTGACGCGGTGGATCGGCTTGAAGCAACCCTGACCACGATCGCCGAGCTCGCCCACTTTCGTGGACATCTTTACAACTGGTACGACACTCGGGACCTGCGCCCCCTCGAGCCGCGGTATGTCTCCTCTGTCGATAGCGGAAATCTCGCGGGACACCTCATCGCGCTGGCGGGTGCCTGCAAGGAGTGGATTTCCGTTACACTTGCGAGGGAGGCCGCGCTCGCTGGCGTCGCGGACGCGCTCGACCTCGCCGCCGAAGAAGCGGCGCGCCTGCGCGATAGCCACCATACGCAGACAGTGACCTGGCCGCAGTTCGACGACGCACTCGCAAGGCTCAGGTCATCGCTGCATTCCGCTTCACCGGATGCCGCAGGAGCGTCAAAGCGGCTTGCCGACCTTTTCCGCGCAGTGGCCACTTTCGCCGACATTGCCCATGCCCTGGCGATGGAGCACGGCGATGACAGCGGCGCGGATATGCTGTTCTGGATCGAGGCGAGCAAGAGCGCGATTGAAGGCCATCGACGCGATGTGGCGGCCGGCGCCGACACGGCGACCCGTCTGCGGCTGGCCTCCCTCGAAAACCGTGCCCGCTCGATGGCGCTTGCGATGGAGTTCGGCTTCCTGCTGGACGACGAGCGCAAGCTACTCTCAATCGGTTATCTCGTGCCGGAGGGCACGCTCGATCCAAATTGCTATGACTTGCTCGCATCGGAGGCACGACTCGCGAGTTTTGTCGCAATCGCCAAAGGAGACGTGCCGACCCGTCACTGGTTCAGGCTTGGCCGGGCGGCGACGCCAGTCGCTCACAGCGCCGCCCTGGTGTCGTGGTCGGGATCGATGTTCGAATATTTGATGCCCTCGCTGGTCATGCGCGCTCCGGCCGACAGCCTGCTCGCACACACGAACCGCCTGATCGTGGGGCGCCAGATCGACTACGCGACACGGTTGCGCTTGCCCTGGGGCATCTCGGAATCGGCCTACAACGCGCGCGATCTCGAGTTCACATATCAATACTCCAATTTTGGGGTTCCCGGGCTGGGCCTGAAACGCGGGCTCGGCGAGAATCGCGTCATCGCACCCTACGCGACTGCGCTGGCGGCCATGGTCGACCCCCGTGCGGCGTCAGCCAATCTGGTACACCTGGAGACGGAGGGGGGGTTGGGGCGCTACGGCTTCTACGAGGCGCTCGACTATACGCCGGCCAGGCTGCCCAAGGGGCATCGTCTCGCAGTCGTCCACGCGTTCATGGCGCACCATCAGGGCATGACCGTCGTCGCCATCGCAGATGCCCTCCTCGACGGAGTGATGCGGACGCGGTTCCACGCCGAGCCGATCGTCCAGGCGAGTGAGTTGCTACTGCAGGAGCGGATACCCAGGGACGTCGCGATCACGCTCCCATGGGCGGCGGAGGTGAAGTCGGGCGCCGGCGTCCGCGATATCGAGTCCTCGATCGCCCGTCGCTTCGATACGGCGCATCAGTCCGTGATCGCCACCCAGCTACTCTCAAACGGCCGCTACACCACCATGTTGACTGCCGCGGGCTCCGGTTACAGCCGCTGGAGGAACCTTGCCGTCACCCGCTGGCGTGAAGACGCGACTTCGGACGATCTGGGATTCTACGTGTTCCTTCGCGACACCGCGGGCGGGGAAGCGTGGTCGGCGGGGTTTCAGCCGACGGGCGTAGAGCCCCGTGACTATAGCGTGGCCTTCAACGAGGATCGCGTCGATTTCAGCCGGCACGACGGCCCCTTGATCACCTCCATGGAGGTGATCGTTTCCGCCGAAGACGATGCCGAAGTCCGTCGTGTCTCGGTCTCCAACTTGGGCGACCGGGGCCGCGAAATCGAAATCACCTCTTATGCCGAACTGGTGCTGGGGCCGCACGCCGACGACGTTGCGCATCCGGCGTTCTCAAAGATGTTCATAGAGACGGAGTACCTGGCGGAATCTGGCACCATCGTGGCCACCCGGCGCCGACGCACTCCGACCGATCCTGAGATCTGGGCCGGTCACCTGGCGGTGGTTGACGGCGAGGCTGTCGGCATGCAGCAGATCGAGACCGACAGGGCGCGGTTTCTCGGTCGTGGGCATGGCACGCGAAACCCGATCGCGGCAATCGATGGGCGCCCGCTCTCGAACACGGTCGGGGCTGTGCTCGATCCGGTTTTCGCCCTGCGTCGCCGTGTCAGGATTGCGCCTGGCGCTACCGCCCGCGTCGCGTTCTGGACAATGGTTTCCTCGACCCGGGAAGCCCTGCTCAACCAGATCGACAAGCATCGGGACAGCGCAGCTTTCGGGCGCGCGCTGACCTTCGCCTGGACGCAGGCTCAGGTGCAACTCTATCATTTAGATATCACCCCAGGGGAAGCGGCCGTCTTCCAGGGGCTGGCCGGCCACTTGATCTATGCCGGATCGAGCTTGCGGCCCGCCTCCGAGACCATCATCAAGGGTTCGGGAGCGCAGCCCAGGCTGTGGGCGCTTGGCATCTCCGGCGATCTGCCGATCATCGTGCTGCGGATCGCAGACCCGGACAATCTCGACCTCGTGCGCAACTTGCTCCGGGCCCATGAATACTGGCGCATGAAGCAGCTTGCCGTCGACCTCGTGATCCTCAACGAGCGGCAATCTTCCTACGCCCAGGATCTGCAGATGAGCATCGAGACGATGGTGCGGACCAGGAAATTAGCTCCGTCCGCAGATGGCGTCGCGGCATCGGGACGGGTCTTTACCCTGCGCATGGATACCATGCAGGCCGATGCACGCGCCCTTTTGTTGTCGGTCGCGCGCGTCGTGCTCGTCGCCCAGCGTGGCAGTCTTTTCGACCAGCTAGACCGCATCCGCCAAATGGGAGCTGGAGTTGGGTCGAGCCCAAGGCGTCGACAGCAAGCTCCTGCCCCGCCCGCTCCGCTGCCGACGCCAGAGCTTGAACTATTCAACGGCTTGGGTGGTTTTGCCGATGGCGGCAAGGAATATGTCACCGTCCTCGGTCCCGGCCAGTCGACCCCCGCGCCTTGGATCAATGTCATATCCAACCCCAATTTCGGCTTCCAGGTCGCGACCGAGGGCAGCGGCTATACGTGGTCGTCCAACAGTCGCGAGAACCAACTGACACCATGGTCGAACGATCCCGTTACGGATCGGGCCGGCGAAGCGTTCTATATTCGCGACGAGGAGAGCGGCGAGCTATGGAGTCCAACCGCGCTGCCGGTCCGTGACCCGAAGGCAACCTATCTAGCGCGACATGGACACGGCTACAGCCGCTTCGAACACCTCGGTCACGGCATCGCCGCCGAACTCACGCAATTTGTACCGGTGAATGGCTCGATCAAGATCTCGCGGCTGGTACTTCGCAATCGCTCAGGGCGCGCCCGCCATCTCGGCGTTACCGGCTATGTGGAATGGGTGCTCGGAACGTCGCGATCCGCGAGCCTGCCCTTCGTCAGCACCGAAATCGATGCGACCACGGGTGCCATGTTTGCCCGCAACCCGTGGAATGCGACCTTTGGTTCTCGCGTCGCCTTTTTCGACATGGCGGGCCGGCAGACGGACTGGACCGGAGACCGCCGGGAATTTATCGGCCGTAATGGCACGCTCGCCAGCCCTGCCGCACTTCTCGACGATCGATCGTTCTCCAAGGCTGTCGGGGCAGGCCTCGATCCGTGCGGTGTGATTGGTCGCAAATTCGATCTGCCCGCGAATGGCAGCGTGGAGCTCGTCTTCTTTCTCGGCCAGGCGGCGGGCGCGGAAGAGGCGCGGGAACTTATTGCGCACTACCGCGCCGCAGATCTCGATTCTGTCCGGGCCGATGTTGCCCGCCATTGGGACGACGTGCTGGGCGCCGTCGAGGTGAGGACGCCGGACCGGCCGATGGACATCATGCTCAACGGCTGGCTACTCTACCAGACGCTGGCCTGCCGGATATGGGCTCGATCAGCGTTCTATCAGGCGAGTGGCGCATACGGGTTCCGCGATCAGCTACAGGATGGCATGGCATTGGCGGCAACACAGCCCGCCCTAACGCGCGAACATCTGCTGAGGGCCGCGGCACGCCAGTTCGTCGAGGGCGACGTACAACATTGGTGGTTGCCATACTCTGGCCAGGGCGTTCGCACACGCATCTCGGACGACCGCGCCTGGCTGGCCTACAGCGTCGCCCAATACGTGGAAACGACCGGCGATACCGCCGTGCTCGACGAGACGATACCGTTCCTGGAGGGCCAAATGCTGCATCCGGGCGAGGCCGACAACTTCTTCCTCCCCACGGTCGCCGACCAGGCCGCGACGCTTTTCGAGCACGCCGCCAAGGCGCTCGATCACAGCCTCGCGCTCGGCAGCCATGGTCTGCCGCTGATCGGGACGGGCGATTGGAATGACGGTATGAACCGGGTCGGCGACGCAGGTGCGGGCGAGAGCGTCTGGCTCGGATGGTTCCTTTATGCGGCGCTGCAGGCGTTCATTCCGCTGGCGAGGTCGCGAGGTGAAAAGGTCCGCGCGACGAAATGGCGTGCGCACGCTACCGCCCTGAAGACTTCGCTCGACCGCGAAGGCTGGGATGGCGAATGGTATCGGCGGGCCTTCTTCGACGATGGCACGCCGCTCGGCTCGGCTAGCAATGTGGAATGCCGGATCGATGCAATCGCACAGTCTTGGGCAGTGTTGTCGGGCGCCGGGACCGCCGAGCGGGCCTCCCTTGCGATGGCCGCAGCTGAACGGGAACTGATCCGGCCGCAGGCTCGTCTGGCGCTGCTGTTCACCCCGCCCTTCGACAAGGCGCCACAGGATCCCGGCTACATCAAGGGATATCCGCCGGGTGTTCGTGAGAACGGCGGCCAGTATACCCACGCGGCGCTATGGTCGGTTCTAGCCTTCGCGGTCCTCGGGCAGGGCGACAAGGCGACGGATCTGTTCGCGCTGCTCAACCCGATCAATCGCAGCCTTACGCGCGCAGATGCTCAACGCTATAAGGTCGAACCCTACGTCGTTGCCGCCGACATCTATTCGGTGCCACCGCATGTCGGGCGTGGCGGCTGGACCTGGTACACGGGTTCGGCGGGCTGGATGCAGCGGGCGGGGATCGAGGGCATTCTGGGGCTCCGGCTCAAGGGCAAGTTCCTGCAGCTGGACCCATGCATTCCCAAAGCGTGGCCGGGTTTCGAAATGACGCTGCGGCACTGCACCAGCCGATATGAGATCAAGGTCGACAATTCGGGGGGTGTGGGTCGTGGTGTCCGGGAAGCCCAGCTCGACGATGCTCCGGTCGCCACCAGGCCACTGCGCATAAGGCTGGTCGATGATGGGGCCACTCATCACATCTCCGTGCGACTGGGATGACAAAGTCGAGGTTTTGCAATCGGTGCGCCGCGGCCGCAATACGCACGTCCCGATGTCGGAGCGCGCTAAAAGCGCCAGCTAGGTACGTTCCGAACCTGACGTGCGAGCTCAATCTACGCTATGGCTCACCCGGCAACCGGTTGGACGACCGCTACGTTTCGCTGCTGGAAACGATTAAAGTCGGTGAGAGACATGGATCATTCCTCCTCGACGCCTAAAGACCCAGTGTCGTCTGAAACAGGGCGACCGCAAATGGTAGTCAACGTTGGTGGACAAGCAGGCCGAGGGCCAGACGGCGTACCGCGACAGGACAGAGCGGCAACTGCAAAGCCGCCATCTCCTCCGTCTGCGGGGCGAAAGCCGCTCTACGGCCGCTGAGCCCGTGGCGGTGGAGGCCAAAGTCAATCAGTACGCCAGACGATCCGTTCATCGCGGCAACTCGCGTCTGATTATCTTTCGCGCCACAGTTATCTCACATTGCGTCAGCGGCAACGAGTTCATCTAGGAGTGTAGCGATGCTTTGGAACGCGTCCGCGATCAGCAAATATGCTGTCGAGGGTACCGATGGCATGATTGGAACCGTCAGCGACTTCCTGTTTGACGACGCTCGCTGGAAGGTACGCTGGCTGGTCGTCGACACCGGAAAATGGCTTAGCGGTCGGAAGGTGATCGTGCCGACGCACGTCCTCGGCCATCCCGACCCAGCGAAGCAGACGCTCGCCATCAAGCTGACCCAGCAGCAGGTCGAGGACAGCCCGGGCGTTGGTCTCGACCGACCGATGTCGCGGGATGTCGAAGCGAGCGCCTATGAACATTACGGCGCGAGCCCCTACTGGGGCGCCGGCTATCTTGCGGGCTACCACGCCCAGTGGGGTTCGACGCCTTTTCCAGTTTCAGGCAGCGAGGAGCGTAGCCGCGAAATCGCAGATGCCGAGCACGACAAATACAATCCCAGCCTCAGAAGCTTCGAACTGCTCACCGGCTACCACATCGAAAGTCGCGATGGCGATATCGGGCACGTGGAGGATTTCCTTGTCGAGGACGCCGACTGGAGCATCCGATTCTTGGTGATCGACACCCGCAATTGGTGGCCCGGAAAGCGTGTCCTGATCTCGCCAAGGTCGGTGCTGGAGATCGACTGGCAGGAACGGATGGTGTCGCTCGATGCCGACCGGCGGAAGGTCAAGGACAGCCCTGTCTACGATCCCTCCACGATCATCGACAAGGCCTTCGTCCGGCAATTCCATAGCCACTACGGGCTGCCGCCCGAAGACGACGGCCCGCTCGCGTAAGGGTCTCGTGCGGGTCGCGACGGCTACTGGGCCGGAGCAGGGTGGGCCCCCGGCTGCCCAACCGGGGTTGCCTGACTCCCTTGCATCTGCGGACTAGCGGCCTGCGAGGTTGAGGGGGGATCGCTTGCGGCTGGTTGCGAGGGCTGCTGGATCATCCAGACGACCTGCAACATAAGCCACAGCGCCATCATGAACATGATCAGCCTGCTTCGGGGTGATCGGAGGTCGGCAGCTTGGATGACACCAAGCAAGCCGGTCGGCGAGGCGACGGTCGGGTGAATCGCGGGACCCGAGGGTCGCCCCGAAACCGGCAGCAGGGCAATCAGCCGCGCTGCAACCGTGCTGGGTTCCGAACTGGTGGGCGACATGCCGGGCAAGGTCGCGATCATCGCGGCCAACCGTGTCTTTGCGACGTCCCTGGGCAGCGATGCGAAGTCGGCCGCTTGCTGCCATGGTTCAAAATTAAGTCGGGCAAATGCCGTGAGCACGCTGACGATCGTACCCTTCTTGTCCTCGCCAACGGGGGCGAAAAGAAAGCTGTCGAACTCCGACTTGGAGTTCAGAAGCGACGCAGAGTGAGCCATTTGTGCCACCGACCTTTGCTGCCCCGGGAAGGACCCAAAGCACAGCGACCCGCCTGCCGGATTGCCGTGCCCAGGACATAGAGCGCCGAGGGCCAGGGCGTTAGGCTCGGAACCTACTCAGCGGGCGCAGCTTGAATGGGATGCCGCCGGTTCCGGAGCTCCGGCCACCTGGCGTGGACACGAAGACCGTGATCGGCACGCCGAGCGACGTGATCGACATTCCCAGGCGGTCCCGGGGCTCAATGCGTTCCGTCGCGGTCTGGCGCACCCGCGTAAACATCCATGACCGCGCCAAGCATCCGGAGCGCGTCTTTCTTCGGACGCTGGAATGAGTTGCGGCCAATGATGGAGCCGAACCCGCCGCCCGCATGGATTGCGCGGATCTCATCGAGCAGCTTGTCGTCGTCGAAAACCGCCGCGCCGCCGGAGAAGATGACGATGCGGCGGCCGGCGAATGCACAGTCAACGATATGGCGAACGCGCTCCGCGGCGGTCGCAATGGGAATGCGCTGCTCCTCGAACACGTGACGCGCCGCATCCTGCTCGATATGCGCCGTCGGCAGCTTCACCTTGATGATGTGCGCGCCGAGCTGAGCCGCGATCTGGACGGCATAGCCGACCACATCGATCCCGGATTCGCCTTCCTTGCTCAGGCCCGATCCGCGCGGATAAGACCAGATGACGACCGCGAGCCCGTTGCGCTTTGCTTCCTCGGCGTAAGCGCGGAGCTGTCCATACATTTCAAGCTGATGTGCCGATCCCGGATAGATCGTGAAGCCCACCGCGCAGCAACCTAAGCGAAGCGCGTCCTGCACGCTGGCGGTTAATGCCTGATTTGGATCTTTCTCCTCGCGCAATACGTCATTGTCGTTGGTCTTGAGGATAAGCGGAATCTCGTCCGCGAAATCGCGGGCGCCGGCTTCCAGGAAACCCAGTGGGGCGGCATATGCATTGCAGCCCGCCTCGATCGCGAGTTCGAAATGATAATGCGGATTATAAGCCGGCGGATTGGGCCCAAACGAACGCGCTGGCCCATGCTCGAAGCCCTGATCGACCGGCAAGATGACCAGCTTGCCCGTTCCCGCCAACCGACCGTGGTTTAGAAGCCGGGCCAGATTGGCCAGGGTCCCGGGATTATCGGCGCCATACCAGCTCAGAATCTCTTTGACCCGCGGTGTCATTATCGCCCTCCCGTAGAAGCTTCGTCGCGCTCCGCCGTTGCCGATCGAGATTCAATGCGATTGTCGCTGACGTGCCGCTGGGGCATGCCGGTCAGCCGGGTCCGCGCCATCATGGTCATGCCGCGGCCGACCGCAGAACGAACTTCCGCACTGCGTTGGCGAAGCCTTCGTTCTCGTTGCTGTCCGTGACCGCGCTCGCCTGCGCCTTCACCTCATCGCTGGCGTTGCCCATTGCGATTGAAAAGCCGCTTTTGCGGAACATAAGAACGTCATTCGGCATGTCACCCATAGTGGCGATTTGCGCGGGCGGGATGTTCAGAAGCTTGGACAGCGTTTCGACGACGGTTCCCTTATTGGCGAGCGGATGGGTCACATCGAGATAATAGGGCTGCGAGCGTTCTGCGCTTGCCTTCTCACCCAGCGCCTTCTGCGTCGCCTTTTCGCAGGCGGCGACCAGGTCGAGATCGTCCGAGATGCCGACGATCTTCACCGCGTGCGCCAAGTGCGCGTCGGTGAACGCCGTTACGACTTTGGCGTCGAATTTCACCGTCCAGGTCTCGCGCGCCACATGCGGCGCATCCTTGTCGCGGATCAACCACTCCGTTTCCGTGTAGACCCAGGCATCCAGCCCTTTGTCCAGAATCAGTTCTACGATCTGCTTGGCCGCGGCGGGATCAAGCGTATGGCTCTCGATCACGGAGAGATCGGGATTGACGAGTACACCGCCGTTGAAGCCCGCTATGGCGGTCCGCAGCGCGAGCGGCTCGATCAACATGCTCATACCGCGGGGCGGCCTCCCGCTGGTGATAGCGAACGCAATGCCGGCGTGATCGAGCTCGCGCACAGCCGCCTTCGCCGCCTCGGTCAGCACTTTATCCGTGGTGACCAGCGCACCATCCACATCGGCCAGGAACAGACGAATATCATGCTGAGCCGTCATTGCTTGTTCTCCTGGGCCGGGATCACGGAACGCCAGGCCCGTTCCCCGCCACGTGTCAGCAGTTCGTCAGCCGCCTTGGGGCCGTCGCTGCCGGAGTCGTAGTCAGGAAAATCGGCCTTCTTCTCCGCCCAGGCGTCGAGCACCGGCTGCACGATGCGCCAGGACTGCTCCACCATGTCGGCACGCATGAACAATGTCGGGTCGCCGATCATGACGTCATAGATCAGCGTCTCGTATCCGACGTTCGGCTCCTTCGGAAACCAATCATCGTAGTGGAAGTCCATTTTTACGGCGGCCAGGTCCACCACCGGACCTCGACGTCTGACTTCGAACTGAAGGGAAATGCCCTCATTCGGAGCGATATTCAGGACCAGCCAATTGGGCCGCAAAGTATCGACGACGGTATTCTGGAACGCCGTATAGGGCGCCTGCTTGAAGCGGATCGCAATCTCCGTCAGACGCTGCGACATGTGCTTGCCTGTACGGAAGTAGAAAGGCACGCCGGCCCAGCGCCAGTTGTCGATCTCAAGCCGCATGGCGACATAGGTCTCGACGTTCGAATCCGCCGCGACATTCGCCTCTTTCCGGTAAGCCTTCACCTTCTTGCCGAGAACCGTGCCGGCGCCGTACTGGCCTCGTACCGCCTGCGCTGGCTTGACGGCCGGCATCGCTGCGAACAGTTCGGCTTTCTTGCTGCGGATCGAAGCGGCGTCGAATCCCGTTGGCGGTTCCATCGCCACCATCGAGAGGAGCGTGAATACGTGGTTAGGCACCATATCGCGGAGCGCACC
>Ga0070661_100003647_pt1 | contig 10601 bp, 9 predicted proteins | sample KBSC43metaG_FD_64663 | JGI IMG/M metagenome (GOLD analysis project Ga0070661, IMG submission 64663) | Corn rhizosphere microbial communities from Kellogg Biological Station, Michigan, USA - KBS C4-3 metaG | ecosystem: Host-associated > Plants > Roots > Rhizosphere > Soil ...
AACGTGCACCGGCCCGCCGACCAGCGATCGCAACCGCCCGGCCAGCTCCTCGCGCGCGCCCTGCCAGCGCCCCTTCAGCCCGACCGCCAGACCCTTCCAATCCAGAAACGGCTCGATGTCCTGCAACCCGATCGCCCGCGCCAGGCACGCGTTATTCCCCCACTCCGGATGCACGTCGAGCGGCAGGTGGGCCGAGTAGATCGCCAGCCCCGCCTCCATTGCCGCGCGGATTTTCCGATAAAACGCGCCGCGGACCGGCTGCACGCCCTGCCAGAACATCCCGTGGTGCACGAGCAACAGCCCCGGACCGCCCTCCGCCGCGGCCTCCACCACCGGCAGCGAGGCGTCCACCGCCGCGGCGATGCGCCCGATTTGTCCGGGGTTTTCCAGCTGCAGGCCGTTCACCGCGCCGCCGTAATCCGGGATCGAGGCGATCCGCAGCTCGGCATCCAAAAACCCGACGATCCGGGAAAGTTCCACCATGCGGCCAAACTAGCCAGCCGCAGCCGCGCTGACAACGCCGCCGTCGACGAAGGCCTGCAAGTCCCCCGCCAATGGTGACTCCCAAGCAACCTCCGCGCCCGCCCATGGCACCGCCAGCCGCGCCGCGTGCAGCGCGTGGCGCGGCAGCAGCAGCCGCGCCTCCAGCTCCGGCGTCCAGCCGGTCCGCGTCCATGCCAGGTAGTCCGAGCCGTCGCCCGAATAAATTTTGTCGCCGACGATCGGGTGGCCGCGGTGCGCGAGGTGGACCCGGATCTGATGCATGCGCCCGGATTCGGGGAAACAGCGGACCAGCGCGAATCTCCCCTCCGCCCGTTCGAACCGCCGCTCGACCTCGAAACGCGTCACACATTCCCGCCCCGACGGATGCACGGTTTGGCGCAGCCAGATGTCCGACTCGTCCACGTCGCCCGCCCTGCAGATCGGCGCCTCACAGCGCCAGGCTTCCGCCTCCGGCCAGCCGTGCACGATCGCCCGGTAAACTTTCTTCGCTTCGCGCCGTTCGAAAATCCGGCACAGCTCGCGCGCCGCTCCGCGGTGTTTGGCAATCAATACCACGCCGCTGGTCTCGCGATCGAGGCGGGTGATGATCGAGAGCGCCGCGCCGTTCTCCATTTCGAAGGCGAGCAGGATCTCCACCCCGCCGAGCAGGCTCGGCTCCACTTTGCCGTTCGCCGGGTGGACGATCAACGGCGCGGGCTTGTCCACGACGATCCAATCGCCGCTTTCGCCCAGCACCTGGAAATCCGCCACCGCGTGCACGCTCACGCCCGCAGGATGCCGGTTTGCCGCGCCGCTGCCAAGGCCCCCGTTCGCGCCCCGCCATCTTCGCCCTTGGCACAAGGCGTTCGGCGGGAAAGACTCGCCGCCCCATGCCCGCCGACGTCCAGCACACCCTCGCCGGTTCCGCCACCCTCGAAGGGACCTCGCTCCATACGGGCGAAAAGGTCACGCTCACCCTGAAACCCGCGCCGGAAGGCCACGGCTTCAAGTTCCGCCGCATCGACCTGCCGGACCAGCCGTTCATCGCCGCCGACGTCGACAAGGTGCAGACCGTCGAGCGAGCCACCACCTTGGCCGAAGGCTCGGTGAAAGTGCACACCGTCGAGCACGTCCTCTCCGCCCTCACCGGCATGGGCGTCGACAACGCGCTGATTGAAATGAACGCCAACGAGCCGCCGATCGGCGACGGCTCGTCCCGCCCGTTCGTCGAGCTCATCAAGAAGGCCGGCATCATCGCCCAGAGCGCCCCGCGCAAGACCTGGGAAATCCGCGAGCCAATCCATCTGGAAACCGGCGACGGCACGCTCATCACGATCGTCCCGAGCAAGACCTTCCGTGTCTCCGTCACCAACGTCGGCCCCGACGGCCGCTTCACCCAGTATTTCTCCAGCGAGGTCACCCCGGAGAAGTATGAGAAGGAAATCGCCCCGGCCCGCACCTTCGTCTACTACGAGGACGTCAAGCCGCTGCTCGAAAAGGGCCTGATCAAGGGCGGCTCGCTCGAAAGCGCCGTCGTCATCCGCGGCAACGAGGTGATGTCGAAGGAAGCCCTGCGCTTCACCAACGAATTCGCCCGCCACAAGGCGTTCGATGTCATCGGCGACCTGATCCTCTCCGGCAAACGCATCCTCGGCCACGTCATCGCGGTGAAACCCGGCCACGGACCGAACACCAAGATGGCCGCCACCCTCAAGGGCGAATACTCGCGCATGCGCTCGATGGTCCCGCCGTTCTCGATCCCGAAGGGCGAGGCGGTGCTCGACATCCACGACGTGCTCAAAATCCTGCCGCACCGCTACCCGTTCCTGCTGGTCGACCGCGTGGTCGACTTCGAAGGCGACACCAAGTGCACCGGCGTGAAGAACGTCACGATGAACGAGCCGTTCTTCCCCGGCCACTTCCCGGGCCACCCGATCATGCCGGGCGTGCTCCAGCTCGAAGCGATGGCCCAGGTTTCCTCCGTCCTCATGCTCCGCAAGCCGGAGAACGCCGGGAAAATCGGCTACTTCATGAGCGCCGACAACGTGAAGTGGCGCCGCCCGGTCTTGCCCGGCGACACCCTCTTCATCGAGGCCGAGGTCATCAAGATCCGCGGCTCGATCGGCCAGACGCGCTGCAAATGCGTCGTCAACGGCGAGGTCGTTTCCGAAGGTGAACTGAAGTTCGCGCTGATGGATCAGTAAGCGGAGAGCTTGCAGCCGGGAGCGGAGAGACCATCTCCGCTCCTTTTTGTTGCCTGGAATTCAGAAGCGGAAACCACGAAAGGCACTAAAAACACGAAATAAGGAGGATCGGAGGGTGGTGATTCCCCCCCCTGGGACGCGCCATCCATTTCCAACTCGTTGATTTTCGTGAATTTTCGTGCCTCTCGTGGCTCCCCACCTTCCCATTCAGGATTCACGCCATGGAAGAAGAACCCAAGCCATCCGGCGACTTGACGCAGCTGCAGCTTCCGATCGGTGAGGCACCGCCGAAGCGAACTTACGCCAAACACTACGACCCTGTCGTGGTCGCGGCGCATTTCGAGCCGCTGATGCAAGCCGCCAGAAAGCCCACCCCTGAAGAGCGTTGGGCACGCAAAACCTTCGCGCCTTTCGTCTGGAAAGGGCCGACCGCGACCAAAAGCGAGATGCCGTAGCGACTTTTAATCCTTCTTCGGCTCTTGCAAGCCGCTGAGGAATAACAGCCCGGCGGCGACGCAGATGCAGGAATCGGCGACGTTGAAGGACGGCCACCACCCTTCGCTGGAGGGCACCAACTTGTCGTAAAGTGGCAACTTCACCGAAATGAAATCGACGACGTAGCCCGCCGCGAGCCGTTCCCAGAACGGCGCGTCCTTGAGGTGACTGAGCTGCGAGCCTTGCAGCAGGCGGTCGGTGAGGTTGCCCGCAATGCCGGTGAGAAGCAGCGCCACCGCCACCTGCGCCACTTTTGCGGCGAAGACACCCTTTTTCCACATTGCCCGGATCAGGGTGATTGCGATCACCGGTACGAGAAGGAACACCACCGGTGCCCAGGTCGTGCCGTTGCCCAGACCAAAGGCCACGCCCTGATTGTGCACGCGCACGATGTGGAACCAGTCCGTGACCGCCAGATGCGGCACGAAGCTTACGGGTTCCGCCAAATTCAGCACGATCCACCATTTCGTCGCCTGGTCGAGGGCGTAGAGTGGCAGACCGAGGAAGAGCAGGAGCTTTTGGAAAAAACTCATGGCGGTCAGGCGACGACTTCCTCGCAGCGCTGGCACAAACCGCTGGCGACCAGCGGCTCGTGACGGCGGCAGCGCGGGCAGAGGCAGAGCTCCGTCTTGCGGGCGGCGGCGGAGAGCTCCGCGCCTTCCGTGACGTTCAGCCCGGCTAGGATGAAGAACTCGTTGGCCAGCTCGCGATCCCGCAGCAACGCCAGCACCGGTTCGCCCGCGGGCACCACGAGGTCGACTTCGGCCTCGTTGTTGCGGGTGAATTCCTTCGCCTGGATCTTCGCCTCGATCGCGGTCTGGATGACCGACTTGATCTGGAACAAACGCTCGGCGGCGGCGCTCGCTTCGCCCGGCGCGTAGGCCGGGTCGGCTTCCGGGAAGTCCTGGAGGTGGACGCTGTCCGCGAATCCCGCGTGCTCCCACGCCTCGTCGGCGGTGTAGGCGAGGATCGGCGCGAGCAGCTTCGCCAGAGCGACGAAGACGTCGAACATCGCGGTCTGCGACGCGCGGCGGCGGAGCGATTTCGGAGCGTCGCAGTACATCCGGTCCTTCGTCACGTCGACGTAGACGGCGGAAAGATCGGTGGTGCAGAACTGGTTGAGCGCGTTGAAGACCTTGCGGAACTCGTAGCCTTCGTAGGCCTTGCGGCACTCGGCGACGACGACGTGCAGGCGTTCGAGGATCCAGCGGTCGAGCACCGGCATATCGGCGGGCGAAACCCGATCGGTCTCCGGGTTGAAGCCGTCGAGGTTGCCCAGCAGGATGCGCAGCGTGTTGCGCAGGCGGCGGTAGGGCTCGGCCACCTGCTTGAACAGGTCCTCGCCGAACGGCACTTCGTTCTGCCAGTCGACCGACGACACCCACAGACGGACGATGTCGGCGCCGTACTTGTTGTAGAAGTGCGCGGCGTCGATCGGCTTGCCCGCCTTTTCGGCCTCGGACTTCGAGAGCTTCTTCTTGTCCTTGTCGACGACGAAGCCGTGGGTCAGCACCGCCTTGTAGGGAGCTGCCTTGCGCCAGGCGACGCTCATCATCAGCGAACTCTGGAACCAGCCGCGGTGCTGGTCGGTCGCCTCCAGATAAAGATCGGCCGGCGCGTGCAGCTCGGGATGATTTTCCAGCACGGCGACGTGCGAGCAGCCGGAGTCGATCCAGACGTCGAGCGTGTCGCGGCACTTCTTCACGCCCTCGGGCAAACCGAGCAGCGCGGCGAGTTCCGCGTCGGATTTCTCGAACCAGATGTTGGTGCCTTCCTTCGCCACGAGGTCGGCGACCTTGCGGGCGATTTCGGGCGAAAGGATCGCCTTGTTGTCGGCATCGAAGAACACCGGCAACGGCACGCCCCAGGTGCGCTGGCGCGAGATGCACCAGTCCGGGCGGGCTTCCACGGTGCCGTAGATGCGGTTGCGGCCCCAGGCCGGCAGCCACTCGACGCCGTCGATCGCCTTCAGCGCCTCGCCGCGCAGGGTGTCGAGCGAGATGAAGAACTGCTCGACCGCGCGGAAGATGATCGGCGTCTTCGACCGCCAGCAGTGCGGGTAGGAGTGGGTGTAGGTTTCGCGGCCGAGCAGCGCGCCTTTTTCCTCGAGGATCTCGATGACGCGGTCGTTCGATTTGAAAACGTGCTGGCCGACGAGGTCCGGCACGCCGGCTTCGACGGTGAAATTGCCCTCGTCATCGACGGGCGAAAGCACGCCGAGTCCGTATTGTTGGCCGGCCATGTAGTCGTCGGAACCATGGCCCGGAGCGATGTGGACCGCGCCGGTGCCGGTTTCGGTCGTGACGAACTGGCCGAGGATCAAGCGCGACTTGCGGTCGAGGAACGGGTGATGCGCTTCGAGGTTCTCGAATTCGCGGCCCTTCGCCTCCTTGATCGTTTCAACCAGCTTCACGCCGGTCTTCTGCTCGAAGGCCTCCACCAGCTCGCGGACGATCACGAGCGTGTCCGCATGGCCGTCGCGCTCGAAGCGGCCGACGACGTAGGTGAACTCCGGGTGCAGGGCGACGCCGAGGTTCGCCGGCAGCGTCCATGGTGTGGTCGTCCAGATCACCATCGAGGCGCCGGCGGCACCGAGATTGGTGGTGGCTTCGACCGACAGCGGAAACTTCACAAAGATCGCCGGGCTCTGCTTTTCCTTGTACTCGACCTCGGCTTCGGCCAGCGCGGTGTGCGCGCCGTAGGACCATTGGACGGGCTTCTTCGATTGGTAGACGCAGCCGTTTTCGACCAGCTTGGCGAACACGCGCAGGATCTCCGCCTCGTAGCCCGGGGCCATCGTGAGGTAGGGATTGTACCAATCGCCGAACACGCCGAGGCGGCGGAACGAACCGCGCTGGATGTCGATGAACTTCTCCGCGAACTCGGTGCAGCGGCGGCGGATTTCGGCGGGTTCGAGGCCGGCGGCCTGCTTCACCACCTTGAACTCGATCGGCAGGCCGTGGCAGTCCCAGCCCGGGACGAACGGCGCTTCATAGCCGGCCATGGTCTTCGACTTCACCACCAGGTCCTTGAGCACCTTGTTGAGCGCGGTGCCCATGTGGACGTCGCCGTTGGCGAAAGGCGGGCCGTCGTGCAGGAGAAATTTCGGGGCGTTCTGGCCGCGGCGACGGGCGAGGACGCGCTGGTAAAGGTTGCCGGCCTCCCACTTCTCCAGGCGCTTCGGCTCGTTCTCCACGAGATCGCCGCGCATCGGAAAAGTCGTCTGCGGCAGGGTCAGCGTGTCTTTGTAATTCTTTGCGTCCGAGCTCATGGGAAGGGCGCGGACGCTAGCAACGGCACCCGGAGGGGTCAACCCCGGGTCCGAAGGCGGCGACAAACGGCAAAAACTTGCGCCGCACCATCCGCCTCTTCCAATTCAACGCCATGCGCCGCCTGTTCGCCGGATGCCTGCCCCTGCTGCTCGCCCATTGCGCGTGGAACGCCGCGCCGCCCGCCCCTTCTCCCGTCTTCCGGGTGGATACCGCCCGTTACGCCGCGCTGAAACCCGCCGACGCCCGGATCACGGTCGATCTGGCCGCCCAGAAGGCGCGGCTGACCGACCGCCACGGCATGGTCGCGCTGGAAACCGACGTTTCCACCGGCAAACCCGGCCACGAGACGCCCGCCGGCAGGTTCCGGGTTTCCGAGAAATTGGCGGACAAGCGCTCCACCCTCTATGGCCGTTACCGCGACGGAAAATCCGGCCTCGACCTGGGCCCCTCGACCGACCACCCGAAACCGCCGAAAGACGCCATTTACGAGGGCTACTCGATGCCCTACTGGATGAGGTTGACTTGGAACGGCGTCGGCATCCACGTCGGCCATGTCGTGCCAGGCAAGGCGGCGAGCTTCGGTTGCATCCGCGTGCCCGCCGCCGTGCAGCCGCTCATTTTCGAAAAAACCCGGCTTGGCACCCCGGTCGAGGTGATCGCCCCGCCGCCCGCACCAGTCGTCCCGCTCGCGACGCGTTGACATCCGCCGGTGGGGCGGACAGCTTGCGCGCCATGGATACGATGAAACTGCTGCTTGGCGCGACCGTCGCGCTGCTGCTCGGCGCGCTGGCCATGTCGTGGCAGGGCCTCAAGCAGGGCGAAAAGAACGCCCCATCGGAAGAAATCGCCCGCCTCAACCGCCAGATCGAGGAAATGAAACTCGATCACGAGCGGCTGAAGATCGAGCTGGAGCGCCAGAAGTTCCAAAGCCCGGCCGCCGCCCCGCAGGCCCCGGCGCCCGTCGTGGCAGCCCCCACCCCCGACCTGCAGGCCGAGCTCGCCGCCAAGGAAGCCGAGCTCGCCGCGCTCCAGCAGGACAAATCGAAGGCCGAACGCGACGCGAAGACCTACCGCGACGAAGCCGGCATCGTCGCCCAGCGCGAGTTGGAGAAAAGCGACGCCGAGCTGAAGCGCGGCCGGCTGATCGCCCAAGCGCTGCTTGTCGGCAAAATCCAGGAATACGCCGAAGACCCGGCCACCGGCGGCATCGCGGTGGTGCAGGTGCTCATGCCCGAGCAGGTCCAGGTGGGCACGGTCCTCGCCATCCGCCGCAGCACCGGCCTGCTCGGCCAGCTCAAGGTGACCAGTATTGAAGCCGAAGGCGCGATCGCCAGCCCGCTGGCGGGCTTCGGTCCGACCAAACCGCAGCCCGGCGACGAGCTGATCATCCCGCCTCCCTTCTGAAACCTTGCCGTCGTCCGGAATGATCATCCGCGTCTGCCACGTGCTTGCCAGCGTCGGCGAGAAAGGAGGGCTTGAGAAAAACGTCATCGAGCTGGCCAACCAACAGGCCGCGCTCGGCCACGCCGTGTCGGTGGTGGCGGACGAAACGATGCGCCCGCACTTTTCGTCCGCGGTGACGTTCGTCCCGCACCGGATGAGCCGCGGCCGGATCAACCCGTTCAACCTGCTGGCGCTGCGCGCGAACATCCTCGGGCAGAACCCGCAGGTCGTCCACGCCCACGCCAACAAAGCCGGCCAGCTGGTGCGGGCGATCCGCCGCTTTTTGCCCGGCATCAAGCGTGTCGCCACCATCCAGAACACGAAGTCGACCAACCGACCGTTCCGCGACTATGACGCGCTCATCACCGCCAGCGCCCAGGTGAAGGACTCGCTGCAAGGCCTGCCCGCCACCGTGATCTGGAACTCGATCGCCCCGCCGCCCGCGGGCACCCGCGAGGCGGCCCTGGCGACGAACCCGCCCTTTCTCGGTGGCGACCAGCCGGTGTTCAGCACCGTCGGCCGCCTCGTGCCGGCGAAGGGCATGGACCTGCTGCTGGAAGCGATGGCCCGCGTGCCCGGCTTCAAGCTGTGGCTGGTCGGCGAGGGCCTGCAGCGGCCGGAATTGGAGGCGCTGATCGAAAAACACGCGCTGCACGACCGCGTCTGGCTCGCCGGCCACCGCGACGACGCGGTCGGCCTGATGGGCTGCTCCGAGCTGTTCGTCGTCGCCTCTCGCAACGAAGGCGGCCCCTACACGCTGGCCGAGGCGCTGCACATGCGCGTGCCCTGCATTTCCACCCGCGTCGGCTTCGCCGCCGAGTTTTTGCCCGCCGAGGCGCTGATGCGGACCTACTCGGTGGACGAGCTCGAACGCGGGTTGAAACACGCGCTCGCCGATCTGCCCGGCCTGAAGAAACGCCTCGAACCGTCGTTCGAGCTGGTCGCCCGCGAGGTGACGCTGGAGGCGATGACGGAGAAAGTGCTCGCCGTTTACCGCCGCCTGCTCGCCTGAGCGGTCAGCGCTTCTCGAAATCGCGCAGGTGCTCGCGCACCCAGCCGAAATCGTCGGCGTGCTCGGCCTGATAGCGCGGGTAGCCGCCGTCGATCTGCCGGAGGCGCGCCTCCAGATCGCCCGGCGTCAGTTTCACGCCGTAGTCCGCGCCGCGGGCGTCCGGCACCGGCCAGCCCAGCATCCGCGCCAGCATGATGTGGCCGAGCGGAGGCAGCGCGTGGGTGCCATCCGCCCAGAAATACGTGTGTTGCTCCGTCGGAGCCGGCAGCGGCTCGCAATTGAGCGGATGGAAATCGTTGAAATCCCAAAGATCGACCTGCGTTCCTGGATGGGCCGCCTGTTCCTCCGCCAGCACGGCGAGGATGTGCGAGCGATCGACGCGGAACGCCGGATCGGGATCGCCGTTCAAGCGCATCGCCGAAAGGTAGGCCGCGTGGTTCGGCGGGATGCACAGATACAAATGGATGTTCTTCTCGCGGCAAAGCCGGAGGATGCCGCGCAGCGCCTCGATCTTCTTCGGGTTCACCTCGATCGATTTCCGCCGCTGGGCGGCGAAGTGGTCGGCCCACTTGAACGACTCGAACTGCAGCACCTTGCGCATCGGCCGCTTGTCGAGCAGGCGCACCCACTGGCCTTGCGGCGTGTAGGCGCCGGGCCGCTTTTCGCGGAAGTAGTTCAGACACTTCACGGTATCGACGAAAGTCGAGACCCCGCTGATGTAACGGATTTCACGCTCCAGGCGGTCGCCGCTCGTCGCCAGCGGCGATTCCTCGAAACCGGTGCCCGGCGTGATATTGTTAGGCGACGTCAGATCCGCGAGATCGACCCCGAGCACGGCGAATTCCAGCCGGTTGCGCTCGGCGGCGAAACGCAGCATCGCCTCGTGCTCGCACAGCGTGCCGCCGCGCAAGGCCAGGTTGGCGACGCGCCTGCCGCTCCATTCGGGCAGGGTCGGATCGAAGCCGATGTCGACGCGCGACGACCCGAGCATCACGCCGTCCCATTCGAACGAACGGGCGAGCCCGGCCTTGCCGGTGCGCAGCGCCTTGTGCAGCGGCTTGTATTCGTCGAACGAATGGCTGCTCCACGGCGTGGTGGCCACCCACAGCGGGTTGACCCAGGTGTTGAGGAACGCGATCAACAGCAGGATCGCCCCGACGGGCAGGATGAACCCGAGGAAGTAGCGCTTGCCCGGCTGGGCGGTCGATCGGAGGCCGGCGGTCACGTGTCAGAACTGGAAGTAGATGAACTCGCTGATTTTGTCGAAATCACGCGCGGTGGCGTAGAGCAGCGCCAGCGTGAACAGGGCGAACAGCGGCGTCGGACGCCATTCCCACCAGCGGCGCTTGCCGAGTTTCCCTTCGAGTTCGAGGAAATTCAACGCCGGGCGGTAGCGGCGCATGAACTGCTGGGTGTTCGGCAGCAGCCAGATGATCAACAGACCGGCGACGATCGGCTTGAGCGCTCGGAAATCCTTCACCAGCGCCACGCCTTCCGCCGGCCATAGGTGGAACCCATGCGCGCCGGCCGCGGAACACAGCACCGCCAGCGCGGCACCGAAGGTCGGCGCGCGGAAGAATACCCAGGCGATCATCACGAACAGGAAGGTCAGGCCGATCGCCAGCGGCTTCGGCAGCGCCTTCCAGCCGCGCTTCTTCCGCACCGCGAACCACGCGTGGTTCACGCACAGGT
>Ga0070661_100003657_pt1 | contig 10591 bp, 10 predicted proteins | sample KBSC43metaG_FD_64663 | JGI IMG/M metagenome (GOLD analysis project Ga0070661, IMG submission 64663) | Corn rhizosphere microbial communities from Kellogg Biological Station, Michigan, USA - KBS C4-3 metaG | ecosystem: Host-associated > Plants > Roots > Rhizosphere > Soil ...
CACCCGTTCTACATGTGGTACTGGGGCGAGAACGGGCGCCAGCACGTGGGGAAGGTGATCTGCGCGGGCGCGGAGAACAACCACGTGCCGGAGCTGCTCGGCTGGGAGCGAGCCGATACGCTGGGCGAGGCGATCGACCTGGCCCGCGGCTTCATGGGTCGCAGCGCGAGCATCACCTGCGTGAAGACCGCGCCGATCGTACAGTGCGACGTCCGGATCTGAACCCTGTCCGGGAGGGAGATTCGATGGACTCGACTGCCTTCGTGCAGGAGCTGGAGACTTTCAAGGCAGAACGGCTCTTGCCGATCATCGGAGCGGGCCGGACATCGCTGGCGGACGGGGATCCTGGCGACACCACCAAGATGCTTCAGGTTGCGCTGGCGAACGAGATCAGTGTCAGCGAACTCGCCGCGGCGTGGATGCCGAGCACGACGGAGATCGAGGTGAAGCTCGCATTCGCTCGACAGGCCGGAGACGAGGCCGGGCACTTTCAGCTGGTCGCCGAACGGCTCTCGGCGCTGGGGTTCGACGTCGCCGGTTACCGGACGCCGGCTGACAGCCCGCTCTTTCAGTACCTGAAGAGCCTTTCCACCACCGTGGGGCGAATCGCCGCGGGCCTGTTCACGCTCGAGTCCATCGCCTACGCGGTCAACGAGAACTTCATGACCTTCTGTGACCGGCGCGGGGACTCCGAGACGGTCCGGATCTATCGCGAGTACATCCAGCTCGACGAGCGAGCGCACCAGCAACTCGGCCAGCGGCTTCTCGCCAAGTATGCCACCACCCCGGAGCTCCAGAAGGCGGCGCGAGATACGGTGGCCAAGGTCCTGGAGATCGCCGCCACCGCACGCACGCAGGCCGCGCAGCGGATGGGCACCGCCTGCTTCCCCGGGTGCTGAGGAGGTCAGTACCCGCCGGAGTTGGAGTTCCAGATCGGGCTGTGCGAGCGCCGCAGGTCCCGTGCGGTCACGAAGCGGGACTTCACCAGATCGACCGCGACCTTCCCGATGACGTCCTTGGCAACCGTTCCGCGGTACTGGGGAACGGTCCGGGCGAGACGCAGCTCGTGCTCGTAGGCCACCACCGGCTGCCAGCTCCAGGTCGCCGTCGCGGGCGCTCCTTCAGCGAACTCGGTCAAGGTGACCCAGCCGACGATGGGAAGGAAGGAAACCTTCGCGTCGCTCCCATCCGCGGTGTCGCAGAGCAGCACCTTCAACCCGAGGTCTCCGGCCGTGAGTGGACTGCAAGAGCTCGGGGACCCTGTCGGCCCAGTCACTGCGCACTCTTCCAGCAGAATGAAAGACGTGTGCCCTGAGTCTGGGTCTCGCGCTCGAAGCGGATGAGGACCTGGGCAGCACCGAAGTCGTCCGAGACGGGCACCTGGATGACAGCATTCCGGGTCCCCTCGGGGCACCCCGGCCAGGCGCAGGTGAGGAGTGCCTCGTGGTGCAGGGGATGCCTCTGCCGGAGGTGGTGGCAGACCAGGGGATCGCGTGCCCAGAGGGACGCGGAGACTTCCAAATTGGACATATGAGCTCCCGGACCTCGGGTTGCCCGGCAACCGGGTCGGGAAGTCAACTCACGGTCTACCACGTCCGAGGCGGGCCGGCCTCAGCCCGAGTCCCCACGCGCACTTGCGAACGCTCGGTCTGCCGAGCGGCTATCCTGGCGCGGTGAGCACGGCGAAGGTGATCGTCGCAGTCTTCGTCGGTTTCCTCTGCGCCGTCTCCGTCTTCACGGCGGCCGCGGGGCTGACCGGCTCACTCCTCGCAGCGCTCTCCATCTCCGCGACCATCACCACGCTGGTCTCTCTCAGGGTCCGTCGCCGCCTGGCCGCACTGGAAGAACAGGCCGCAGGTCGGGGTCTCGTCGTCGTATCGGGCGTGGCGACGGTGCTCGCCGTCTTTCAGCTGGTGCGATTGACGGTCTTCACCGTCGCTCCCACCCGCGACGATTTCGCTGCGGTGCCCTGGAGCACGTTCAGCCGTCATCACTACTGCGCAACGGCCTACTTCGTCGCCGGAGGCGCCGCCCGCGAAGCGACGAACGTCTACGACAACACGCTCTACGACCATCCGGACAGCGTCGCGACGGCGCAGCGGAGGCCAAGGACGATCGATGGCTTCAACGTCGACGTTTACGAGTATCCACCGCCGTTCCTCCTGCTTCCCCGGCTGCTGATGCGGGTGGCGCCAGGCTTCACTCGGTTTCGGATGGTGTGGTTCGGGCTGAGTTCGGCCTCGCTGCTCGTGGCCATGTTGCTCGCGGCCGCCGCGCTACCTCGGGCACAGGCCACCCGGGCGGTGCTGCTCATGCCACTCGTCTGGGCGGGGCTGTCCACCATCGGCGGGCTGCAGATGGGCAACTTCCAGGTGATGACTCTCGCCATCTCCATGGCCGCAATGGCGATGTTTTCTCGACGCCACGATACAGCAGGCGGAGCGCTCCTGGGCTTCGCGGTGGTGGGCAAGCTCTTCCCGGGGATGCTCCTCATCTACCTCGCCGCGCGTCGAGCGTGGCGACCGGTGGTCGCGACCTGTCTCGGAGGCATGCTCATCGTTCTGCTCGCGCTCTGGGACATGGGCCTGGCTCCGCTCGCCGCGTTCGTCGACCATCTGCCGCGTCTGCTCGGCGGAGAGGCGTTCGCTGTGTTCAGGAATCCTGCGGGCGTCGCGGCCAACCTCTCGATTCCGGGGCTCGTGTTCAAGCTCCGGTTCTTCGGTCTTCCGGACATGGGCTTCGGGGGTGCGAAGGTGGTGGGTTGGATCTACACGGTGATCGCAGTGGCGGTGACGTTGCTCCTTGCTCGACGCGGCCGTGGTGGTCCGGTCGCCTGGATCACTGTGCTCGTCCTCGCCACGCTCCGGAGCCCGTTTCTTCCCGCGTCCTACGCGGCCGTCGCCCCACTCTGGCTCCTGACGCTGCTCGGTGCCGAGAACGTCGTGCGAGCCCGGACGCTGGCCTGGATCGGCCTCGCCTGGCTCGCGCTCGAGCTTATCTGGCCGGTGGACTGGCCACTCGATCCGCGGGTCGCCTCGGCGATCAATGTCGTGCCGATGGCGACGATCCTGGCGCTCGTCGTGCTCGCCGTCCGGGCGGACATTGGGACCGCGGAGCTTCGAGCGACGACGGACCTTCCGGCCCCGACCGCGGCGACGGGATGAGGGGTCGGCCGATCGGCCTGATTCCTACGACGCTCCGAACCCCCGGTCCCTGGCAAGGACGATCGCCTGGGCCCGGGACCAGACCCCCAGCTTGTCGAACAGGTTGGAGACGTGGTTCCGGACTGTCTTCTCGCTGAGGGAGAGTCGTTCTGCGATGTCGGCGTTGCCCAGGCCCTCGGTGAGGAGGGTCAGCACCTCGCGTTCGCGAGTCGTCAGCTTGCGGAAGATCGGGTCCTCCCCCACGGTCTGCCCCAGCCCGGTGAACTCGAGGACGGCACCTCGGAAACGATCCCACGCCGGTTCGGACTCGAGGAGAATGTGGTTGCTGGAATCCAGCTCGACGAACTCGGCCCCCGGAATCGCCGAGGCGATGAGCCGACCCTCGGCCAGGGGAACGGCCTGGTCGTTCCGGGCGTGGACCACCAGCGTCGGCGTGCGTACCCGTTCCAGCTGATCGACCACATCGCCCTTGGCGTGCACCTCCATGAGCTCCGCGGCGACCTTGGGCGAGGTGGTCTTTCGGCAGAGCTCGTTGAACCAGCCCATCTGCTCCTCGGTCGCTCCGGGGATGAAGCGGGAGGTGAAGATCTGCCGGAAGGCCGGATTCTCCTTTCCCCAGCCGAAGCGGATCAGATCGGTGATGGCCTGATAGGTCCGCAAGCCTTCCGGGTCTCCTCGATGAGACCAGCCCCGGGCATAACCTCCGTAGATGAGTAGGTGCGAGACCCGATCCGGGTGGCGGGCAGCGAACGACACCGCGGCGACCGTGCCCTGGGAGATCCCCAGCAACGCAAATCGCTCCCGCGGCGCGACCGCGGCCACCAGCGCGTCGAGATCCTCGACCCATCGATCCGGGGAGAGGTCCCCCAGGTTCCAGTCGCTCATCCCGCACCCACGCTCGTCGTAGCGGACGAGCCGGAAGTGGTCGGTGAAGAAGCGCAGCCAGTGGCCCCACACCGGGCTCTCCCACTCGTACTCCAGATGGGTGAGCCAGTTGGCGGCCTTCACCAGGAGCGGCCCGGCGGAAGCGTCCGCCCAGGCCAGCTGCACTCCATCAGGGGTGCGGAGGTAGTGAATGCGCTGTCGCGGCCGCTTTTCCACGAAACGTCCCGTTCCTGGCGAGAGTCGGGACGATTGTCCCGCGATCCGAGGGGGAAATCAGCTCCACCCGGGACAGGATTCCCATGGTGAAGGCCGGCCCTCCCGCGCATCGTCTTCTCCAGGAGGACGCACCATGCTGAGCCACGCGTATGATTACCCATCCATTCTGGAGACGTCACAGCGGATCAACTGGAAGCTCGAGGACGTCATAGGCGGGCGGACCTTCGACTTCTCCCGCCCGTTCCTGCCCGACTCCCTCGCCGGGGTCGCCGGGATCCGCTGCCTCGACGACAAGGAGAAGCTCAAGCTCAATCACATCCGCGGCTTCACCTACCTGTCCCTGTTTGGCCTGGTGGAGGAGTACATCGTCCCTTCGGTGCTCGACCACGTGAGAGGGGTTCACGAGGGTGAGGAGCGAAGGGCTCTTCTCCGCTTCGCCGAGGAGGAAGCGAAGCACATCGAGCTCTTCCGATGGTTCGTCCGGGAGTTCAAGTCCGGATTCGACACTGACTGCGGTGTGATCGGTCCAGCCTCGGAGATCGCCTCGGCCATCCTGGCGCACTGCCCGCTGGGCGTGTTCCTCACCACCCTGCACATCGAGTGGTTCACCCAGAAGCACTACCTGGAATCGGTGAGGGACAACGCCGCCGAGCGCCTCGACCCACTCTTCTGCAGCCTCCTCAAGCATCACTGGATGGAGGAGAGCCAGCACGCCAAGCTCGACACCCTGATCGTCGACGAGATCGCCAGCGGCCTGGGACGCAAGGAGATCGAGAAGGGGCTCGACGATTACATGGACATCGGCAAGTTCCTCGATGGAGGACTGCAGGCCCAGGTCCGCATGGATCTGGAAAGCCTGCAGAAGGCAATCGGGCGTGTGCTCGGAGCCGCCGAACGGGCGGAGATCGAGGCGGCGCAGCTGAAGAGCTACCGCTGGACGTTCCTGCTCAGCGGGATGACCCACCCCAACTTCGACCGCAGCCTCCGCGAGCTGAGCGTCGACGGACACCGGCGGGTCGGAGAGCTGGCCAGGGCCATCGCCTGAGGAGAGCCACCGCGGGGATGGCGGGCGGAAGGGCGCTCCGGGTCAGTCCTCGTCGTCCCAGTCGAAGACGTATTCGTCCTCGGACGTGTAGACGGCCAGCTCGGCGATGGGCTTTCCGGACGAGCTCTGGTCGTTCTCACGGGCGGAGATGTTCCCTGCCTCCCACGGGTTCTTCGGCAGGGAGTGCTCGGCCAGAAAGTCTCGGGCCTGATCCTCGACCCAGCGCCTCGCCTTGAAGAGCTCTGCGGCGGCGTCGGATCCTGCGGCGAAGGTCATCGTGCGAGGAGGGGAGGTCCGGACCTCGGCGGTATAGGACTGGATCGGGCTGGGGCTCATCGCAGGCCTCCTTCCTCCGCCCCTCGTACCACGGCCCCCGAGACCCAATCCCTGTTTCGGAGGCCGGGTTCTGACCCGGACACTCCTGACGGTCAGGCGTGCTGGCGAATGAAGGCGCCCGCGTGCGCGAGCGCTTCACGTCCTGCCTCCAGCCGTGCATTCCACACCGGCCAGGCGTGGATCATGTGCGGCCAGACCTCCAGCGTCACCGGCACGTCGGCTGCGCCGGCTGCTGATGCGATCCGGGTGGCGTCGGCCAGCAGTGTCTCAGCCGAACCCACCTGGACGAGCAGCGGGGGAAGCCCCGACAGGTTCGCGTAGAGAGGCGAGATTCGCGGATCCTTCCGATCCATGTCCTTCGGCAGGTAGGCCTCGGCGAGCTCACGCAGGTAGCCCTCGTGGATGAGCGGGTCGACCGCCTCCTTCGTCGTGAGCGTCGAGCCGGAGAGGGTCAGGTCCGTCCACGGCGAGACGAGCCAGCCACATCCCGGGAGCTCCATCCCGGCGTCGCGCAGATGCATGAGCAGGGCCAGCGTGAGTCCACCGCCAGCACTATCTCCACCGACCGCGATGTCACGGGCGGCCACGCCATGCTCTCGCAGGAAGCGCCACGCCTTCAGCGCGTCCTCGAGCGCCGCGGGGAATGGATGCTCCGGGGCCAACCGATAGCCGACCGCCAGCGTGGGGCGTCCTGCCTTCCTCCCCGCCTCCGTCACCATCCGACGATGGCTGACGATGGAACCGGAGCAGTAGCCGCCGCCGTGAAAGAACAGGAGGACCTGCGAGTCGTCGCCTCCCGGGACGCGGGACCACTCGCCCGGGAGGCCGACGAGATCAACGGCCTCCAGCGTCACGTCGTCCGCGACCGGCCAGATCGATCCGACCTCGTCGAGACGCTGCCGCCGCTCCGCCCAGCCGGTCGGTCGCGGCTTGGAGCCCAGCAGCTCACGGATGGCGTCGATCTCAGTTCGAGCCATGGCCTCCATTCTCCGTACACCTTTTCCAAACCTTCGAGAATGGCCTGCCCGTCGGGCTGCGCCCTCATCGAGCGAAGCTGCCCACATTCCTCACCGTGCCCTGAGCGAGGCACATACAGTGCGCCCCATGCGGCTTTCCGCTCTCCTCGGGCTCGCCCTCGCGCTCCTTCCCCTCTCCGCCCTCGCGACCCCGGCCACTCCCCAGGACGTCGCGACGCTCTTCGCCCAGTGGCGCGAGTTCCAGCGGCCGCCCCGCGTCGAGGGTGTCCCCGACTACTCGCCCAAGGCGATGAAGACGCAGGCCAGCGCGCTCCCGGGCTGGCTCAAGCGGGTGAACGCGCTCGACGTCTCCGGCGCGCCGCTTCCGCTCCGCGACGACGTGCGCCTCATCCGGGCCGAGATGAGCGGGCTCGACTTCAACCACCGCGTCCTCAGCCCGTGGACGCGTGACCCGGCGTTCTACGTCACCGTCTTCGACGAGCAGTCGGACCAGCCGGCCCGGGAGGCTGAGTATGCCGACGCCGCTGTCGAGCTCTGGGCCTTCAAGTTCCCGCTCTCGGCCGACGCCGAGCGCGAGATCCTGGCCGGACTACGAGTCGTTCCACCGTTGCTGGCACAGGCCAGAAGGAACCTCACCGGGAACGGGAAAGACCTGTGGCGCGGAGCCGGCGGTCTCATCCAGCAGCAGACGACAGCGCTCAACGCGCTCGTCCCCAAGGTCGCCCCGAATGCCGCGCTCTCCTCGGCGGTCAAGTCGGCGCTGGCCGCGACGGAGGACTACCGCCGCTGGGTCGAGAAGCAAGCGACCACCAAGACCGGACCCTCCGGCGTGGGAGTCGCCAATTACGACTGGTACCTGGCGAACGTCGCGCTCATCCCCTACACCCATGCCCAGCTGGTGATGCTCCATGAGCGCGAGCTCGGCCGCGCCCGCGCCACGCTCGCCCTGGAGGAGCTGAAGAACCGCTCGCTTCCGCCCCAGCTCCCCGCCACCACCGTCGAGGAGCACCAGCGGCGCTTCGACGACGCCCTGAAGATCTGGATCCGCTTCCTCCGGGAGAACGACTTCATCACCTGGGAGCCCTGGATGGAGTCGGCCCTCGCGGTGCTCCCCGGAGGCTTCGATCCCAAACCGCCGCTGGAGTTCTTCGCCGAGACCGAGGCCCGCGATCCACTCCCCCTGCGACTCCACATGTGGCACTTCATGGACATCGAGATGCTGGCCCGCCATCCGCCGGCCGATCCGGTCCGCGCGCGCCCGGCGCTCTACAACATCTTCGCCACGCGCACCGAAGGATTCGCCACCGCACTGGAGGAGCTCATGATGCACGCTGGCCTCTTCGAGGGCCGTGCCCGGTCGAGGGAGCTCGTCTACGTGATGCTCGCGCAGCGTGCGGCGCGCGCGCTGGGAGACCTCCACATGCACGACAACACCTGGACGCTCCAGCAGGCGAGCGAGTTCACCTCCAGGGCGACCCCCCGAGGCTGGCTGCGGCTGGACGGGCGCACCGTCCATGGCGAGCAGCTCCTCTGGCTGCGCCGGCCGAGCTACGGGACGACCTACATCGTGGGCAAGGCCATGACCGACGAGCTCATCACCCGGATGTCCAGGAACGGCCCGCTCCCGATGAAGGCCTTCCTCGACGGGGTCAATCGGACCGGCCTTCTCCCCATGTCGCTGGTCGTCGAGGAGCTCTCCGCGGCACCCTGAGAGGAACGATGGACCGGCCGTTTCCCGGAGCAGTGCGGATTCCAGCGGACCCACTCGACGTCACCGTCGACTTCCTGGAGCGCCTCGGGTTCCGCCTGGAGGAGATCGCTCCCGCCGATGATCCGGCCGAGGCCCTGATGACCGGACACGGGCTGCAGCTGAGGCTGGAGCGCCCTTACCGAGGACAGGTCGAGCTGGTTCTCCCGGCCGGCGGAACGCTGGCCCCGGGGCGCTACGCCGGCCCGGCCGGGCTGGTGGTCGAGGTGGCCCCACCGAGAGCGCCGATCCTCTCGCCTGCTGCTCCGGACTTCGTCCACACACGCTTCGCCGAGACGCCGTTCCACGAGGGCCGCGCCGGCCTGCTCTACCGAGATCTCTTGCCCTCGCGGCTCGGCGGTCGCTGGATCGCCAGCCACATCCGAGCGGCGCGGGGCGGTGCGGTCGAGGATCGCGTGCACCACCACTGGGTCAGGCTCCAGCTGATCTACTGCCTCGCGGGAGAGGCGGAGGTCGTCTACGAGGACCAGGGACCGCCGTTCGCCTTCCGCGCGGGGGATCTCGTGCTCCAGCCGCCCGGGCTCCGGCATCGGGTGCTCTCCGCGAGCGAAGGCTTCGAGGTCGTGGAGATCGCCTCTCCGGCCTGGCACCCGACGTCGATCGATCACGAGATGGTGTTGCCTTCGGCAACTCCAGCACCGGACCGCCTCCGCTCCGGCCAGCGGTTCCTGCACGCCGTCGCCGACACCTGTCCGTTCGAGCTGCTCGCTCCGGGCGTGGAGGCTCGCGACCTCGGACTTCAGGCCGCGAGCGGGGGGCTGGCGACCGCCCGGGCGTTGCGCTTCCAGGATGCCGGAACGGTGGAGCTCCGCCAGGCGGATGACCTGCACTTCCTCTTCGTGAGCGAGGGCGCGGGTTCGGTCGAGGGCGGGACCAGGACGATCCTCGCGACCCACGACGCGGTGGCGCTTCCCCCGGGGCCCTTCCTGCTGGCCGGATCGCCCGGCCTCCGGGTTCTCGAGGTCGGCTCGACGACCGGCCCTCGCGGCCTCTCGGCGGACGACTAGCCCGTCGACGCCACGTGGTCAGCTCTCGCCCGGGACGGCTGGTGGACAGCGCGACTGGCACCGGCTTGCCGTGCCGTGGGAGCCGAAGCCTCCCCGAGGTAGGGTCGGCGCCGGGCCGGAGGGCTCACCGTGAGCGACCGCAAGACTCAGGGCATCGAGGCGACGAACCAGGCGTTCCGCCAGTACGACCAGGTCGACAAGCGGCAGGAGTACCACCTCGCCGAGGCTCGTCACGCCGAGGCCTTCGACGTGGAGACCCGCATTCCCTCCTGCGACATCGGTCGCTTCCTGCGCGGCGACGAGCGCGACAGGCAGGCCTTCGCCGGCGAGCTGGGCGATGCGCTGCGCCGGCTGGGCTTCGCCATCCTCGAGGGCCACGGCGTCGACACCACGCTCTACGACGAGGCCGACCAGCGAATCCTGGAGCTGTTCACCACCGTTCCACTCGAGGAGAAGCTGCGCTACCGCGCGCAGCGCTTCGGCTCGGTCAACCAGGGCTACTTCCCCATCCGGGAGACGTCCGACATCCATCCGGATCTGGTGGAGGGCTGGGTGTTCTGTCGGCGCGCGTTCGACCTCGACGATGACCCGTCCTACCGGGAGTCCGACTTCTGGCCACGGCCCGGGGACGAGCCGCTCTTCCGCCGGGTGGCCGAGGCGCACGGGGGGCTGATCCTCCCGGTGATGCAGAGCCTGCTCCGGTCGCTGGGCTGCGACCCGCACCTCTACGACCGCAAGCTCACCGGCACCAACTTCGGGCTCCGGCTCAACTACTACCCCCCGATGTCCTCGGCGGACGAGGCCTCGGGAGGCGGCCGGATGCTCGGCCACGAGGACGTCGACCTCTTCACCCTCCTGCCGGCCTCCCGCGTCGAGGGCCTCCAGATCCTGAACCGGGCCAACGGGAAGTGGATCCGGCTCGCTGCCCCCCGCGGCTCGATCATCCTGAACACCGGCGACTACGTGCAGCGGATCTCCAACGACATCTTCCCCTCGACGACGCACCGGGTGAGCCCGCCCCGCCTGGCCGCCGAGCGCCAGCAGACGCGAGTCTCGTTCCCCATGGCCATCTATCTCTGGGAGGACGAGGTGCTGGAGGTCCTGCCCGGTCTCGAGCCGAGGAAGTACGAGCCCATCAAGGCGATCCACTTTCACACCCGGATCACCAGCAAGTACTACGGCGACGACTACGC
>Ga0070661_100003660_pt1 | contig 10587 bp, 10 predicted proteins | sample KBSC43metaG_FD_64663 | JGI IMG/M metagenome (GOLD analysis project Ga0070661, IMG submission 64663) | Corn rhizosphere microbial communities from Kellogg Biological Station, Michigan, USA - KBS C4-3 metaG | ecosystem: Host-associated > Plants > Roots > Rhizosphere > Soil ...
GAAACGGTCGAAACGTTTCGTGCGTTTGTAGGAAGCGTAGGAATAAGGGACGAAGAAGCCGATCAAACCCGCGGCCCAGGCAAACATTCCTGACTGGACCCAGAACAGCACAATAGCGCTCAGAGCGATGCCTGTGACCAGACAAATGAGCAGGAAGCTGCCGGCACGGATGGTCATATCCGCCTGAGAAAGCAGTCTTTGCAGGGCGGAGACCTGCGCCGAACGTTTTAAGAAAGTGTCGAGAACAGGAATCTCGCTGAGCTGTTCATCGCGCAGCAGAGCCAGTTCTTCGCTTGGTTCGCGTTCTGGAGCTTTCTGTGCCGCGGCAAGACGCTCACGGAGAAGGCGGGCGCGGGCGCGTCGCTCATCGAGCAGGGAGCCGCCGATGAATACGGCGAGCGCCACCACTATGAACACGATCATGGTGATAGCCGCAGTCATTGGGCTTGTCCTCCTCTCATGAAGCTCAGATCTCCATCCTTGAGTCGAACATGGCGGGACGTAAGCGACAGCCCGCCGTGGCTAAACGTTCGGCGAAGCGCGGCCGGATGCCGCTTGCCTTGAATGTACCTCGGATTTTTCCGCTTTCATCGATTCCGATGCGTTCAAAGGAGAAAATGTCCTGCATGGAGATCGCGTCACCTTCCATGCCGGTGATTTCGGAGATGGAAATGACCTTGCGCGTGCCATCCGAGAGGCGAGCGACCTGAACCACGCCCTGTATGGCCGACGTCATCTGCTGACGCACGGCGCGCTCCGGGATATTCAAATTAGCCATCAGGGACATGTTTTCAATGCGGGCGAGCGCATCGCGGGGGGAGTTTGCGTGCACGGTCGTCAAGGAACCCTCGTGGCCCGTATTCATGGCTTGCAACATGTCAAACGCTTCTTCGCCGCGTACCTCGCCCACCACAATGCGGTCGGGACGCATACGCAAGCTGTTGATCACGAGTTGCCTTTGCCGGACAGCGCCTTTTCCTTCAATGTTGGGCGCGCGCGTTTCCAAGCGTACAACGTGCTCCTGCTTCAGTTGCAATTCGGCCGCATCCTCGATGGTAACGATACGCTCGGTGGAAGGGATGTATCCCGAGAGCACGTTGAGCAATGTAGTTTTTCCGGCGCCGGTACCGCCGGAGATCAGTATGTTGAGCTTCCCCTTGACCATGGAGGACAGCAGCTCCAGCATTGGTTCGGTCAGAGTTTTGTTCTCGATCATGTTGCGAGCAGTGAGCGGATCACGACCGAAACGACGAACCGAGAGGCAAGGGCCATCGATAGCGAGGGGAGGAATAATAGCGTTTACGCGGGAGCCGTCCTGCAATCGGGCATCGACCATGGGGGACGATTCGTCCACCCGGCGTCCGACGCGGGAAACGATGCGATCGATGATCTGCATCAGGTGAGCGTCATCCTTGAACGTGAGCCCGGTCAGTTCAAGCTTGCCATTGCGCTCGATATATACCTTGTTGTACCGGTTGACCAGGATATCGGAGATGGTCGGGTCTTTTAAAAGTTGCTCGAGAGGGCCGAGGCCGAATATCTCGTCAAGGATCTCACGCGCGAGTCGTTCGCGCTCCGCAAAGCTGAGCGGCACGGCCTCGCTGTTTACGGAGTTGCGAATGAGGATGAGCACCTCTTCGCGTGCCGTCTCACTGGGTGTGCGCCCGAGTTTCTCCAGGTTGAGGCGGTCCAGGATCTTGCGGTGAAGATCAGACTTGACCTGCTGGTATTCACTTCGTTCGAATGTCTGTAGATTCGCCATCATCATCCGTGCTGTGTTCGGTCCAAATCGGATCTCGTTCTAAGACAACAACCCGCGACGCTATACGGTCTTGAACAAAGACCAAGCAGTCCGTTTCACTTCAATATCATTTTGCGTCAGCACCGAGGCCAGGCCTGCAAAGGAACGCGCTATCTCGGTGTGGTTCTGTTGCATGATCGGGACGCCGCGATCAATCCCCGCCGACACCGACAAATAAGAGTTTGGAATTTTCCAGAGAAGCTTTGCCCCTGCAGCGGTTTCAGCATCGGCTTCCGTGAATCCAGGGACTTTGCGGAAGCGGTTCAGGACGAGACGCACACGCTCTCGGCTGCCGGTTTCGGAAAGGAACTGGAGTACACGGGCGGCACTCCAGAGCGACGCAACGTCGGTGTGACCCACGAGTAGAACGCTTTCCGAGAGGTTGCAGACCAGGCGCGTCGTGCTATCCATGCGGCTTGAGGTATCGGCGACGACGTAGCGGTAATGATTCACCAGCATGTCAAGCAGTCTTGCGAACTCAGCGGTGGAGGGCTCGACCAGGGCGGGCATATTGGCTCCCGCAAGAACCTGCAAACCGTCACTGTGACGCGTCATGAAGCTTTCCAGCAGGGAACTGTCGAGCCGGTGCAGGTTGCGGATGGCGTCGCCCACGGTGAAGAGGGGCTTCATGTTGAGGTGCAATGCGGCATGGCCGAGCGGCGCCAGGTCAATTAATGCGACGTTCTGGTGCGCCGCTTGCAGCGCGACCGCCAGATTCACCGCCACGGTGGTTGCGCCGCTGCCCCCTTTAGCATTTACCACGGTAAACAACTTGCCGCGTGACCCTTCGCTTCCCAGCTTGCGCTGGGCGGTCGTGAGCCGGACAAAGGCTTCCAGCAAATCAGTGGTGGTGGTCGGCCGCTCCAGGAATTCGCGAGCGCCTGACCGCATAGCGTTAACGATGACCTGCGGCTGGTGCAGGGTGCCGATGGCAAAGACGGCAGTGGCGGGAAGTTCCTGATGGAGTAATTCAATGGCGCGCAGAGCGTTGGTGGCTCCGTCGGTTGGGATGTCAATCAGAACGACATCGGCATTGGCTGCCTGGATACGCCGGACCACAGGGTCTGTAGCCGCAACTGGGAAGGTAGCGCAGGAATGCACTGTGCGAGCCACACTAGTGCCATCAACGAGGACCTGAAGCACGGCTCGCTGTTCGTTATCGGGTGTGACTATGACTACGGAGAGTTCGGGCATTCCTGGCCCCTGGAGCACCTGTTGAATATAAGCTTACCGCATTCCACCAGCACTGCCACGGGTTTCTCTTGCGCTGCCTCAGGATGGCTACTGGGAACCGCCGGAAGGCTTCTTATTGTCAAATTTGTCCTTGTCCATATAGGGTCGCGGTGTGCTGGGTCCTGCCGGCGGCTGGGCCGACGGAGACACTTTACGTGCGGTTACCATGACCATCAGTTCTGATCGACTCTTGGTTGCGCTCTTGCTACGGAATAAATAGCCCAGTACAGGTATGTCCCCAATTCCTGGCATCTTGTTCATGACGCTGGTGACACGGTTATCGAGCAGCCCAGCGATGACAAAACTCTGGCCATCCTGGATTTCAAACTCGGTATCGGCTTTCCGTGTGGTGAGCGCGGGAACATTGAAGCCGGAAATGGTGAGTCCATTGGCAAAGTCCAAGGCGCTGACCTCGGGCACTACATGCAGATGAATAGCGCCGGAAGGCATGATGACCGGGGTAAATTTCAATTTCACGCCAAATTCGCGAAATTGGATGGTCACGGAAGAAACACCTTGTCCCGCCTGTACTACGGGGAACGGAAACTCACCGCCAGCCAGGAAACTCGCCTCCTTGCCATTAACCGCAATCAGGTTGGGTTCAGCCAAAATTTGCAGTAAATTCTTCTGCTCGAGATCGGCAATGATGGCGCCGAAATTGATGTCACGGCGGAAAAGAAATATATTGAGCGCATTATTGAAGTTGATTGTGCCACTCGACCCCGGGGCGCTGCTGCCTGAACCCTGACTACCCGAGTTGTTCACCGAAAAGCCGCCAAATTGTCCTGTAGTGGTCGTTCCAATTGTGTTGCCCGCGCCCGTCGAAAAAAGATTCACTCCCAGCTGTACGGTTGCAGACCGATGGACATCGGCGAACTTGACTTCCAGTAGTATCTCCTGCGCTCCCACTGGCCCGAAGCTCAATACGTTGACAACGCTCTTAGAGTAGGCGTCCGCAATGAGGGCGGCCCTCTTGGCGACGTCCTCGGTTGAAACATGACCGGAGAGCACGATCGCGTTCCGCGAGGGGCTCACCGTAATTTGCTCGTCAGGGAAGACCCGGTGGATCTCTTCGGTCGCAGCGCTAACATCCACATCGACTCGCAGGTCGAAGCTGCGCGAGCGTTCCAGTTCATCCCAGATGAGCAACGAAACTTCGCCGGGAGCGCGACCGTGCACCAGAATCTGGGTTGGGGTAATTGGTTGGGCATCAGCAACCGCAGGATCAGTTACCGCCACGCGCTTCAGCCGCTCTGTGGTGTTAATCAATAGGGACTTGCCCACGAGGACGCGCAGCGGTGCCGCTGCGGCCGGTTCCGCCTGAGGAGATGAGCTGGTACTGGGGGCAACTGGCGCTTGCGGGTTTGCGTTCGAATTTTGTGGTGGAGCCGTAACCACGGGGGTGGCATTGGACGGCGTCGGCGCACCTTGCGAGCCGGTGTTGGGAGGAGTGTTGCTCTGATCAGGGGCAGGATTAGGGGTATTTGCCTGTGCCTGACCCAGGGCAATCGAACTAACCACCAGCAGCGCTGCCAGTGCGGCGTACTTGCGGCCAACTCTCATGTTCAAGGCTCTCTCCATAAAGGATCGCGTCTTACAGTGCCGGATGAATTCAGTGCTGAGCTCACTGATCAAACTTGATTTCCTTCTTTTCTTGTCCTCGAATCACTTCGATCGTGTAGGGACTCGGCGGCGCAGATGCAGGTGCTGGTTTGGAGACCCGTGCTAGTTTGGGTCGCGCGTTCAGAGTAGCGGGAAGGGGCGCTGATGCGCCGTAGAGCACTGCATTGCGAACCGAGGGAAGCTTTTGCTGGTTGGTATCGAGCGGATTTCTTAGAGAAAGCTGAATGCGGCCTTCCTGACTAGCCAAGGTCAGTTTCTGCGCGTCCTCAGGAGACACCAAGAGGGTAATTACGGGCACACTTTGCGGCTCGCCCGCGGCATTGCGCTCCAATTTCTGTCCGGCGGCGAGCACGGCAATGTTCTCCAGCACCGTGGTGGTTTGGTTATCCGCAGTTCCTCCGGGGCTGCCGGTAAGCAGTACGTCGACTCGGGTTCCGGGAACCACGAAGCCGGCGACGGCTACCACTTCATTGACTCTTACCGACACGGCCCGCATGCCCGGCGGTATTAGAGCGGGCATACCGGACCCGGCATTTTCCCCAGCTACCTTGCTGGGCAGAATGAATTCGCCTTTGGAAATGGGCAGAACTACGCCGCGACCGACGACGCGGGTCTTGGAATGAAAGACGCCCTCGGGAAGGCTTTCTGCCGGAAATCTTACGAGCCGGAGATCGCGGTCTTCAATCCTGGCTCCGACCGTCAAGTTGTTGGCGGCGACGACGACGTCCACACCCGGCGCTTGCGGCTGGCCGGTTCTGGCCTGCAGCGTCTTATATACGAAGGAACTGAGTAGTCCGCCAAGCGCCAACGCCAGAAGTCCAATAAACAGGAGACGTGTTCGATTCATTCAGGTTCCTTAAGATACCAGTTGCGTTTGCACGCATAGCGACCGCAGCAGGACAGCCTTCATGTGTGAGAATTCAAACGGGGAAAGCCGCGGCACATGCATTGTTTTGGGCAGGCGCCGCGTGGTCCTGCGTAGGACGGAACGGCTGCCCGGCCACATAGTCCGTTCGCGATTTCTCGGTGGAGCAGGTGCAAAGTGAACGAGTCGCTCCGGGGGCAAAATTACCCGATTGAACTTGCCACTTGAGAAAACACGGTGTTGGCATTCGACCCAATAAGGCGAATGGTGCCAACCACGATGACGAGGATGACGGCCAGCATCACGGCGTACTCGGCTATGTCCTGGCCTTGTTCTTCTCTCCATGCTCTTTGCATCAGTTGCAGCATTCTTACCTCCAAGCTCAGGGAGCGTCACCACAGGCCAATGCACGCCGAACGAGTACTAACTCGTTCCTCGAGGGAATACGTGTGCATGAAGCGAGAAGTGGCGCCCGGCCTCCCCATATTACAGCTAATCTGGATATTTTTAGCTCTAAACGTATCGGGAACCATCGTCAAGCAGTTCATTCAGCGACCATGTCGGATCCACCGGTCAGCTGCATGAATTTCCCCAGTGTAGAATCGGGCGGGTCGCGGCGGCCTCCCGAGTCATGAAACTAAAGAAGATTACCACGGCTTTGGCGATATTTCTGTTCGGGATGGTATTGCTTCACCTGGTCTTATTCTGGCGCGTACGCGATGTTATCGCCAAAGGTTACCCAGATTTTACGACGTTCTACATGGCCGGAACGATGGTCCGAGTGGGGCTTCGACATGAGTTGTACGACTTGGCGAGCGAGTGGCGAGTGCAACAGGAGTTTGCGCCCTGGGTGTCGATCCGCCAAGCGGCCTTACCCTATATGCACGCGCCATTTGAGGCGCTGCTGTTCGTGCCTCTTACGGTGCTTCCATATGGCGTGGCTTTCGCAGTATGGGACGGCTTTAATCTACTGATCTTGCTGGCCTTGCCTTACCTGCTGCGTCCCCACTTGGGGGTGTTGCAAAACGTCTCACCTTTGGTTGTGTTTGGAGTAGAACTGGCGTTTTTCCCCGTCATTTTCGTGCTCTTGCAAGGCCAAGACGTGATTCTTTTATCCCTCTTCTACAGCCTGGCATTCATTGCCTTGAAAGAGGACGCCCAAGGCCGTGCCGGGTTCTGGCTGGCCCTGGGGCTATTTAGATTCCACCTGATCGTGCCGTTCGTGCTGGTCCTGTTTTTCAGCAGGCGCTACCGCTTGATCACGTCATTTATCGTGACCGCGCTTGCCTTGGCGGGGGTCTCTGCCTGGCTGGTCGGATGGCGCAACCTGCTGCATTATCCCGGCTACATTTGGTGGCTCGAACAGCACAAGAGCAAAGTCATCTTGACGCCAAGTCAAACTACAAACATTCGTGGCCTGCTGGACACTTTGTTAGCGAAGCGGTTTCCCGCGACGTTGGTGTTAACGGCCGTTATATTGCTGTCGGCAGTGGTGCTATTCCTCGCGATCAGAACGTGGGGTAAAGCAGGGCGCAGCAAGACCGGTTTTGATATAGCTTTTTCAGTCACTCTGGTCGCGGCAGTGCTGGTTGGATATCATTCCTTCATCTACGATTTAGCTGCTCTGCTCATACCGATAGCCGTAAGCTTGGGGTTGCTAGTGCAGGATGGTCATTTATCGCGTTATGTACGCCTCAGCTTCGTCATCTCTCTTCTAGCCATATTCTGTACGCCGCTGTATCTGTTGCTGTGGTTTCGCACCGGTCACCCGAACGTGATGGCTGTCTTCCTGCTCCTGTGGTTTGGGGCGCTTGCCATGGCGGCTCACAATCAAGCCCTTGAGCGCAGGGCTGCTATGAGTCAGGTTGTTAAGGTCTGAATGCCCACTCCGGTTCACAGGTTTTTCAGGAACAACTTGGCCTGATCCAGATGCGGGAAGAGCTTTTCTTCCGCCTGGAATTCTCGCGAGTGCACACAGCGGCGGCTGCCACGCAATTTGACGGGGAATTTAAGGTGCAGCATCTCGTGATAGACGATGTACTCGACCGCGTAACGAGGTACACGTGGATGATCGAAAACACGACTAACGACGATGATGTTGTGGGCGGGATCGTAGTGTCCCAAACTGTTGCGGGCGTGATTCTGACTCCACGTCAAGTTGGGGCGAGCCAGCAGGCCAAAGAAGAAGCGCAAGTTCAGGTCGTCGAAGAGTTGGTTCAGGTCGTATACACGGCCGCGATGCGTGTCAATGCGTTTTCGTCCTCGCATCTGGCGGACCAGGTGGGCCTTACTGCTCATGTAGTGACTCGAAATGTATTTGCGATAGCGAGTGGCGAAGGCCCTATCGATGGGTTTGCGGTACATCTTCGCCAGCAAGATGTGGGCGATGGACCGCAACACGCTTTCCGGCGCGCCCTCCAATAGGTCGGAAAGACGCACCAGCAATTTGCCCTCCCGCAGACGAATCGTGTTATTCACGTTGGCAAAAGGAAAGAACTGCACCGACATTTCAGGTATGGGAGCTCGCGGTCTAAGGTCGCGATAGCTTTCCTGAAATATAGGGAGGAGGCCCTCTCTCACGGTGGTCAGATTAGCACGAGGCGGCAAGGGAGGAAGCCGTCTGTTTTCCGATCGGGATCGGCTGTTGAAGACTTACTGCTGTTGCTTGTCTCCTTTGTGCTTCTTTCTGTTCTTTGCAGCCTGCTCCTGTTCGTCGAGCAATTTCCGGTGGTCCTGAGCGCTGTCGTTAAGGTCGTCGACTGCATTGCGGAGGACGAACTCGAAGGGTTTGGTGTCCTCTTTCGAGGCGGTTAAGGAATCCTGGAAAGCCTTGAGCTTTGCCTGGAATTCTGCGTCGGCTTCAATGACGGTCTTAAGCGGCTTGCGTATGTCGTCCTTGCGATCGACATACATGTCGATGTTGTCATTAAGTTCATCATAGATATCGACGAAGTCCTGCAACTTGTCGTGAGTTTGCGCAGGACGGTCAGCGGCGGAGATCTTCGGATCAGTACGCAGCTGATCGAGGGCGTCGATCCTTGCCTTGGCAAACTTGACATACAGCTTCAGGCGGGTATCAGGCTCCATCATCGAATCACGTAGCTGGTCTATCTCGGCGGGAGCGAGATCGGCGTGGTGCTGCGCATAGGAACAGCGCGGGATAGAGCAAACGAGTGCAAGCAGGAGGAGCGCGATGGAATATGGTTTCATTTCTTGCTCGGGCCAAACATTCGGGAAAGGAGCTCGGAGCGCACATGTTCGAGACGATCCGCAGCGTCTTGCAAAGGTTGTTGATCTTCAAAATTAACGGAGCGTTTGATCTCAAGGAGCTTGTGGGCCATCTTGCGAACGCTGATTTCCGCCTGCTTTAGCTTCTTTCCAGACTGAGTTGCAGCTTCGCCGGCTTTTTCGGAGTACTGCACCACGTCGCTAACCGCGCTGCGAGCTTGCTCGGCGTTGCCGTCAGAATAGAGTTTGTCGGCAGACGTGAGTTGACGCTGGGCAATCTCGAGGCCTAGCGAGATCTGTTGATCAGCAGACGCATTCGTCAAACGCGCTTTCAACTCCTCAAGGCTGTCTTCTTTCTTGCCCAGAGCCAGCAGCGCAGTTATCAGGATCGTGGTGATCAGAAGAGCCCAGGTTCGCATTTGGTCACTTTTTCGGTTCGATTGCGATCAGGCGATGGCGAGCCTGCCACTCCTGCTCCGGAAGCTGCCCGCTGGACGCCTGTAGAAATAGATGATAATTCTCCGCCGCTTGTTTGTAAGCACGGAGATGATCGTAGGCGGTGGCCCGAAGAAAATACGTGGCGGGCAACTCCGGCAGGAATTTGGACCGCACGTCCAGAGCCCGTATGGTGGTGGGATAATCCTTGTTCTGGTCGGCGGCCATGGCTAGATCACCATAGGCTTCACCAAAATCAGGTTTCAGCTTCAGCGTGGCGACGAATTCCTGCTGGGCTTGCGGAAACTTGCGTTGCTTCATGTAAGCACGGCCGAGGCTGTGGTGGAGAGCGGCATCGTTGGGAGTCGCTCCGAGTAGCGCTTCGTACAGCAGTTGAGCATCGACGAACTTTCCGGCCGATGCATACACTTCAGCCAGATCACGCTGTGCGTCCTTGTCCGCTGGATTGAGTTTCAAGCCTGCCTGAAACTCGGGTATAGCCTCTTCAAACTTCTTCTCGGCCGCCAGGACTCTGGCCAGCTGTATGTGGCCGGGGCCATAATCGGGCCGCTGGGCGACCAACTTTCGAAGTGTCTCGGCGGCTTCGATAAAGCGCGTACCACGCATATAAATATTCGCGATCCCGATGAGCGCCTCGGGCGAGTTCGGATCCTTAGCAAGCGCCTGCCTGTATTCCTGCTCGGCTTCGGCATATTTATTCTGTTTTTCCAGCAAAGGGCCAGCCGAAAGATGCGGTTCAGGATCTTTGGGCTGAAGGCTGCTGGCCATGCGGTACGCCGTCAGAGCTTCGTCAGGTTTGGTGCTCTCGAGAACATGGCCCAGCGACAGCCATGCGCGTGCCTGGCCCTCTTCGACGTGATCAGTCGGCTTCAGCCTGGTGGCGGCCCTCAAGAATTGTTCAGCATCTGGCCTTCCCGCCTTGGCCAACATCAGACCGAGATTCAGGTTGGACTCGAAGACGTCGTTTTTTGCCGTTACCGAGTGGCGGTAGGCAGCAATGGAGTCCTCGGACTTGCCTTGAGCGTTGTACAGGAAGCCCAGATCGAACCAAGCGCGGTAATTGGCAGGGTCACGGCTGGTGACCGTCTTCAGAAGGGACTCGGCAGTACTCAAGTCTCGCTTTTCAAGCGCAGACTCGGCCTGCACGAGTTCGGGGGCCAGGGTGGCATCCTCGACCGCGACTCTGTGGTGGCGCACCGTCTTGCCGGAGTCTTGGGCAAACGCAGCGACAATCAAGCCCGCGATCACGATTAGATTACGCATGCTGTACGGTTGTTCTCGGGCGCTGCTTTCATTATCACTGAAACGGGCGTTTTCCTGCATGTAGGGAGTTCCACCCCAGCAATGGTGACAATACTCTTTACCCTGGTTTGGCATTGCT
>Ga0070661_100003661_pt1 | contig 10586 bp, 8 predicted proteins | sample KBSC43metaG_FD_64663 | JGI IMG/M metagenome (GOLD analysis project Ga0070661, IMG submission 64663) | Corn rhizosphere microbial communities from Kellogg Biological Station, Michigan, USA - KBS C4-3 metaG | ecosystem: Host-associated > Plants > Roots > Rhizosphere > Soil ...
GTGATTCTTCCTGTGCACATTTCCAAGCTCTCTGCCAACGCCACTACCGCATCCACGCGCGTTTGCAGCCTGATGCCGTCGTCCTGCACCAGCTTGGCCAATTCATGGAAATATTGTTTTCCTATCCCATACACATTCACGCCTTTTGCCTCTTCGTCTTTAAAATTGGGCAGGCGTTGTTTCAAGTTATCGATAGAGTCTTTCGTGCTCTTCTTGGTCTTTTGCGCCAGAGGCGGGTTTAACCGGTCGCCATGCGTGTCCACAAAAGCGGCGAGGCTGTTCAGCACGGCTTCATATTCTTTCTTGAATTTGGCGAAATCCTCGTGCTGGACGAAGGCAGCTAGCGATACATATTTGGCGGGAGAATAATGTATCGGATCTTCTTGTCGAGGCACCGGCTGGCTGGGGCCGGCCGTGTTCTGATTGTTGTCGATGAAAGCGGTGTGCAGAAATTTGTGGGTGAAGGAGACGGGAGCGGGCATGCTGTATTCCTTTTTTTTAATACGACGCAGCGGAATGGCCGTAAGCAACGGCCATTCCCAAACGGATCGATCGATTGATTAACAGTATTATTTCCGTACCCGCTCCTGATACTGTTGCCGCCTATGTTCCATTTTGAGCGGCGCCAGAGCGTCGGCATCCCATTTGCCGAAAGTATCGGTAATCATTTGTATCGGCACCCGGATCATCGGTCGGAAGATGCCGTTGAGTAAACCATCGATCTCGGCATCGGTCTTGCTGTTCAATAATCGTTTGGCGAGCGGAGGTAATTTTCCCGACTCGTCGGGCTGTGCCTCTGTCAGCGCTCTGATCCTGGAAATCGCTGTCAGCGCCGCTCCCTCTATCAAGTCTTTTCCCACGAAGATGTCGTCATAGGCCTCGGGTTGGTGCAGGTCGCGGGTCTGACGCCTGAGTACAGTCTTGATCGTGTCTGCTTCCTGGTCGTTCATGCCGGCGAAATGTTTTTTCGGGTCTCTGTCGGGCCTCAATTTATCCGAGGAGTAATCAAGGCCGCCCCAAGCGGTTTGCTGGAACACCGGTGCATCGAATGGAACCCGATAGACAGTGTGGCCGTAGTAGCGGCTGTCGAGCTTTTTTGGTTTTTCTCCACACTCCAGTGCAAAGAACACGAATTTGTTGTCCGCGCTCCAATCAAACATACTTTTGCCGGTGCTGTTGCTAAAGATGATTCCTTTCTTTTGCAGCTTGTCTTGGGCGAAGAGCGATAAGGTCTTGTCGTGTGAAGACGGTTTATCAAGCCGTTGGTCGGTGAAATGCGTGGCAAAGAATTTTTTCTGCATGAAGGCCTCGTAAAGCGCTGCTTCGCTTTCGGTGAGCCGGCCCAGCTTTTGCCGCAGCGCCCGAATGTTCATTGCTGAAAGTTGAGGGGCCGATAAATTTTCAGAGGCTTGCAGCTTGCCGGCATTCACCAAAGCGGCTTTGCAATGCTTCCAGAGTTCGCTGGCCTCTAATTCGTTGTAAGCCTCCTTGGCGATGTGGGCGCGCATATGACGCGTGATGGTATTTGCCGCCTCGTTCCGGACTTCGTGCATTTCATCATTGCGCAGCAATTCTTCGGAACGTGTACTGTCTAACGCATTGCTTGACACGCTGGCAAGTAGTTCCATGGGCACTCTGCCCTCCGCCCACTGCTGGAGTTCGCTGCGTGTCACCGTCATGCTGTTCAGGTTGAAATGCTCGGGTTGTCGCAAGGGCAGTTCTAGCAATGCATTGGCGAACTGTGGAATTTCGTTGGTCTTGCCAACTTTCAGGCATTGTTTCAGTGCCAAGGTGAGCGTGGCGCAGGCATCGTTGTCTGCATTCCGAACTGGCGTGGAGGTTTGAGCGGCATGGTGACGTTCCTCCTGCGCCAGTAGCGTTCCGAGCAGGTAATTGGTATTGGCTGCAAACTTGCTTTCGCTGCCATCCGCGTTCCGGTATGCCGCCCACTTCGCCAGTATTTGCATTTCCACCCGATCGAAATCGCTTGCGGTGATTAGCGATTTCTTGGTTTTATTATCATAAAGCTCTAAATACTGATACGCCGCATGGCGTTGCTGACGGTCTTTGCGCAGGGAGGTTAGTACATTGAAATCGACACGCGGATTTTTTACCAGCTGCCTTACGAGCCAGTGTTTGTTTGGGGTATAGGTGGCGAACTCAATCATCGTCTTACCAGAAATGGCTGGAGCGTTGTAATCGAGATGTTGTTGCAGCTCCTTGAGCGCCAGTAGTCCGCCTAGCATGGGAACAACACGACGGTAATAGCTGGGTTTGTGATGTGTCGCCGGAGTCAGAAGCTTTCCCATGATGGTTTGCTCGTTGTACTGGCGGTTGAAATCGACCTTCGAGGAGAACTTTGCCAACGTCGCGAGAGGGGCTGGTAGGCTGCTCCATCTTGCCACGTCAAGGTCATTCATTTGACGTTCTATGATTTCCATGGCTTGCCACACGGGTGTGCGTCCCTCTCGGTCCGGGAGATTGGGATCGATGTTGGGGTTCCGTAGAAAAGCGCTCAACAAAGAGTCAACACGTGCAGGTGCATAACCATCAGATGAATAATAAATGAAGGGCATCTTCAGGATGCTTTCAAGTGGAGTCTGGCCGGTAGCATCACGTTGGTTCGGATTGACTTTGGGGCTTTCGGCTAATTGTTGAACCCATTCCAAATTGAAGTGATTCAACTTTTGAGTCCAGGGAGCTTCCTTTATGGCGCTATGCAATGGCGTGTTGCCTGATTTGTTGGGCAGATTGGGTTGAATGGAGGGGTGACTCAATAGACTTGAAATCAGGTGCTTTTTTGTTTCAAATATTTTGTTGGATGGTGTAGTGACTTTCCCCCACTTTACCGCCATGTGAAGCGGAGTTTGCCTGTTATTGTCTGGCAGATTGACGTCAATATCGGGGTGTTGCAACAATGTGTCGACCATCTCGGGATTCCCGTTGCAAACGGCCATTAACAATGGAGTCTGGCCGTTACGATCTTGGTGGTTCAATATTTCGGGGCCATTGGTCTGTGCGCTGGGATGCAGCAGCATCTGTGTCACAATTTCAGGTGTCGTGTTCTTCACTGCAAGATGAAGGGCGTTCTCGCCCTGATTGTTAGTCAATCTCAGGTCGAGTTCGGCTTCCCCCAGCAAGATTGCAGTGGATTCCAGTTTCTTCGTCTTGAGCGCCAGTGTTAGCGCTGTGCTGCCCTCATGATTCTGGTTGTTGACAATGGCGTCCATTGCTTCCGGGCGCAAGAGTTGGGCGAGGAACAGGATTGCCTGGGTCGCTTGCGGATTTTTCACTGACAGTGCGAGCAGGTTGTTGCCCCGATTGTCAGTTTCGGTGAAAAGAGCGGGATTTTCGCGCAGCAATGCCTGCAACTTGTTCAGGTCTCCGCTTTTCTCAAGCTTAATCGCTTGCTGCAATAATTTGCTCGGCGCTGAGTGCGAGATCGGGTATAGGATGCTGCGGCGCAAAAACGCGCCTGGCACGTGTCTTGTCGGCTCAGATCCTTGATCCGTGCTGACGGCGGGGAGTTGTGTGTTACTTGACTGGGGATTCGACTGAGTATTCGATACGGTCGAGGGCTGAGCCGGTGAGAGGTTAAGTCTGCCTAAAGGTAATTTATTAAGTGGCATAAGAGCTCCGGATTGATGTAGTTTTTAATAAGTTATTCAGAAATCAGAAATTAAGGTGACAGTTGAGTGACGTATCTCAACTCATTCCTTGACGGAGAGGGAGCGCGAAGCTTCTACATTGCCTAAGTTACTACTTTCTGTTTGGAAATGAGTGGCAGAGGGCATGTTAAAGTTCCCATGAAATTTTTTTTGGAAACGATAAATCAATGCGCCAACCATTCGCTATCGCAGACGTCGGTCTTGCGTCCAGACGTATGCTGATACGCATAGATCTTCGCTATAGAAGACGGCGGTTCATCCAGAAATTGCTGCGTCGCTGGAGTGAAAAACAAGAATATTGGCCAAGCCGCAGCAGCCTGAGATGTTAGGGGCCGTGTTAGCTTCGGCCGCAAGAGCGAAATATCGCCCTAATAGTTTCAACGGAGTGGTAAAGAGAGCATATATGCTGGTTCCTATAAAATTCGATTTTGGTCATCTGGAATCTCCAAAACCATCTCAATCAAAAAGTGATATGTCATAAGACGTTGGCTATAGTATTGTTTAACTTGAAATTAAATACTGATGCAAAAGTGCGCAGGTTAATATGGCGTTAAACAACAAGCATTTTCTATATGGAGAGCAGATGCAAAATTTAAGCAGTTTGCCAAAGGATGTACTCGATAAAGTGACTGCCGATCTACCAGTTCCACAAGATGATGGGGCATGTAATCATCTCATTGGAATGCGAATGCCTTCTGTCGATCTACCGTCCATATCAGGAGATACGGTTAATCTCGCCACTCAAGACGGCTGGGTTGTTCTCTATTGCTACCCAATGACAGGACGCCCCGGCGTACCTATTCCTGATGGCTGGGCAGCCATTCCAGGAGCAGCCGGGTGCACTCCTCAATCCTGTTCTTTCCGGGACAGCTATGACGAGATGAAGTTACTCAAGGTAAAAGTATTCGGAATGAGCGCCCAAACTACGGCCGACCAGGTCGAAGCAGCGCAACGCTTGCATTTACCATATGAACTACTTAGCGATAATGCGTTTTCATTTGCTACGGCTTTGAATTTGCCAATTTTTGAAGCTGGGGGCATGCGCTTGTTGAAGCGCGTTACTTTGATTGCTAAGGATGGAAAAATTGTGAAATGCTTCTATCCTGTCTTTCCACCGGACAGAAACGCAGGTGAAGTGCTTTCATGGTTACAAGCTCATGCTATTTAATTCGCCACTGACACCTTACAGTGCTGGCCAAAATCGACTCCAACACGATGCGCGGGTCATCTCAACGTTATCTACCCGTCAAATTTTTAGAGATCAAAGATGAGTAGGCGCAGCGATATGTCGGTTTGCGAGTCGCGCATAGCCTTGTTCAAATGAATCGCGTTGGGTGCCCATAGTACCTAACCCCTCTGTCGTTTATGTCGAACGTTCGACTTCCTGACGCAATCCGCCTCAATAAAAAGGAACAATCGTGACATCTCAACCTCAACTTCTCATTCAGGAACTGCGGGTCCGTGCGGTAAACGTTCCGATGCCACGCCCATTACAAACAAGTAATGGCACGGTCAGCACCGCACCGCTCGTCCTTATCGATCTCTATGCAGAAGGAGGCATCACCGGATCTGCATATCTGTTCTGTTTTACGCCGGTCGCGCTTAAGCCTGTTGCGCAGTTCATCACCAATTTGACGCCTTACATCACGGGCGACATACTTGCTCCTCTCGACCTCAATCGAAAGCTGCAGAGCAAGCTCCGGCTGCTTGGACTAAAAGGCATTTCAGGAATGGCACTGGCCGGCATCGATATGGCGGCATGGGATGCATTTTCAAAGGCACAAAGCTTGCCTCTCGTGAGGGCACTGGGTGGCGAACTGCGCCCTATTACGGCATACAACAGCTGCGGCTTGGGAATGATCGGGCCCGAGCGTGCTGCCGCAGAGGCTCAGGAACTGGCGGCTCCCGGCTTTTCAGCAATCAAGGTACGCCTTGGCTATTCAGATGTGAAAACAGACATCGAAGTGATTCGTGCAGTCAGGCGCTCGGTTGGAGACGAGGTCGAACTGATGTGCGACTACAATCAGGTGCTCTCCGTTGCCGAGGCAAGCAAACGCATCCGGGCGCTGGATGACGAGGCCTTGTGCTGGATAGAAGAACCAGCCTGCGCGGATGACTATGCAGGCTACGCCGAAATACGCAGGAAGGCCAAGACGCCGATTCAAATGGGAGAAAATTGGTGTGGTGTCGATGAAATGGCGAAATGCGTGAGCGCCAATGCTTGCGACTTCGGCATGCCCGACGTGATGAGAATTGGTGGCGTCACAGGGTGGCTACGTGCTGCTGCCATTGCGGAGGCCGCCGGGCTGCCACTCTCAAGCCATCTCTTTCCGGAAGTCAGCGCACATCTATTGGCGGCTACCCCAACGCGCCATTGGCTTGAGTATGTCGATTGGGCTAGTCCGATTCTGCAGGAACCGTTGAAGATAAATCGCGGACAAGTGATTATTCCAGACGTGCCTGGATGCGGAATCGCGTGGAATGAACCCAACGTGGAGCGTTATCTGGTTCATCAATAAACCGTAATTTACGCGCCAGCGGACACTTGCCCGACTTTATTGTCGGAACTGTTTCCCTTCTCTGCATTCGTGCAAAATGGAGGGGTTTTAAATCATCAATGGACTGGGGCGCATAAGCGCCCCGGTAATGCTCATGAGAACGTTTGTCGGTGTTGCGGCGCTTGCGTTTCTCGTTCCCTTGGTGATTATCATCGTTGGCGATTAGCGCCACTTCTGGTTTCACCAAAGAAGCGAAGAGGTCGCAGGGAAAGTCAATGAAGTGTTTCTTCGAGATGACGTTTCGCGCTAGTGAACTGAGTCTTTAACCTTTCAGATAATGAAACAATGAACAACATCCAGACACGAGTTGCAACAATCTCCGATTTAGAAGTCATCTCGTCACTCTTTGATGCCTATCGACAGTTCTACGAGCAGCCATCCGACATCGTCTTGGCAACAAGATTTATCCGCGAGAGGATCTTGAGCAACGAATCAGCGATTATTTTGGCCTCGAACGATGACAACGAGGTTGTTGGATTCTGTCAGCTCTATCCCATCTTTTGCTCAATTGAAGCCAAGCCAATCTATTCACTTTCCGATTTGTATGTAATCCCGGGTGCGAGGCGATCAGGCGCGGGTAGAGCTCTCTTGCATGCTGCAGAGCGGCTTTCTGCCACCCGCGAGAAGGCCAAAATGGAGCTTACTACCGCAAGGACGAACAAGACGGCACAAGCTGCCTACGAAGCCTGCGGCTGGGTCAAGGATGAAGTTTTCATTGCTTACAGCAAGCGTATCGAGGCCTGACTTTGAATTCGACACTCACGCGCACACGCGCCGGTCATGATTAGCGTGAGATCGTGGAAAATCTCACTTAGCACTTGCCATATTCGATTTCAATACGTCTCTGAGCGGACGCTTACGTTCTGGTGCCGTCGCGGCCATGCCTTGTTTTACGTTTATTTATAGGAAATCATCGTCTGAATCCGATTCGGCACTATCAAGCAATGCTCTTTCGATCTCATCAATGTTTAATGAGACATTGAATTTATTTTCTACATGCTTCTTAAGTGTAGTAAGAATTTCTTCGCTATATCGATTCGCATCCTTCCCTTGTCGAATCAAGTTCCGAGAAATATCGTTGGGTGTTCTATAAGCCTCAACTTCAAAAAATTCCGAAAAATCAGGATCGCTTTCGATTTTCGGAAAATCGGGTGTCTGAAACAATCTCACCAATTTCGGCGTTCCGGCATCGCCATTTTTTCTGGAAAATTCTTTTAGAGGATTGAGGCCATGATTAATTTCTTCAGTTGGAAAGACTGGAATTGGCCGAACTGCATTTTCCTTGCTTTTACGCCGAATAGAAGACAGCAAGCCAGATAGTTTCCGTGCTTTCCGTCGTCCATTCCACACGGTGCTTCTCATGCGCCGCGATGTTGACGTAATCGCCCGGTTTCAGATGCAGGACGTGATCATCGCGTTCGAAACGCAGGCGAGCTTCGCCGGCGACCAGCAGCACCCATTCGTGCTGTTCCTGGTCATACCAGAAATCGGGCGGCGAGCTATGTCCCTTTGACAGAATGCGTTCGATTCGCACGTTGCTTCCGGAAGCAAGTACTTGCACTATTTCTTCGGGAATGGCTGTTGGTATATCACGCAGAAGGTTTGCTGTCGTCGTCATATGTCAAAAGTCCCTGTTTCATTGAAAGGGGAATATACCGTGAGTGGCAGGTCATTTGGCAATGGCGGCATCGCTCAGACGCTTCAAGTAAACCCACGGAAAAATACCGCGCTGATGACCGTCGCTGAAGATCAACTGAACGCCGTAAGTTCCGACCGGAACGATCGCGGTAATCCGTGTGTCAGCTTCGGGCGCTGCAGGGCTCCGTTCTGCAAGGGACTTGCAACCTGCACACTGGCAGTTGGCGCGCAGGAAGGCATTGCCAAGTTTTTGCATCGAACCGTCCTGCCAATGGATTTCCAGAATGCCCGTGGCGCTATCGTTGCTGAGTGATTGCGGATACATCGACGGCCTTCATGCTGTCTGGTTGCCACGGACTTGTGCGATGGCAATGCGAGCGGCTTTGCGCACCTCGGGGTCGGCATCTCCTTGGGCATGTTCCAGCGCGGATAGCGCTGCCATGTCGCCGATTTCTCCCAAGGCAAGCGCAGCTTCTTTGCGCAGGTTGCTGATCTCATGAGCAAGCGTTTCGATCAGCTTCGGTACGGCGTCGATACTGCGCAATCGCCCAAGACTGCGGGCGGTGCGCAGGCGGACTTGCCAGTAGCTGTCTTGCAAACTGGCGATAAGCCGCGCGGAGGCGGCTTGTATTCTGAGCTTGCCCAACACCGTCGCGGCTTCTTCACGAACTTGCCATGCTTGATCATTGAGCGCCGCCAGCAGGGCGGGCAAGATGGCATCGGTATCTGACAAGCCGAGTGCGCCCGTTGCTGCGCGGCGCACTTCGGCATCGGGATCGCAGGTGGCAAGTGTGGCAAGCGACAGCAGGGCCGCTGTATGTTTGAGATAGCCGAGCACGCCAATGGCTTCCCGCCGTACCAAGGAGTTGGGATCATCCAACGCAGCGGAGGCAGGCACGGCGCTTTCTTCGGCACGCAGTTCGCGCAGCGCGCGCAGGATGCTTGCACGCACGAAGGCATCCGGGTGCGTTACGTGCGGCAGCAGCAGACGGGCCGAGGAGGGGCGCTTGAGTTCGCTCAGGCTGTGCGCTGCGGCTTCACGCACTTGCGCCTCGCTATCGTCAAGCAATCCGATCAGGCCAGTCACGCTTGCATCGCTTTCGAATGCCTCCAGTGCCCTGGCTGCTTCCGCACGTACCGCAGGGGCGGGATCGCGCAGCGCGGCGATGAACAATGATGTGTGTTCGTCTTCAGCAATGTCGGCCAGATCGAGCAGGGCGATGCGGCGAATCTCGCTATCTGTGGCTTGCAATCGGGATTGAATGTTCTGCAGTTCCAGATCGTCGGTAAAGGCAATATTCATGCTGTGTTTCTCAAGTGGCAAATTGCAGGCGAGGGGTGGCTGACGTGACAAGCGGCAGCGGAATGACTTTGCCCTCGGGATGCAGCAGCGCAAGGCAGTGCCGTTTCAAGCGGGTGAATTCGCTGCTGGTCATCAGTTCAGCATGGCGCGGACGGGCGAAATCCAGCCGGATTTCTTCGATGATGCGGCCCGGCCTTGGGCTCATAATGAGAATGCGGTCGGCGAGGAACAAGGCTTCATCGATGTCATGCGTGATGAAAACGATGGTGGTTTGCACGCGTGACCAGACATCGAGCAGCAGTTCCTGCATCTTCAGGCGCGTTTGCGCATCGAGCGCACCAAAGGGCTCGTCCATCAGCATCACGCGCGGATGATTGATCAGCACGCGGGCGATTTCCACGCGCTGCTGCATCCCGCCGGACAATTGCGACGGGTAGCTGTCTTCGAAACCTTCAAGACCGACCAGTTTGAGCAGCTCGCGTGCCTGTGCCAGCCGTGCGGCACGTTCCACGCCTTTCATCTTCAGGCCGAAGGCGACGTTATCCAACACGCGCTTCCATGGGAACAGCGTGTGCTGCTGGAAGACCAGGCCACGATCCGGATGCGGGCCTTGCACTGGTGCGCCATCGACACGGACCGTGCCGGCGCTTGGCTGCAGATGCCCGGCCAGCGCGCCAAGCAGCGTGGACTTGCCGCAACCGGAGGGGCCGAGCAAGCAGACGAATTCTCCGGGTTCGATCGATATCGAGACATTGTGCAATGCCTCGAAAGCTTGCTTGCCTTGACCGAGTCGGATATGCAGGCCGTCGATGTCGATGCGGCCCTGAAGGGTGTCGCTCATGTCTTCTTCCTTTGCAACAGATACCATGGCATCAAGGCGTTGCCGATCTTCTTGATCAACACACTGCTACCCATGCCAAACACGCCGATGAACAGCATGCCGACAATGATTTCGGGATAGTTCTGCACGACGTAGGAGGACCAGGTGTAGTAGCCGATGCCGAATTGGCCCGAGATCATTTCCGCCGTCACCAGACAGAACCATGCGGTGCCCATGCCGATAGACAGACCGGTGACGATGCCGGGCGCTGCTGCCGGCAGGATCACTTCGGTGAATACAGCGCGGCGACCGCTGCCCAGGCTGCGCGCCGAAGCGATCAGCCGGGCATCCACGTTTTCAACGCCATGAATGGTATTGAGCAGGATCGGAAACAGCGCGCCGATGAAGGTGATGAACACCATCGACAATTCCGATGAGGGGAACATCAGGATCGCCAGCGGAATCCAGGCCACGGCCGGAATCGGGCGCAGCATTTCCAGTGGCGGCAGCAATACATCTTCCAGCCAGCGCGAACGTCCGATCACCAGGCCAAGGCCGATGCCGACCACGGTTGCCGCTGCAAAGCCGCCGAACACGCG